>Ga0129307_1000171_pt1 | contig 112871 bp, 92 predicted proteins | sample P1105metagenome_FD_94437 | JGI IMG/M metagenome (GOLD analysis project Ga0129307, IMG submission 94437) | Capybara group fecal microbial communities from Wisconsin, USA - P1105 metagenome | ecosystem: Host-associated > Mammals > Digestive system > Large intestine > Fecal | place: USA: Wisconsin... | reverse complement strand
GTTACATCCGTCACGATGCAACTCAATCGTAAAGGTTGATCCTTTATTTATGCAACTGTCAATGTACTATGCCGCCGGGTCAGCGGCTGAGCTATCACATAGAAAAAATGATTGACCCTTTTTTACTATAACACTATTACACTAAAAAGAGGACGAGATTATGAAGGTTGCAATTGAGACGGAAAGACAGGATCTTTTTGATATCAGTATTGTGATAGTAATGAGAATCCATATTTCGGGTCGGGTGAGTGAAACAGCAATTGAGAAGGCTTTTGAAAAGGCTGTTGCATCACACGAGATTTTAAATACAAGAGTTGTTCTGGAAGATGACGGAAGAGCTTTCTACTTTAAAGAAGATAACGAAATAACTGAGTCGCAAAATATGATCACATTTGAATCTAATGACTGGATGGATATTCTCCACCGTGAGGAGAAAATCCGTATGCGTCTTGAGGATGGTCAGTTCATGAAAGCCTTTGTTTATGAGATGGACGACTCGGGATGCGGAATTCTTTTCCTAATGCATCATCTTGGTGGTGATGGTAAGTCTATGGTTTACTTCATAGAGACATTTATGAGATGTCTTGATGGTGAAACGGTTGAGCCTGTTGAAATGCGTACCATCCCAGCTGGAGATATGAGCGATGAGGCTCTTAAGGATAAGGTTGGTCCACTTATGCTGCTTCCAAAGCTTTACAATAAGAGGTGGCGTGCGGATGAGAAGCATAAGATCTTTAACTTTGATGATCTGGATGATGCATTTGACTGTTATTGGGAGGATAAATCTTCTGAGATAGACGAATACGTGATCACACCTAAGATGGTTTCGAAGATAATGGATCGTTGTCATCGCTGGGGTATTGGATTTACTGCATATATATCTACTTCATTCCTTAGATTTATGGGTAGAAGACTTGAGATCGGTTATGCAGTTGATGCAAGAGAGGATGGCAACAGATGCATGGGTAATCAGGCAACTGGTATTTCTCTTAAGTATGCATACAACTATGATAAGTCATTTGAATGGAATGCAAAGAAGGTCCAGAAGCTTATGGATAAGAAGCTGGAGGATGAAGAGGCTCGTAACTTTGTTCTTTATTTCATGTCAATATTTGATCCTTCGCTTGAGGATGCAATGAATCTGGAACATGCCAAGAGTTTTACTTCTAAAACTTCTAAGAAGATATCTGGAATCCTAGGTTATGGAAAGAAATGTAATGACCTGTCCATTACGAATCTAACCAAGCTTGATATCCCAGATACTTACGGAGACCTGAAAGTTGACTACTTCTCATTTATTCCACCAGTTATTTCTTATGGACGAAACATTATTGGTCTTTCGACTCTAGGGGACTGTACAATAATGACTATTCATAGAATAAATGCTGCGAGTTAAAAAAAATAAAAAAAAATTAAAAAAAATGAAACCTTCTTGTAGATTGCCGGGTATTAAGAGTATAAAGGCAAAAAAAATCGGAAATGATTTTGAAATAACAAGGAGGTTTTTATTATGAGAAAGGTATTATTTAAAAAGAGTTTAGGAATTATCCTCGCAGCATCTATCATGGCTGCATCAGTATCAGGTTGTGGCAGTTCTGATGCTACAGCACCATCTGATACATCATCAGGAGTTTATGAATCAACAACTGAGGCGAATTATGAATCTTCATCAAGTGCCTCACAGAGTTCAAGTACTGTATCAAGTGCTTCTACATACGAAGAATCTACTGCTGACAGTTCTTCAAATACAAAAAAGAAGCAGGCAAGAGAAACTCTTTCAGCTGGCGATACTTATTATGGTGATGTTGATTGTGAAGATTATGATCCAACTATAAACTGGCCATGGGTTGATGGTGACAATGATTCTAGAGAGTACGGCTATACATCAGAGAATGACTTCATTAAGACAGCTGAGGAAGCAACATCCACATTTGCTGCTGATGTTGATACAGCTTCTTATTCAAACATTAGAAGTTATCTGAATAATGGAAATGTAGTTCCTGAGGATGCTGTAAGAATAGAGGAGATGATCAACTACTTCCACTATGATTACGATGAGCCAAAGAAGAAAGAGCCATTTTCAGTAAATATGGAAGTTGATGGATGTCCTTGGAACGAAGATCATCAGCTGGTTATGATCGGACTTAAGGCTAAGGCTATTGATACAACTGATCGTAAGCCAACCAACTTTGTATTTCTTATTGATACATCTGGTTCTATGGATCAGTCAGACAAGCTTCCACTTGTAAAGACAGCTTATATCAAGCTTTTAAATGAACTGGATGAAAATGATACTGTATCAATCGTTACTTATGCAGGTAGTGATACAGTAGTTCTCGAGGGAGAGAGCGGAGAAAATACAGATGAGATCGCCGATGCTATCGAAGAACTTTCTGCTCATGGTAGTACTAATGGATCAGCTGGTATCAATACAGCTTATGAGATTGCTGAGAAGTACTTTATTAAGGGTGGTAACAACAGAGTTATCCTTGCAACTGATGGAGATCTTAACGTAGGTGTTACTTCAGAGGATGGCCTTACAGAGCTTATTACTGAGAAGAAGGAGTCTGGTATTTACCTTAGCGTACTTGGTTTTGGTACAGACAATCTTAAGGACAACAAGCTTGAGGCTCTTGCTGATAACGGAAATGGTAACTATGCATTTATCGACAGCGTTTACGAAGCTAAGCGTGTGCTTGTACAGGAAATGGGAGCTACACTTGAAACTGTTGCGAAGGACGTAAAGCTGCAGACCACATTTGACCCTGATGTAGTAGAGAAGTACAGACTTGTTGGTTATGACAACAGAATGATGGCTAATGAAGATTTCGATGATGATTCAGTTGATGGTGGCGAGATTGGTTCTGGTCATGAAGTAACTGCAATCTATGAAATCGTTCCTGCAAAGGGCGTTGATACAAAGGCTGGAAAGCATATCCTTGATCTTTCTATCAGATATAAGAAGCCGGATGCTGATGATTCTAAGCTTCTTGAGTATTCATGTAACTATTCAAAGGGTGGTTTCGACAACCAGGCTAGCGACAACATGCTTTGGGCTGAGTCACTTGCTTGCTTCGGACTTTACCTGAAGGGTAGTGACTATAAGGGTAATGCATCTATCGACCTTGCAAGAAGTCTTGCAGAGCAGACAAGCTATGGCAAGGATGCACTTAAGGTTGAATATATGGACCTCTTAGACGAGGCTGAAGATATTTATGAAGGAAACGGAGAGATTGGACATGATGATGATTGCTATGATGATGACGATTATGGCTACTATGATGATAATGATGTAAATGTAATCGATGCTGATTAATATAGGTTGAGCCCGCCACATAATGTGTGGCGGGCTCTTTACTTTATTCCTCTCGTGATGTATATTAGTGAACGGTGCGTCTTAAAAGGCGAGTAGTGACGCTGATGCACTTATATATATTATAGAGGGTTGAGAAGTATGTCGTTTTATAAAAAAGTTTTTGCTTTGGCGTTGCCTATAGCGCTTCAAAGTCTTATTACAATTGGTGTAAATATGCTGGATACCATGATGGTTGGAACTCTCGGTGATTCAGCGCTTTCTGCTACATCGTTGGCGAATTCATTTATCTCTGTATTTCAGATATTCTGCATGGGACTCGGTATGGGAGCCTCTGTTCTTGTTTCCAGATATTGGGGCATGAAGCAGTCGGCAAATAGTATTCTTGTTTCTGATGATGCTACCAGAGCTCTGAGACAGACTGTTTGTCTGATGCTCCGTCTAAATGTTACTCTGGCGGCTCTTTTTGCTATGGCAACTTTTGTGATGCCTGGAATTATTATGAGATCTTACACTGAGAAGGAACACATCGTTGCCCTCGGAGTAGTATATTTTAAGTATTCAGTTCTTACCTACTTTTTCGTAGGAATATCTCTTGTTGTAACTATTGTACTGAGAAGCGTTGGTCAGGTGCTTTATCCACTTGTAGTTTCGATAATAGCATTTCTCGTTAACCTTAGTGCTAACTATATTCTTATTTTCGGTAAGTTTGGCGCTCCTAAGATGGGAGTTGCTGGTGCGGCCCTTGGAACCCTCATCGCTCGTATTGTTGAGTGTTCCTTTATTCTTGGTTATCTGCTTATTTATGATAAGAAGATTGGTTTCAGACCACGCCACCTCCTTATGAAGACAAAGTCTCTTCTTGGAGAATATATCAGAATCAGTATTCCTGTTCTTATAAGTGATGGAATTCTTGCAATCGGTACCAATTCAGTTGCTATGGTAATCGGTCATCTGGATGAGGCATTTATCGCGGCAAATGCTATCACCAGTGTTACACAGCAGCTAAGTACTGTTGTTATTTCCGGTGTTTCGCAGGCTGGTGCTATAGTTACAGGTATCACCCTGGGAGAGGGTGATAAAGAGAAGACTATGAAGCAGGGCTATCAATTTTTTAGGCTTGGCCTTCTTCTTGGTGCACTTTCGGCTGCATTTATTTTCCTGTTCAGTGATCTTATCATCGGATTTTATAAGGATATTACCCCTGAAGCTATGAAGACAGCCAAGTCTCTGATGCTGGCTATCTGCGTTATCATAGTATTCCAGGGTACTAACAGTATTATGACCAAGGGAGTTCTCCGTGGTGGTGGCGACACTAAGATCCTCATGCTTGCGGACAATATATTCCTTTGGGTTCTGGCTCTGCCTCTTGGCATTCTGGCTGGCTTTTACTTTAAGCTTCCTGCGTTCTGGATCTATGTTGCGCTTAAATCTGACCAGATATTCAAGACCTTCTGGTCATTTATCAGACTTAGAAGCGGCAAATGGATCAAAAAGATTTCTACGGGTAAGAAGAGTCCTCAGAGTAAAGCGGCGTAGTTAAACGACGTATTGAATGTGCGTAATTCCTTTATTTAAGTGGGTTTACACCATTTGGGTCTGTTGTAAATAATATAAAAATATGATAGAATATCTACGTTTTTAGTATGATATTGGAGAAAAATTATGAGTAATTCATCTAAGTCGAAGCATAATTCAAAAAAAACTAGTTCGAAAAATAATTCAAAAAAGAATTCTAATAAATATACCTACGACAGGTTCAGACCAAATCGTCCGGTGGATATAGTAAATATTATATATCTTATCTTTTCAACGTCTCTGTTTTCTCTGTATATGCACAATAAATATTTTGACATTACAGGCAGCAGAGGCAAGATCTTTTCAAATGTTACTATCATCTATATGGTGCTTGCGGTAGTAGCATTTGTCCTTGAAATCTTCATGCTGGAGTATTACCAGCCTGAGCTTTCGGCAAAAGACCTTTTTTATACTGGTACCAAATGGTATCTAGCGCCTGAACTTTGGGCGGCACTTTTTGGTGTAGCTAACCTTTTTGCCTGGTTTATGTCGCCAGATAAAAAAGGTTCATGGGATGGTTCTACAGGCCGCTTCATGGGACTTTCGTTTATGCTAGTGCTGGTGATCGCATTTATCCTTTTATCCAGGGAAACTCCGATACAGTGGCCAGTACTGATCTCCCTTTTTGGAACATCGACTCTTTGTTTTATAATTGCTATACTTCAGCATTTCGGCAATGATCCTTTCCATCTGAAGGAGAGGATGAAAGAGTCTCAGAGAGAGATGTTTATTTCGTTCTTTGGTAATATCAATACCTATGGTTCTTATATCTGTGTTGTTTTGCCTATCTTTGTGGCGCTTTTTATCTTCAGCAAGAAGCTTTGGGTGAGATGGATCGCTGGTGCGGGCGTGTTCTTTGCAGGTATGGGAATTATCCCTGCTAAGAGTGATAACGTATATCTTGGCGTTGGTGTTGCGTACATTGTGATACTTTACATCGCTATTTATTATAAGCAGCTTACTGAGTTTGTTTTCTCAGTTCTGATCCTGGGCTTTGGTCTGCTTGTCATGGCTTATGCTAACGATATTCTCAGTGGTAGCCAGAAGCATATCAACGGTATCGCTCAGATAGTTGAAAATCCTAAGATAATGACTCTTTTTGTTGGTATGATCATAGTGGCGGCTGGACTCCTCATGTTCTTCCGTGGTGTGAATTATGAGATGTATAAGAAGATTCAATCTAAGCAGCTTCTTTTCGTTATTACTGGAGTTGGCTTAGTTTTAACTGTTGCAGTTATAATCCTTGGTGTAAGATCTGGAAATGAAATCTTTGTTTTCAATGACAAATGGGGCACCTTCCGTGGCTACATCTGGCGAAGAAGCTGGGATGTTTTTAGGGACGGAACTGCTGCTCAGAAGATTTTCGGTCATGGTAATGAGACTATAGCTTACAACATGAAGCAGTACCATGATGAAATGGTATCTATAACCAAGAAGACTTACGACAATGCTCACTGCGAATTCCTGCAGTACATTGTTACCACAGGACTCTTTGGTGCCATTACTTATTATGGAATGGCTGCCACATCATTTGGCTATATTATAAAGAGAATGAAGGGCGATGCTATCGCAATCGCTTGCCTCGTTGGTTCTATCGGTTATCTTGTTCAGGGTCTTGTTAACCTAAATCAGCCGATAACAACCCCATATTACTTCGTTGTTCTTGCTGCTGGAGTTGGATATATCAGGTTCCGTGACCAGCGTGCCGAAGAAGATGAAGAAGCTTAGTAAACTTGTAGTATATCGGGATGACATTTGGCTCTTTTCGTGCTATAATGCTGTCTTATGAATGATAAAACTTTTGGCGGCTGAAAGATGGTGTTGCCGCTGGATAAATTGGAGGAAAAATTAATGGGTATGTATGAAGAGCTCATCGAGCGTGGACTTATCGCGCAGGTGACTGATGAAGAAGGAGTTAGAGATCTTATCAATAATGGTAAGGCTACATTCTATATAGGCTTTGACCCTACAGCCGATTCACTTCATGTTGGACATTTTATGGCTCTTTGCCTGATGAAGAGACTTCAGATGGCTGGTAACAGACCAATCGCCCTTGTAGGTGGTGGTACTGGTATGATCGGCGATCCTACAGGTAGAACTGATCTTCGTAAGATGATGACTACAGAGATGATCGACCATAACTGTGAATGTTTTAAGAAGCAGATGAGCCGTTTTATCGAATTTGGTGAAGGTAAAGCCAAGATGGTTAATAATGCTGATTGGCTTAGAGACCTTAATTATATTGAATTTATCCGTGACATCGGTTCGATGTTCAAGGTAAATAATATGCTCCGTGCTGAGTGCTATAAGCAGAGACTTGCTAGTGATGAGGGACTTACATTCCTTGAGTTCAACTACATGCTTATGCAGAGCTATGACTTCCTGAAGCTCTATGAGGATTACGGATGTAATCTTCAGTTTGGTGGAGATGATCAGTGGTCAAATATGCTTGGTGGACGTGAGCTTATACGTAGAAAGCTGGGCAAGGAAGATGCTCAGGCTATGACAATCACCCTGCTTCTTAATTCTGAGGGTAAGAAGATGGGTAAGACAGCTGGCGGTGCTGTATGGCTTGATCCTGAAAAGACAACACCATATGATTTCTACCAGTACTGGAGAAATGTTGATGACGCTGATGTTATCAACTGCATTAAGATGCTTACATTCCTGCCTATGGAAGAGATTCGTGAGATGGCTAAGTGGGAAGGTGCAGAGCTTAACAAGGCTAAGGAAATTCTTGCATATCATCTTACTGAGCTTGTTCATGGTAAGGAAGAGGCTGACAAGGCTGATACAGCTGCTAAGTCAATCTTTGGCGGCGGCGGATCAGAAAATATGCCTGAAACTGCACTTGAAGATGGGGACTTCAAGGAAGATGGAACCATCGATCTTATTAGCATCTTAGTTAAGGCTGGTTTAGTTAGTTCACGTGGCGAGGGACGCCGCGCTATTGAACAGAACGGTGTTGCTGTAAATGGGGATAAGGTAACAGACGTTTTCGCAAGCTACACAAAGGAAACATTTAATGATGAATTTGTTGTAAGACGAGGAAAGAAGAACTTCCGTAAGATCGTCTTGTAGTTTACATAACTTCGTGCAACGGGGTCCGTCCCCACTGCACCAAAAGGGGGTTAACAAAATATGGGGTCAATTGTAGATAAAGGCAAGGACCTTGCTGGTAAGCATCTCGAGAAGCTTAGCAGTACTATCAAGAATCGTAAAAATTGGGATTACGAGTTCACTGGCCTTTCTGATAAGAAGATCAATGTAGAGAAGGAACTCAATCTCTATACAAGAGAAGGACAGTTCTATGTTCTTCTTGCTGATGCTGATTCAGATGAAAGGGTTATGATCGAGAGAATGATCGATCAAACTGGCTGCTTTATTACATCTGTTTCTAGTGGTATTGAATGCCTGGATGCAGTCAGCAAAGATAAGTATGATCTTATAATCCTTGGCCGTAATATGCCTAGAATGGACGGCGTTCAGACACTTAATAATATTAAGAATAATAGTGCTAACCGTTCCAAGGATGCAAAGATATATGTTGTTCTCGAGGAGAAGAGCGATGAGCCTGATATCTTTTTCGAGAACGCTGGCTTTAACGGTATAATCCGTAAGCCGATTGATAGAACTATATTACAGAATATTATCATTTCACTTGTTCCTAAAAAGATGCTTCCAGATGATGAAGAACTTATTGAGGATATCAAGTCAAATGCAAGAGATGCCGAAGCTCTTAAAAGCAGCGGTATAAGACTCCTGACAGCCCTTTCGGAAAATTATAAGGGCGATATGGAGGAGTATAAGAAAGAGGCTGGTCAGTTTGTAGATGATTATGAGGTGATCAGCTCAGATATGATAGATGCCCTATATTCCGGTAAGAATTCTGAGTATATGGAATTTGCCCGTAATATGAGAGAGGCATCCAGAAAACTTGGTGCTATGCACCTTTGTGACTGCTTCGATGATCATGTAAATATGGCTAAGGAAGATAACCTTGATGTGGCAGAGTCCAATTGGCGTTATCTGACAGGAGAGTGGGAAACAGTTGTTTCGGGACTTGCTGCATGGCTTGGAAAATCCAGTGTTGCTCTTGCATCCACTGAAATCCTGGCAACAAATACCAACGGTATAAAACTCCCATCTTCGGATATTGTATCTCGTATTGATGAGATACTTGGTAACCTTGAGGATAATGATAAGGAGACAGCTATTAAGAACTGTGAGAAGCTTGCAGCTTATGAACTGGATCCGGATATCAGACTGAAAGTAGACAGAGTCATCAAAGCATTTGATAAAGACAAGGTGAATACTGCTGTAGATATACTTCGCAGTATCTAACATATTGTTTAAATAATTATTTGAAGACTATCCTGATAGATTTATTTATCAGGATTCTCTTCGTCTTTATGGGAAGAATTATTTTTGTGACTCTTTTTCTTTTTGGATTTTGTCTTCTTCGTAGCTTCATTGATGCTGTTTATAGGCAGGTTTAGTTTAAACTGAGTTTGTTCAGCTAACATTTCTTCTGGCATATGCTTCAGGATGTATAAAAAGAGGTCGTAATCATAAATGTCAGAAAGGATTGCGATTATTTCCACTGTTGGCTGAACATAGCCGCATTCAAGACGGTTATAAGCCTGTCTGGACATGTGAAGTAATTCGGCAATTTCTTGCTGAGTGAGTTTATTTTCCTTTCGGAGTTGTCTGAGAAGACCTCCCATAAAGATTTTTGTTTGCATATTATGCTCCTTTCGAATTAGATAACATTTGTCTTTTGTGACATTAAATGCTCACAAACTGAGCATAAAATAATCTGGGAGCAGTGCATAAAAATGAGTCTCAAATGCACACTTTTGTGCTTTTCTTGTAAATACATGTTGAAAAGGGGGTAAGTATGAGTAAGGCTGATGAAATATTTATAAATATGTGTAACGATATTCTGACCAACGGAGTAAGCACTGAGGGAGAAAAAGTTCGTCCTAAATGGGATGACGGAACTTTCGCTTACACGATTAAGAAATTCGGGGTCGTAAATCGTTACAATCTTCAGGAAGAATTTCCTGCGATCACACTTCGTAAGACTTATATAAAATCTGCTATCGATGAGATTCTCTGGATCTGGCAGAAGAAGTCTAACAACATCAATGATCTTAACAGCTCAATCTGGGATGAATGGGCTGATGAGTCTGGTTCCATCGGCAAGGCTTATGGTTACCAGCTTGGTGTAAAGCATAAATACAAAGAGGGTGAGTTCGATCAGGTGGACAGAGTGCTTTTTGACCTGAAAGAGAACCCATATTCCCGTCGAATCATGACTAATATCTATGTTCATCAGGATCTTCACGAGATGAACTTATATCCATGTGCATATAGCATGACATTTAATGTTACAGGGGACAAGCTAAATGCAATCTTAAATCAACGTTCTCAAGATGTACTAGCTGCTGGCAACTGGAACGTGGTACAGTATGCGGCACTTCTTATGATGATCGCTCAGGTTTCTGGCTTCAAACCAGGAGAACTTGTGCATGTGATCTCAGATTGTCATATCTATGATAAACATATTCCTATCGTAAAAGAATTAATACAGCGTGAGACATATCCGGCTCCAAAGGTTACACTGAATCCAGATGTAAAGAATTTCTACGACTTTAAGGTAGATGACTTCACTATTGAAGACTACGTAACTGGTCCACAGATAAAAAATATTCCAATCGCAGTATAACCTGCCAGTCGGGACGGTTCTCGTTGGCAGATTTTAAGAGGTAAATATATGAAATTAATTGCAGCAGTAGATAAAAACTGGGCTATCGGACATAAAGACAGCCTTCTTGTAAGCATTCCTGAGGATCAAAAGAGATTCCGTTCGATTACGACTGGTCATACAGTTGTTCTTGGAAGAAAGACTCTTGCAGGCTTTCCAAATGGCCTTCCGCTGAAGAACAGGACTAATATCATTCTTTCGGCTAATCCTGAATTTAGCGTTCGAGGCGATAATGCTCATATCGTACGTTCTGAACAGGAGCTTTTTACAAAGCTTAAAGAACTGGATTCTGACGATGTTTATATAATTGGTGGTGGTACACTTTACAAGATGATGGAGCCTTACTGTGACGAGGCTATAATCACATATCTGGATTATTCTTACCAGGCGGATACGTATTTTCCTAACCTGGATGAGATGGATAAATGGGAGATGGTGGAAGAGAGCGAGGAACAGACCTATTTCAGCCTTGAGTTTTACTACAGAACCTACAAGAATAGGGCGGTTAAGCCACTTCCCTAACATAAACCTTAAAATAATAAAAACTAGTAATTAAAACTTTTTTTTATGGGGCAAAAATGGTATAATAAACTGTACTGTAAATTACAAATTTAATTTCAACTGGGGAGGTAACATAGTGGCAGAAAACATGATGATTACCACTGCTTCAGGCTTCGAGGGGTACGGAGTTACGGAGTATCTAGGATTTGTATCAAGTCAGGCAATCCTGGGATCGAATTTTATTTCAGGTATTGCAGCAAATGTGGCTGATGTAGCCAGAAAGGATACTGCAAAACTCGAACAGTGTCGTGAGGATGCGGAGCAGCAACTTATTAAGGCGGCAAAGAGAAAAGGGGCAAATGCAATCATAGGCATGAATATGGTTTACGCGCCATTTGAGGCTGGTTCATTTGGAATCATAGTATCTGGTACCGCGGTAAAGGTTACAAAACATATTATTGTAAGTGATGAGCTTCACAAAGAGCTCTATGTAACAAATTATTATAATCGTCTTATTCCTAGACCTGTTAAGGTTGTTCTGGATGGCGATTCCAATTCCATCAACATGAAGATAGTTTGCTATAACTACAATCATGATGATATTCAGGCTCTTAGAGCTGATGTGGAATTTACAAATCTCTATGATGAGAGACTTGTTATCAAGAATGTTGATTTCGTCTTTAGTGAGAATATTAATCAGTCAGTTATTGTTTCTGATTATGTGCTCAGCAAGATTAAGTCAACAGATCTGCAGCTTCTCAAGGATGCTAAGCTTATCCTTACGAAGTATGCGACACCAAGAGGCATTTATGCATGCAACGATCAGCCGATAAATGTCACGCTCAGCACAAGGCGTCTCGAAACACTTAAGGCAAAGCGTGGTATCGATGCTGTAGAAAAGTATAAGAGCGACGGAATGATCTGGACTTGTAACTGTGGTCATGTCAATGAGGCTGGCTCTGAGGAATGTACCGTTTGTGGACGTAAGCAGATGGATATCATGACAAAGGCAACCTTCAACTATGAAGAGATGATCGACCGCATGAAAGAAAAGGAGCATGTTGTAGAAATCAAGGATGTACTTATGCAGTACATTAAGGAAATCGATTCTAGTATGAGACTCGAGCTTCTCGAGATCATGGAATCAGGTCTCCAGTATGAAAAGACTAGAGGTAACATGAAAGAAACTGTTATCGAGAAAGTCGAAAAAGTCTTCGAAGATGCATCTATCGAAGAATAAAAACTATTAAGAGGTAAAGTATTTTGGGTTCCGGACTTAGTATGGCCAGTATCAACAAAATAAAGGAACTAGCAGATAAGCATGAGTATAGTCTGGCTGCTCCAATCCTGGATTCGCAGGATCTGGAGTTGTCCTATAATCCTCAGTTTTTGAGGCTTTGTGGCGAAATCTATGAAAACGTAGGCAGACTTTCTGAAGCGAGAGCTCTTTATGTAAAGGCTCATTCCATGGCTCCAGAAGCTACAAGAATCATTTTTTCACTCATGGATTTCTATCTGAAGGTTGGATATTTTGATCTGGCTGAGAGATATTTTGAAGAATATGTGCATTTTAGTAGTGGAGCTGATAGAGAACTTTCTAATGTCAGATACATTATGAAGAAGGCCATGGCTCCTGATCTTATGGCACTATATGATCTTCTTTTCCCATATTATCGTGACAATATGGATGAGAAATGGAGCTTTGAGCTTTTACTTCTTACGAAGCTTTTGGATAAGGGCGATATGGATATTATCGCTTCGGACTATAAAGCAACATTTAAAACTAGTGCATATCTTCATTTGATTGATGATGTATTAGATAATAAAGCGGCTGCTTGGGATAATTTCTTTGTTTATGCTGAAGAGCCTGTTAAGGATGATAAGCCTGAAGAAGAAGCTATTCGTGTTTATGAGCAGGAACAGCTTGAAAAAGATTATAAGATGATCAATCCAGAGACCGAAGAAGAGGCTGTAATTACTTCTATGGTTTCTGATGAAGAAAATGATCCATCACCTAAAATTGGTGTTGATGGCGTTGAAAAAGGAATTAAACGTTTTATTAAGAAGCGTTTTAAGAAGATTAAAGAAGAAGATGAAAATCCAGAGGCTGAGGATGAGGAGGTTTCTGCTGAATCTGAAGTCACCGAGGGTGAAGAGTCAGATGCTGAAAGTGATGCTGAAACTACAATTCTTGTTTCAGAAGCTGCTGAAGGAACTGCGGAGACAGAGACTGAAACATCTGAAAATGATGAGAATGCGGAGCCTTCAGAAGAGTTATCTGAAGAAGCAGTTGAGCTTCAAGAGGCTCTGGAGGATATCGATACTTCTGATTTCGTAACTTATGAGTTTGATGATGGCTTTGCTCCTGAATCAGAGACCATATCCGGACTTAGTGATATGGATGAAGAGTTCGATGATAGTTCAGAAGAAGTCTTCAATGTATTTAAGGATTTTGCTTTATATCAGGATGAAGTTGATAAGGGTGAGGAGTTTATTCCTGAGGAAGAGCCTGAATACGAAGAAGAATCTTCATACGAAGAGGAATCTTCTTATGAAGAGGAACCTTCTTATGAGGATGAGACATCATATGAAGAGGAATCCTCATATGAAAAAGAGTTTACTCCTGAGGTAGAGGAAGATATTCCTGAACTTGAAGAAGAATCTATTGCTGAGGAACCAGTAGCTGAAGAACCTGTATATGAGGAGCCAGCAGTTGAGGAACCTGTATATGAGGAGCCGGCAGTTGAGGAACCTGTATATGAGGAACCAGTAGCTGAGGAACCTGTATATGAGGAACCAGTAGCTGAGGAACCTGTATATGAGGAACCAATAGCTGAAGAACCTGTCGCTGAGAGTGCTTCATATGATAAAGAGTATGAGGAAAAACTTGAAGAAGACGAGTTCGTATATGGCGGAAGACAGGTAGAAGAGCCAACAGTTGAAGAACCTGTATATGAGGAGCCAGTTGTTGAAGAACCTGTTGCTGAACAGAGTATAGAGGATGAAATCAGTGCAGCAATCAGATCTGCTGTTGAGAACTATAGACCGGTGGTTGAAGAAACTCCAGTGGTTGAAGAAACTCCAGTGGTTGAAGAGGCTCCAGTGGTTGAAGAGACTCCAGTGGTTGAAGAGGCTCCAGTGGTTGAAGAGACTCCTGTAGCAGAAGAACCTTCGTATAGTTCGTTTGTTTCTTCTTATGGTGAACCATCTTATAATGAGCCATCATATAAAGAGGATGCTTATGAGGAAACATCTGTAGATGAGTTTACTCCAGATGTTGAAGAAGATATTCCTGAATTAGAAGAAGAATCTGTTTTTGAGGAACCTGCATTCAGATCATACGAAGCTCCAGCATATGTTTCTGAATCTGAGCAGGAAATCCGTGAACTTGAGGAAGAAACTGTTGCTGATTTTGTTCCACATGTAGAAGAACCAGCTTACAATACATTTGTTGAACATGTTGCAGAACCTTTCGCAGAGGAAACTGTGGTTGAGGATGCAATTGTTGAGGAACCAGTTGTTGAAGAGACGGTTGTTGAGGAACCAGTTGTTGAAGAACCAGTCGTTGAAGAACCAGTTGCAGAAGATACAATCGTAGAAGAACGTGTTATTGAAGAATCATTTGCTAGAGAATCGGTTCTTGCTGATTCAATAGTTAATGAACCAATAGTTGAGGAATCAGGATTTGAAACTGTTTCTGAGCCGATTGTAGGAACTGTAGAGGAATCTGTTCCAGAGAGTACTGGAAATGAATTGGTTCCAGCTTATATGAAAGCTGATGTTCCATCTATAGACTTTGCTAGATTTGGTTCTGACCTTTTCCCAGGTCTTACAAAACAGGAAGTTAAGGTTGAGAACAGATTTAATGAAGTTATTAAGACTGAGAGTGAGAAACTTGATGAAGGTCTTAAGGAAGAAGAAGCTAAACTTAAGGAAGCAGAAGCGTTGCTTGCTTCCCTGGGTATTAAGTTATAATACTTAAATGTGACATAATTGAGGTATAGAATTAATGTAAGGAGGTAGTGGCACCGTGGCTGTTGATCAGAGAGAGGCGCTAATCGCTGCTGTCCGTGCACAGGTAGAGAAGGAACGTGCAGAGAAGCAGAAAAAGCTCGAAAGAGAACAGGAGGCAATGGCATTTGCCAAGAAAAAGAGTGGGGGTAAGAAGGAAGAAGGACAGAAAAAGTATAAGACTCTTTCTCCTGAGGAGCTTGCTCGTATTGAAGAAAAGAAAAGAAAGAAGAGGGCTGAGGAACTTGGTATTGAATATACGCCTTCAGAAGATATATTAGCTCAGTCTGAAAAGAGTAAAGAGGAAGAACTTAAGGCTAAGATCGAAGGTATTGGCGGTGGTAAAACTGGCGGTGGTCTTGGTGATATGCCTACAGGTGATGGTCTGGGAAGTGCTGGTCTTGGCGGCGGCCTTGGAGCAGATATCTCTGGTGGCAATGATAATGTTACCGTTATGGATGGTTCTGAAGACGGTAAGTATTCATTTGGTAAAGATGGTACAACAACTGTTAGTGAAGATAGCGGTTGGGTTTCTGATGATAAGAAGGATGATCTTGATAGTATCATACCTACACTTAGTTCAGATGCTGATATCGATTCAATGTTCGATATAGATGATGATGATTCTCCATTTGCTGCTCAGGCTTCAAATATTGAAGGATTCCAGGATACATCTAGTGTTGAAGCTGAAGGTGAAGTTAATCCTGAAGATGAAGTTGGTTCTGAAGAAGACTCCAAGGGTGAAAAGAAGAAGAAAAAGAAGTCTACAAGTACTATAGATGATCAGGAAAGACGTCTTGCTGAGGCTCGTAAGAGAGCTGCAGCTCGTAAGAAGTCTGAATCCGGTGATGAGAAGACTGTAGAAGCTCCTGAGGCGGAAGAAAAAGCTTCTAAGGCTGAAAAACCTAAGAAGGAAGCTGCAAAGGCTGAGTCTGATGATGCTGCAAAGGCTGAGGAAAGACGTAAGGCTGAGGAAGAGTATAGACGTAAGGCTGAAGAACTTGCTGAGCGCGAGGCTGAAGAGGCTGCTAAGAAACAGGCTGAAATCCAGGAGAAGCGTAGAAAGCTTGAAGAGCAGAGACAAAAGGCTGCTGAGATAGCTCGTAAGGAAGCTGCTAAGGCACAGCGTCAGAAGTATAAAGAAGAAGCTCAGGCTGATCTTGAAGAAGCCCAGGCTGCAGTTAAGACATTAGAGGATGCTCTTGAGGCTGCAAAGAAGGCGGCTGAGAATCCTGTAAAGGTTGAGGTTGTTAAGTCAGAAGCTGAAACCGCTGCTGAAGCTAAGGTTTCTGAGGCGGAGGCTGCAAAGGTTGCTGCAGAGAAGGCTCTTTCTGAGGCGGATGCTGCTATAGAAGCTGCAAAGGCTGAGGTAAAGGCTAAGGAAGCTGATGTTGAAGCTGTAAAGGCTGAGGTTGAAAAGGCTATAGAGAAGGCTGCTGCAGATAAGGAAGCTGCTAAGGCTGCTGCAGTAACTGATCTTGAAGCAATCAAGACTAAGATTCTTGAAGAAGCACTTGCTGCTGCTGAGCTCGTAATTCGTAATAGAGCTGAAAATGAGGCTAAGACAAGACAGGCTGATATGGAAGCAGCTATAGCTGAGGATGAGAAGAAATTCGCTGACGAAGCTAGTGCACTTAATGATAATATAGAAGCTGCAAAGGTAGAAGTTGATGATGCTGAGACTAAGGTAGCTGAATGTGAGTTTAATATAGAAGCTGCAAAGGTTGAGATAGTATCTTCTGAAGATAAGGTTAAGCTTGCTGAGGCCGAACTTGAGTCTGCTGAGACTGGCGTTAAGTCTGCAAAGGATAATGTTGAACTTGCGAAGGGCGAGATTGATTCAGTTAAGGCAGGGGTAGATGAGGCTCAGAGTGAAGTTACTGCTGCAGATGCTAAGGTAGATGAGGCAAAACTTGCTGTTGAAGCTGCTGAGAAGGCTCTTCAGGAAGCTAGAACGGTTGAAGAAGAGGCTGTAAAGGCTGCAGATGCTGCTAGAGCAAAGGTTACTGAGGCTGAAAATAAAGTTGCTGAGGTAGAAAAGCGTATCAGTGACGCAGAAGCAAAGGTTACTGAGGCAGAGTCAAAGGTTGAGGCTGCTAAGGAAGAACTTAGCTTAACTCAGAATTCTGTAGAGGTTGCTAAGAATGCAAAGGTAGAAGCAGATGCTGCTCTTGAAGAAGCAAAGGCTGCAGTTGACGCTAAGAAGGAAGCTGTTAAGGCTATTGAAACAGAGGTTTCTGCTATTGAAGATAAGAAAGCTGCTGCTATTCAGGAGAGAAAAGATGCTCTTGAGGCTGCAAATAAGGAATCTGAAGCTGGAATACTTAGCGCTATAGCTGATGCTAAGGAAAAGGCTGAAGTTGAGGCTGCTGCTAAGGCTGAGAAGGAAGCTGAGGCTAAGGCTGAAGAGAGCATTAAGTCTATCGACAACGCTCTTGAAGATACAAAGAATGAGATTAACTCTAGAGTTGAGGCTGCTCAGGCAGAGGTTACAAAGGCTGAGGAAAGCGTTAAGGCTGCTGAAGCTAATAAGCAGAAGCTTGCTGATGATGTTGAAGCTAGACAGAAGGATATTGATGCTGCTAAGGCTGAGGTTGAGGCTGAACATCAGAAATCAGTTGCTGCTGCAGAAGAGGCAAGTAAGGCTGCTATAGGAAATGTTTCTGAGATTGAACAGGCTCTTAAGGAAGCTAAGGAGGCTGTTGCTGAGGCTGAGAAGAAGGCTAAAGATGTTGAAAATATGGAGGTTGATCTTACTCAGATCGCTCCTGGTGGAAGACTTCCACTTGCTGCCAACTACCTTGAGAAGTACCTCGGTATTGCAGGTTCAGCTGATGAGATCGTAGATACATTTAATGATATTGCAGCAAATATGGAAGAAACAATCAGATCTAGAAACATCGTTATCCTTGGTCAGTATGGATTTGGTTCTGTATCAGTTGGTGAGGACTTTGCTCGTTCCTTCTATGATATGGGTATCTGTTCTGCTAGAGCAATCGCTAAGATTAAGGCTGCTGCTCTGAACAAGATGTCGATGGAGAAGATCAAGCCTAACATGGAGAAGCTTGCTGGTGGATGTCTGGTTATTGATAATGCTGGACTTATTGCTCCTGAAAAGCTTTCTGAGATTGTTAAGCTTTCAGCTAAGGATATTAATGACTTCGTTGTTATCATGACTGGTGAGATTGATAGTATCTCTCGTCTCTTTGGTAATTGTGCGGAGGTTGTATCAGAATTCGAATACCTTATCGATATGACTAAGATTGAAAAGTCTGATATGGTTAAGGTTGCAATGGGTTACATCAAGCAGAGAGCATACAAGGCTGATCCTGCTCTTGAGAATAAGATAAATGATATCCTCATGGGTATGGAACAGGGTAACCTTGATAGAATGATTGGTGCTATCGATGAAGCTATCGCTAAGTGTGATAAGCGTGATGATAACAAGAAGACAATCATTCCTAAGGATTTTGAGTAATCTGATGATTGTTTGATAACAATATATGATTATATAGTGCCAGTGCTAGAAAGTGCTGGCACTTCTCATGAAATGAGTCAAAAGGGTAAACTGACTCAAAAATGAGTCACAAACGGCTCGGAACCGAATCGACTCATTCTAATAAATGATAATGGAGTAGATATGTACAGGATAGATATCGGAATAGATCTGGGTACTTCAAAGGTCTGTGTATATATGCGCGACAAGGGTATTGTTATTAACCAGCCTTCTGTTATTGCATACGAAAAGAAGGAAAAGAAGATTCTTGCGGTTGGTAAGAAGGCTAAAAAGATGCTGGGCAAGACAACGGATAATATCATAGTTGCACGACCAATCAAAAATGGTGTTATTTCTGAATATTTTCTTGCAGAGCGTATGATCAAAGCTTTTGTTAAGAATGCTCTTCGTAAACGTCGTATTCTTGGAAGACCAAATATCTGCGTTGCTGTTCCTCAGGGTATTACTGAGGTTGAGCGTCGTGCGGTTGAGGATGCTATAGTTAAGACTGGCGCTAAGGAAGTCTTTCTTTTGGAGTCTCCAATCGCTGCAGCTCTTGGTTCTGGTGTAGATATCATGGAAACTAAGGGACATATGGTAGTTGATATAGGTGGTGGAACTACTGATATTGCTGTAATATCTGCTGGTGATATTTCTTATGGCGTGTCACTTAAAGTCGGAGGCGATGATTTTACTGAGGCTCTTGCCAGATATGTACGAAGAAAGTACAGCATTGAGATGGGAGAGCAGTCCGCAGAAGATGCAAAGATAGAGATTGCCAGTGTTTCATATAGATCAGTAGATAGTTCTTACGAGATTAAGGGTAAGAATATGGTTAATGGACTTCCTGTTCGTATGGATCTTGGAGCCAATGAAACAGTTGAAGCTCTTTCTGAAGTAACAAGTCAGATAATTGATGGTATCGTTCAGGTACTTGAGAAAGCTGAACCAGAGATTGTTGCTGATGTAGGTAAAGAGGGAATTCTTCTTTCTGGAGGCGGAAGTCTTATATATGGAATGGATAGACTTATTTCTGATAAGGCTGGAATTCGTACAGTTCTATCTGATGAACCGGAAAATGTGGTCGCTGCCGGAGCTGGTATGGCGGGCGAATATATCATGGTTCAGGATGAAGATAGCAAAAAATAGATAAGGTTATATACTTTGATATATAGCAAAAATATACAATAAGGACATTCTAACATGAGGTTAGAATGTCCTTTTTTAATAATTCTACTATATAGTGTGTTAATGTGATTGACTTATACATTATATGGTAGTAGATTTAAGTCAGTTCTTAACTGCTAGAAATGGAGAGAAAAATGCAGGAGAATCTTTTTTTTGATAACCTTCCGGTAAAAGAACGAACTGTTCTTATGAGAAATGCTATATTTAAAAAAGCGAGAAAAAATTCTTATCTTTTTCGAGAAGGGGATCAGGTTGATTCAGTTATTTATATTCTTGAAGGTGATATAAAACTTCGTTCCTATGATGCAAATGGGAATGAAAGGATAGTTGGAATCTTTTCGAAGCACGAATTCTTATGGGAAAGTATGCTTCTTGATAACAGTACTTATCCTTACAGTGGAGTGGCTTTAACAAGTGTAAGATATTATAAGATCTTACGAGAAGACTTTGAAAAAGCTCTTAAGAATCGTTCTATATCCAAAAGCATTATAGTCTTGCTCAGTAGAAAGCTTCACGATGCCAACAACAGAAATATGTATCTTGCGGCAGAAAATCCTGCTGTTAGACTTGCTGGTTTTCTCAAGTATTCTGAAGAGAGAAAGACTAATGAGTATATAGAACTATCTCTTGATGATATAGCTGCCAGTGTAAATCTTCGCATGGAAACTGTCAGCAGAAAACTAAGAGAAATGGAAAAAAGCGGCATTATTAAAAGAATGGGCAAGTGTAAGATTAAGATTCTTGACTTGAATAGACTGAGCACTATCGATAATCTTTGATTACAATCAAGAATGTTTTTGTTGATATTTGATTTGAATCAAAGTATTATACAGTTAGATTATCTATAATTTTTTAACGAATGTTAGTTATATTTAATTTATTTTTGGAGGATTAATTATGCAAAAGGATTTAATGCTTAATTTTGATGAATGGGATGGATTTACTGGACGTCTCTGGAAAGAAGAGTGTAACGTTAGGGAGTTCATCACATACAACTATACTCCTTATACAGGCGATGAATCATTTCTTGAAGGTCCTACAGAAGCTACAGATAAGCTCTGGGGCAAATTACAGGAGCTTCAGAAAGAGGAGCATGCTAAGGGCGGTGTTTTAGATGAAGAAACTGAGATTGTTTCAACACTTACATCTTATGGCCCAGGTTATATTGATGAATCTATGAAGGATCTTGAACAGATCGTTGGTCTTCAGACTGACAAACCACTTAAGAGAGCGTTCATGCCATTTGGTGGTATAAAGATGGCTGAAGAGTCTCTTACTATGTATGGTTATGAGCCAAACAAGGATCTTCATAAGGTATTTACTGAGTATCATAAGACACATAATCAGGCTGTTTTTGATGCTTATACAGATGAGATGAGAGCTGCTCGTAGATCTCATATCATTACAGGTCTTCCTGATACTTATGGTCGTGGTCGTATCGTAGGCGATTATAGAAGAATTGCTCTTTATGGTATTGATCAGCTTATCGAGTGGAAGAAAGAAGATAAGGCTAATTGTGGTCATGGCGTTATGACTGATGAAATCATCCGTCAGCGTGAAGAGTTAGCTGAGCAGATCAGAGCTCTTGAAGGAATGAAGAAGATGGCTGAAATCTATGGATGCGACATCTCTCGTCCTGCAAAGAATGCTAAGGAAGCTGTTCAGTGGTTATACTTTGGTTATCTTGCTGCAGTTAAGACTCAGAATGGTGCAGCTATGTCTGTAGGTCGTGTATCTACATTCCTTGATATATATATTGAAAGAGATCTTAAGAAGGGCATTCTTACTGAGAAAGAAGCTCAGGAGCTTATCGATCATTTCGTAATGAAGCTTAGAATGGTTAAGTTTGCTCGTATTCAGTCATACAATGAGCTGTTCTCAGGAGATCCAGTATGGGCTACTCTTGAGGTTGGTGGTATCGGTATGGACGGTCGTCCTCATGTTACTAAGAACTGCTTCAGATTCTTACATACACTTGAGAACATGGGTCCTTCACCAGAGCCTAACCTTACAGTACTTTATTCTTCACAGCTTCCAGAGGCTTTCAAGGCTTACGCTGCAAGAATTTCTGTTAAGACAAGTTCAATCCAGTATGAGAATGATGATGTTATGAAGCCTGTATGGGGCGATGATTATTCAATCTGCTGCTGTGTATCAGCTACACAGACAGGTAAGGAGATTCAGTTCTTCGGAGCTAGAGCAAACCTTGCAAAATGTCTTCTCTTTGCTATAAATGGTGGAGTTGATGCTAAGTCTCGTGTTCAGGTTGGTCCTGCTGCAAGACCTATTACATCAGAATATCTCGATTATGATGAGGTTGTTGAAAGATTTGAGTTCATGCTTGACTGGCTTGCTGGTCTCTATGTGAATACACTTAACCTTATTCATTACATGCATGATAAATATTATTATGAAGCTGCTGAGATGGCACTTATTGATACAGACGTTCGTCGTACATTTGCTACTGGTATCGCAGGATTTTCACATGTTATTGATTCACTTTCTGCTATTAAGTATGCAAAGGTTAAGGTTATCCGTGACGAAGAAGGTTTTGCTGTAGATTACAAGGCTGAGGGTGAGTTCCCTAAGTATGGTAATGATGATGACAGAGCTGATAGTATCGGTGTATGGCTTCTTAAGACATTCCTTGATGATATCAAGAAGAGACACACATATCGTAACTCAGAGCCTACTACATCAATTCTTACAATTACATCTAATGTAGTATATGGTAAGTTCACTGGAAGTCTTCCGGATGGTCGTAAGGCTTGGACACCACTTGCTCCTGGAGCAAATCCTAGCTACGGAGCTGAGAAGTCAGGACTTCTTGCTTCACTTAACTCTGTTGCTAAGATTCCTTATGTATGGGCACTTGATGGAATTTCAAATACACAGTCTATGAATCCTTCTGCACTTGGAAATACAGAGGATGAGAGAGTAACTAATCTTGTTAATGCAATGGATGGTTACTTTGATCAGGGCGCACATCACCTGAATGTAAATGTCTTCAGCCGTGAGGTTCTCGAAGATATCATGGAGCATCCTGACAAGCCTGAGTATGCTAACTTTACAATTCGTGTATCTGGTTATGCTGTTAAGTTTATTAACCTTACAAAGGAACAGCAGCTGGATGTTATTAATCGTACATTCCACGAGAGTTTATAAATAATGAAAGAAACTTTAGGATACATTCATTCAACTGAAAGCTTTGGCGCTGTTGATGGCCCTGGAATAAGATTTATAGTCTTTCTCCAGGGCTGTAACATGCGCTGTAAATATTGCCATAATCCAGAAACATGGACAGTTGTATCTAATGAAGAAAATGCCAGGTATTACAACAATCGAGGAATTACTATAAGTATAAAAACTCCTAGAGAAATTCTGGATCAGGCTAAGAGATTTAGGCCATATTGGAAAAATGGAGGCGGCATAACCGTAAGTGGTGGCGAAGCACTCCTTCAGATTGATTTTGTATCCGAACTCTTTAAGCTCGCTAAAGAAGAGGATATTAATACATGTCTCGATACATCGGGTAATCCATTTACATTTGGTGAAGAATTCTTTTCAAAGTTTAAAGTTTTATGTGATTATACAGATCTTTTTATTCTTGATATCAAACATATCGTAGATGAAGAACATAAGAAGCTTACTGGCTTCACTAATCAGAATATTATAGATATGGCTAAATATCTTTCTGATACTGGTAAAGAAATGTGGATCCGCCATGTACTTGTACCAGGAATAACTACTGATGAAGAATATCTGCATAAACTTGCAGAGTTTATTCATACATTAAAGACTGTTTCAAAGGTTGAGGTTCTTCCGTATCACAGGCTCGGAGTACCGGAATATGAAAGACTAGGGATAAAGTATCCGATTCCTGATGTGAATCCACCTTCCGAAGAACAACTTTCTAAAGCTAAAGAGATATTATCTCTGTAATGTCTCTTTGTGAAATATGTCTATAAAATATCATTTACCCCCTAGTATTATTAACAAATAGCTAGTGCCAAAATTATTGCGGTTGAAGTTTGTTTATGATATTATTTAAAAGCGTTTTTAGGTTTAAAATGGTTTAACACTTTAATGTGCGAAAGTATTTATGAACCAAATAATGCTTATGAAAGCATTATTAAAATATTTACAATTTAACAATATCAATTTCAATGGAGGAATTATCTATGTCAAAGAAAGTCGTACTCGCTGGCGCTTGCCGTACAGCAATCGGAACTATGGGTGGATCACTTAGCACAACACCTGCAGCTGATCTTGGTTCTATCGTAATCAAAGAGGCTTTAAGTCGTGCTGGTGTTTCAGCTGATCAGGTTGACCATGTATATATGGGTTGCGTAATCCAGGCTGGTCAGGGACAGAATGTTGCTCGTCAGGCAGCTATAAAGGCTGGTCTTCCTGTTGAGTGTCCTGCAGTAACAATTAACGTTGTTTGTGGTTCTGGTCTTAATGCTGTAAACATGGCAGCTCAGATGATCCAGGCAGGTGATGCTGACATCGTTGTTGCCGGTGGTATGGAGAATATGTCTATGGCTCCATTTGCACTTCCAAATGGTCGTTATGGATATAGAATGACATGGCCATCAGCTAGCCAGGGTGCTCTTGTTGATACAATGGTTAAGGATGCTCTTTGGGATGCATTCAATGATTACCACATGATCAAGACAGCTGACAATGTAGCTGAGCAGTGGGGACTTACAAGAGAAGAACTTGATGAGTTTGCTGCTAACTCACAGCAGAAGTGTGAGAAGGCTATGGCTGAAGGTGCTTTCAAGAGAGAGATAGTTCCTGTAGAGATAAAGAAGAGAAAAGAGACTGTAGTATTTGATACAGACGAGAATCCTCGTGCTGGTATCACAGCTGAAGGTCTTGCTAAGATGAGAGCAATCAATCCTGATGGATATGTAACTGCTGGTAACGCTTCAGGTATCAATGACGGTGCTGCAGCAATCGTTGTTATGTCAGAAGAGAAGGCTAAGGAGCTTGGTGTTAAGCCTATGGCTACATTTGTTGCTGGTGCTCTTGCAGGTGTTGCTCCTGAAATCATGGGCGTTGGCCCTGTAGCTGCTACAAAGAAGGTTATGGCTAAGGCTGGTTACAAGATCGAGGACTTCGATGTAATCGAGGCTAATGAGGCATTTGCTGCTCAGTCTGTTGCAGTTGGTAAGGATCTTGGCATCGATGTTGATAAGCAGCTTAACCCACGTGGTGGTGCTATCGCACTTGGTCACCCAGTTGGTGCTTCAGGTTGCCGTATCCTTGTAACACTTCTTCATGAGATGGAAGATATGGATCTCAAGAAGGGTCTTGCAACACTTTGTATCGGTGGCGGTATGGGCTGCGCTACAATCGTTGAGAGAGATTAATTGAAAATAGTGCAGCGGGGTCTGTCCCCACTGCACCATTTTTCGTGTCATAAATTATATTATTAGGAGAGAAAACATGGCAGAATTCGTAACATATGAGCAGGACGGCTTCGTTGGCGTTATCACTATCAACCGCCCACAGGCCCTTAACGCTCTTAATTCAAAAGTTTTAGAGGACCTTGCAGAAGTATTTGGCGCAGTTGATTTAAACACAACTCGTGCACTTATTCTTACAGGTGCTGGTGAGAAGTCATTTGTTGCTGGTGCTGATATCGGCGAAATGTCAACTCTTACAAAGGCTGAAGGCGAAGCTTTCGGTAAGAAAGGAAATGATATCTTCCGTATGATCGAGACATTTCCTATTCCTGTAATTGCTGCAGTTAACGGCTTTGCTCTTGGTGGTGGATGTGAGATCGCTATGAGCTGTGATATCAGAATTGCTTCTGAGAATGCAATCTTTGGTCAGCCAGAGGTTGGTCTTGGAATCACTCCTGGTTTCGGTGGTACACAGAGACTTGCTCGTATCATCGGTGTAGGTATGGCTAAACAGCTTATTTATACAGCACGTAACATCAAGGCTGATCAGGCTAAGACAATTGGTCTTGTAAATGATGTATATCCACAGGAGGAACTTCTTGATCAGGCTAAGAAGCTTGCTTCTATCATCGCTGCAAATGCACCAATAGCTGTTCGTAATTGCAAGAAGGCAATCAATGATGGCCTTGATGCTACTATGGACGAGGCTATAGTAATAGAAGAAAAGCTTTTCGGTGACTGCTTCGAGACAGAGGATCAGAAGGCTGCTATGGCTAACTTCCTCGAGAAAGATAAGGAAAAGAAACTTAAGGTTGTACCATTCCAGAACAAATAAGGAGGAACGAATATGAAAGTTGGTGTAATTGGCGCAGGAACAATGGGGCAGGGCATTGCTAAGGCATTTGCTCAGGTTGAAGGATATGAAGTTGCACTTTGCGATATCAAGGCAGAGTGGGCTGAGGGCGGCAAGGATAAGATTGCAAAGGGTTATGCAAGACTTGTTGCTAAAGAGAAGATGACACAGGAGCAGGTTGATGCAATCCTTGCAAAGATCACTCCAGGACTTAAGGAAGACATCTGTGCAGACTGCGATCTTATCGTAGAAGCTGCATTTGAAAATATGGAAGTTAAGAAGACAACATTTGGAGAGCTTGACAAGATCTGCATGCCAGAGTGTATCTTCGCTTCAAACACATCATCACTTTCAATCACAGAGATTGGAAATGGTCTTACAAGACCTATGGTTGGTATGCATTTCTTCAATCCAGCTGATAGAATGAAGCTTGTTGAAGTTATTGCTGGTGTTAATACTCCAGATGAGACAGTTAAGAAGATCGTTGAGATTGCTGAAGCAATCGGTAAGACACCTGTACAGGTTAACGAGGCTGCTGGATTCGTTGTTAACAGAATCCTTATCCCTATGATCAACGAAGCTGCATTCATCAAGATGGAAGGCGTTTCAGATATCGCTGGTATCGACGCTGCTATGAAGCTTGGTGCTAATCATCCTATGGGACCACTTGAGCTTGGTGATTTCGTAGGTCTTGATATCTGCCTTGCAATCATGGATGTACTTTATGCAGAGACAGGCGACAGCAAGTATCGTGCATGCCCACTTCTTCGTAAGATGGTACGTGGCGGTAACCTTGGTGTTAAGTCAGGTAAGGGATTCTATCAGTATAACGAAGACCGTACAAAGACACCTGTAGACGCACTGTAATAAAACCGGCGAGGACTGTCCTCGCTGGCTGATGATATAAACAAAATCATGGAGGAAAAATCATGGATTTCACACTTGATAAGAAGCATGAGATGGCTCGTGAACTTTTCAAAGAGTTCGCTGAAAAAGAAGTAAAGCCACTTGCTATGGAAATCGACGAAGAACATAGATTTCCAAGTGAAACGGTTGAGAAGATGGCTAAGGCTGGCTTCCTTGGTATCCCAGTACCAAAGGAGTATGGTGGTCAGGGCTGTGATGTTCTCACTTATATTATGGCAGTAGAGGAGATGGCTAAGGTATGTGCTACTACCTCAGTTATTCTTTCAGCTCATACTTCACTTTGTATCGATCCGATACTTACATATGGAACACCTGAGCAGAAGGAAAAGTATGTTGCAGATCTTGCTTCAGGAAAGAAACTTGGTGCATTTGCTCTTACAGAGCCAGGTGCAGGTACTGATGCTCAGATGCAGCAGACAAAGGCTGTACTTGATGGAGAAGAGTGGGTTCTTAATGGATCTAAGTGCTTCATTACAAATGGTAAGGTAGCTGATGTTTACATTGTAATCGCTGTTACAGGTATCATTGAGAAGCGTGGACGTAAGATGAAGGAGATTTCTGCATTTATCGTCGACAAGGATACACCAGGATTTACATTTGGTACAAAAGAAAACAAGATGGGAATCTGTGGTTCTTCAACATATGAGCTTATTTTCCAGGATGCTCGTATTCCTAAGTCAGCACTTCTTGGTGCTCAGGGTAAGGGCTTTGGAATCGCTATGCATACTCTTGATGGAGGTCGTATCGGTATCGCTGCTCAGGCACTTGGTATCGCTGAAGGTGCTCTTGAGAGAACTATTGCATACACAAAGGAAAGAAAGCAGTTCGGACGTTCTATCTCAGCGTTCCAGAATACTCAGTTCCAGCTTGCTGATATGGCAACTAAGGTTGAGGCTGCTAAGATGCTCGTATATAAGGCTGCAATGAAGAAGCAGGAGTTTGCTGAGGGCGCTAAGGTTTCATATAGTGTTGAAGCAGCTATGGCTAAACTTTATGCGGCAGAGACAGCTATGGAAGTAACTACTAAGGCTGTTCAGCTTCACGGTGGATACGGTTATATCAAGGAGTACGAGATTGAGCGTATGATGCGTGATGCAAAGATTACAGAAATTTATGAGGGAACCAGCGAAGTTCAGCGTATGGTTATCTCAGGAAATATATTAGCGTAAGGAGGGTACAGGTGTGAAGATAGTTGTTTGTGTAAAACAGGTACCTGATACTAAGGCAGGAGTTAAGTTCAAGCCAGATGGTACTCTCGATAGAAATGCTATGGCATCTATAATGAATCCAGATGATAAGGCAGGTCTTGAAGCTGCTCTTCGTATCAAGGACGATATGGGTGCTGATAATGTTGAAATTACTGTTGTAACTATGGGTCTTCCAAAGGCTGAGGATGTTCTTCGTGAAGCTCTTGCTATGGGCGCTGACAAGGCTGTACTTGTTACAGATAGAAGACTTGGTGGTGCTGATACTTGGGCTACTTCTCAGACAATTGCAGCTGCAATCAGAAAGCTTGAATATGACCTTATCATTACTGGTCGTCAGGCTATCGATGGTGATACAGCTCAGGTTGGTCCTCAGATTTCAGAACATCTTGATCTGCCTCTTATCTCTTATGCTGAAGAACTTAAGATTGAGGGTGATTCAGTTGTTGTTAAGAGACAGTATGATGACAGACATCATATCCTTAAGGCTAAGATGCCATGTCTTATCACAGCTCTTTCTGAGTTAAATGAGCCAAGATATATGACTCCAGGTGGAATCTTCGATGCATTTGAAGAGGAAATCACAGTGTTTGATAGAGATGCTCTTGATACACTTGAAGATTGTAACATGGGACTTAAGGGTTCTCCTACACAGATTGCAAAGGCTTCCGATAAGGTAGCTAAGGGCGCTGGTGAAAAGGTTGCACCTGAGACTGCAAGTGAAGCAGCAGATTATATTCTTGCTAAGCTTGCTGAGAAGTTTGTAATTTAAGGAGGTCCAAAAATGTCTTTAGAAGAATATAAGGGCGTGTATGTCTTTGCTCAGCAGATCGATAATCACATCACTGAGATTACATACGAGCTTATGGGAAAAGCTATAGAGCTTGCAAAGGACCTTGATACTGAGGTTGTTGCAGTACTCTGTGGTTCAGATATTAAGAATAAGGTATTCCATCTTAAGGAGCATGGAGCAGATAAGGTTATCCTTATTGATGATCCAGAGCTTAAGGAGTACAGAACAGAGCCATATGCACATGCTCTGTCAGAAGTAATTAACAAATTTAAGCCAGATGTATTCCTGATCGGTGCTACAGCAATCGGTCGTGACCTTGCACCTCGTGTATGTGCAAGAGTTCATACAGGACTTACAGCTGACTGTACATCACTTGAGATCGGTGACTTCCCACTTAATCCTATTCCAGGTAAGGAAGATCAGCAGAAGCACAATCAGCTTCTTATGACAAGACCTGCATTTGGTGGTAATACTATCGCTACAATCGCTTGTCCAGATTTCAGACCTCAGATGGCAACAGTTAGACCTGGTGTTATGAAGAGAAGTCCTAAGGAAGTTGGAAGAGAGTGTGAGGTTGTAGAGTTCAACCCTGGCTTTACTCCAGATAACAAGTATGTTGATATCCTTGACATTATCAAGAGTGTTCAGTCTTCAGTAGATATTCAGAAGGCAAAGATTCTTGTTGCAGGTGGTAGAGGTGTTGGTTCAGCTGAGAACTTCAAGCTTCTTCAGGATCTTGCAGATGCACTTGGTGGTGAGATTGCATGTTCACGTGCTGTAGTAGATAACGGATGGCTTTCAAAGGATCGTCAGGTTGGTCAGACAGGAAAGACAGTTCGTCCACTTGTTTACTTTGCAATCGGTATTTCAGGTGCTATCCAGCATACAGCTGGTATGGAAGAGTCAGAGATCATCATTGCTATCAATAAAGATGAGTCTGCTCCAATCTTTGATGTAGCTGACTATGGTATTGTTGGCGACCTTAATAAGATCGTTCCACTTCTTACAGAGGGTATTCTTGCTCGTAAGTCTGAAGCAGAAGAGGAAGACTAATTGAATATCATTTTATGATTATGTTCGCCCCTTGGATTCGTTCAAGGGGCGTTTTTTGAAAAATCTTTTAAAAGAAACATTGTTGTATTATAATAAGTTGGTCAAAAATAAATGATATAACAGGAGGGAGATATGGATCCAAGAAGTAGTAACAGACAGAAAACTACAACTGGTAATTCCAAAGGCGTTCAACGCAGGGGCGAAGGCCTGGGTACTGGTCCAGTCGGAAGACAGGATACGTATCAAGGAAGAAAGACAGGATCTACTGGTGGCGGAAATCGTGCGGCTAAGATAGGTGGAGGTTCTGGAACACTTATAATAATTATTATCATTGTTATAATGATGCTTAGAGGTGGAGGAAATTCTGGACTTAGTAATACTGGCACAGATACAAGTGGACTTGGTTCGGGTACAACTAATACTACATCTTCAAGCTCTAGTAATGTTGGTACAGCTGCAAGTACAACAAGCTTTGGTGATGTCAGCAGTCTGTTTGGCGGCTTTGCTGGTGCATCTACATCAGCTGGATGGCAAAATGGCCTCAACAATACAAGTAAACTAAATACTGATGTTTCTCCAGAAGCTCGAGAGAAATTCACTAAGATTCTGGGTGATGGTCAGGATACAGTTACAGTTATGGTATTCATGTGTGGTACAGACCTTGAATCCCGTTCTGGTATGGCTACAAACGATCTTAATGAGATGGCTAAGGCAACAATACCAGATAACCTTAACATTATTGTTTATACTGGTGGATGTAGCGGTTGGAAAACCAATGGTATAAGCAATAAGACTAATCAGATATATAGAGTTCGTTCGGGTAAGATTGAGCAGCTTTCAGCTGATGAAGGCGATAAGGCCATGACAAATTCTGATACTCTGGTTCAGTTTATTAATTTCTGTACAGCTAATTATCCTGCCAATAGACAGGCACTTATATTCTGGGATCATGGTGGTGGATCTATCACTGGTTACGGATATGATGAGAAGCATAAAAATGAAGGTTCTATGGACCTTTCTGAAATAAACTCTGCACTTAAGTCAACAGGTCAGAAGTTTGACTGGATAGGTTTTGATGCATGTCTTATGGCAACACTTGAGACAGCTCAGATGTGTTCTAACTATGCTGATTACATGATCGCATCTGAAGAGACTGAGCCAGGTATTGGTTGGTATCATACAAAATGGGTTGATGCACTTGGTTCAAATACATCTATCCCTACACTTGAACTTGGACAGGTAATTGTAGATGGATTTGTTGATGAATGTAATCGCGTTTGTGGCGGACAGAAGACAACACTTTCTGTAATAGATCTTGCTGAGTTTTCAGCAACAGTTCCTGGAAAGCTTAAGGATTTCTCAGTTGCTACAACTGAACTTATTAAGAGTGATAATTTCAAAACTGTTTCTGATGCAAGAGCAGGTTCAAGAGAGTTTGCTACATCATCAAAGATTGATCAGATTGACCTTGTTAACTTTGCTAACTCTATAGGAACTGCTGAAGCTAAGGCTCTTTCAGATGCTGTGCTTAGCTCAGTAAAGTACAACAGGACATCCCATTCTATGACGAATGCGTATGGCGTTTCTATGTACTTCCCATATAAGAAGGCTTCTAAGGTAAATACAGTTACATCAATCAACGATTCAATCGGTGTTGACAGCGAATATAATAAATGTATGCAAGCTTTTGCTGGACTTGAAACAACAGGTCAGGTTGCAGCAGGTGGACAGGGTTCAGCATTTGGTTCACTTATGGGTCTTGCAGGTACAGGTACTTCTGAGGGTACAACCTCTGGCGGAGATGCGATCAGTACACTGCTAAATGCATTCTTAAGTGGTGGACGTAGTATCGAAGGACTTGATAGTGATGATTCAGATTTCATGAATGATTCATCTGTTTATGATGCTGATTCTGCAGCAAGCTATGTTGCATCAAATCAGTTCGATCCTTCAAAGCTTGTTTGGAAGGATGCTGGGGACGGAACTCATGTTCTTGATATGAGTAAAGAAGATTGGGCTCTTATTCAGAATCTTCAGGTCAATATGTTCGTTGATGATGGTGAAGGCTATATTGATATGGGTCTTGATAACCTGTATTACTTCACAGAAGATGGAAAGCTTATCGGTGAAACAGATAATACATGGTTCTCAATCGATGGCCAGCCAGTAGCATTTTATTATGAAGATACTACTGAAACAGAAGATGGTGATACTGTGGTTCAGGCCAGAGTTCCTGCTTTTGTTGATGGAGTAAGATGTAATCTTATTATTATCTTCGATAAGGATCATCCGGATGGATATATTGCCGGAGCAAGATATGATTATATAGAAGAATATCCTGACTCATTTTCGCCAGTTGCTAAGTTTATGACTGAGATAGAAGAGGGAGCAACTATAGATTTCATCTGTGACTACTATGATTATGATGGAAATTATCAGGATAGTTACATGCTTGGTGATCAGATTAAGTATAGTAACAACCTTGTACTTAGTTATGAAGATGTAGGAGCAAACAGTAAGGTTTCTTATCTGCTTACAGATATATATAATAGTGAGTACTGGACACCAGCACTTGATCAGTAAAAAAAATGATTTTAGGCATCCTTCGAATATCGTTGGATGCCTTTTTATTCCATTTGATGATAGAAAAATCACTATTTGATTTACGTTAAATATATTATGTTTACTTGATTGTGTAATCGTGTTGACATAAGTCTAAAAAGTTGCATATTTGGTGGTTTTTTTGAAAATAAATAGAGAAATATCGAAGATATTGTGTTATAGTATTTCCATCTGGGTTTATATCATATTTGAATTTTGATTTTTATATGATTATTGCCTGGGGACTATATTTGGAGGAGACAAAGATGTCACAGAGAACAGATATTCATAAGGTTCTGATAATTGGTTCTGGACCTATCATCATCGGTCAGGCTTGCGAGTTCGACTATTCAGGAACACAGGCTTGTAAGGCACTTAGAAATTTAGGCTACGAGATAGTACTGGTTAATTCAAATCCTGCTACTATAATGACAGACCCAGAGATGGCTGATGTTACATATATTGAGCCACTCAATGTAAAACGTCTTGAGGCTATTATTGCTAAGGAACGTCCAGATGCACTGCTTCCTAACTTAGGTGGTCAGTCAGGACTTAACCTTTGTTCAGAGCTTGCAGAGGCAGGAGTATTAGATAAATATAATGTTAAGGTTATTGGTGTCCAAGTTGATGCTATCGAGCGAGGCGAAGACCGTATAGAGTTCAAGAATACTATGAATTCTCTTGGTATTGAGGTCGCTAGATCTGAGGTTGCTTACACAGTAGATGAAGCACTCTCTATAGCAGATGAACTTGGATATCCTGTTGTTTTGAGACCTGCTTACACCATGGGTGGTGCCGGCGGCGGTCTTGTATATAACAAAGAAGAACTTCAGGTTGTTTGTGCAAGAGGACTTAAGGCTTCCCTTGTTGGACAGGTTCTTGTAGAAGAATGTGTAAGTGGATGGGAAGAGCTTGAGCTTGAAGTTGTTCGTGATAAAGATGGTAACATGATCACTGTATGCTTCATTGAAAATATTGATCCAATGGGTGTTCATACAGGTGATAGTTTCTGTTCAGCACCTATGCTTACAATCTCTGAAGAAGTTCAGCAGAGACTTCAGAAACAGGCTTATGCAATCGTTGATGCTATTCAGGTTATCGGTGGTACAAATGTTCAGTTTGCTCACGATCCTGTATCAGATAGAATTGTTGTTATCGAGATCAATCCTCGTACATCAAGATCTTCAGCACTTGCTTCAAAGGCAACTGGTTTCCCTATCGCCCTTGTATCTGCAATGCTTGCTTCAGGTCTTACTCTTAGTGAGATTCCTTGTGGTAAGTACGGAACACTTGATAAGTATGTTCCAGATGGTGACTATGTTGTTATTAAGTTTGCTCGTTGGGCATTTGAGAAGTTCAAGGGTGTTGAGGATAAGCTTGGTACACAGATGCGTGCCGTTGGTGAAGTAATGTCCATCGGTAAGAATTATAAAGAAGCATTCCAGAAGGCTATCCGATCTCTTGAGAAGGGACGTTATGGTCTTGGTCATGTTAAGAACTTCTATGATATGACAAAGGAGCAGCTCCTTCAGGCACTTATTACTCCATCAAGTGAAAGACATTTCCAGATGTATGAAGCTCTTCGTAAGGGTGCAACTGTAGAAGAGATTCATGAGATCACTAAGGTTAAGACATACTTTATCGAGCAGATGAAAGAGCTTGTAGACGAAGAAGAAATGCTCGTCAAGAAGTACGGGGCTAAGGGCGAATCACATCGTCACGGCAAAGTTCCTTCAGATGATGATCTTACAAAGGCTAAGAAGGACGGATTCTCAGATAAGTACCTTTCAGAGATACTTTCAGTTCCAGAGGATTCAATCCGCGAGGCACGTGAGGAAATCGGCGTAGTTGAGGCATGGCAGGGTGTACATGTAAGTGGTACACAGGATGCAGCTTACTATTATTCAACATATTGTGATGTAGATAAAAATGAAGTCAATACCGACAAGCCAAAGATCATGATCCTTGGTGGAGGTCCTAACAGAATTGGACAGGGTATCGAGTTTGACTATTGTTGTGTACATGCTGCTAAGTCACTTAAGAAGCTTGGCTTTGAGACAATCATCGTTAACTGTAACCCAGAGACAGTATCTACTGACTATGATACATCAGATAAGCTTTATTTTGAGCCTCTTACACTTGAGGATGTTCTTTCAATCTATAAGAAAGAAAAGCCGGTTGGAGTTATTGCTCAGTTTGGTGGTCAGACACCACTTAATCTTGCAAGTGATCTTCAGAAGAATGGTGTAAAGATTCTTGGCACAAGCCCAGAGGTTATTGATCTTGCTGAGGACAGAGATCTGTTCAGAGCTATGATGGATAAGCTTGGTATTCCTATGCCAGAGGCTGGTATGGCTACAACAGTTGAAGAGGCTGTTGAGATTGCTAATAAGATTGGCTACCCAGTTATGGTTCGTCCTTCATACGTTCTTGGTGGACGTGGTATGGAAGTTGTTTACGATGACGAAAGCATGGCGGGATATATGGAAGCTGCAGTTGGCGTAACACCAGACAGACCTATACTTATTGATAGATTCCTGCATCATGCTATGGAGTGTGAGGCAGATGCTATATCAGATGGTACACATGCTTATGTTCCAGCAGTTATGGAGCATATTGAGCTTGCCGGAGTTCATTCAGGTGACTCTGCTTGTATCATTCCTTCAAAGCATATTTCAGAGGAGAACCTTGCAACTATCAAGGAATACACTCGTAAGATTGCTGAGGAGATGCATGTTGTCGGACTTATGAATATGCAGTATGCAATCGAGGATGGCGTTGTTTATGTTCTTGAGGCTAACCCAAGAGCTTCACGTACAGTTCCTCTTGTATCAAAGGTTTGTGGTATCCGTATGGTTCCACTTGCTACAGATATTATTACTGGCGAACTTACAGGAAGACCTTCACCAGTTCCTGATCTTAAGGAAAGAGAGATTCCTTATTACGGTGTAAAGGAAGCAGTATTCCCATTTAACATGTTCCCAGAGGTTGACCCAATCCTTGGACCTGAAATGAGATCTACAGGTGAGGTTCTCGGAATGTCACAATCAGCCGGTGGCGCATACTTCAAGGCTCAGGAAGCTGCTAAGGCGGAGATTCCACTTGAGGGTACAGTACTTATCTCACTTAATAAGAGTGAGAGACCTGAAGGACCTGAGGTTGCTAGAATCCTTCATGAAAATGGATTCAAGATTCTTGCTACAGGCAATACATATGAGACTATTGTTGCTGCTGGTATTCCAGCTGAGAAGGTTAAGAAGATGTATGAGGGAAGACCTAACATCCTTGACCATATCTCAAATGGCGACATTCAGCTGATTATCAATTCACCAGCTGGTAAAGAGTCAGTTCATGACGATACATATATCAGAAAATCAGCTATTAAGTATAAGATTCCTTATATTACTACTATTGCTGCAGGTCATGCAGCAGCTGAGGGTATCGACCACATGAAGAAGAGACATCATGGAAATATTCATTCTCTTCAGGAGTGGCATACTTCAATCAAAGAAAAATAAGGATAAACCTTAATTAGTAATATCAAAGAAATCTCTATCGGAGGGACAAAATATTGGAACTTACAGATAAACAGGAATTTCTAAATGGTATCAAAAAGGTGGTTATTTCCGAAGAAGAACTGCAGGGGAAGATTGCTGAATATGGTAAGCTTCTCAGCCAGGAATATGAGGGAAAACCATTATTACTTGTCAGTATTCTGAAAGGAGCATTTATGTTCCTTTCGGATCTGAATAAAAATATGACCATACCTTGCGAGATGGGCTTTATGGCTTGTAAGAGTTATTTCGAAAGTACTGATTCCAGTGGTGATGTAAAGATAGTCTATGACTTGGCGCAGGATATCAGCCGTTATCATGTGGTTATTGTTGAAGATATAATCGATACTGGCCGTACTCTTAGTAAGGTGGTTGAAATGCTTAAACAGCGAGATCCTTTATCACTTAAGATAATTACTCTGCTGGATAAGCCTGATAGAAGAGTTGTAGATATTGAAGCGGACTATACGCTCTTTACAATTCCTGATTTCTTTGTGATCGGTTATGGACTTGATTATGGTGAGTACTACCGTAATCTTCCTTATATAGCTGAATATAATGCCTGATATTAAAGTATGAATTAAATATGGAGGTGGATATATGGAAAAGTTTTTTAAACTAAGCGAGCACAAGACAAATGTTAAAACAGAAGTAATAGCTGGTATAACAACTTTTATGACCATGGCTTATATACTTGCGGTAAATCCAAGTATTCTTTCTGCTACTGGGATGGATCCGACAGCGGTTCTTCTTGCAACATGTTTCGCTTCGTTTATTGGAACGCTTCTTATGGCACTTCTTGCGAATCTGCCATTTGCACTTTCTGCGGGAATGGGTCTTAACGCATATATGGCTTATACTGTTGTACTTGGTATGGGCTATTCCTGGCAGGTAGCTTTACTTGCAGTATTTATTGAGGGAATTGTATTTATTATTCTTTCAGTTACTCCTGTTAGAGAGGCTATCTTTAATTCTATTCCACTTGAACTTAAGAGAGCAGTATCAGTTGGTATTGGTCTGTTCATATGCTTTATCGGTCTGCAAAATGCTAAGTTTGTTGTTGGCGGAGCAACACTTGTAGAGATGGTAAGCTTTAAGTCTGAGTTTTCAACTGTTGGTATCACTTCACTTCTTGCACTTATTGGTGTATTTATCATGGCAGTTCTTTATATAAAGAAGGTGCCTGGATCAATTCTTATTGGTATCATCGGTGTATGGATTCTTGGAATTATCTGTCAGGTGGCAGGTATTTATGTACCAAATCCTGATACAGGTTTCTATTCATTATTCCCAAGTTTTACTATGACTGATTTCACTAAGCTTGGAGAAACATTTGGCCAGTGCTTTAAGGTTGATATGAATGGAGTTGGAATCTTTAACTTTATTGTTGTTGTATTCTCATTTCTGTTTGTTGACCTTTTCGATACACTTGGAACACTTATTGGTGTTGCAACTAAGGCTGATATGCTTGATGAGGAAGGTAAGCTTCCTGCAATCAGACCAGCACTTCTTTCTGATGCTGTAGCTACTGCATCAGGTGCTGTATTTGGTACTTCAACAACTACTACATTTGTTGAGTCTGCTGCAGGTGTTGGAGCAGGTGGTAGAACAGGACTTACAGCTCTTACTACAGCAGTATTATTCCTTCTCTCAACATTACTTGCACCTATATTTGTAGCAATTCCTTCTTTTGCAACAGCACCAGCGCTTATCATGGTTGGTTTCCTTATGTTCAGTGGTATTACAGATCTTAAGATGGATGAGGAGAATTATACATCTGCAATTCCTGCTTATATCTGTATATTCTCAATGCCTCTGTTCTATAGTATCTCAGAGGGTATATCACTTGGAGTTATCTCATATGTGATCATTAACCTTTGTACAGGAAATGCTAAGAAGATTAACCCTATAATGTATGTACTTTCAGTTCTCTTTATACTGAAGTATTTATTCTTATAAAATAATTTAAAGAAAGATTAGAGTATTAATATGATTGGAATTATTGGAGCAATGGATAAAGAGGTCGACGACCTCAAAGCACTTATGACAGGATTAGAAGGAGCAGCTGAACCTTCTGTTGAAGAACATGCGCGTATGCAGTTCTGGAAAGGATGTCTTTCAGGACATGAGATAGTTCTTGTTCGTTCTGGTATTGGAAAGGTAAATGCGGCAACTGCAGCAGAGATTCTTGCAGCAGTCTATAATGTTCGTGCAATCATCAATACAGGTATTGCTGGAAGCCTTGATGCTGCTATTGATATTGGAGATATGGTTATATCAACAGACGCTATGGAACATGATATGGATGTTGCTGGTCTTGGTTATGATAAGGGTATTGTACCTGACCAGGAGACAAGCGTTTACAAGGCTGATGATGAACTTAGAAAAATTGCTAAGGAATCATGCGAGGCTGTAAATCCGGATATAAATGTATTCGAAGGCCGTGTCGTATCAGGTGATCAGTTTGTTTCTGATAAGGTAGCTAAAGATATTATCGTATCATCTGTAGGTGGTATGTGTACTGAGATGGAAGGTGCTGCTATAGCACATGTTGCTTGGCTTAATAATATTCCTTATCTTGTAATCAGATCAATATCTGATAAAGCTGACGACAGCGCAGATATGGATTATCCTACATTCCAGAAGATAGCAATAGAACATGAAGTTAAGCTCATTGTTGAGATGATGCGCCGTATAAAATAAATTAAAAGAGGAAATGTTATGGAAAAAATAGCAAGCTTTACAGTAAATCACCTAAATCTTTTTCCTGGGGTATATGTATCCAGACAGGATAAGGTTGGTGCCGAGACAATTACAACATTTGATCTTAGAATGACTGCTCCTAACAGAGAACCTGTTATGAATACTGCTGAGATGCATACAGTAGAGCATCTTGGAGCAACATTTCTTAGAAATAATGAGAAGTATAAGGATCAGATAATCTATTTTGGTCCTATGGGATGCCGTACAGGTTTTTATCTTGTTATAGCAGGGGATTATACATCAGAGGATATTCTTCCTCTTGTAACTGAGATGTATCAGTTCTGTGCAGATTTCGAAGGAGATATTCCAGGAGCTGCAGCAAGAGATTGTGGTAATTATCTGGATCAGAATCTTCTTATGGCGAAGTTTATTTCTAAAAGATATCTTGAGACATTAACAAACATCACTCCGGATAGACTTACTTATCCAGAATAATAATGTTATCGAAATAATTATATGTCGAAGGGACGTAATATTGGCACATGAATTTCGTGTCATAAATTACGTCCTTTTGGCATATTATCGCCGTTGACTCTTATTATTTCGTATGGTATAATTTCACGGTTAGTGCCCATTTGTTTTTAAACTAATGGTTTACTAGTCAAAAATTTTAAAAAATGATATAAAGACCTAGAGGTCATAAGGAGGAAATAAATTATGAGTTTAACTTATGAAAAGTTAGAAGGAAACATGGCAGAGCTTACTATTACAGTACCTGCTGAAGATTTTAAGAAGGCTTGTGTTGAAGTTTACAACAAACAGAAGAACAAGTTCCAGCTTGATGGCTTCCGTAAGGGTCACGTACCTATGCAGTTTATTGAGAAGACATATGGCCCAGCTGTATTCTTTGAGGATGCTGCTAATGATCTTATTAACAAGACATATTTTGAAGAGATCAAGGATATTGATCTTGAGATAGTATCTAATCCTGAGATTTCTCTCAGCCAGATTGAGAAGGGTAAGGATTTCATTTATAAGGCAAAGGTTGCTACTAAGCCACCTGTAGAGCTTGGTGATCTTTCTAAGATTGAGATTGAGAAGGTTGACGCTGAAGTAACAGATGAGGATGTTGAGAAGGAGATCGAGTCTAAGCTTAAGGCTAACTCAACAAAACAGGATGTTACAGACAGAGCTGCACAGGATAAGGATGAAGCTACAATCAACTTCGAAGGATTTGTTGACGGAGTTGCATTTGAAGGTGGTAAGGGTGAGAAGTATCCACTCGTACTTGGTTCAGGTTCTTTCATCCCTGGTTTTGAAGATCAGATTATTGGAAAGAATGTTGGTGACAGCTTCGATGTAAATGTTACATTCCCAGAGAATTATCAGGCAGAGGATCTTGCTGGTAAGGAAGCTGTATTTAAGTGTGAGCTTCTTGGACTCAAGGAGACAGTTCTTCCTACACTTGATGATGAGTATATCTCAGATACAACTGATTTTGAGACAGTTGATGAGTGGAAGGCTGATATCAAGAAGCAGGTAACAGAGCGTAAGGAGAAGCAGGCTAAGCATCAGAAGGAAGAGAGAGCTATCGCTAAGCTTGTTGAGCTTTCATCTATGGAGCTTCCTGAACCTATGGTAGCTTATCAGCAGGAAAAGATGATCGATAACTTCGGTCAGCAGCTTATGTATCAGGGTATGAACCTTGAGCAGTATCTTAATATGACAGGTCAGACTCGTGACGATATGAGAGATCAGGTTCGTCCAGAGGCTGAGAAGACAATCAAGAATAGTCTTGTTATTGAGGCTGTTGCTGATGCTCAGGGCTTCGATGTAACTGAAGAAGAAGTTGAAGAAGAAATGAACAAGATGGCTGAGCAGTATAAGATGGAGATCGAGAAGATTAAGGAATTCATGGGTGAGGAGCAGATTGATAGCCTTAAGCATGATATCAAGATGAACAAGGCAATCGAGTACATCGCTTCTCAGGCAAAAGAGAAATAATTAGAATGTAGGAGGTTACAAGTTTATGGCATTAGTACCTACAGTCATTGAAACGACTAACAGAGGCGAGAGAGCCTATGATATTTATTCTAGACTTTTAAAGGAAAGAATCATTTTCCTTGGGGATGAAGTAAATGATGTTACAGCAAGTCTTGTTGTTGCACAGCTTCTTTTCCTTGAGTCTGAAGATTCTAATAAAGATATTAACTTATATATTAATAGCCCAGGCGGTTCTGTAACCGCCGGCATGGCTATATATGACACAATGAATTATATTAAGTGTGATGTATCTACTATCTGTGTTGGTATGGCAGCATCTATGGGTGCCTTCCTTCTTTCAGGTGGTGCAAAGGGCAAGAGATATGCTCTTCCTAATGCTGAGATAATGATTCATCAGCCACTTGGTGGTACTCAGGGTCAGGCTACTGATATGGAGATTGAGGTTGAACATATGCTCAGAATCAAGAAGAACCTTATTTCTATAATGGCAGATAATGCAGGTAAGGACTATGAGACAGTACTTGCAGATTGTGAGAGAAATAACTGGATGACAGCTAAAGAGGCTCTTGAGTACGGTCTTATCGATAACGTAGTTGAGAATAGAAAATAAAGATAAGAGAGATTAAAACATGGCTAATCGTAAAGAGGAGAAGCTTAGATGCTCCTTTTGTAACAAGACACAGGATCAGGTAAGAAAGCTTATTGCTGGTCCTGATGTATATATCTGTGATGAATGTGTAGGAATCTGCGCTGATATTATCGAGGATGAGATCAAGAATATGACTGAGGAAGATGGTGAACTTAGTCTTCCAAAGCCAAAAGAGATCAAGGCATTTCTTGATGATTATGTTATCGGTCAGGAGGCTGCAAAGAAGGCTCTTTCTGTTGCTGTTTATAATCACTATAAGAGAGTATTAGCAGGAAAGAACTTCGATGTTGAGCTTCAGAAGAGTAATATTCTTATGATTGGACCTACTGGTTCTGGTAAGACATATCTTGCTCAGACACTTGCTAAGATGTTAAATGTACCATTTGCTATTGCTGATGCTACAACATTAACTGAAGCTGGTTATGTAGGTGAGGATGTTGAGAATATTCTACTTAAGCTTATCCAGGCAGCTGATTATGATATAGATCGAGCTGAGCGTGGTATTGTATATATCGACGAGATTGATAAGATTTCTAAGAAGTCTGAGAATGTTTCTATAACCAGAGATGTATCTGGTGAAGGCGTTCAGCAGGCGCTTCTTAAGATAGTTGAGGGAACTATTGCTTCTGTTCCACCTCAGGGGGGTCGTAAGCATCCTCAGCAGGAGTTTATTGAGATTGATACTTCGAATATTCTTTTTATCTGTGGCGGTGCATTTGATGGCCTCGATAAGGTAATTGAGAATAGAGTTGGTAAGAAGTCTATTGGTTTTAATGCTGATATCCAGAAGGATAAGACTATCGTTGATTCTGAACTTCTTCGTAAGGTTCAGCCTCAGGATCTTGTAAAGTTTGGTATTATTCCTGAGTTCGTTGGTCGTGTACCAGTTCTTGTTACACTTGATCAGCTTGATGAAGAAGCTCTTGTCAGCATTTTAACAGAACCAAAGTCTTCAATCGTAAAGCAGTATAAGAAGCTTTTTGAGTTTGATGATGTTGAACTTGAGTTCAATGAGGATGCTCTTCGTGAGGTTGCCAAGGAAGCTATGGAGCGTGCAACTGGTGCCAGAGGACTTAGAGCGATACTTGAGCATTCTATGATGGATGTAATGTATGAAATACCTTCAAATGAGGAAATCAAGAAGGTTACAATTACTAAGGAAACTATAACAGAAGGTGCTTCACCTATTACTGAATAAAACTGATAAAAAATTATGAAGATTAAAACATCTGAGCTTAGTGGTGTCTTTGGACCTACTTCTAAGCTTCCAGCAGAAACACTTCCTGAGATAGCATTTGCAGGAAGATCTAATGTTGGAAAATCATCTCTAATTAATTCTTTACTTAATCGTAAAAATCTTGCCAGGACATCATCTAGTCCCGGCAAGACTGTAACGATTAATTTCTATAATGTTAATGAGGAATTCTTCCTTGTTGATTTACCCGGATATGGATATGCAAAAGCTTCTCTGACTGAGAGAGCTAAATGGGGAAAAATGATTGAAAAATACCTTGGGACAAGAGAAAGTCTCAAGGCTGTTGTTCTATTGGTTGATATTAGACATGCTCCTACAAAGGATGATGTCATGATGTATAACTGGATAGTGGAAACTGGACTTACTCCTGTTATCGTTGCTACAAAGCTTGATAAGATTAAGAGAAGTCAGAAGGATAAGCAGCTTAAGCTTCTTCGCGAAACTCTTGGGATAAAGGCTGGTTCAGACATAAATATAGTCCCTTACTCCAGTGAAACGAAGCAGGGACGTGATGAGTTACTCGCTATTCTTTCTTTATTCCTTTGACCAAAGTTCATTAACAAGATACTGATAAACATCGGTACTTTTTGAACGCCAGTTATCACAGATCGATCTGGCCATGTCTTTCGTTGGTACATTGATCCTAATATCTAAAAGCGTCTCACGACGTTCCATGATAGCGCATTTTACTGTGTATTCGTTATGTTCGTTGAATATAAAATCTGCAATGATTTCTGATTCATTCTTTAGATTGATTTTTTCTTCCTTGAAATATTCTCTAATTTCTTGTTTAATGTTATTGGAGATTCTGTTTTCGAAGTAGAAAAGAGCTTCTTCACCAAGATTTGTGATCTTATAATGCTTTGTATTTCGGATAGTACTAACCGATATAAAGTCCTTATCAATCAGTTCGCTGATCGATTCGTGTATATTAAACAGGTTAGTATATCCCTTGTCTTGAATGAAATTAGTAATCTGAGCGTTTGTCAGAGTATATTCATCTATTCTATCAAGCATATATAAAATTATTAATTTATATAGCATTAGATTTTGGTTTTCCATACTGTAACCCCGCAAAAGTTGAATAAGAATATTAGACCGTGAAAAACGGTGTGTTTTATAGGATAACCCTGTTGGGGGATATTTTCAAGAGTGAATTAATTCGAAAGGAGAAAATATGGATTTTGAAAAAATGAAGGTTTCTGAGCTTAGAGAGTATGCAGAGTCTAAGGGGCTTAGGGGGATTTCGGGACTTAAGAAGAATGAACTTCTTGATCTTGTTATGAAAATGAATCAAAAGATGGCTGAGAATCAGCCTGATAACAATATAGAATCAGAAGATAAAAAGAAAAAGTCGGCTAAAAGGCCTACTACTAAAAAATCAACTGAGAAAAAAACTGTAGAAAAGAAATCAGCTGAGAAGGGAACTGCAAAAAAACAGGAAGCTGATAATAAAACGGATAATAAAAAGAATGCTGATAAGAAGGCGTCAGATAAGAAAAAGCCTGTTTCTAAGAAAGCAACCAATGATAAAAATGTTAAAGAGTCTGCAAACAAAGCAGAAGATAATTCTTCTGATGTAAAGGAGATTGCTCAGGAAAGTTCTGTGGCTGCTGAACCTGTCGAGGCTTCTGAGGTACAGGATACAGAAGCTCCTGTTAATGAGGTTGCTGAAGGTATCTTAGAAGTTCTGGCTGAGGGGTATGGTTTTATCAGAAGCGATAACTATATGCCTGGTGAGAGAGATATATATGTATCTCCATCTCAGATAAGACGATTCAGACTTCGTACTGGAGATATTATAAAAGGACCTATCAGAAAAAAGCAGAATCCAAATGAAAAATTCAGTGCGCTTCTTTATATCGAATCAGTTAATGGTTATAAACCGGAAGAAATTATCAATCGTATGAAATTTGAGGATATGACTCCGATCTTCCCTAATGAGAGAATCCATTTGGATTTTCCTGGTGCACCTGTTTCTCTTCGTATAGTTGATCTTTTCAGTCCTATAGGAAAAGGCCAGAGAGGTATGATTGTTTCACCTCCTAAGGCAGGTAAGACAACTCTTATTAAGCAGATTGCAAAGAGAATATCCAAGGCTTATCCTGATATGAATCTTCTTGTTCTTCTTATTGATGAGAGACCGGAAGAGGTTACTGATATTAAAGAGTCTATTGAGGGAGAGAATGCTGAGGTAATCTATTCAACATTTGATGAACTTCCAGAACATCATAAGAGAGTTTCTGAAATGGCAATCGAACGTGCTAAGAGACTTGTGGAAAGCGGTCAGGATGTTGTGATCCTTATAGACTCTATTACAAGACTTTCCAGAGCTTATAACCTTACTGTTACCCCAAGTGGTAGAACTCTTTCTGGTGGTCTTGATCCTGCGGCTCTTCATATGCCTAAGAAATTTTTTGGTGCTGCCAGAAATATGCGCGAGGGTGGTTCTCTTACGATTTTGGCTACTGCGCTTATTGATACAGGAAGTCGTCTTGATGATGTGGTATTTGAGGAGTTTAAGGGAACAGGTAATATGGAACTTGTTCTTGATAGAAATCTTCAGGAGAAAAGAGTGTTCCCAGCTATCGATGTATCTAAGTCTGGTACAAGAAAGGATGATCTGCTTCTTGATGCTGATGAGAGGGAAATTCTGGATATAATTCATAGAAGATTCCATAGTCTCAGACCTGAGGAGGTTACTGAGGATCTTCTTAAGCTGTTTTCACAGACTAAGGATAATAAACAATTTATTGCAGTGGCAAATAAACTGTTTCAAAAGAGATAGGTTAGTGTTATAATAAATTGGTTAAGGTTTGTAAAGTTTAGTTTTCGGAGGCGAAACAGAAGTTGAATTTCAGCAAGGAAAATGTAAAGAAAAAGCAGAAGAAGATAAGTGCAAAGAGCCAGCGTCTCGAAAGAAGAGCTCTTATAGCTCTCTTTAAGGTGCTTCTTGTTGCGTTTGTTTTTGTTGTGCTTGTAATGGCAGGGGCAGGCTTTGGTATGATGAAGGGAATTCTTGATGATTCTCCTGATATTTCAAGTATCAGTATCAAGCCTAAGGGATTTAAGACAGTTATTTATGATCAGGATAATAACGAGAGAAATACTCTTTCTACAGTTAATTCGAACAGAGTATATGTTTATTATGATGATATTCCTCAGCAGGTTATAGATGCCTTTGTTGCAATCGAGGATGAGAGATACTGGACTCATAACGGTATTGATATGAAGGGTATCTTCAGAGCTCTTGCAAAAGACGTTATGGCTCGAAACTTTAATGAGGGTGCTTCAACCATAACCCAGCAGCTCATTAAGAACAGCGTGTTTAATGTTGGTATGAATGAAACAACGAAGATACAGAAGATTGAACGTAAGGTTCAGGAACAGTATCTTGCCATAGATCTTGAAAAGACTCATACAAAAGAGCAGATCATGGAAGCCTATCTGAATACAATATATCTTGGACAGGGATGTAATGGTATTGAGGCTGCGGCTAACAGATACTTTAATAAGTCTTGTGATCAGCTTACATTATCTGAGATTTCAGTAATTGCTGGTATTACAAAGAACCCATATTCATTTGATCCAGTTATCTTCCCAACTAAGAACAGCTATCGTCGTGAAGACGTTCTGGATAAGATGCTTGAGCTTGAGTATATAACACAGGCTCAGTACGATGCGGCTATGAATGATAATGTTTATGACCGTATTCAGAAGATAAAAGAAACAAATGATGAGAATTTTGAATATAATTCATATTATACAGATGACCTTATGAGACAGCTCTGTAAAGATTTTATGGAGATGTATGATATGTCTGAGGAACAGGCCTATGATGAGATATATACTGGTGGTTATAGTGTATATTCTGTTCAAGATTATGATATTCAGGCTATCGTTGATGAGGTTATCAATGATGAACAGTATTATCCATCAAGTACTTCAGTTGCGCTTAATTATAAACTGACTTTGCTTGATAAAGATGGAATTACTACTTACAACTATGATACTAACACGTTACTTACGTATTATAGAAAGCTTACTGAGAATTCGAAATATAATAATATATATCCTTCTGAAGAGGATGCTAAGGCTGCAGCCGATACATATAAGGATGCTATGCTTGATGAAACGGGGGCAACTTTCCTTAATGAAGAGTTTAAGACGGCTATTCAGCCACAGGCTTCGTTTTCGGTTATAGATCAGAAGACAGGATATATTAAAGCTATCGGTGGCGGTAGAGGAGAAAAGACTGAGAATCTTGGTTTTGATAGAGCTACTAATGCTATGAGACAGCCTGGTTCTACTTTCAAGGTTCTTGCTGCATTCCTTCCATATATTGATACAGAGGGAAGTCTTGCTCATGGTTTTGATGATAAGGCTTATACTTTCCAAAATGGTACTCCGGTAAGAAACTGGTATGGAGGCTATTGGGGACCTAACTCAATAAGAAAAGCTATTGAGCAATCTATGAATATTATTGCGGTTCAGGCTATTACTGCGGTAACCCCTTCTGTTGCTTATGATTATCTTATAGATGAAGGTTTTACAACAATTGTCGATAAAGAGATAGGAGCTGATGGAAGCGTTTATTCTGATATTCAGCAGGCTACAGCTCTTGGTGGTTTGACACATGGTGTAACTAATCTTGAGATTACAGCTGCGTATGCTGGTATTGCAAATATGGGTATGTATGTTAAACCTGTATACTATGACAGAGTTTATGATCATGATGGTAATCTTGTTATTGATAACAGAGAACCAGCAGACCGTTCACACAGAATGTGTAAAGAAACTACAGCATATCAGCTTATTGATGCCATGAAGGATGTTGTTACTCAGGGTACAGGTACCAGAGCAAAGATGACTACTGGTGTTAAATGTGCTGGTAAAACAGGTACTACATCTAACAGTTATGACCTTTGGTTCTGTGGTATGACTCCATATTATACAGCTTCTGTATGGTTTGGTTATGATTCAAATGTCACGATCAATACTAATAATCATAAGGTTATGTGGCGTGATATCATGGATAAGATAGCTATTTTAGAAGATCAGAGTACTGAAGTTGATTGGCAACAGCCTGAGGGATTGGTTAAGACATCTGTATGTAAGATTACGGGACTTGCGCCTGTTGACGGTTGTCCTACAGCTTATGACTGGTGTGATGAGGCACATGTACCTAAGAAGGTTTGTACAGGCCATTTCAATACAATCATGATATGTCCTGAATCACATTGTAAAGCAACTAATAACTGTCCTAATCCTGTTTCTTATACTATTTCATACAATGACAAAGGTCAGAGGATTATTGTAGGTGCTGATTTTGAATATGATCAGTCTATATTTACTTCTACATGTCCTCTTCATCCAGAATCCGAAGGTGGTATTAGTATTACCGCTACAGCTAGTGAGGGAGGAACCATATCTAATACTGTTGCAAATATCGAATCTGGTTCGGATGTAACATTTTATATAACTGCAAATGAAGGTTATGCAATTAGTGATGTTGTTGTAGATGATGTGAGTGTTGGACCAGTTGCATCATATACATTTACAAATGTCACTGCGTCACATACTATTAGCGCATATTTCTATTATACTGGTGAAGCTTCTTCTGATCCGGCTTCTACCGAGGCTGCTACGGAAGCGGCAACGGAGGCTGCTACGGAAGCGGCAACGGAGGCTCCTACAGATGCGCCACCACCAGAAGATACTGGTGTTACAGAATAGTTATTAACCACCTGACAATATATAAGTCAGGTGGTTTTTATATTATAGGGATAGTCTTTTACGTGACTATACCCTTTTTATTTTAGAAATAAGTCATCCATAGTGTGGATTTGTGTTATTTTAGGAGGGAGTTATTTATGGAGATTATAGAATATAACAAGAGAAGTTTAGTGGATTTAGTTCGTGTTTTAAGAATTATTCTTAGACAGATAATGTTACTTGATGATTACATGACAACTAGTGATAGTTATATCTCTAGAGTAGTTAGTAATAAGAAGCTTGTTAGATATGAAAAAGGGTCGAAATACTATACATTTCATTTTACTGATCATTATGAAATTATGGATTCAAGAACTGCTCGTAAGCTAATAAATTCTAGAGATATGATGGGATTTGTTACATTAAATGAGAAGGATGTTGTGAATATGAACTATTTCCAAATGGTTAATCAAAATGGGGCTTTAATAGAGCATAATAAGTCCTTTATTCCGGTATCAAGAAAAGGTCGTCATTCGCTTGAGAATTATCTGTATTTTTGGTAAAATACACGGAAGTAACAAATAATAAAGGGGAAACTACTATGATTAATAAACTGATTAAAGAGATTGTTAAGAAGAATGCACCAATTGTTGTTGGTCTTGATCCACAGCTTGGATTTGTTCCACAGCAGATTTTAGAAAAATGGTATGCTGAAAAGTCATATTCATTGGAAGCAGTTGGAGAAGCTATATTCGAATATAATAAAGGCATTATTGATGCTACATATGATCTGATACCTGCAGTTAAACCTCAGGTTGCAATGTATGAGCAGTTTGGTATTCCAGGTGTGATCGCATTTAAGAAGACTGTTGATTATGCTCGTGAAAAGGGTCTTATTATCATTGGTGATATTAAGAGAGGAGATATAGGTTCTACTTCAGAGGCTTATGCTCTTGGTCACATTGGTAATGTAAAGATCGGCGATAATGTATTTAATCCATTTAATGAGGATATAGTTACTGTAAATCCTTATCTCGGTTCAGACGGTGTTATGCCATTTGTGAATGTGTGCAAGGAAAATGATAAGGGAATATTTGTTCTTGTTAAGACATCTAATCCTTCTTCTGGAGAGTTTCAGGATAGACTCATAGATGGTAAACCTCTTTATGAGATTGTTGCAGATAAAGTTAACGAGTGGGGTGAGTCCACAATTGATAATGAATATGGATATTCAGATGTAGGCGCTGTTGTTGGTGCTACATATCCAGAGATGGGTGTCAGACTTCGTGAACTCATGCCAAAGGCTTATATTCTTGTTCCGGGATATGGTGCTCAGGGAGGAAGCGGTAAGGATCTTAAGGGCTTCTTCAATAAGGACGGTCTTGGAGCTATTGTTAATTCTTCTCGTGGAATTATTGCTGCATACAAAAATGAGAAATACGCTAAATTTGGTGCAGAAGGATATGCTGATGCATCAAGAGCAGCTGTTGAAGATATGCTTAGTGATATTCGCGAGAATGTCTAAATCTTCATTTCTACAACTTTGGATGACTTATTTATATATTAAAAATATTTTTTGTAATAGGTGATTATGGAAAAGCTAAGTGCGGATATAATTAAACAGGAAAATCTGGTGGATGATATATATTCTATGTGGATTAAATGTCCTCAGGTTGCTAAGGATGCTCATAGTGGTCAGTTTGTTAATCTTTATTCGAAAGATTCATCAAGACTTCTTCCTCGTCCTATAAGTATATGTGAAGTAGACAAGAAGGGAGATTCTCTCAGACTTGTGTATCGTACAGCTGGTGCTGGTACAAAAGAGTTTAGTTTGATGAAAAAAGGTGATAGCATTGATGTGCTGGGTCCTGTAGGTAATGGATACACACTTGAATGTCAGCACCCTATACTTATGGGAGGCGGTATAGGTATTCCACCTATGCTTCAGCTGGCTAAAGAGCTTTCTGCTAAAGGTATAGACAAAGATAACATTTCAGTTGTACTTGGCTATCGTGATGCTACATTCTTATTAAATGAATTCAAGAAGATTGCTACTGTATATATTTCCAGTGATACAGGAAGCGTTGGAATAAAAGGAAATGTAATTGATGCAGTGAGAGAATATGGCGTTGAGGGTGATGCTATATACGCATGTGGTCCAAAGCCTATGCTTCGCGCAATAAAGGAATATGCGTATGAAAATGATATTCCTGCTTACATTTCTTTAGAGGAAAGAATGGCTTGTGGAATAGGTGCGTGTCTTGCCTGTGTATGTGAGACCATTGATAAGGATGAGCATTCTCAGGTTAATAATGCTCGTATTTGTGTAGATGGTCCTGTTTTTAAGGCTGATGAAGTTATACTTTAGGATTAAAGGTTAGGGATAGATAATGGATAATAATGTCAATATGGCCGTAGATTTCTGCGGCGTTAATATGAAAAATCCAGTCACTGTTGCTTCGGGTACATTTGGTTCTGGTATGGAATATAGTGACTTTGTTGATTTATCAAAGCTTGGTGCTGTTACAACAAAAGGTGTTGCCATCACTCCTTGGGAGGGAAATGCTACACCTAGAGTTGCTGAAGTTTATGGTGGAATGCTTAATGCTATAGGACTTCAGAATCCGGGACTTGATACTTTTATATCTCGTGATCTTAAGTTTCTTGAAACTCAGGATACTAAAGTTATAGTAAATGTCTGTGGCCACAGTGAAGAGGAGTATGTTTCTTGCGTTGAGAGGCTTGCTGAGTGCGATAATGTGGATTTGTTGGAAATAAATGTTTCATGCCCAAATGTAAAAGAGGGTGGAATAGCATTTGGAACTGATCCAAAGTGTCTTAATAATATTACTAAGATGATCAAGGCAAAGGCTAAGCAGCCTGTGATTATGAAGCTTAGTCCAAATGTTACTGATATTTGTGAGATGGCCAGAGCTGCTGTTGATGGTGGTGCGGATGCTCTGTCTCTTATAAATACTCTTACTGGTATGAAGATTGATATTTATCGCAGATGTTATACGCTTGCTAACAGAACTGGTGGAATGTCTGGTCCTGCTGTAAAGCCTGTGGCTCTTCGTATGGTTAATCAGGTTGCATCAGCGGTTTCTGTTCCGATTATAGGAATGGGTGGTATAGCTACTGCTGAAGATGCTATTGAATTTATTATGGCCGGTGCAACTATGGTTTCGGTTGGTACTGCGAACTTCCATAATCCTACAGTTACTAGTGAGATAGTTGATGGAATAGAAGAATTTATGAAGTCACAAGGAATAAAGGATTTAAGTGAAATTCGTAACTGTGTACGTTGGTAAAAAACTTTTAAGGAAGATTTATGGCAATGCGTAAAAAGAAAGTCTATAAGTTCTCCGATGAGGTAATGGCAAAAGATGCTATTATCTCCCTTGTTTTCGGAGGACTTGGGCTTATATCAATAATATTTGTAATTGTGATGGGAATCGTCCTTAAGGGTTCGGTTCCATTTGAAATAAGTGCATTTCTCTTGGTTGCTGCTATAATGGGAGTAACCGGGTTTATTTTTGCATTGATCTCGCTTGGAGATTCGGATAGCGGAGTTATAGGTAAAAGAATGGCAATGATCTTATCTTTAGTTGATATTGTTATACTTGCTGTTTTGTATATAGTTTAATTGATTAATTTGTTTGACTTTACAGGAGGATTTGAATGAGTCAGGAAGAAATAATGCTAGAGGGGATTACTCTTGGTAATATAGATGAAAGATTTGATCTTGTAAGGGATCGAATCCGTGAGATTCCAGATGAGCTTACTTGTGTTAATGAGGAGAAGTATACTTATCTGGATTTTTTTGACGTTAAAGCGCAGTATATTAATAAAATGCTTGATATATTTGGAAAGATAGAATCAGGTGACATTTCTGATATTTTGAGTAAAGAGATTAATCATGAGATGTATGAGGATATAATTTGCGATAATTATAATAAGTCATACAGTAATCCTGATTATGCTGAGGAAAAGCTTGGGATTTATGGGAAAGCGTTCTCTTTTATATCTGCTGAGATTGCTGAACTTCCTGGACTTGTTTTCGATAAAAAGAAGGCTGAGATAACATTTTTATTGGAGACTTTTCTTGAACTATATTTTATGTTTAATAATGGGGATTCGATTACTGTTTCATCGGTAGAAGATGTTGTACGTTCTTACGCTGTTGATTATGCTGAGTATCATACCATCGCGAGAATGCAAGACACTTTTGTTTCTGGGGGTAATCTTGCTAATAACATCATTGAATCTGCAGATTTATCGGATGCGTCATATCTTTATAGTTACGGTGAATATATTTCTGATACAGAGATTAAGAAGGCTGAGTATCTGGCGTCTCTCCCTCAGGAAAGAATAGATGATATTGCTAAAACTTTTGCTGATGGATTTAGACGCGGCTACACTGTAATGGGTGTTGATTTTACTGGAAAGAAAAATGTTCAGATAAGATATCATCTGGGGCAGGAGAGGATAGTACGCTCCACTTGTGAGTTTTTCAGTCAAATGGGTCTCTCGCCTATACTTTTTCGAACTGCATCCAGCAGAATGGTGAAACGAGGAACAGTTCGTCAGGGGTATGAATCTTCCTATGCAAATCAGCAATTCTGTTATGATCATAGAAATGATATTGCGCTTTTTTTAAACTCTGATTTTGTTGAAAGAAGAGTTAATGCTACAAAAAGAGCTTATGAAGGTTTTAAAAACTATGATAATGATGGTGAGATATTAGATCTTACTTCTGCTTTTGCAGGACCTGCTGTAATTGAAACATTTGGAGAGGATTTATTCTCACCTGTTCAGAAGGGGTCTGTTCCTACTCTTACTAAGGAACAGGAAGCTCTTGAAAGAAAGATGTTTGGACAACTTGCTCAGGTTTCTAATGAGTTTATTCCTGGGGATAGCTATAGCTTTTCAATTATAGCATTCCCAGTTCCGGATATTGGCGATGACTTTGAAAAGATATTTGATGAAGTTGTTGCTATCAATACACTTGATAATGAAAAGTATAAGGCTATTCAACAGAAAATTATTGATACACTCGATATTGCAGATAAAGTTCGTGTTATCGGAATGAATGGAAATAAAACTGATATTACTGTTCAGATGCGTCATCTGGAAAATCCTGCAAAGGAAACTCAGTTTGAAAACTGTACAGCTGACGTAAATATTCCTCTTGGTGAAGTGTTTACTTCTCCTGTCTTAAAAGGTACGGAGGGAGTTCTTAATGTAAGCAGTACATATCTTAATGGCTATAATTTTGAGAATATTGAGATCTATTTTAAAGACGGAGTAGTATCGGATTATTATTGTTCTAATTTCCTTGATAATGACAGTGATTCTGAAGAAGGGGTAGAGAAGGGTAAGAGATATATTAAAGAGAATATACTTTTTAATCATGAGTTTCTTCCTTTGGGCGAGTTTGCTATTGGTACCAATACCTTGGCTTATACTATGGCAAGACGATATGACATATTACAGAAACTGCCTATTCTTATAGTTGAAAAGACGGGACCGCATTTTGCTCTTGGTGACACCTGTTACAGTCATATGGAGGATCATGCTGTATTTAATCCAGATGGTAAGGAAATAGTGAGCCGAGAAAATGTTTTTTCGCTTCTTCGTGATACAGAACCAGAAAAGGCTTATTTTAATTGTCATACAGATATCACTATTCCTTATAATGAATTAGGTAGACTGTATACAATTAGTCCTGAAGGAGATGAAACTGATATTATTGTTGAAGGTCGTTTTGTGCTTCCTGGTACTGAATCGTTAAATGAAGCGTTAGATTGATGACTTTGTTCAGGGGATAAAATTGGGGTCATAACTTATTGGGGGTATTACATGAATATAGTAGAGATAATAGAAAAAAAGAAGAGAGGTAATGCTCTAACTTCTGAAGAAATCAAATATGCAGTAAATGGACTACTTGATGGTACGGTAAAAGATTATCAGATGTCATCTCTTCTTATGGCCATATGTCTTAAGGGGATGAATGCTGAAGAAACTACAGAACTTACTATGACCATGAGGGATAGTGGCGATGTTTTAGATCTTTCTGATATTGGTAAGACGGTGGTAGATAAACATTCGACTGGTGGAGTAGGTGACAAGACAACTCTTATTGTTGGACCTGTTATGGCGTCTCTCGGAGTTCCTGTTGCTAAGATGAGTGGTCGAGGTCTTGGCATTACAGGTGGAACAATAGATAAACTAGATTCAATTCCTGGTTTTAGTTCTGATGTGTCTGATGAGGATTTTATATCTCTGGTAAAAAATGTGGGTATGGTTGATGCTGCTCAGACAAAGAATCTGGCGCCAGCGGATAAGGTGCTATATGCACTAAGAGATGTTACTGGCACTGTTGACAGTATTCCTCTTATTGCGTCCAGTATTATGAGCAAAAAACTGGCTTCGGGCGCTGATGGTATAGTTCTTGATGTCAAATGTGGTTCGGGTGCATTTATGACTGACTTTGAATCTGCGAAGAGTCTTGCAAATGCAATGATCGATATTGCACATCTTGCTGGTAAAAAGTGTACCGCTGTTATTTCAGATATGAATCAACCTCTTGGTTATTCGGTTGGTAATCTTCTGGAGGTTAGGGAGGCGATTCATTTTCTTTCTGGAAAAACGCAAAATCCTCGGCTGTATAAATTGGTAGTAGAAATATGTAGTCAAATGTATAAGCTTTCAGATGAGTATTGTGATAATTCTGATTTAGATGTAGAAATGATAATTAAAGATGCTATATCTTCTGGAAAAGCATATGCTAAGTTTAAGGAATTTGTATCTGCTCAGGGTGGAGATGTCCGTTTTGTTGAAGATATAGAATCTGATTCGTTAGTTATAGAAGATATAAAACTGGATATTGTGGCTAAAAGTTCTGGAGTGATTACTGGTATTGATGCCGAAAAAATTGGCAGGGCGTCACTTGCTTTGGGCGCTGGCAGAGAAACTAAGGAATCAGAAATTGATCTTAATTCGGGTATTGAATTTAAGAAAGTCGTTGGCGATAGTATTGCTGAAGGAGATGTGGTTGCCAGCTTATATGCTGCTACAGGTGAAAAGTTAAGGCTTGGTGAAAGTCTTGTTCTGGATGCTATAACAGTGGATGATATATATAAATCATCGGATATCATTCTGGGGGTGATATAAGTTATGGGATTACCGGCTTGCTAAGGTTTTCGTTGAATAAGTGTTATTCATAAGGTATAATATTTTATTATTTATATAAAGGGAGGTTTTAAAAGTGGGAATTTTACAGAGATTTAAGGATATCATGTCATCAAATATCAATGCATTACTTGATAAGGCAGAGGATCCAGAAAAGATGGTAGATCAGACACTTCGTAATCTTAATTCAGATCTTGCGAAGGTTAAGGCTGAAACAGCAGGAGTTATGGCTGATGAGCAGAAGGCAAAGCGTAATCTTGATGAGGTTAATGCTGAGATTGCTAAGATGCAGAGTTATGCTGAGAAGGCTGTTGTTGCTGGTAATGATGCAGATGCAACCAGATTCCTTGCTGAGAAGAATAAGCTTGTAGCTAAGCAGGCTCAGCTTCAGCAGATATATGATGTTGCCGCAGCTAACGCTATGAAGATGCGTCAGATGCATGATAAGCTTGTAACAGATATAGCAGAGCTTGAATCACGCCGTGATCTTATTAAATCAAAGGTTAAGCTTGCAAAGGCTCAGCAGCATATTAATCAGGCTACATCAAAGATTGATTCTCAGTCAGGATTTGCTGCATTCCAGAGAATAGAGGATAAGGCAGATGCAATGCTTGATATGGCACAGGCTGAGGCTCAGCTTAATGCTACATCAGCATCTAGTGAGGTAGATAGTCTTACTGCTAAGTATGATGCTTCTCCTGATATTGCTGTTCAGGACGAGCTTGCTGCTCTTAAGGCTAAGCTTGGAACTACTTCAGCTGAATAATTCTATATAAAAGCTTTTTAGAAGGACATTTTATTAATGCTAGGACTTAATAACAAACAGTGGGAGGCCTGCTCATATACGGAGGGGCCTCTCCTTATTTTAGCAGGGGCAGGTTCTGGAAAAACCAGAGTGCTCGTGCATAGAATTGCGTATTTAATTGAAGAAAAGCAGGTTGATCCATATAACATACTTGCAATCACATTTACTAATAAAGCTGCTAATGAGATGAAGGAACGAGTGGAAACTGCTATAGATGTTGAGCCGGGACGTATCTGGGTTAGCACATTTCACTCTATGTGTGTTAAGATTCTTCGTCGATTTTATGTTCGTATAGGTGGCGATAACAACTTTGCTATATATGATACTGATGATCAGAAGGCGGTGTGTAAAGAGGTGCTTAAGACTCTTAATCTTGATCCTAAGATGTATAAGGAGAAGGCTTGTATAGCATTTATTTCAAGTGCTAAAGAATCCTGTAAAACACCTGAGGATCTTGAGATAGAGATGGCAGGTGATTATAGAGCTTCTCAGATGGTAAGAGTATATCGAGAATATCAGCATCGAATGAAGATCAATAATGCTCTTGATTTTGATGATCTTATATTTAAGACTCTTGATCTTTTTGCTCAGGACCCTGAGGTTCTTGAATATTATCAGGATCGCTTCAAGTATATAATGGTTGATGAGTATCAGGATACAAATGAGTCTCAGTTCCAGCTTGTCAGATTACTTGCTGGAAAATGGCGCAATCTTTGTGTCGTAGGTGATGATGATCAGTCAATTTATAAATTCCGTGGGGCTAACATCTATAATATTCTTAACTTTGAAGATGAATATAAGGATGCTAAAGTTGTTAAGCTTGAACAGAACTATAGATCAACAGAAACTATACTAAATGCAGCTAATGCGGTTATTGCGAACAATACAGGTCGTAAACAGAAGAGGCTCTGGACTGAAAATGGAGTCGGCGAGAAAATCAATTACCAGGTTTACGAGACGGAACATGAAGAGGCACTTGGTGCTGTAAATAACATCATGGAGCTCTGCAATAATGGCAGAGAGTATTCGGATATAGCTATACTTTATAGAACCAACGCTCAGTCCCGTGTGATCGAAGAAAAACTTGTTTATGCAAGTATTCCTTATAAACTTGTAGGCGGAACTGGATTCTATAACAGAAAAGAAATCAGAGATATTGTGGCTTATTTGAAGCTGCTTTCTAATCCTTCCGATGAGATAGCATTTTCCAGGATAATCAATGTACCTAGACGTGGTATAGGTGCAACAACGGTAACCAAGATCAGAGAGTTAAGTCTGCAAAATGGCATCTCTATGTATAATTTCTGTAAGGACGAAGGTAACAGAAGGCTTCTCGGTCGAAGTGCTGATAAGATTGGCGACTTCGTTGAGATGATGGAAAGCTTTAGGCCTTATATCGAAACTGGAGAGCTTGATGAGCTTTTTGACTCCATTATGGAGAAAACTGGTTACGAGATGGAACTAAGAGCTGAAGGGACGGATGAGGCAAGAGGACGACTCGAAAACCTTGATGAACTTCGCAATAAGATTCTGGGGTATATGGAGGAAGAGGAACCTACTTTGTTAGGACTCTTAGAGGATATATCTCTGGTTGCAGATACTGACGATAGTGCGGATGATACAGATAACAAGGTTACTCTTATGACTCTTCATAGTGCAAAGGGCCTTGAGTTCCCTGTTGTATTTATGGTTGGTATGGAGGAGAGACTTTTCCCTAGCGGACTTTCTATGGATAGTGACGATCCGGATGCGGTTGAAGAGGAACGCCGTCTATGCTATGTTGGTATTACCAGAGCTATGAAGAGGCTTTTCCTAAGCTCCTGTACAACTCGTATGTCATATCAAGGTAGAGCTTACAATGCTGAGTCTAGATTTATCGAAGAGATTCCTAAAGAATATATGACCAGAACAGGTGTGAAGGCAAATGTTATTAAAACTGAACCTTTTGCTAAGAAATCCTCTGTTTCTGGATTTAACTTTGGAGTTGGTGCCAGTGTAGCTAAGGCTATGCCTAAATCTGTACCTGCATATAATACAGGCTCAAGTAATAACGTTTCAATAGATTATAATGTAGGTGACAGAATTAAACATATAAAATTTGGTAAAGGAACAGTTACAGATATGAAGCCATCAGCTGATGATTTTGAAATCACAGTGAATTTTGACGGCGTTGGCGAGAAACATATGTTTGCTAAGCTAGCAAAGCTAAAGAAGATTTAATGTATCTTTTTGTTTTATGCTAAAGGATTTAAATATGAGAAGAAAAATAAAAAATAATGGATTTTCTATTTCGCAGATTATAATAGCTATAGCTGCGGTAATAATTATTATTGCGGTTTCACTTGTTGCTGGAATTCTTATTCATAAAAAATGGACAGATAAGGAGAAAGAAGCTCCTCGTATCACGTCCTATGAAGTTACCGAACGCCTTGAAAGTGTAAGTGAGCTTACTACTCAAAAGATCATATATCAGGGCTATATTCATTATGAAGAGGGAAGTATTCCATTTATTGATAAAAAGAGTTATTCCATGACTTATACAGCTGAGATTGAAGCTGGTATAGACATCAGTGAGATTGAAGTGACTGATGCTGGCGATAGAATAATAATTGAAATACCTGATTCTGATGTTCAGAATATTTATGTTGATCCTGACTCTGTGCAGTTTCATGATGAATCCTTTGCAATCTTTAATTGGGATTCAAAGGAAGATGGTGTTGAGGCTGTGAAAAATGCTGAGGCTGATTGCAAGGAGCATGCTGATATATCCACACTAAAGGAAGAGGCTGATAAGCATGCTAAGGAACTTATAGAAGATTTATTCCAGGATGCAATATCAGATCAGCAGGTTGAAGTTAGATGATTATTTTTTCTATGATGACTTTTTGATTTAGCTGGGTGAAATAATCTTTGCATAGACAAATAATTATGTTATAATCTCTCTATGTTATGAGTGATTTTTCACAAAATATGATTGAATACTAGAAAGGGGGTTTCTTGATATGAGAAACGATGTGGTAGTTAAGGATGATGCAGTTGAGACAGCTAAGAGTGCTATAATTGCAATATGCATAATTGTTGGTGTTATTACACTTATTGCAGGTGTTGCTGTAGCAGTATATAAGTATCTCACACCAGATTACCTCGATGACTTTGATGAGTTTGATGATGACTTTGATGACGATTTCTTTGAGGATGACGCAGACTTTACTGATGATGTTGCTCCAGCTGAGGCATAAGAGCATTTATATAGTAGAGACTTTATTATGTGACAGGGAGGCACTCCCTGTCACTTTTATTGTATAATGAGAAAGTGATGAATCTTTATATTTATTTCTTTCATCTTAAATAATTCTTAATAAATTTGAATTTTGTTTTTAATAACTATAATCTACAATTCATATTGTAAAACGTTTTATGGGCTTTGCCCGATTCTGGAGGGATGAAATGTATAAGGTACTCGTTTGTGATGATGACAAGGATATTGTTGAGGCAATAAGTATTTATCTTGAGACTGCTGGATACGGCGTTGTAAAGGCTTATGATGGATTTGAAGCCTTGAAGTATATGAAAGAACAGTCCGAATCTGGTGATCCTGAGAAAAAGATACATCTGGTTATTATCGATATAATGATGCCTAACATGGATGGTATTATGGCTACTCGTAAGATGAGAGAGTTTAGCCAGGTACCGATTATCTTTCTTACTGCTAAGTCTGAGGATGCAGACAAGATATTAGGTCTTGATATTGGAGCTGATGACTATGTTACAAAGCCATTTAACCCACTGGAGCTTGTTGCCAGAGTTAAGTCACAGATAAGACGCTATACTCAGCTAGGGGCTATTACAGAGGTATCATCTGATGATGATAAACTTATCGTTAATGGTGGTCTTGTAATTAATGATAGTGCTAAGTCGGTTTCAGTAGATGGCGATGAAGTAAAACTTACTCCTATTGAATATAATATACTTCTTTTCTTGACTGAGAATAGAGGAAGAGTATTTAATACCAGTCAGATTTATGAGGCTGTATGGGATGAGGATGCTTTAGCTTCTGATAATATCATAGCTGTGCATATCAGACATATCAGAGAGAAGATAGAGATAAACCCTAAGGAACCTAGATATCTTAAGGTTGTTTGGGGCCAGGGTTATAAAGTAGAGAAATTATGAGGAAGAGTAGATGAAGGTTATTAAAAATAAAGGTTTTAGAATAGGACTGTATATTCTCGGATTTGTTACAGCTGTACTTTCAATATTTTCATATTTTGCTTGTTTCTTTATGTATGGTCATTTTTCTGATGAAGATACATTCGATGGACCGTATGAAACTTCTGATTCAGTAGTGAGTTCTATATATTCTGAACTTGATACGTTGCAGAGAAAAGCAAACACTGAAAAGAAACTATATGATGTGGAGTTTCTTGATAATACATTAGAACTCTATGATTATACTGATCTGATCAAAAACATAAATGGTAAGAATTCATCTGATAAAAGGTCTAAGTTTACAGTTGGAAACCTCCTTGGTACAGAAGATGCGATAAAAAAATTATCTGTTTATGTTGATAATGAAGGAGGGCCAGATACAATCTATGGTGCATATCCTAATATGGCTTACTCTAATGATCATAGATATATTCGGATGACTTGGGCTGAATATATTGATATAGTACATGAAAGATGTATTAAGTATAGCTACAAGTATGATGATTTTTATAATTATGATGAAGAAACTCAGGATCTTGAATTAAATGAGTATGAACAAAATTTGTATCATAAGCTAAAGGATAATTATCCGGATGATGGTATATGTGATGGTAATTATTTTACTTTTATAAATGATTATCTTTACATGTGGGATATGGAAAATGATCTTTTATATTATGCCAAATACGGTAATGCATCAATGATCCCTGATGTGAATATGCTTGATTATGTATATTTCCCTTATGTTGATATAGATACATTTGAGGATATAGAAGCGTTTGAGGATTATATTCTTTCCTCGTATATTTATAGAAATGATATCGAACTTTGTTATTCGACTTTAAATGATTATCAGAAGGCTCAAATAACTCAGGAAAGTGATATATATAATTATTATACATTTGGATGCAATACTGCTTTTAGCATAGATGGAGAGCGTGTCTCTCGTGCATGGATATATGATCAGGATGGTCTTACTAAGATTAATGATTCAGTAAGTTCTGGCTATAATGAAACATATCCGGAAATGGTGGATATATTTAAGCAAAAATCAGATATCTTTATCTGTTATGATGCTAAATCTGGAAATATAGAGCAGTGGTATAAAAACGATAAAGGCGAAGCAGTGCCTTATGAGTATATAAATTCACAGCAGTTAAATACTCTCACTAATGAATGTAACGAGGATTTTGTACTTTCGATAAATCTTTCTTCAGTGTATTCGAACCATATATGGGATAAGGCTGTATATAATTATACAAGTCATTTTTCAAATCCGTTGTGGATTCTTTTTATGAGTATTTTGGTTTTCCTTGCAGTTGTTGTTCTTTTGATCATAGGCGAACCTAAAAAGTTATATATTGTAGATAGGGCTCCTTATATAGTATGGGCTGGCCTTTATTCTGGATATATGCTCCTTGTTTGTGGTTTGATTGTTACGCTTTCATTTAGTACCAATGATTTTGCTCAATTTATTTTTAAACACACGGGAACGGTTATTACGCTCGCTATTATAACGATACTGCTTACATATGCCTTTACTGCAGCGATTGTAATGAATCTTGTAAGAAGAATCAAATGCCATAAATTCCTTGATGGTTTTGTAACTATCTGGGTTATCAAATGGCTTAGAAAAATTTACAAAAAGAATAGAGATCGTTTATCAGGAAAGAAGATTACTATTATTTTTGTTATTAGTTATATACTTATCAATATAATATTAATTGGTATCATTTGTTGTTATTCGATTGATAGTGAAGTTATTGTGTTTGCTGGTTTGCTTGTTACTATAGATATTATTGCTGCATTTATTATTTTTAGATATCTTACTGATATCGAAAAGATACTTAAAGTTAGTAAAAGTATTGAAGCGGGTGAACTGGACGCTAAAGTTGATCTAAATGATCTGACATTTAATTCTAGAGAAATGGGATCCAGCCTGAACAACCTCGGCGACGGACTATCCAAGGCGGTAGATTCCTCCATACGTGATGAGAGAACCAAAGCTGAGCTTATTACTAATGTATCTCACGATATAAAGACTCCTCTTACTTCAATAATAAATTATGTTGATCTGCTTAAGAAAGAGGATATAGACAATGAAAAGGCGAAAGAATATATTACTGTACTTGATCAGAAGTCAGCTCGCCTTAAACAGCTTATTCTCGATCTGATAGAGGCTTCAAAAACTAGTACTGGAAATATTGAACTGGAATGTATGAATCTTAATTTTGCGGAGCTTCTTAATCAGGGGCTGGGAGAGTATGAAGATAAGTTTACATCTGCATCTCTTGAGGTTTGCAAAACTATACAGGCTGAAAATGCTGTAATATACGCTGATGGACGCCGTGTGTTCCGAGTTATTGATAATCTGCTCAATAATATAGTAAAATATGCTCAGCCTAACACCAGGGTATATATTGACCTTTATAATAAGGATTCAAATGTTATCCTAAGTGTAAAGAATGTAAGTAAGGAGATGCTCAATATTACTGCTCAGGAACTTACTGAGAGATTTGTAAGAGGAGATAGATCCAGAAATACTGAAGGATCAGGTCTTGGATTATCAATTGCTAAGAATCTGGTGGAACTACAGGGTGGAGTTTTTGATATATCAATTGATGGGGATCTTTTCAGAGTTGATATAACATTTCCACTTGCGAAATAATTATAAATTCTGAGTCACTTTGTGAAAATTATGGGACATACTAATGCTCGCAAAGTGGCTCGTTTTGGGGCTTTGAAAGACATTAAAAAAAAAGTTAAAAATATCTATAAAAATTGCTTGACAAAGTAGGGGTGCATCACTATAATAGGAAAAGTGCTGTTGAGAAATCAACAGAAACGAAATGGGGTCTTAGCTCAGCTGGGAGAGCATCTGCCTTACAAGCAGAGGGTCACAGGTTCGAGCCCTGTAGGCCCCAATATGGCGGGATAGCTCAGTTGGCTAGAGCATACGGTTCATACCCGTAGTGTCGAGGGTTCGAATCCCCCTCCCGCTATATATAACACCTACCGGGGTGTGGCTCAGCTTGGCTAGAGCGCTTGATTTGGGATCAAGAGGTCGCAGGTTCGAATCCTGTCACCCCGACTCGGATGTTAAATGACTTGACATCCAAAACAAAATTTTATATCATTTAGTAGCTGTAAGTCGCAGTTATTAGACTTAATGTCATGCGGGTGTAGTTCAGTGGTAGAACACCAGCCTTCCAAGCTGGATATGTGGGTTCGATTCCCATCACCCGCTTTTAGACTGTCATTTAGATGGTCATATGTGTCCGTAGCTCAGCTGGATAGAGCAACGGCCTTCTAAGCCGTGGGTCGGGGGTTCGAATCCCTTCGGGCACAAATTTGCAGCTTCGATGAAGCTGCTATTTTTCAAGATTGCACATGCAATCTGCACTGTGGTGGGTATGGCGCAGTTGGCTAGCGCGCCAGATTGTGGCTCTGGAGGCCGAGGGTTCAAGTCCCTCTACCCACCCTTTTTTTTATAAAAGGATTAATCCTGATATTAGCTGGATCATTCAGCGATATGCAGAAATTAACATTGGGCTATCGCCAAGTGGTAAGGCACAGCACTTTGACTGCTGCATTCGTTGGTTCGAATCCAACTAGCCCAGATTTAATCATTATGTGCCACTAGCTCAGTCGGTAGAGCACTTGACTTTTAATCAAGTTGTCGGGGGTTCGATTCCCCCGTGGCACACTATATAAGCGGATATGGCGGAATTGGCAGACGCGCTAGATTTAGGTTCTAGTGGGGAATCCCGTGCAGGTTCAACTCCTGTTATCCGCAATTCACTAAGTTATCTAATATGTTAGATGACTTATTTTTTTGCTTTTATATTTTCTTTGTATAATGTGTGCATTTTAACAGTATTCCAAAGAATTTTTTATTGTGATATTACACATAAAATGTTATATTTATGTTAAGTGATTGGGGTTTGTAGTTTTATTAATATAGTTTCGACTATTTAATTCTTTCTTTTTTATTCATGAGATTACTATAATTTGAGAGGGTATATTTATGGGAATAAAAAATGATAAGGGTCTTTCTTTAGTTGAGTTAATGATTGTAATAGCAATCATGGCTATTCTTGCTTCTGTTGTAGCTCCTGCTTTTCTGAAATATGTAGATAGATCTAGGAAAGCTAATGATGTTGCTACTGCTGAGGTTATCTATGATGCTGCGTGTCTTGCATTTACCACAAGTAATGATGATGCATATAATGGATGGTCATCCTGTTATGATATGTATCCGAATAATAACTACGGTGGTTCTATTATAGCTACATCTGATGGAAAAAGAAAAAATAGTCAGCCTTCAAGTGTTAGACTTTCTCAGCAAGATAAAAATGATGGTTGTTATATTATAAGACCAGTAGCCTGGTGTAGAGGAATTAAGTATAAAAATTGGGAGAATACCTGGTTTAAGAGTACTCTTGATGGACAGCCTGGAGCAGAAGAACAACGTGATTATACCAATGTTTTCCTTGAGTGTCTTGCTCAGGAAGCTGCAACTGGTGGACATACCTCTAATAGAAATTATGATGGTGAAACATCAGTAAATATGAAACTTAAATATACAAAGAAGGTGGAAAATTATAAGGGTGAAAAATTCACACCTGAGTGTTGGATTTTGTATAGAAGAGATGATACTGGATATCCAGAGGTTTGGGTAGGTTATAAGAGTGGAGCTGTTCAACCTTTATATAGATTGTATCCAGATCCTTCGGCTGAATACTATGATTAATATGAAATATATTTAAGTTTTAAATTAGGTGGGGGTCTTATGTCTGAAGAAATTATCAAAGAAGAAGTTGTATCAGATGATAAGGAAGTAGTTGCTGAAAAAAAGAAGCAAAAAATTGATGTTAAGAATATTATTCTTCTTTTTATTGATTTTATTGCTATTAATGTAGCGTATATATGTTCTCTGATGTTGCTTAGTTCTGTTTCTATGGAAATGACTGATCTGACATATTTACATTATGTCGTTCTTGTTACACCATATTATGCAATTGGTGTCTTGATCCTATTCTATGTTTGCAAGCTTTATATTCTTGATTATTCTAAGATGAGCATAGTTCAAATGAGAAGACTTATTATATGTTCTTTCTGTGCTTCTCTAATTTATATGATTATTATGCGAGTTTTAGATGCTGGTTTTGCGTATGCGTTTTTTGTGCTAGGTGGTTTGCTCCAGTATATATTTACCGCTTTAGCAAGATTTTTCTTTAGACTTACTCATTTTAAATTCGATAATAGAACGGCAATGACAGAAAATTGATATTTTTGTGTGAATATTTGTTGAATTGTTGTAAAATTTCTTCTGTTTATATTGATTTTTTTGTTTAAATGTGCTATATTTCACTCATAATGGGCAATGCGGAGTTGTTTGAAACGCAAAGCTAAAGCATTTGTTGTTTTAGATGCAAGTATACACTATTTATGAGGGATAAGGGATATGAATAGAAGAGAGGATGGTTTTGGTTGCCCAAGGAACAAAGGCTTCTCGCTTGTTGAGCTTATTATAGTAATAGGCATTATTGCTGTATTGGCTGCTGCGATAGCGCCTGCCTTGATCAGGTATATTACTAAGTCTAGAAAAGCAACAGACGTTGAAACGGCTGATATTATTCTTCATGCGGTAAATGCGGCTTATGCTGAAGATTACTCGTATGAAGGCGAGGTTGATAACGTTGTTCAGAATGCAGATCGTATTGATACCAGTAAAAAGGTTTCTGTAACTGTAGGTGCAGAAGCTGAGTATGATATTGAAATGATTGCTGTTGCTCAAGATGGTGATACGTTTGAGAATAATTTTAAACCACAATCTCATTTCTTAAGCATGGTAAGAAAGGTTCTTGGAAAAGAAAGTTCTGGTAACAAAGACTTTTCAACGCCTAAATGTAGAACTGATTCGGGTAATGGAAAACCGGATGGATTTCTTATAGCTAGACGATTGGGAGAACATAATTCAACTGAAAGATTTGAAATATGGCTTGTCGATGATAATCAGAATCCTATATATCGTCTTGAACCTGACTGTTGTAATGAATATAAATAACAACAATTAGTTTATTGCTTTATTAGCGTAATTTTGTTAATATTTGTCTGGTGTGCTTTCAGCACATCAGACTTTTTTTGTTGTGGAGAAAATGTTATGGCTGAAGTTGAAAAGAAGGTTCCTATTATTGAACTCAAAGGTCTTACAAAAAACTTTGAGGATCAACAGGTTCTTAAAGGTATTGATCTTACAATTTATGAGAATGAGTTTCTTACTTTGCTTGGTCCGTCAGGTTGCGGTAAGACAACTACGCTTAGGATTATTGCTGGATTTGAGGAACCATCTAGTGGTGAAGTTCTTTTCGATGGAATAGATATTACTAAGGTTCCGGCATATAAGAGAGAGGTTAATACTATCTTTCAGAAGTATGCGCTGTTTCCTTTTATGAATGTATATGACAACGTAGCATTTGGTCTTAAGATTAAGAAGATGGACAAGACTGTCATTGATCATAAGGTTACCAATATGCTTAAGCTTATTGGACTTGAGGAGTTTGCGAAGAGAGATGTTACAAGTCTTTCTGGAGGTCAGCAGCAGAGAGTTGCTATAGCTCGTGCTCTTGTTAATGAGCCTAAGGTTTTACTTCTTGATGAACCTCTGGGAGCGCTTGATGCGAAGCTTCGTAAAGGAATGCAGGCTGAACTTAAGAAGATTCAAAAGGAAGTTGGTATTACATTTATCTTTGTAACACATGATCAGGAAGAAGCTCTCTCTATGTCCGATACAGTTGTTGTTATGAATGAAGGTATCATTCAGCAGGTTGGTACTCCTCAGGATATATATAATGAACCAGAAAACCGTTTTGTTGCTGAGTTTATTGGTGAGTCTAACATTATTGAGGCTGTTATGAAGAAGGATCTTCTTGTTTCTTTTGATGGAGAAGATTTTGAATGTGTGGATAAGGGCTTCAAGTTAAATGAAAATGTTGAGGTTGTTATAAGACCTGAAGATATAGATATTATCAAACCAAAGGATGCTAAGGTAAAAGGTATTGTTAAGTCTATTGTGTTCAAGGGTGTGCATCACGAAATCGTTGTTGAAACAGAGCATAGGGATTATCTGATACATACAACTGATTATTTTGAACCAGGACTTAAGGTTGGTCTTACATTTGGACCAGATGAAATACATGTTATGTATCCGATGGAGTGGTAAATAGATGAAACATTATTCAAAGCTTATTCGTCCATATCTTATATGGTCAATTCTTATTATACTTGTTCCGCTTTTTATGATTATCCTTTATGCGGTAACAACTGGTGGAAACACTCTTGTAAATATTAGGTTTACATTAGAAAATTTCAAAAAGATTGGTGAACCAATCTATCTTGATGTGCTTAAAAAGTCTTTTAAACTAGGCATAGTTTCTGTGCTGTTTTGTCTTGTTATAGGCTATATTTTGGCATATTTTATTACCAGATTTAAGGATTCTACTCAGGATCTTCTTATTCTGCTGGTAACTATTCCTATGTGGATAAATACACTTCTTAGAACTTATGCGTGGATAAGTCTGCTTTCTGATAATGGACTTATTAATAGTTTTCTGCAGATGCTTGGGCTTAATCCACAGACTCTGATGTACACTGATTTTGCGGTCATAGTAGGTCTGATCAGTGATATTTTGCCATTCATGGTTATTCCTATTCATACATCTATTAGAAAGATTGATCCTTCTCTTATTGAAGCGTCACATGATCTTGGTGCGAATTCTTTTCAGACTTTCACACATGTAATACTAAAGATGTCAATCCCTGGCGTTATTAATGGTGTTATGATGACATTTCTTTTATCAATATCTACGTTCGTTATTCCTAAGCTTTTAGGTGGTGGACAGTATATGCTGATTGGTAATCTTATAGAAAATCAGTTTATTTCGGTTGGTAACTGGAACTTTGGTTCTGCTATCTCTATTATTCTTACCGTTATTATTCTCGTTGGACTTTCGGTAATGAAGAAGTTTGACCGAGAGGATAAGGAGGAAAGAGATGAGAGATAAAAAAAGCAGCAAAGCTCTATATATTTTATATATTACTGTACTCTTGGTGTTCTTTTACCTTCCTATAGTTGTGATGATGGTATTTTCATTTAATTCCTCCAAGAGTCTTACGAATATGACTGGTTTCTCGCTCAGATGGTATTCTAGACTTATTTCTGATGGATCCATAATGAGGGCGGTATATGTATCTCTGACAATAGCTATCTTTTCTACTATAGTTTCTGTAATTCTTGGAACAATAACTGCTATTGGCCTTTCAAGAAGTAGAAGAGTGATGAAGGAAGTTTTACTTAATATTAATAATCTTCCTATCATGAATCCTGATATTGTTACAGCTATTGGTCTTATGATACTTTTCTCGTCTATAATGATGACCAAGGGTTATGTGACTATGCTACTTGCGCATATTGCCTTCTGTACACCTTATGTGATCACATCTGTTTATCCGAAGGTAAGGCAGTTGGATCCGGCCCTTGCTGATGCAGCTATGGATCTGGGGGCGACTCCATTTGAAGCTCTTGTAAAGGTTATCATTCCGATGCTTCGAGATGGTATATATGCAGGTATACTTCTTGCTTTTACAATGAGTTTTGATGACTTTGTTATATCGTACTTTGTTACCGGAAATGGAGTAGAGAATATATCTATAACAGTTTATAATATGACTAAGCGTACTAATCCAACTATTAATGCGCTTTCAACTATTGTTATTCTTGTTATAGCTATACTGCTTATTGTTTCTAAGCTTCTTCCTTCGATGTTTAAGGCTACGATAAAAAGAATCATGGCTGTTGCTTTAGTTCTTCTTATTGGTTTTACAACATTTGCTGGAATAAAGAGTAATGGTAGAAGTCTCAGGGTTTATATAGCTGGTGAATATATTGATCCGGCGTTGGTTGAAAGCTTTGAGAAGAAATATGACTGTGATGTCATTCTAGAGACCTTCGATTCAAATGAAACTATGTATACGAAGCTTATGAGTGGCTCTGAGTATGATATACTTGTTATAAGTGATTATATGATCGAACGTCTTATCAAAGAAAAGCAGCTTCAACCGGTGGATTGGGATAATATAACTAATAAGGATTCTATAGATCCTTCGAATATGGGTTATCCGTTTGATCCTGATAATACTTATTCTGTTCCATATTTTGTTGGAACTGTAGGAATTCTTTATGATAAAAATGAGGTTGCTGAGGAGGATCTTTCTGAGGGATGGGAACTGCTCCGTAATCCTAAGTATGCTGGTGATATCTATATGTATGACTCTGAGCGCGATAGCTTCATGATCGCGCTTAAAGCTCTTGGATATTCTATGAATACGACAAATAAAGAAGAGATAACTGAAGCTTACAACTGGCTGATCGATCAGCGTGAAAGCATGGACGTTGTTTATGTTGGTGATGATGTTATGGATAATATGATATCTGGTAACAAGTCTATTGCGGTTGTATATTCTGGTGATGGTGCTTACATCATGGCAGAAAATGAGGATTTAGGTTATTTTGATCCTGAAGAAGGAACGAATGAATGGTGTGATGCCATGGTTATGACTAAAGACTGTTTGGATACTGAGCTTGCTGAAAGCTTTATGGATTATATGCTTGATTATGATGTTGTATATCAGAATTCTGTTTTTGTTGGATATACAACTCCTGTTACTGAGGCGAGGGAGGTTCTTAAAGAAGAGGAGTTTGATGGAATAAACAGTTATACTCCTGTTTTTGGTGCTCCTAATAATGAGCAGTTTAGATATCAGGATGAGGAACTTAGAGCATTTTATTCTGATCTATGGACTAAAGTAAAAGCGTATTAAGTCTTTTGTTTGATATTTAATGAGGCAGACCTATGCTGTATATTGCGATAGTGATGTACAATAAAAAAATGTCAGAGTGTATGTCCAGATATTCTTCGAATAGGCTTCTGGAGAGACACGGTGTAGATAAAGCTCGTATTATTATTGTAGATAATTCTGAGTCTGATTTTGACCGTGGTGATGAATCTGATCTGAATGATTTTATATCAGCTCATGGCATTGTTTATATTAGATCAGGAGAGAATATAGGTCTTTCAAAAGCGTATAATAAAGCTCTTGAATATGCGCTTCATGATAGTGCGGATCCAGAAAAAGATTTTCTTATGCTTCTGGATGATGATACTGATCTTACTTATGATTACATGCATGAGATTTATACGGCTTATAAACAAGCGTCTTCTGATGATAAAAAGACAAATGTCATCACTGGTCTTATTGAAAGTGAAGGACGACCTATGTCACCACTTTATAAATTTGCTTTTTTTTATCATGAAAAGAACTGCGTAAAAAGTCCTGGAGAGTATAAGAATCTTTGCTGTATCAGTAGTGGCATGGTTGTAAGACTGAGTAGCCTTGAAAAAATTGGTGGTTTTGAGGAAAGTCTTTTTCTTGATATGATTGATTATACACTTATGTATGAACTTAGCCGCCGTGATCTTAATAACGTGAAGGTTGTTGATGCTCATTTACAGCAGAGTTTTTCGGGAAGACAGAATAAAGATAGAAGAACAGTGATGAACAGATATAGGATCTATACAAAAGATTTTACCAGGTATTGTGAGATAACTGGTAAAGGTAAGCTATATGCCAGACTTCATCTTTTTAAAAGACGTCTTTCACTAGAAAGAAGTATAAAAAGATGATATAATAAATATTTGATTTTGTTCTATATTTGTGGAGGTTAGAACTTGAACGACGAAGATAAGAAAAAGAAGAGACTGGACATTGTGGATGTAAAGCTTATGCTTACTCTGGCGGGAGCTGGATGTATTGTTGTGCTTTTCTTTTTGTTTATTGGAAAATTCAGTTCCGTTATAATAGTCGTTAGAAAACTTTTCTCTGCTATGACTCCGATCATAATCGGTTTTGTTATAGCATTTCTTCTTAATCCACTTGTTAATCATCTTAGAAAATCCATGAAAAGTGACTTTACTAAGATGTTTAAAAATGCAAAGGAAACAAGCATATCTAAAGCAGCTGACGCGGTTGCTGTGACGCTTTCTGTATTACTATTTTTGCTTGTCATCACTGCGTTATTATGGATTCTGATCCCTCAGTTATATGATAGTGTGCAGAATCTTTATAATAATTTTGATACTTATGTATCAAATGTTGAAAATATGGTAAATAAGCTTATTAAGAATTATCCGGATCTTGTCTCTATGGTAAATAACTATATGGATGACATCGAGGAGTCCATAAAACAGGTTCTTACTGACAAGCTTTTACCTAATATGAATAATATAGTTGTTGCGATATCTTCTGGCGTTTTTGGTGGTCTTAAGATGATCATGAATTTCTTTATCGGTATTATCGCTGCAATATATATTCTTGCAAGTAAGGATAAATTCTCTGCTCAGATGAAGAAGATAATTTATTCTATATTTGATAAGAAGAAGGGTAATGCCATACTTAGTACTATAGATTATATAGATGCGGTATTTAGTGGATTTATTGGCGGAAAGCTTCTTGATTCATTTATAGTTGGAGCAATATGCTTTATATTCTGTAAGTTGGTTAATATGCCATATGCTGTACTTATCAGTGTTATTGTTGGTGCTACAAATATTATTCCTTTCTTTGGGCCGTTTATCGGAGCGATTCCATCGGCTGTGCTTGTGCTTGTTGAATCACCAAAGATGTGTATAGTATTCATTATATTTATTCTTGTTCTGCAGCAGGTTGATGGTAACATTATAGGACCGCTTATTCTGGCTGATTCTACAGGACTTAGTAGTTTTTGGGTTCTTTTTGCCATCTTAGTGGGCGGAAATCTCTTCGGATTCGTTGGTATGGTGTTAGGTGTTCCGACATTTGCCTGCATATATACCTTTATGACTAGAAGGCTTAAAGATAATCTTAATAAACGTGGACTAGAAAATAATACTGATTATTTTGTGGCTCTAAGAGGTTTTGATGAAAATGGAGAACCAATCCGTGGGCCTAAAAAGAAGCTTGAATCGGCTGCGAATAAACGTAAGCGTGAGAGACAGCTTCAACAGCTTCAACAGTCAAAAGAATTTATTGATAAGGTTACACGTCATGATAAAAAGAATGATACCGAAAACCTTAAGTCTGAAGATAAAGAAAAGAAGTAAATAACGAAACAAAGGATCTTAATATAAGGTCTTATGATAAATGGAGGAAAAACAAATGGCTAGATTTGATCACAAAATGATTGAGGCTAAATGGAATAAAAAGTGGGAGGAGAGTCCGGTTAATGTTAATGATGGCAAGAAGCCTAAGTATTACTGTCTGGATATGTTCCCTTATCCATCAGGAAATGGTCTTCATGTAGGACATTGGAGAGGTTATGTTATCTCTGATGTTTGGAGCCGTTATCAGATGATGCATGGAAAGTATGTTATTCACCCTATGGGATGGGATGCATTTGGTCTTCCAGCAGAAAACTACGCTATTAAGAATGGAGTTCATCCTTCTATTTCAACTGCAAAGAATATTGCATCTATTAAGAATCAGATTAAGCAGATCTCGGCTATCTATGACTGGGATATGGAAGTTAATACAACTGATCCAGATTACTTCAAGTGGACTCAGTGGATCTTTGTTCAGATGTTTAAGAATGGTCTTGCTTATGAGAAGGAAATGCCTATTAACTGGTGTCCATCTTGTAAGACAGGTCTTGCTAACGAAGAGGTTAAAGATGGTAAATGTGAGCGTTGCGGCGCTGATGTAACTAAGAAGAATCTTCGTCAGTGGATGCTCAAGATCACAGCTTATGCTGAGCGACTTCTTGCTGATCTTGATAAGCTTGATTGGCCTGAAAAGGTTAAGAAGATGCAGGCTGAGTGGATCGGTAAGTCTAAGGGTGCAGAGGTTAACTTCCCTGTAGATGGCAGAGATGAAGTTATTACTGTATATACTACAAGACCTGATACTCTTTATGGAGCAACGTTTATGGTTCTTGCTCCAGAGTCAGAGCTTGCTTCAAAGCTTTATACACCAGAGACAGAAGCTGCTGTAAAGGATTATATCTATCAGACATCTCTTAAGTCATCTATTGATCGTATGGCTGATAAAGAGAAGACGGGTGTATTCACAGGATGCTATGCTATAAATCCTCTTAATGGAGCTAAGACACCTATCTGGCTTTCTGACTATGTTCTTGCTGATTATGGTACAGGAGCTATCATGTGTGTTCCTGCTCATGATGATAGAGACTTTGAGTTTGCTAAGAAGTTTGATCTTCCTATTATTCAGGTTATCGCTCCAACTCTTGATGATGTTCAGGATGGAAATGAAATGACTGAGGCTTACACAGCTGCTTCAGGTGTTATGGTTAATTCTGGTGAGTGGAATGGTATGGAGTCTGCTGAGCTTAAAGAGAAGGCTCCTCAAATTATTGAAGAAAAAGGTTATGGAAAAGCCACAACTAATTACAAGCTTCGTGACTGGGTATTCTCACGTCAGAGATATTGGGGTGAGCCAATTCCTATTGTTCATTGCGAGAAGTGTGGTTGTGTAGCTGTTCCTGAAGAAGAACTTCCTCTTAGACTTCCTGATGTTGAGAAGTATGAGCCAACTGGTACAGGCGAATCTCCACTTGCAGCAATCGAGGACTGGGTAAATTGTACTTGTCCTCAGTGTGGCGGACCTGCAAAGAGAGAAACTAATACTATGCCTCAGTGGGCTGGTTCTTCATGGTATTTCCTTAGATATGTAGATGTTCATAATGAGAATGAACTTATATCTAAAGAGAAGGCTGATAAGTATCTTCCTGTAGATATGTATATTGGTGGAGTGGAGCATGCGGTTCTTCATCTTCTTTATTCAAGATTCTGGACTAAGTTCCTTTATGATATTGGTGTAGTAAGTTTTGATGAGCCATTTAAGAAGCTCTTTAATCAGGGTATGATCTGTGGACGTGATAGAGAGACTGGCAAGCCTACTAAGATGAGTAAGTCTCTTGGAAATATTGTATCTCCTGATGATATAGTTCGCGATTATGGTTGTGATACTCTTAGATTATATGAACTTTTTGTTGGTCCTCCAGAAGCAGATGCAATCTGGGATGATGCAGGTATTGATGGTATCTATAGATTCATTAAGAGATTCTATAATGTTGTTATGGATAATCTTGAGAAGGATGCTCCTGAGACTGAGGAAACTCTTAGACTTCGTAATGGTCTTGTTAAGGCAGTTACAGAGCGTCTTGAATCATTTAACCTTAATACAGTTGTTTCTGCATTTATGGAGTACAACAATAAGTTTGTTGATCTTACAAAGACTTCTGGTGTTGATAAAGAGACACTTAGAGTAGCTGTAAGACTTATTGCTCCGTTTGCTCCTCATCTTGGTGAGGAGCTTTGGGAGGCTCTTGGTGGAACAGCGTCTGTATTCGAGGAAGAGTGGCCTTCATTCGATGAGAAGCATCTTGCTACAAATGAGATTACACTTCCTGTTCAGGTTTCTGGAAAGACAAGACTTACTATCAGCGTTCCTGCTGATGCATCAAAGGATGAGATTCTTGCGGCAGCTAAGGAAGCTCTTGGCAATAGACTTGATGGCAAGACTATTGTTAAGGAAATCTATGTTCCTGGAAAAATCATTAACATTGTTGCTAAATAAAGAGGCTGTGTATGTTTACAAAGCTTCTTCGTAGAAACTTAATAATGATGCTTTTTCCTATACTGGTCATGGAAGTTCTGATAGTCTTTATGATTTTACAGCTAGGTATTCTACCGGAGTATTCCAGTAAAAGGATAGATAATATTTCAGGAGTAAATACCCTTTATAAAGAAGGGGTTAAGAATATTTCGTTTGCGTATGACGTGGCCTCTTTGGGTGAACCGGAATATGTTGGATTTGATGAAGAGGCTAATGGTGAGAAGATAGGTGGATATTATTATATATATGAAGGTGATAGTATCCGCCTTTTTATCCTAACAGATGAAACATCGAAAGTACTGACATCTGGAAATGGTATGGACATATGCGCTTCTCTTGAAGAGGATGAGGTAAAAGCAAAGTTTATAGAAAGTGAACTTTCTGAACGGCTTGGACTTGGTGATAGTGTATTTGAAGGGTTTGTAGATCCGATAATAATAAACGAGACCAGATATCCTGCATTTAAGATAGCTTTTGCGGATTATTCTATATATGTTGTTGCTGGTATAATGGCTTTGACATTGATTTATGGGGTGATCGCATTTGCTTTTCCGAGTCTTATGTTTGGACTTGATTATAAAGAACTTGCTAAAAACAAATCTGAACTGATTTCAATGATGAATGAAGAAATGCAGGAAAGATTAGAAGAACATGAGGGTAGTGAATATACTACTGAAAATTATAAGATATATGCTTACGTGTCGCATATTGAGATAATAAAAAGGTGAGGATTATTCCTCACCTTTTGTTTCTTCTTCAGATTTTACTTCTTCTGTTGTTTCCTCTTTAACTTCATCGTCAGTTTTGATAGATACGTAATCTCTATCTTCTGAGAAATCAACGTCGTTGATGATTATTTCATCATCTTCGAAGATGTCATCTTCCTGAGCTGCTTTCCATTCATCAGCTTTAGCTTTTATATCCTTGGCTGCTACCTTAGCCTTATCTTTAAGATCATAAGCGGTATCTTTAGCCTTTACAGAATATTCTTTTATTTTTCTGTCTACATCATATTTGTCGTTCAGGTCTTTATAAGTCTGTGTTTCTCTGATTTCCTCTTTGAAAAGATATGCGACACCTGCTACAGCAGCTGCGGCAGCGGTTACAGTGAAAAGACTGCCTAATACACTACGTCTAGCCATTTGTAATCCCCTTTCTGTTATACATGATTTGTTAAATGTTATTTTATAGTATAGAGACTTAAAAATCAATGTCGAATTCTTGAAAGAACATGCTCTTTATGTTACTCTATATGAGCTGACTAAAAGGAGTAATTACATTATGGATGAGAAGATAATTGAGAGTAAAAAGTTGCTAGAAAAAAGAAGTCTGGAGCTAGATAAAGTTTCGTCTCGCATCGCGTTTGCAAGACTTGCTGTTTTTGTTGTGGCTTTGATTACATTTTATATTGGATTTAAAGGTCATAATCTATTGCTAGTTATTGTTTCTTTAGGGATGATTGCTGGCTTTGTTTTATTGGTTAGATATCATGGAACGCTGGACGAACAGGTTTTGGATATGAAAACAAAATCTGGTGTTATCAATAGATATTTAATGAGAAATTCCGGTGAATGGAAGAGTTTTACTGATGATGGATCTCAGTATCTTTCTCTAGATGATCATCTTTCAGTTGATCTTGACCTTCTTGGCCCAGGATCCTTGTTTCAGTTGATTTCTATTGCTCATACACCTGGTGGAAAGAAGAGACTGGCTGACACTTTATCGCTTAAGAAGTATAGATATGACGAAATATCTGATAGATATGATGCAGTAAATGAACTTTCTGGAAGGGCTGATTTTCTGATTGATTTTGAGGCTTTGTCTGAAAGGATACTGGAGAAAAAGGAAAAAGATGAAAAGAGAGTGAGCCTCTTTGACTCTGATGATGAATCATCATCTAAGAAGGAAGAAAAAGAGAAAAAAGACATAAATACATTTCCAGGATGGATGTATATCTTAATGGTGTTTGTGCCTTTATTTAATATAGCTGCCATCTGCATGGTACTCTTTGGAAATTATAATCCTGGTCATATTCTTGTTTCTTATATAGTGGGCCTTGTACTTACATGGGGGCCGCTTGCTATACATACATCTATTACTGAACCTCTTCGTGAATATGGTTCTGGAGCTAATGATTATTATAAGATTTTGAAACTTATAGCTGATAATACATTTGAATCAGATTATCTTAAAGGGGTGCATGATAGAACTGTTAGTAAAGATGGTCTTCTTGATGCGATAAAGTCATTGGGTACAATAAATGCCTGTGAAAATATTGCGTTTAATCCACTTATTCATATGGTTCTGGCTGGATTTGTTGGTTGGGATTTTTATATATCGTTTGCTGTATCTAGATGGTATAAGAAGAATGGCGATATATTTGATGACTGTATAGATATTGTTTCTGAGATAGAGGAACTTGGTTCTCTTGCTGTTGTTTCACTTGTGAGAAATACAGTAAAACCAGAGGTGGTTAAAGATAACAAGATACTTATAAATGGAGCCTTTCATCCACTTTTAAATAAAGATACTGTTGTTGCAAATAATGCTGATATAAGCGATAAATTAACAATTATTACTGGTTCGAACATGTCTGGTAAAACAACATACATGAGAACTATTGCTATAAATATGGTTCTTGCATATGTTGGAGCAGGAGTTTGTGCGGAGAGTTTTTCTGTTCCCAAAATGAAGCTTTTTACTTCTATGCGAATCAGAGATGATGTATCTGGTGGTATTTCTACATTTTATGCGGAGATTCTTAGAATTAAAGAAATGTCTGAATATGTAGCAGCTGCAAAGAAGGATGAAACCCTTGTTCCAGCGTTTTGCCTTATTGATGAGATTTTTAAGGGCACAAACTCTGCGGATAGAATTGTTGGAGCTTCTGAAGCGCTAAAGAAATTATCGGCTGGTGATTCTATTGTAATAGTTACAACTCATGATTTTGAGCTATGTGAACTTACTACCCAGGATGGAACAGCTGCGGCTAATTACCATTTTGAAGAATATTATGAAAATGGCGAGCTTAAGTTTGATTACACTCTTAAGGATGGTAGATGTACAACGAGAAATGCTATGGCACTTCTGGAAATGGCTGGTTTGGTTTAGTGAAAACGCCCTGTATTGTGCAATATTACCAAATAAATTAGTGAAATATTGACGAAATGACGTTGACTCTTTTCGCCATTTTATGTAAAATGAAACTGTTAACGAGTATGTGTTTTTTGTACATATATTCGAGATTTTTATTGTAAAAAAACGAGGAGGAATGGAATATGGCATTACCAGCTAATATAACGGGCAGTGATAATAATGTTCTATCCATAGCAGCTTCAAATAACAAAGGATTACTTATCAGATTCCTGAATGAACAGGTTGAGGATGGTTTCTATGCCTTAGTTATTGATTATCTTAAGGATAGCAATTTTGATCTTAAGACAATGAACGTTGATGATGAAGTAAAATCTCAATGTATTAAGCTGTATGAATTGGGTGAATTCGTTGACGAGAATATCAAAGCTAAGGGCAGATATGAAATAGATGAGTGGATTGAACCACTTTTCAAGTTCGTATATGGAGATATCGATCCTAGTGATATTGATGCACCTATCAATACAACTGGTATTTATCGTTATAGTATATGGCTTATCTATCTGTATCAGAGAGAAAAGTTTGGCGAAGCTATGAGACTCATCGGTGAGAGAATAGCTCCACTTCTTATCAATGTAAGTTATCAGATTCTTGAAGATGATGACAGACCTAAGAACTTTGATAAGGGACTTCTTGGATACCTGGATCTCATTAATGTTGTAATGGATATGGGTCTTCCTACATCTCTTGCTAATTCAGATGCTTATTTAAGTAATCTTGAAGTTCTTTATGATTATGTTGTTGAGGATCCTCATGTAGGTAATGATTATAAGACTCAGTTATCTATTGGTCTCTTCAATACATTCATTGCTAACAAAGATTATAATAAGGCTTTTGAGTTCTATGGTCTTAATGCTGAGTTCATTCCTATCGATAACATGGCTGTATATGAGAGCTTTAAAGAGCTTATTAGAAATGTAAATACAACTCAGGATACTAGCGTCCTTAGTAGAAATGTACTTACAGCAATTTCTAAGCAGGAACTTTATAATAAGAGAATTGATACACTTATTAGTGAAGTATCTGCATTTGTTAAGAAGGTATATCTCTATATCGAAAATGAGCCAGATATGAAGAAGAATCTTCAGATTCTTGGTGCTGGTGCACAGCTTTCTGGTAAGACAAACATCTTCGAAGGCCTTTATGAATACAATCTTGTATTCTATGAGTGCGGTATCAAAGAGCTTGTTAACTCTGAGGTTACTGGTCGTCCTTGGGAAGAGAAGTACGAGATACTTGAAAAGCTTTATACAACACTTAATGTTGTATTTGATGGATACAATGTATATGAACTTTCAAACAAGATTGAACATCAGTATGTAGAGATTACATGGATCAATGACTATGTAAATGCTAATCCATCACTTTTGAAGATGTTCTTCAGTATTAAGGAGAAGATTAAGGCATTTAAGGTTCGTAAGAATGCTATCCTTGAAAAGTCAAAGACTAACTATGAGATTAAACAGATGATCGATGATCGTCAGAAGACTCTTGTATTTATGGCTGCTGAGGATATGATCGTTAATGGTCTTAATGGTGGTAGAATTAATATCATCAACAGTGAGTATGATCCTAAGACTGCTGAGAAGTACCTTATCAAGACTTATGATAATATTGCAGTTCCTTCTAAGTATAGAAAGTCGGGAGATTCAGGTTCAGGTAAGGGCGGCGGACTCTTTGGCAGAGGTGTTGCTGCTCCTTCGGTTGATAATGATCTTAAACAGCTTCTTGATGATTCTAAGATTGAAGAGATGCTTCTTAAGTCTGAGTGGCTGTGGCATCAGCATGATACAAAGGGAACATCAGAGCCTAGTGCTCAGGAAGCAACCTACTGCGTTGTATGTTTGATTAAAGCTACTGAGAAGCTTCTTGATAAGAAGAGTGGAGTTGCACAGGTTAAGCCTGAATCTACACCAAACAAGAAGGTTATTATTACAAAGACAGGTAAGGTTATTGAGCTTTCTGATGAAGGAAGTCAGACACCATCTGGATCAAATGCTACTGTAACACCTTCGGTTGTTGATAATATCAATAACATTCAGCTTATTCTTAAGGATAAGTCAGAAGAGAATGTTGAGTATGTTAAGGACTATGTAAATGACTGGATTGATTCACTTATGAAGTCTAAGTTTGATATGGATACAATGCTTTCACTTTTTGAAGCAGAGGAACTTAGAACCAAGACTTTCCAGGTTCTTAAGAAACTTAGAGCAGATATTCTTTAAAAATAATTACAGCTCCATGGTTTTCCATGGAGCTGTTTTTTACTTGGTTTTCATTTTATGTTTTGTTAGATATAAAGCAATTATTGGCTTTTCGATGATTCTTTTTAAAACAATCTGAATTTCTTCTTTTTTGTCTATTTGTTTTACTAATATACTGTGGAGCTTTGCGTTATTTGCTCCCCAGATATCAGTGAATATCTGATCCCCAACGAATAGAGTGTTTTCTCTTGTTGTTCCCATGTTGTTCATGGCTTTGATATATCCTTTAGGACTAGGTTTATTTGCTTTAAATACGTAACTTCCTCCAACGTCTTTATTAAAGCTTTTAACTCTTGGTTCTTTATTATTTGAAACGAAACAAACTTTATAGCCGATATCATTTAACTTTTTGAATAATTCTTTTGAGCGAGCATCTTGAGGAGCGTTGTGAGGAACCAGTGTATTATCTATATCAAAGATTATTCCTCTGTAGCCCAATCTATAATACTTTTCAAAATCGATGCTGTAGGTTGAGTTGTAATATTCAGTTGGGAAAAGTTTACTTGCCATGTTGGTTCTCCTTATGGTGTCAGGTGCTTAGTTAAAAAAATTATAAACGGCTTCTGCGGCTTTTTGATTCATTCCTTCTATTTGCTCCATTTCCTCTATTGAAGCTGTCTTTATCTTCTCAATATCTTTATAATGAAGGAGCAGTGCTTTCTTTCTTTTTGGCCCTATTCCTTCGATATCGTCTAGAATTGAATGAGTCTGGCTGTCACTTCTTAATTGCTTATGATAAGTGATAGCAAACCTGTGTGTTTCATCCTGCAGAGCGGTTATCATATGCAGTGCTTCGCTTCCTTTAGGGAAAACGGCCTCTTTATCTTTATAATATAGTCCTCTTGTTCTATGATTGTCGTCCTTTACCATACCACAAACTGGTATATCAAGTCCAAGAGAATCTATTACCATTTCAGCTATATGCACTTGTCCTTTACCGCCGTCCATCATGATAACATCAGGTAACTCGCCCAGTTTTTCATCAGAATAACGGCGGGAGAGTACTTCTTTCATTGATGCATAATCATCAGGACCTTCCACGGTTTTAAGTCTAAACTTTCGGTATGCATTTCTTTTTGGTTTTCCGTTTTCGAAAACTACCATTGATGCAACTGAATGATATCCTGAGATGTTTGAAATATCAAAGGCTTCCATACGGATAGCTTTTTCTATTCCGATCATATTGGCGATATCCTGACATGCGAGGGTAGTTCTTTTTTCTGCTCTTTTAATTCGTTCGATATCTTGTTCAAGTACAAGTCTGGCATTATCCTTAGCAAGCTGGATAAGTCCTTTTTTGTCTCCTTTTTGAGGTACTAAAAGATATACATTTTGTCCCTTTTTCTCAGTTAAGAAGCTGGTGATCAATTCCATTTCGTTGATAGGAGATTCTGTAAGGATTTCCTTTGGTACAAATGGAGTGCCTGTATAGTATTGCTTTATGAACTCAGTAATTATATCACTTTCTGTGTCTAAAATATCTGATGTCATATGATGATTTTCTCTGCCTAAAAGAGTTCCATCTCTGACAAAGAATATTGATATTACCACATCTTCGTTATTTCGAGCTATGGCTATGATGTCCCTATCTTCAGAACCGTTATTATCAACTCTTTGTTTTTCTGATATTTTTGAAATGCTATCTAAAAGATCACGGGTTTTGGCGGCTTTTTCGAACTCTAGATTTGAAGCCTCATTTTCCATCTGAGCTTTTAATTCCTGGATGATATCTTTGGTGTCACCATTTAAGAATTTTATAGCCTTTTCTATCTTTTTGTGATAATCCTCCTGGCTGATGTATCCTGCACATGGAGCGTCGCATTGTCCAATCTGATGATAAAGACATGGTCTTTCGTCCAGATTTCCAAAATTAAGATCCTTATTGCAGTTTCTTATGGAGAACATCTTTTTGATCAGGGCAATGGTATTATGTACAGCGCTTCTGTCTGTATAAGGTCCAAAATAAAGTGATTTATCTCTGCCCATTCGATGACTCATCATGAGACGCGGGAATTTTTCCGATATAGTAACCTTAATATATGGATATCCTTTATCGTCAGTCATTATAGTGTTATATTTAGGTCTGTGTTCTTTTATGAGATTGCATTCCAGAACAAGGGCTTCCATCTCGGAAGATGTTATAATGTATTCGAAATAGGATATCTGAGATACCATTTTAAGAATCTTAGGTGAATTGTTGTGTCCGTGACCAGAACGAAAATATTGGCGAACTCTGTTGTGTAAGTCAACTGCTTTACCTACGTATAGAATCTGCTCATTCTCGTCGTGCATTATATAAACTCCAGGTTTATGTGGGAGTTTACTTAGCTCATCTTCGATATTAAAGACTTCATTTCCTGAATATTTCATAGCAAAGATTATACACGTTAAGATCATATTTTAATAGCATAAATTAGTAGTGAAAAAAATGAAGCGTTATTGTATAATACTGATGTTTGTTTTGCTCTTGTAAAACTAATACTGATAATTAAAAATCACTGTATGTTTGTTTGATTAGGAGAAATACTATGCAGGAAGAATATAACGTTTCGCTTACTCAGTTTATTGAGAAGATGAATCTTAAAAATCATACTCCGGAAATAGATACAGATAAGATATTTATTACTGATCCGGATATTAATAGACCGGCTCTTCAGCTAGCTGGTTTCTTTGAGCATTTTGATAATACACGTATTCAAATATGTGGAAATGTTGAGCATGCTTATCTTGCTGATATGCATACAAGAGAAGAAAATGAGGAGATTTTTGATAAGCTCTTTAGTCATGGCATACCTTGTCTTGTGTTCTGTAGAGATATTGAGCCTTATGATTTTATAGTTGATGCTGGTAACAGACATGGTATTCCTGTTCTTACAAGCAGTGCAACTACATCTTCGTTTGTCCATGAAACAGTTCGTTATCTTCATGAAGAGCTTGCACCTAGAATATCTATGCATGCAGTTCTTGTCGATGTATTCGGTGAAGGACTTCTGATAATGGGCGATAGTGGTATTGGTAAGAGTGAGGCTGCTCTTGAGCTTATTAAGCGTGGTCATCGACTTGTTGCGGATGATGTGGTTGAAATAAAGAAAATAAGTGATGAGCAGTTAATTGGTCAGTCTCCAGAAATAACAAGACACTTTATTGAGCTAAGAGGTATTGGTATTATTGATGTTAAGACTATGTTTGGTGTTGAGTGTGTTAAGATATCTCAGCAGATAGATCTTGTTATTAAGCTTGAAGAGTGGAATAAGGATGCTAATTACGATAGACTTGGTCTTTCGGATAATTATACTGAAATTCTTGGTACAAAGATTGTATCTCATTCAATACCTATCAGACCTGGTAGAAACCTGGCAATCATACTTGAATCTGCGGCTGTAAACCATCGTCAGAAGAAGATGGGTTATAATGCTGCACAGGAAATGTATAACAGAGTCACAAAAGGACTTAAGGCATAAAGGGAGGAAAAATAATGGCAGAATATGTTTTTGGAGTTGATATTGGAGGAACCACAGTAAAACTTGGACTTTTCGATATTGATGGAAATGTACTTGATAAGTGGGAGATTACAACTCGTAAAGAAGATGGCGGTGCTTATATTCTTAAGGATATTGCTGAATCGGTAGAGGCTAAGATGTCTGAAAAAAATATTGATAAGGCGAATGCTAAAGGCGTAGGAATGGGTGTTCCTGGACCTGTTAAGGATGATGGAACAGTTATGAAATGTGTTAACCTTGGCTGGGGTATGTTTAATGCGGCTGAGGAGTTATCTAAGCTTTTATCACTTCCTGTTAAGGCTGGAAATGATGCTAATATGGCAGCTCTTGGAGAATATTGGCAGGGTGGCGGAAAAGAATATAAAAGCGTTATTATGGTTACACTTGGAACAGGTGTTGGCGGTGGAATCATAATAAATGGAAAAATGCTTGCTGGTGTCAATGGAGCAGGTGGTGAGATTGGTCATATGACAATCGATACAGAAGAGCAGGATTCATGTAACTGTGGAAAGAAGGGGTGTCTCGAACAGTATGCTTCAGCTACAGGTATTGTGAGACTTGCAAATCGTGCACTTAATACTAGTGATAAGGCTTCAAAGCTTAGGGATACAGACGATTTATCTGCAAAGGCTATCTTTGATGCTGCAAAAGAAGGAGATGAACTTGCTCTAGAACTTCTTGATGAGTTTGGTAAACGTCTTGGATATGCTCTTGCAAATATTGCTTGTGTTGTTGATCCTGAAGCGTTTGTAATTGGTGGCGGCGTTTCAAAAGCTGGTAAGGTTATTCTTGATGTAACTAATAAATATTTCCAACAATATGCATTTCATGCTTGCAGAAATACTAGTTTTGAGCTTGCAACTCTGGGTAATGATGCTGGTATTTTTGGAGCAGCAGCGTCAGTGCTTCTGTAAGCGGTTTTATAAAGTGTCGATTTATCTAGTATAAATTAACATATAAACATACTAAAATAGGTTTTTTTTATATATTTTACGAATTGAAAAAAAGGACTCTATAATGTAGTATTATACATTGTAGAGTCTTTTATGTTGACTAGATTCTCGCTGGTTAGGCGTTAATATATAAATGATACGGATAAAAAAATGTCAGATTATAAGATCTTAGATAATGTAAGTATGGCTGATTACTGCACATTTAAAACCGGTGGTAAGGCGAAAAAGATGTATCTTGTTTCGAATATTGCTGGACTTAAGGAAGTGCAGGAAATTATTCGCTCTTTAAATCAAAAACCATATATACTTGGGAATGGAAGCAACATCCTCGTTTCTGATAAGGGAATAGAGGATCCTGTTGTTATGCTATGTGATGATTTCACTAAGATATCTGTTGAAGGTGATGAAATCGTTGCGGGTGCTGCGGCTCTTTTGTCAAAGGTTTCAAGAGTGGCTTATGAGAATGGACTTGGTGGTGCGGAGTTTGCTTCTGGAATACCAGGAACTGTAGGCGGTGCAGTATTTATGAATGCAGGAGCCTATGGTGGAGAAATGAAGGATATTATTACTTCAGTTGATTTGCTTAAAGATGGAGAAGTGATCACTATTCCTGGATGTGAGATGGATTTTTCTTACAGACATAGTATAGCTATGGATAAGGATATGGTTGTTCTCAGTATGCGGATAAAACTATCGAAGAAAGATAAGTCTGAAATTCAGGCTTTGATGGATGATTTTAATGGCAGAAGGCGTGAAAAACAGCCTCTTGAGTATCCTAGTGCTGGTTCGACATTTAAAAGGCCGGAGGGCCATTTTGCTGGGAAACTTATTATGGATAGCGGTCTTGCTGGTTTTTCTGTAGGCGGGGCTAAGGTAAGTGAAAAACACTGCGGATTTATCATTAACTATGATAATGCAACTGCAACAGATATTTATAAACTTATTAAGAAGGTTCAGGAGATAGTTTTTGAAAAACAAGGCGTGAAGCTTGAACCGGAGGTTAGATTAATAGGGGATTTTGAGTAATAAATATTTTGTGGGGTGAAGTTAGTTGAGATTTGTAATCGTTACAGGCATGAGTGGTGCCGGAAAATCAACGGTTCTTAAAGCTTTGGAGGATACAGGATTCTTTTGTGTAGATAATCTTCCTGTTGCGCTTATTACCAAGTTTGTAGAACTTACCAGCGATAATGAATTTAACAATGATAAGGTCGCTGTTGGAATAGATATTAGAAGTGGTGAGGGTCTTGCAGATCTTAGCAGTATCCTCAACAACATGCGTGAAAATAAGTTTAATTTTGAAATATTATATCTTGATGCTTCTACGAAAGTACTTGTTAAAAGATATAAAGAAACAAGACGTGAGCATCCTCTTGCTAAAGGCGGAAAGCTTACGGATGGTATAGAGGAAGAGAGAGCCAGAATAGAGTTTCTTGAGAAAATGGCTGACTATACCATTAATACTTCGAACCTTCTTACAAGAGAGCTAAAATCTGAAACTCTTAAGATTTTTGCTAAAGATAAGGACTATAATAACATGATTGTTACTATAATGTCCTTTGGATATAAGTTTGGTATACCTCAGGATGCTGATTATGTATTTGATGTTAGGTTTATGCCAAACCCGTATTATGAAGAGGATCTTCGAAGAAAAACTGGAAATGATCAGGAAATAAGAGATTACGTTATGAACTCTGAAGAGAGCAAATCTTTTCTTGATATGTTGCAGAAAATGATGACATTTCTTGTTAAAGAAAATACGGAAAAGGAAGATCGACACCAGCTGGTTATTGCTATTGGATGTACTGGTGGACGTCATAGATCCGTTACTGTAGCAAATGAACTTTATGAGAGACTGGGTAATCTGCCATATTCCTTCAGAGTGTTCCATAGGGATATCATAAATGATTCTTATGTTAAAGGTGAGTTATAATGTCATTTAGCACTGATCTAAAGACTGAACAAAGAAGTCAGGTGCCGAAGAGTATTCATTGCAGGATTGCACTTCTTTCGGGATTTGTTTCTATTAATGGACGAATTGAAGAGTTCGAAGATGAAGAGGCACTTGCTATTAGAGTTGATAGTGATGAGACTGAGGAATATATATCTAAGCTTATCAGTATGTGTGCTGATATACCTCGTGATCATCTGATTTTACAGAATGAAAAGAATCATCATAGAAAGATTCTTGTGACTGATAGTGACGAAAAGGCCAGAGTATTTGCAAGACTTAAACTAAGATCTGATGATACGCGAGTGAAGGTTGCTAAGGTTATCACGGAAAGAGAGTGCTGCAAGAGGTCTTATCTTAAAGGTGCATTTATGGCAGGCGGTTCCGTTGGCAGTCCTGAGAAAGCTTATCAGATGGAGATTGCTTCTTTATCTGAAGATGAAGCAGAAAGATTAAGTGATATCTTATTGCTGAGAGACCTGAAGTCCAGCATTGTAAACCATAGGGATAGACATATTGTTTATATTAAAGATGGTGATACGATTGCAGAGGTTTTAGGGCTTATGGGTGCTTCCTGTTCGCTTATGGAGTTTGAGAACATTCGTATACTTAAGGGTATTCGAAATGATGTAAACAGAGAAGTTAACTGCGATGCAGCGAATATGGCTAAGATAGCTAAATCCTCTAAAAAACAATTAGAGGATATAGAATATATAAGAGACAATGCCGGTCTCTCAAGACTTCCAGAAAGTCTTGAAGAAATGGCAAGAGTTCGTTTAGAGTACCCCTATTATTCTCTAAAAGAACTTGGTAATGAGTTTAATCCGCCGCTTGGTAAATCGGGTGTGAGTCATAGACTTCGCAAGCTAAGCGAGTTCGCAGATAAGCTCAGAGGTTGAAGGTTTTTAATTATTACTTATTAAGGAGAAATGATTATGGCAAACAAAAAATTCACAGTTAACATTCCACAGTTTGATGAGGCTCGTCCTGTAGCTGAGATCGTTCAGACAGCTAGTCAGTTTGAAAGCTCAATCTATCTTGTTTCAGGTACTAAGAGAATCAATGCAAAAAGCATTATGGGAATGATGAGTCTTGGTCTTTGCAACAATGAAGAAATCGAGATTGAAGCTGATGGTTCGGACGAGATTGAGGCTATAAATGCTATTATAAAATATATGAATCCAGAGTGCGAATAGCAGTAACTAAGGTTTGCTTAAACCACACATATATGATATAATGTGACAGTTAAGTGGGTATTTTCATATTATGCGCGGAGGTTTAGAAAATGGGCTTTTTTAGCAACCTAAAAGAGAAAGTTGCATCAATTACTGGAGGAAAGAAATCTAACAAAAGTACAGTAGAACTTCAGTATGATAAAGCTATGAATCTTTTTGAGAACGCAAATGGAATCGATGCCGTTGAAATTCTCGAAGGAATTGCCGATATAGGTATAAATGAACAGAGTTATAAGCAGCTTGGATTAGATGCCCTTAAGGTTTTGAGTGAATTTTTTGAAAAGGGCACGTATAGTAATTCAAGTACTGAAAAAGATTTAGGAAAAGCTGCTGTTTATCTTGAGAAACATGCTAATCTTTCTAATGATTCTGAAGTTGTATATAAAGCAGCTAAGATGTATCTCGAGTCACAGAATTTTTCTAAGGCTATAAGTCTTTTTGAAAAAGCAGCAAATGCTGGCGTTAAGTCGGCTTATATGAACCTTGGTTCTATATATGAAAATGGTCTCTGTAAAGTTGATGAATATGGTAATAAGAGTGAGTTTGTAGTTCCTGTAGATCTTGACAGAGCTATGGCTTGGTATAAGCAACTCTCTGATCTTGGTGATGAGAATGCTATGAAGGCTTATGACCGTGTTGAGTATGCAAGTCAGCATACAGATTCTCTTGAGTTCGAGGAGAAGGATAAGCTTTATACAGAGATTTCAGAGAAGCGTAAAGAAAAGGGTAAGGAGCCTAGATATAAGATTATCGATCCTTCACTTCTTCAGTATCAGTATACCTATGTACATAATCAGGTAGATGGATATATTCATAAGCTTCCAAAGGATTGGGTAAAGACAATCAACGAAGAAACAGATGAAGAGTATTATGCTCCTAATCTAACATATAAAGACTTTGAAATGTATGTAAGCTATGACAGTATTCCAAGAGAGTCAAAGAAAACTCTTGAGAATTATCTGAGATACTGTAATGATGCTTTTGAAGAAGAGCTTCAGCTGAAGTCATACATTACTGAGTATTCTGATGGTATCTGTACAACCTTCTATCATAAGGAAATGAATAAAGGTATCGTTACATTTGCTTTCTATCAGGGACGTCGTCTTGCATGTATGAGATTTGTCTGTGCTACAATGGAGATCATTGAGCAGTATGAGGAGATCATCTTCGAAACAGCTAACTCATTTGCATTCGTAAATCCTACTCGTGTAAGTGATCAGAGTCTTAACCGTAAGGATAATCAGTACTACAGTGAGGCTGTATATTGCTATTATCTCGAAGACTATGAAGGCGCCATGACAAATGCTAAGCAGGCACTTAAACTTGGTTCTATCAAGGCTTCATATCTTCTTATTGATCTTTACTACGATAAGGATTCACCATATCGTGATATTGATAAGACAATCAGTTATGCTCAGCAGTTGTTTGAGGCAACTAAGGATCCAGATCTTGCTTTCCTTATTGGTAATATCTATGATCAGGAACGTAAAGATTATGGCAAGGCTCTTAAGTGGTATGAGGATGCAAACAGACTTGGTCATAAGAGAGTTCCATTCTATCTTGGTAGATTCTATTATTATGGACTTCTTCCTACGGGTCGAGATGGAGAGAAAGCACTTAAATGCTTTAAGAAGGCTCAGGAAAATGGAATCTCAGAGGCTGATGCTTATATTAATGATATTAAAGAACTTCATGGTGAGAGCTTACAGAGTGCAATAGATAAATGGGAAAGAGCTGTAAAGGCTGGTTCTGCAGCTACAGCACTTAAGGTTGCTCTTATGAAGCAGGCTCAGGTGTTCTATATAGCAAATGAGTATGAAATAGAGAAAGCCTTCCTTGAGGCGCTTGGTCTTGGTAGTACTCAGGCTGCATATGAGCTTGGTAAGATATATGAAAGACAGGAACTTCTTCCTGATTTCCAGGGTGAGAAGAAATCACTTAAGTACTTTGAAAAAGCATTTGATAGTAGCTTTGATGATTTTGATAAGGTAAATCTTTTCAAAGTTATTGAATATAAAGAGTCTAAGGGTGAATCAGAGGAAGAAATCATCAACCTTTATATGAAGAATGCTGCTATGGCATATGAGCCTGCAGTTGATAAGATTGTTGCTAAGGTTAAGTATCGTACTCCTCAGATTACAGAACTATATGCAGCTCTGATGAGCACTGCTGAGGGTGGTGAAGATGCTGCAATTATCTGTATGAATAAACTTGAGAAGGCATTCCCTGATCTTGTTATTTCAGAACCTAAGCCTGATCAGAAGATTATAGAGAATAAGTTCTTTAGACTTGTTGTTCCTAGAGCATCAGTTAATAATATTGAAGATGATGGTGGTACAATCAAGATTGCAGATTCAGTTATCGAATTTGCTGTTGCAGAGCTTCCTATTAAGGTTGAGACTGAGGAAGATTACCTTAAGATTTACAAACTGATCCTTTCTGAGTATCTTCCAGATGATAATGCTGAAGTTATCATCGCAAACTCACGAATGATTGGTTCTGGTATGCGTGAACAGAAGGAGAATGTACATAGCTTTAGTATTCTTCTTATCAGTTCTAAGAACCAGTATCTGTTCAAGCTTTCATCTAAGGATCGTCGTCAGATGATTCAGTTCAAAGATGAGCTTATTCAGATTGCCAAGTCTCTTGTTGAGACTGGTGAGATTTATGTTTCTGAAGATGGATCAAGAAGAAATATCGGTCTTGCTGCTATGCTTCATGCTACTGAGGGTGGATTCCTTTCAATCGGTAAGGCTGAAGAATAAAAATATAATATATCTCGGGGCAGGGTGTAATTCCCTACCGGCGGTATAGCCCGCGAGCCTTTATGGCAGATCTTGTGTGATTCAAGAGCCGACAGTATAGTCTGGATGAGAGAGAATTTGAATGCTTTTCAAAGCCCTGAGTTTTATATGCTCAGGGCTTCTTTATTTAGGTTTGAAGTATATTTGATGATATAGGTATATATATTATAGGGGACTTAGTTTTACGATATTAAAGGACAGAAGAGGTGACTTTATAATGGCTTATGATAAGAAATATATGGAAAGAGCGATTGAACTGGCTAAGAAAGGGATTGGTGCTGTAAATCCTAATCCCCTTGTTGGAGCAGTGATCGTTAAGGATGATAAAATAATTGGTGAAGGATATCATACAAAGTATGGTGAACTTCATGCTGAACGTGAGGCTCTTTTGGATGCTGAAAAGCGTGGAGAAAATGTTCAGGGAGCTGAGATGTATGTTACTCTTGAACCTTGTTCTCATACCGGAAAACAACCACCTTGTGCTGATGCTATCATTGAAGCTGGTATAAAAAGAGTTTACGTTGGTTCGAATGATCCTAATCCATTAGTTTCAGGAAATGGTATATGGAAATTAAGGGAATCTTTTGTTGAAGTTGTTACTGGTTGTATGAAGGAAGAATGTGATGCTATTAATACAGTGTTTTTTCATTATATAACTACTAATACTCCTTATGTTGTATATAAATATGCCATGACAATGGATGGAAAAATATGTACTGAAAACGGTGAGAGTCAATGGATTTCTAATGATATATCAAGAAAAAGAGTACAGACATATAGAAATGAACTTATGGCTATTATGGTTGGTATAGAAACTGTTCTGGCTGATGATCCACTTCTTAGTTGCCATCTTGAAAAGGAAGCCGAAGATTCTGTTATAAGAAATCCTATACGTATTATTTTGGATAGTGATCTTAGAATTCCTATGGATTCGCAGATTGTTCAGACAGCTAAAGATATAAAGACTTATATTGTATCTCTTTCTGAAAATGAGAAAAAGAACAGACATAAGATACGTGAATTAAAGGATAAAGGGATCGGAACGCTTCTTATTCCTGCTGATGAGACTGGAAAGATTTGCCTTGATAAGCTTATGTCTCAGCTAGGGAAAATGCATATTGATGGAATTCTTCTTGAAGGCGGCGGAACGGTTGCCTGGAGTATGATCGATGCAGGATATGTAAATGAAATAAGAGCATTTATTGCCCCAAAGATATTTGGCGGAAAGAATGCTAAGACACCAGTTACAGGTAAAGGAATAGATAGCATTTATCTTGCTAAAAAATTTACACTTGAAGAGTTAGAAAATATCGATGGTGATATTTACGCTAAGTATGTTAGAAGTGAAGTATAATCTTGGCGTTTCAATAAAACGAGGATTAAAATATGTTTACAGGTATTATCGAAGATATAGGTGATGTCATAAGCATACGTCACGAAGGTGATTCAGCAATCTTAGAAATTAAATCTAAGAAGATTATGGATGATGTAAAACTAGGTGACAGTATTGCTGTTAATGGCGTTTGTCTTACTGCCAGAAGTATAAGTGGAGATACATTTACTGCTGATGTAATGGCAGAAACTCTTAGAAGATCTTCACTTGGTACGCTAAAGAGTGGTAGTAAGGTGAATCTAGAGAGGGCGATGCTGTTAAATGGTAGATTTGGTGGTCATATTGTTTCCGGTCATATAGATGGAACAGGTACGATAGTAAACACTAAACGTGAAGCTAATGCTGTATGGGTTGAAATAAGTGCTGATTCAAAGATTCTTAAGTTTATTATAGAAAAAGGGTCGATTGCCATTGATGGTATAAGCCTTACGGTAGCTTATGTGGACGAAAAAGTATTTAAAGTATCTATAATACCTCATACCGCATCAGAAACTACACTTCTTACCAAGAAAATTGGCGATATTGTAAATTTGGAAAATGATATTGTTGGAAAGTATGTTGAGAAGCTTCTTAGACCTGCGGATGATTCAAAACCTGCCGGAAAAGGGCTATCAATGGAAACCCTTATTGAAAATGGATTTATGTAATAAAGTTTAATATACATGTATCTAGAAGAAAGGAAAAACTATGAGTGAGTTTAACTCTATTGAAGAAATCTTAGAGGATATGAAAGCTGGAAAGCCAGTTGTTATTCTTGATGATGACAAAAGGGAGAATGAAGGTGATATTATCTTTGCTGCTGAACATGCAACAACAGAAAATGTCAACTTTATGGCAAAGTATGCAAGAGGTCTTATCTGTATGCCTATGGATGCATCTTATAGTGATAAGTATAATCTTCCACAGATGTGTATTGTAAATACAGATAACCATATGACAGCATTTTCTGTATCTATTGATCATGTTGATACAACTACTGGTATATCAGCTGTTGAGAGAGGTTTTACAGCTAGAATGTTTGCTGACGATAATTCTACTAAAGATGATTTCAGACGTCCTGGTCATATGTTTCCTCTTCAGGCAAAACAGGGTGGTGTAATTGAAAGACCTGGCCATACAGAGGCAACTGTAGATCTTTGTCGATTATCAGGTTGTAAACCTGTTGGCTTATGCTGTGAAATAATGAATGATGATGGTACTATGGCTCGACTTGATGATCTCTTTGCTTTCGCTAAAGAACATGATCTAAAAATAGCAACCATAGAACAGCTTATTCAATATAGAAAAGAACATGAAGTTTTTGTAGAAGAAGTAACTAAGGCTAAGCTTCCAACCAGATATGGTGACTTTATCATTCATGGTTTTATTAATAAGTTAAATGGGGAGCATCATGTTGCTCTTACTATGGGCGATGTTTCAACGGATGAACCTGTACTGGTCAGAGTGCATAGTGAGTGTCTCACTGGAGATGCATTTGGCTCTGCAAAATGTGATTGTGGCCAGCAGCTGGATGCTGCAATGAAAAAGATTGCAGAGGAAGGAAGAGGTGTTCTTCTCTATATGAGACAGGAAGGAAGAGGAATTGGTCTTATAAATAAGATCAGAGCCTATGCTCTTCAGGATCAGGGTAGAGATACAGTTGAGGCAAATGTTGAACTTGGATTCCCTGCTGATGCCAGAGACTATACAATAGGTACACAGATACTTGTTGAGATGGGAATTAGAAATATCCGGTTATTAACAAATAATCCTGATAAGGTATATGGACTTCAGGGTTATAATCTGGATATCGTAGAAAGAGTTCCTATAGAGGTTGCTCCATCTGCTTATGATCTGTTTTATCTTCAGACAAAGAAGAATAAGATGGGACATATGTTAAAGGATGTATAAATTAAATTAATATATATGGAGGATATAAAAATGAAAATTGAAGGAAATGTTGTAGCTAAGAAAGGCACAAAAGTTTGTCTTATTGCATCAAGATTTAATGAATTTATTGTTTCTAAACTTGTGTCAGGAGCTATGGATGGTCTTACAAGACATGGCGTTGAAGAGAAAAATATAGATATCGTATGGGTTCCAGGAGCTTTTGAAATTCCTGTTATTGCAAAGAAAATCGCGAAGTCAGGTGGCTATGATGCAATAATCTGTCTTGGTACCGTTATCAGAGGAGAGACAAGTCATTATGATTATGTTTGTGCTGAGGTTAGCAAAGGTATTGCAACAGTAAGTCTTGAGAACGAGCTTCCAGTTATGTTTGGTATACTCACAACTGATACTATAGAGCAGGCTGTTGTAAGAGCTGGTACAAAGGCTGGTAATAAGGGTTATGACTGTGCTCTTGGAGCTATAGAAATGATCAATCTTATGGATAATATAGGAACTATTGATAAGTTTTAGTCATTTTGATTTCACTTGACTAATTTATTATCAAACATCATAATGCATACTATGAATAACGTAATTAATGAAAAGAGAGATTTAACTCCGAATAAAAAAATAGGCGTAATGGATATCTTTATGATATCTCTTATACGTGTAAAAGAGCTGGCAGAGACCAGTGTTAAAAGTGCTTCAAAATTTGTAAATTATGTTGTGTTTATTTCATTATTTGTTGCGCTTATAGTTTTTGGTGTTCCTACGGCATCAAAGATATTTTCCTTTGGTGGATTCTATAAGCTTTTTACCAGTACCATGCCTCAGTTTGAGATGGGAGAGGACAAAAAACTTGTTAGCGACAAGCGTTTTGAAATGAACATATCAAATGTTACTATAATAATGGATACTAGTATTGATACATTTGTTTTTGGAGATTTTGAAGAAGAGGGACTATACATTGCTATTGGAGCTGGAAAAACAAAGATGATCCAGCTTTATGATGTAAATGATGATAGTTCATATAATGAAATTTATAACTATCCTAATGAGGTTTTGTTTAACAAGGGATTCAATAATCAGACTCTTGTTAGTATGATACCTTTGTTTTACGTAATGCTGTTTGTGTCATTTTGTATTGTTGCAACGTATTTTGCAGCTAAGTATCTTGTTCTTGCTGTAATCTTTGCAATTGTGAGCAGGTCACTTACAAACATCAGTAAATTGCCGATGACATTTAGAGATTCGTTCCGCATGTGTTTTTATTCGCAGACGATCAGCATTATACTCGTAAATGTAAATGCTTCTGTAGGATATTTTGTCGGACCACTTATTATGTCCATTATTGGAATAATTATAACGACTGTTATCATTCATATGGCTATGGGGCCTCATATGCCGGATATTGATGATATACTGGATAAATTCCATGACGATGACAATAGTAATAATTCTTCTGATAAAAAGTAAATCTTATGCTTTTAAAGAACTAAGGTTAGAATTGTAATACTTTGGATCGTTAGTAACATCCTCAGAAATAAAGTCGGGAGCTATAAAGCTCTCGGCTTTTTCTATTGATGGAAATTCAACCTCGGCTAGAATGAGTCCTTCCAGATATCCATGGAATATATCAAGTTCCAGATTAAGCTCGCAGTAACCATAGTCGCTTAATGGAATAATATAACGTGTTTTCTCTATAGTATTACCAATAACCATTTGAGAAAGACTGTTATATTCATCTTCAGTTAGATTTTTTTCAACCTCAATATGAGAAAAACCTTTAGACTTAATTGTTAATATAAAGACATTATCCCATCTGCGGATTCGTACTACTGGTTCTCGTGATATATATCCCTGTGCTATGATATGAGATTCATATTTTTCTAGATTATCTGGTAGATTTTTTAAGAGATATTTCTTTTCAATCTCTATATTATTTGGATTGCTCATTTTATTGTCCTTAGTTATTCATACTTAATGTATCGGTGATGGTTGGAAGCATCTGTTTCTTTCGGGATACAACACCAGGTAAGAATACTGAATGGTGATCTTTAGATGTTACTCCAAAACCAGATTCCAAAGCTATCTCAGCTTTAGTGCCTGTAAATATTACTTCAGATGATTCTTTTAATATATTGGTAAGCATAAAGAGAACAATATCCAGTCCATCTTTCTTGGCTGTTGTTTCAAGTTCAGGTAATATTGTATCCTTAATATGAGAGAGCTCATTTGAATCCATAGAACTTATCTGACCAATACCTACATTTGTTTTACCAACGCTAAATTTCTTGAAGTCCTGATGGATAATCTCATCAGCTGACTTATCACCAAGATTACTTCCTGCGCGGAACATACTTTTAGCCAATTCTTCTTCGTTTACTTCTGCGATACGAGCAAGCTCAGCGCCTGCATTTTTATCGATTTCTGTACATGTTGGAGAGCGATATAGCAGTGTATCGGAAATAATAGCCGCAAGCATGAGACCTGCAATATCTTTACTTATTTCAATACCTGATTCCTTATACATCAGATAAATTATAGTACATGTCGAACCAAGAGGCTGGTTTCTGAAATAAACTGGTCTGGTTGTACTGACAGTACCAAGTCTATGATGATCGATTATTTCGAGAATATCAGCGGTTTCCATACCATTTACAGCCTGACTCTTTTCGTTGTGATCTACTAGTACTATCTGCTTCTTTGTGGCAGCCAGGAAGTTTCGTCTACTTACCATACCCATGTATTTTCCTGCTGAATCAACAACAGGGAAGTAGCGATGTCTTGTAGAAGCCATAATAGGATGAATATCTTCTATGAAATCGTCCTGTTTAAATGTGATCAGATCTTTTGTTCTCATGAAGTGTCTTATTGGAAGACTTTGATATATAAGTCTGGCTACAGTAAATGTATCATGAGGTGTAGATATGATCTTGCAGCCTTTTTCGTGTGCGATAGTCTGAATGGTCTGTGTGATCTTTGAACCTGCGCAGATGATTATACAATCAGCCTTCATCTCGATAGCACAGAGCTGAGATTCATATCTGTCACCTAGAATCACAATATCATGAGGCTTTATATATTCTTCGAGTATATCAGGAGTTCCAGCTCCGATGAGAACCTTACCCTCAATCTGTTCGTCGCTTATGTCACCGACTATCATGGTTCCATCCAAAGTATCTACAATATTTGTGTAGCTAGTTCTTGCCTGAGACAGAGTATTGGCATCATATGAACCCATATAAGATTCCATGATATCTCCAGTTGTGATAAGACCTTTTAAATAGGTTCCTTCAGTGATACAAAGAGAAACAACCTTGTTTTCTTTCATTGTGTTCCATGCGTCGCGTAGTGACATTTCCTCAGCAACACCAGGAATCTTACGCATATCCATATCTCGGACCTGAGTTCTTACATCACCAACAAATTTAGGTGCTTTCTGTTTAAAGCGATCCAGTACATACTGGGTTTCACTGCTGACATTTCCGCATCTTGCGGCTATATAATTATGATGACCAGTCAGATTCTTAAATCTTGCATATGCAATGGCAGATGCGATAGAATCAGTGTCTGGATTCTTATGTCCTATAACATATACGTTTTTAATCATTAATTGATTCCCCTTATTTCAAAATTCTCATTTATTATAGCCTAATCTTTATGTTTTGTATATAATGCGCGTATGTGATACAATACGGGAAGTGCAAATTTATAAAAGGAGTTTGTTATATGAGCGAAGAATTAACTAAGGAACAACAGGAGGCTATGGATAAGGCTTTTGAAAGATCCATGCCAGAAGGTCTTAGAAAAGTACATAATGAATATTCTGATGTAAAAAAAGTATACGGAGTAGTAAGTGGTAAAGGTGGAGTTGGTAAATCTCTTGTCACTTCACTTCTTGCTGTAGCGGCTGCTAGAGATGGTAAAAAGGTAGCAGTTCTTGATGCTGATATTACTGGACCATCAATACCTAAATCATTTGGTGTACATGGTAAAGCTTATGGTTCAGATATAGGTATCGTTCCGCTCCAGACAAAGAGTGGGATTAAGCTTATGTCTATAAATCTTTTGGTTGATAATGAAGAGGATCCGGTTATATGGAGAGGTCCAGTAATTGCTGGTGCAGTTACACAGTTTTGGACAGATGTAGCGTGGGGTGATATTGATGTAATGTTTGTTGATATGCCACCAGGAACTGGTGATGTGCCGCTTACTGTATTTCAGTCTCTTCCTGTAGATGGAATCATAGTAGTAACATCTCCTCAGGAACTTGTTGAAATGATCGTTGGAAAAGCGATGAAGATGGCTACAATGATGAATATTCCTGTTGTAGGTCTTGTTGAGAATATGTCATATTTTGAATGTCCTGATTGTGGCAAAAAACATGAGATTTACGGCAAGAGTCGTATAAATGAGATGGGACAGAAATATGGAATAACTAACATTGCAAAATGTCCTATAGTTTCAGATGTTGCAGACAAGGTCGATAATGGTCTTGTAGAAGAAGTACATGTCGATTGGCTTGATCCTATATATAAGAATCTATAAATTATTAGAAAGTGAGAAATATTTATGGGTGTATATGATAATACTGTATTAGTAATGATGGCTGATGGGTTTGAGGAGATTGAAGCGCTTACTGTAGTTGATCTTATTAGAAGAGCGAGTATTGATGTTAAAATGGTATCGATATATGGAAACAACAACGATAGAGATGATAAGTACGTTGTTAAAGGAGCTAGAGGTATATCTGTAGTGACAGATACATGTATAGATGATTCTTTCATCGTTGATGTGTTCGGTTCAGATGTTCCTTTATTTGTTCTTCCTGGTGGAATGCCTGGAACAACAAATCTTAAGAATGATAAAAATGTAGAGACTCTCATAATGGATCAGTTTAATAAAGGAAGGTATGTTGCAGCTATATGTGCAGCACCAACTGTTTTTGGAACTTATGGCATTCTTGATGGAAAGAAAGCAACATGTTATCCAGGTTGCGAAGAAGGACTTGGTGATGCAGAGGCTATAACAGACGGAACAACAGTAGTTGTTGATGGAAACATTATTACAAGCCGCGGTATGGGAACTGCTATAGATTTTTCACTTAAGCTTATTGAAATATTAAAGGATAAGGAAACTGCAGATAAAATAGGTATATCTGTAGTGTATAACATTTAAAAAGATTTAAGAGTATAATTAAACTAAATCAAAGGAAAAATTATGAAACTAACTGTAAATGATATTCTTGGTATCACAAAAGGTGAACTGTTATATAATCCAGCTGATCCTGAGAATGTTGATAGAATAAAAGAAGTGCTTTTATCGTATGAAATAAAAGACATTCAGTATGATTCAAGAAAAGTAACTGAAAACTCATTATTTGTTGCTATACCTGGCGAATCAGTAGATCCTCATAAATTTATTGCTTCAGTAGCTGAAAAAACTAAGGCTGTAATAGTAGAGAAGAATGAAAAGGATATGCTAAGCATTGCGGGGATATCAGAACTTCCTCAAAACTGTGCATTTATTAAAGTTAATGATTCTCTTGAGGCTCTACAGGCGGTAGGTGCTTACTATAGAGATTTCTATGAAGGTACAGTTGTTGGTGTTACTGGAAGTGTTGGAAAAACTACAACACGTGAGATGATCACTCAGACTATTGCAAGTAATATACCTACATTTAGTACAACAGGTAATATGAATTCTCAGATTGGTGTACCTATTACTATATCAAAGATTCATGATACACCAAGTAAGGCAGCCGTAATCGAAATGGGTATCAGTGAACCTGGTGGAATGGACAAGCTTGCAAGGATTGTACGTCCAAATATTGCTGTTGTTACAATTATTGGACAGGCACATATTGAGTTTCTTGGTTCTAAAGAAGGAATCAGAAAAGAAAAACTTAGAATTACCAGTCAGATGGATGACTCAGGTGTAATATTCCTTAATGCTGACGATCCACTTCTTTTAGAGATGAAAGATAAGATAGATGTTAAAACATATACCTATGGAACAAATCCTGAAGCTGACTTCGTAGCTGAAAATATTGAATATAATAGTGATCATAATTCATATACATATGTTCATGATGACAAAAGAGTAGCTGTAAAGCTTAGTATGCTTGGAAAGCATAATATCCTTAATTCACTTGTGGCAATGGCTGTATGTGACTACATGGGACTGGATCTTGACAAGGCTGCAAAGAGTCTTGAGGATTTTCACGGACTACGTCAGAAGACATTTAAATCTGATAAAGGCTTTACAATAATCGATGATTCTTATAATGCTAGTCCTGATTCTATGAAGGCTGCTCTCAATGTGCTTAAGGATTTTAAAGTAAATGGTAGAAAGATAGCTGTCCTTGGTGATATGTTTGAACTGGGACCAGATTCACCTGAATATCATAAAGAAGTTGGAGCATATGCAGCAGATCTAAAGACTGATGATGGAGCTACAGTTTTAGATGAACTTATAACTATAGGCGATAATAGTACAGAGATTCATAAGGCTGCATCATTAAATCAGGATATAAAGACATCACATTTTGACAATAAGGAAGATGCTGCAGAGTATCTGAGTTCTATATTAAAAGCAGATGATGTTGTAACTTTTAAAGCATCTAACGGAATGAAATTCTGGGAGATAGTAGATAAGATAAAGTAACTTAATCAAACTGGAGGAAGAAATGACATTTAACTGGGAAAAGAATGTAAGAACTGTTGAACCATATACCCCTGGAGAACAGCCTACAGATAAGAATATTATCAAACTTAATACTAATGAAAATCCTTATGGACCATCAGATGAAATCAAGAAGGTTATAGCTTCTTTAGATGATGATTATCTTAGAAGATATCCTGATTTTGCTGCCAGAGATCTTGTAAAAGAATTGGCTGCATTTCACAAAGTATCTGATGATATGGTTTTTGTAGGTGTAGGCTCAGATGATGTTTTAGCCATGTGCTTTATGACATTTTTTAACTCAGATAAGCCTATTTTTTTCCCTGATATAACTTATTCTTTTTATCCTGTATGGGCAGAGATGCTGAGAATACCTTATAAGACGATTCCACTTATGGATGATTTTACAATTGATACTAAATCTTTTGTATCTGAAGGTAAGGAAAGTGGAGGTGTAGTGATTGCTAATCCAAATGCGCCTACATCTATTTTACTTGGTAAAGATAAGATAAAAGAAATAATCGAGAGTTCCAAGGACTCTGTTGTTATCGTAGATGAGGCTTATATTGATTTCGCAGAAGATGGTTCTTCAATGCTTGATCTTGTGAATGATTATGATAATCTTATCGTTGTTAGAACTTATTCAAAATCAAGATCTCTGGCTGGTCTAAGAATTGGCTATGCAGTATCTAATCCTAAGATGATCAAATATCTGAATGATGTTAAGTATTCTTATAATTCATATACTATGAATTATCCATCTATTGTAATTGGTAGTGCTGTTATTAAAGATAATGATTATTTTGAAGAGGTTATCAGCAAAGTTAAGGCTACGAGAGAATGGTTTACAGATGAACTTAAAGAATTAGGATTTAAGGTACTTCCTTCGTCTACAAATTTTGTTTTTGCTTCTCCTCAGGATGGAAGAGCAAAGGAAATCTTTGAAGCTGCGAAGAAGAAGGGGATTTTCTTTAGATACTTTAATCTTCCTAAAATAGATGATTATCTTAGAATTACAATCGGCGTAGATGATGATATGAAAACTGTTATAAGTTTTCTTAAGGATTTCTTGACAACTTAAGTTAAGATATATAGAATACATAGTAATTTCGTTTACATTTCCCTATCCATATTTATTTCAAATAAGAAGGAGATAGATATGGATATTGAAAAGATCAATAATTTAAGAAACAGAATATTTGAAGAGCTTAAGAATTATGACATAGAAGATGTCATATATTTTGATGCTATGAGATACAGTGGCATAACCAGATGTGGGCTTATGATAAAAAGGACCACAGATCAGGTTATGCCTTGTTATTTGTTTGAAGACGATGTTGAGGAATATGAAGATGAGGCAATAGAGTATTTTTCTAAAGCTCTGACCACAAAGCCATCTTTCGTTATTACAGTGCAAAGCAAAGAGTACTATAAAGATAAGCTTAGTTCCATGCCTTATAAAGAAATGCTTGATATGGTAGTGGTTGTTAAGTATATCATGGATGACCTTTCGGAAGTGACTAACTGGGATATAGCTCCATCAAGATTTAAAGATGTGACTTATGATATGATGAAATCCTTTGGGATAAATGAGGAGGCACTGTTTAAACAGGCATACGAAAATACAAGGGCGGTGTTTGATGAATATTATGGGAAACTATCTGATATTGCCACAGCTTTTAATGAAGAATATCCTGCAGAATATATCGATGAACGAATATATTTTCTAACAAATAAGCAGATTATGTTTGGGGCAAATATATTATTATATGATGAGGTTTTAAAGAAAATTCATAAGAATCTTGAACAAAACTTTTATATAATTCCATGTAATATTCATCAGCTTCTTATTCTTCCGGAAGACACGCAGTTTAACCTTGAGATGATCGTTTCTTCAATCAAATGGATCAATAACGATATACTTCCGGATGATGAGTTTTTGTCTGATTCATTATATTATTATAATTTTAAAAAGAAAAAGTTAGAAATAGCTAATGTCTAGTATATAATTTTAAAAAGAAAAAGTTAGAAATAGCTAATGTCTAGTATATAATTTGATACTTTGCCCTTTTTGTAAATTGATTTACAAGGTTAATCTATGATAGATTTGAGTAGTCATATATTAAGGAGGTTTTTGTTTTATGGCTAAAGGATCAGTAAAATGGTTTAACGAAAAGAAGGGATATGGATTTATTACAGACGAATCCGGAAATGATGTATTTGTTCACTTTTCTGGACTTAATATGGAGGGATTCAAGACTCTTAAAGATGGTCAGACTGTAGAGTTTGATGTATCTGAAGGGGATAAAGGTCTGCAGGCAACTAACGTAACAGTTGTTCAGTAAATAAACATAGCAATTATCTTTATGAGCGAGGCAAAAATGCTTCGCTCTTTTTCTTTTTTAAAGGATATACGACATTGACAAAGAAGGGGGATAGACTTAAAATATTTTTATATGCGGGGGACGTGCTATGATAGGAGATTTTATATCTGCAAGAGATAGAATTGTTTCTGCATCTATTGATATTATCAGTGATGCGGGCCTTGAGTCGCTAACCATCCCTATTATCTCTATGAGAACCAATATCAACGAGATGATGATATATAAATATTTCTCTGATACAGATGAGATTCTTGAGGAGATTGTTGCCACATATTTCAGATTTGATAAGCTTGTATTTAAATCTATAGAAGCACAAAATGACACTTATCTGGATATGATCAATGGCTATGTTACACAGTATGGAACATATTATGATAGTTATTATTCGCTATCTGCAATCATGCTTCAATATGAAGAACTTCTTCATAATACTCATACCAGAGAGACTATTGAGAAGGGATATATAGACCGACGCGAGGGACTTATTAAACTCTTTGCAGGTGCAATCGAAAAGGGAGAGATTAAAGAAGAATATACGGCGGATTTGCTGGCTGATATGCTTCTTGGAATCTTTATCGTCTGTACACTGAACAGACGTGTTATGACTCGTAAGAAGTCATATAAAGATGAAATATTTATTCTTTATGAGAAATGGATTGATTCAGTAAAGAAATAAATATGGACACATACACTATTTACAAATTTCACGAAAGAAGATGAGGTATTAAGATGAGGGTTTTAGTAGCAGAAGATGATATAGCTAGTGGTAAGTTTTTATCTAAGCTTTTGTCAAGATATGGGGAAGTTGTACTCGCAACTGATGGGATTGAAGTTGTTGATGAATTTGTTAAGTCTGTATCAGATGGAAAAGAGTTCGATCTGGTTTGCTTAGATATTATGATGCCTAAGATTGATGGATATAAGGCACTTCAGTCAATTAGGGATGCAGAGCGTAAGCTTGGTATTCCTCGTATATCTCGTTGTAAAGTTGTTATGATCTCAGCGCTCGACGAGGATTTTGATGCTAACTATGCTAGCAATGATTATGATGATTATATTTGTAAGCCTATAGATATAATTAAGTTTGATGCTATCATTAAGAAGCTTGGTCTCATTGAGGCTTAGTTTTAAGTTGTTTTAGGATATTTATTAATAATGGATTTATTTGATTACATGAGACAGGAGGAGCAGCGTAAAGAGGCTCCTCTTGCTAGTCGTTTAAGACCAAAAACTTTAGAAGGGTTCGTGGGTCAGGAACATATTCTGGCACCAGGCAAGTTACTTTACAGAGCTATTAAAGCTGATAAGCTTAGCTCTGTAATATTTTATGGTCCGCCAGGAACTGGTAAGACAACTCTTGCTATGGTAATAGCGAACACAACGAGCTCTGTCTTTGAGGAGATGAATGCTTCAACTTCCGGCAAGAAGGATATGGAGGAAGCTGTAAATAAAGCTAAGCATAATCTTGGTGCCTATGGTAAAAAGACTATTCTTTTTATTGACGAGATACATAGATTTAATAAAGCTCAACAGGATTTTCTACTTCCTCATGTAGAGGATGGAACTATCATTCTTATTGGTGCAACCACCGAAAATCCATATTTTGAAGTAAACAGCGCTCTTGTATCAAGAAGTAATGTATTTCAGTTAAGACCTCTTAGCGCTGAAAATATTAAAGAACTGGTAAATCGTGCTGTATATGATGTGGAAAATGGAATGGGTAGTCTTGGTGCCACAATAACCGATGAGGCTGCTGATTTCCTGGCAAATGTAGCTGAAGGCGATGCGAGAAAAGCTTTAAATGCAGTCGAACTTGGTATTCTTTCTACAGAACGCAGTGAAAACGGAAAGATAGAGATCACTCTGGAAGTCGCAGAAGAATGTATTCAGAGAAGAGCTATAAGATATGATAAGGATGGAGATAATCATTATGATATTATCTCTGCTTTCATAAAATCCATGCGTGGCAGTGATCCAGATGCCGCTGTTTATTATCTGGCCAAAATGCTTTACGGCGGTGAAAGCGTAACATTCATTGCCAGAAGAATTATGATATGCGCATGCGAGGATGTTGGAAATGCTGATCCTCAGGCTATACAGGTGGCTACCAGCTGTGCACTCGCGGTTGAAAGAGTTGGTATGCCGGAAGCTCAGATAATACTTGCTCATGCAGCGATTTATGTTGCAACTGCGCCAAAGAGCAACGCGGTGGTAAATGCTATCTTTGCGGCCAATGATGCGGTAAAGACATATAGTAATGCAGAGGTTCCACCTTACCTTAGAGATGCTCATTATCATGGTTCTGCTGAACTTGGACATGTGGGATATAAATATGCCCATGATTATCCAATGCACTATGTTGATCAGCAGTACCTTCCTGATAAAATAAAAGATCTTAAATTCTATGAGCCGGGTGATAACGGTTATGAAAAAGATATAAAGGAATGGTTTAAAATTATTAAAGGAGAGAACAAGGAGTGAAAGACGAGAGTAAAAAGAGTAGTCCTATAATAAGAGCTTTATCTTTAATACTTATCCTTGTTTATCTGGTTCTCCTCGGGATATTTATATACTTTATGATATCCGGAAGTGAATACCTGCTTGCTATGCTTTTTGTTATTATTATATACCCAATAATTCTCTATGTTTTTGTATGGTTAAAGAAGGTTTTTAGCAACAAGGAATAACTGTATTTTTATGTCATTACTTTTTTGACACAACATATATTATTTGATATAATCGATAAAGTTTTTTGAAAAAGCAAAATAATAATCCAATAAAGGAAAGGACATATATTATGGGTTTACTAAAAGACTGGAGAGATCACGCATATGGTCTTGATGACAGAACACCAGAAGGAAAGCAGTTCTGGCTTAATTATTTTCAGATTGAGAAGGGAATATATGAAATCCTTCTTAAAGAGCCAAATACAGTAGTAAAGGGTACTGTTAAAGAGCTTGCAGAAAAGTATAATACTACCATAGAAATTATGGTTGGCTTCCTTGATGGTATTGATGAGAGCTTAAAGCAGCCAAATAATCTTGATGAAATTACAGAGGATTCAGAAGTTACTATTGATATAGATACTGAGAAACTCTATATGAACATGGTAGGATGTAACGCTGAGTGGCTTTACACACTTCCTGAATGGGACAATATTTATGATAAAGAGACAAGAGATTCACTTTACAAAAAGGAGAAGACTTCTCATACAGTAGTTAAGGCTCCAAAGGTTGGAAGAAATGATCCTTGTCCTTGCGGCAGTGGTAAAAAGTATAAGAAATGCTGCGGAAAATAATAGTTACAAACTTAGGGACGGTTTTATAACCGTCCTTTGTTAGTTAAGGCGGGAATATGGCATTTACAGATGAACAGATAAAAGCTATAGAGTTTTTTGAAGGCCCAGTGATGGTACTTGGTACGCCTGGTTCTGGTAAAACTACAGTTATTATCAATAGAGTTAACAACTTAATATATGAATATGATGTAAAGCCAGAAAATATTCTAGTTATCACCTTTACAAGAGCTGCTGCAGAATCTATGAAAAGTAGATTTCTGGAGCTTACTGGTCTTAGTGAAACTCAGGTCAGGTTTGGTACATTTCATTCCTTCTTTTACTGGATCGTAAGAACAGCCTACGGTAATTCCGCCAAGCTTACAGTTCTTGATGAAAACAAGAAAAGAATTGTTATCAAAGATATTCTTAAATCTCTAGATATTGAAGAATACAATAACGATGAATATGTGAGATATGTTCTTAGTGATCTAGGTGATATGGCCTGCAATATGATTGATATTGAGTATTATCATAGCAGGAATATGAGCGATGAGCATTTTGCGACCATATATCGTAGATATGAGGATTATAAGAAAACCAATGGCTTCCTTGACTTTGATGATATGGTAAGTCAGTGTTATATGCTGCTTAAAGAAAGAGAGGACATACTTCAGGCAGTTAGAAACTGTTATCCGTATATTCTGGTTGATGAGTATCAGGATACAAACAGAGTGCAGTATGAGATTTTAAAATTACTTGCTCATCCTAAAGATAATTTATACGTGGTAGGAGATGACGATCAGTCAATATACGGCTTTAGAGGCGCTAGACCTGATATAATGAAGCTTTTTGAAAAAGAATTTCCCGGAGCTAAGATTATTAATCTTTCTTATAATTTCAGATGTCCAAAGGAAATTGTTGATTTTTCTACAGATGTTATCTCACAAAATGAAGGCAGATTTGACAAGTCACTAAAATCCAGTGTTGATTTTAAAGGTGATGTATCTGTTGTTAAAGTTTTTGATATAAATTCAGAAAACAGGGAAATAATTAAGGAGATTAGAAAAGATAGAGATTCTGGTCTAAAATATAGCGATATGGCTGTTCTTTATAGAACTAATGTTCAGCCACGAAGTCTTATCTATAAGTTACGCCAGGAAGGTATACCTTATAGTGTTCGTGATGTAATACCAGATATTTCAGCAAATCCTTATATAAAGCCTATTATACAATATATAAGGTATGCCAGAGGTGATCATTCCAGAGACGTATTTCTATCGTTTATGAATAAACCGGTAAGATATATTTCTAGAGATATTCTATATGCACATAATATTGAGATTGAAAATCTTAAGCGAATCGCCAAGTCTAATTCAAAGGATTATTTAGTTGATAGATTGGATAGACTGTCCAGTGAGCTTAGAACAATTACACGGCTGACTCCATTTGGTGCTGTAAACTATATTAGAAAAGCCATAGATTATGATTCGTATCTGGAAAAGCATCTTGATGAAAATGGAATCAACAAAGACGAAGTATTTTCAGTCATTGAGGAATTCCAGGACAGTCTTGCTGGTATAGGAGACTTTGATGAAATGTTTGAGATGCTGGATAAGCCTGAAGAATTGTTTAAAACTGAAGAAAAATCTGGAGACAGAGTTGAACTCATGACGCTTCATAGCGCTAAAGGACTGGAATTTAAGTCGGTATATATTCTTGATGCTATAGAAGATTCTATTCCGTATAAGCGTTCAAAAAATCAGATTGAGCTTGAGGAAGAAAGAAGGCTTCTCTACGTTGGTATTACAAGAAGCAGCGAGAAGCTTAGAATCTATGTTCCTGAAAAGATAGGAGAAAAAGAGGCTAAGATCTCTAGATTTATTGAAAAATTTGTTTAAAGAGGGAGAGTTTATGGAACTTTCAGATATAAGAAAAGATATTGATGTTATTGATAATGAATTAAAGGCTCTTTTTGTTAAGAGAATGGCTTTATCAAAAGAAGTGGCTTCTGTAAAGGCTAAATCAGGTGCGTCAGTTTATAACGCAGCCAGAGAAGCGGAAATAATTGAGAATCTATCCAGCGATATTGATGAAGATTATAAAGAAGATTATATCGCATGGATAAAACAGATTCTTGCATCTAGTAGAAATTATCAAAACAAGCTTATTGAGGAACAAAAGGCAAAATAGATAGATTATGTTTAAGCTTTTAAAATATCTAAAAGAATATAGAATTAGAGCGATACTCGCGCCTATTTTTAAGATGCTCGAAGCAAGCTTTGAACTCATGGTTCCACTTGTTATGCAGCGTCTTATTGACGTTGGTATATCTAATCAGGATAAATCAGCTGTCTATCGTATGGGGGCGCTTTTAATCCTTCTTACTGTAGTTGGTTATGCAGCTTCAATTACTGCACAATATTTTGCGGCTAAATCAGCTAGCGGCTTTGGAAGAGCACTAAGAAAGGATCTTTTTTATCATATAAGCCATTTATCTTACAAAGAGATAGATCGTTTAGGCAGTTCTTCTCTAATTACCAGAATGACAAGTGATCTTAATCAGACTGTTACAGGCGTAAATATGTTTTTGCGTCTTTTCTTAAGGTCTCCATTTATCGTATTTGGTGCTCTTATTATGGCGTTTACTGTGGATGTACCTACAGCAACTGTTTTTGCATATGTACTTCCTGTTCTTATGGTGATTGTATTTGTGATCACATTTGCCACCATCCCTATGTATAAAAAGGTTCAGGATAAGCTGGATAAGGTTACTCTGCTTACGAGAGAAAGTCTTATCGGAATAAGAGTTATCAGGGCCTTTAACAGACAGGAGATAGAAGAAGAGGAATATCAGCGTGCAAATACTGAACTTATGAAATCTCAGCTTTTAGTTGGTCGTGTTTCTGTACTTATGAATCCGGTTACTTACCTTGTAGTTAATCTTGGTATAGCTGCACTTATTTACACAGGAGCACTTAGAGTTGAATCTGGTCTTATGACACAGGGACAGATAGTTGCCCTTGTAAATTATATGTCACAGATTCTTGTTGAACTTGTAAAACTTGCAAGTCTTATTATTACGCTTACTAAAGCAATTGCCAGTGCAAGAAGAATAAGTGACATCATGGATGTAAAATCATCTCTTGAATTTGGAGATGAAGACATCAGAGAAGCTATTAATGATTCTAGGGTAAATGCACCTTTCACTCTGGAGTTTAAAGATGTTTCCATGAAATATGAGGGTGGAAGGAAAAACGCAATCTCTGATGTTACTTTTTCGGCGAAGATGGGAGATACGATAGGTATTATAGGTGGTACAGGTTCTGGTAAATCCACTCTAGTAAATCTTATTCCTAGACTTTATGAGGCTACAGAAGGCGATATCAGTATAAATGGAATTAGTATTAAGGACATATCTAAGGAATCCTTAAGAGGTATCATAGGTGTTGTTCCTCAGGAAGCTGTTCTTTTCCGTGGAACTATTGAAGATAACCTTCGCATGTCTGATGAAAATGCATCTGGAAATTCAATAAATGCAGCTTTAGATATATCTCAGTCCAGGGAATTTGTGGACTCAAAAGAGGGCGGTATAAAAAGCGAAGTACTCCAGAATGGTAAAAATCTTTCTGGCGGACAGAGGCAGAGACTCTCTATTGCAAGAGCTCTTGTTAAAAATCCTAAGATACTTATTCTGGATGATAGTTCTTCGGCTCTTGATTTTAGTACAGAGAAAAAACTTAAAACGGCTCTTTCAAGAGGTAAGAAAGATAGGATTACTATTATAGTATCTCAGCGTCCATCTACAATAATGGATGCGGATCAGATACTTGTTCTTGATGATGGTCAGGTTGTTGCACAGGGTAGACATGCAAGTCTCATCAGAACTAGTGAAATATATCGCGAGATATATCATACACAGTTTAAAGAGAAGGAGGGTGCATAATATGAAAGATGTATCTAAACTTCTCAAGGTATTAAAACCATATATTCCATTTATGATCCTATCATTACTTGTATCACTTGTTGCGGTTGGACTTCAGTTCTATAGTCCGATCATTTCGGGTGATGCTATAGACTGCATAATAGGTAAGGGGAATGTGCTAAGTATCAACTTAGTTAATCTTTTAAAAAAATTTGTTATTGTTATCCTTTTATCTATTATCTTTCAGTGGATCATGAATATGATAAATAACGCTGTTGTATACCGTGTTGTTAAAGACCTAAGAACAAGGATTTATAATCATATAAATCATCTGCCTGTATCTTATGTGGATTCACACGAGTATGGCGATATTATCTCCAGAACTCTTAATGATGTGGATAGATTATCTGATGGACTGCTTTTAGGCTTTTCTCAGCTTTTCACAGGTATTGTTACGATTCTGGGTACAATATTCTTTATGCTTAAGACCAGTGTTATTGTAGCTATAGTAGTTATTATCCTGACTCCACTTTCACTTCTGGTTGCAGGCTTTATTACTAAGAAAACTTATAATCTGTTTAAAGTTCAGTCAGAGAAAAGAGCTGATATGACCTCTCTTATAAATGAGATGATTGGAAACGAAAAGACTGTTCAGGCACTTTTCTATGAAGATAGAGCACAGGTTAGATTTGAAGAAGTTAATGACAGCCTTGCGGATTCTGAGTTTAAAGCAACATTTTTCTCATCGCTTACGAATCCTTCTACAAGATTAATTAATAATTTTGTATATGCTGGAGTTGCAATAGTAGGAGCGATAATTGTTATTTCTGGTGGAATTACTGTGGGACAGCTTACCTGTCTTCTTGCATATGCTACACAGTTTGCGAAACCATTTAACGAGATATCTGGTGTTATGACAGAGTTTTCGGCGGCTCTTGCCAGTGTATCTAAGGTTTTTGATCTTTTAGAGGAAAAACCTGAATCGGATGATACTGACCTTGAGGAGCTTGTGGATATAAATGGTGAGATCACGCTTAAGGATATAAGCTTCTCTTATGATAAATCAAAGAAACTTATAGAACATCTAAATTTAAATGTTAAGCCTGGACAGAAGGTTGCTATAGTTGGACCTACTGGTAGTGGTAAGAGTACGCTAATTAATCTTCTCATGAGATTCTATGACGTTGATAAGGGAAGTATCCTTATTGACAATCAGGATATTTATGAGGCTACTAGAAAGAGTGTACGACATGAGTACGGAATGGTTCTTCAGGAGACATGGCTAAAATCTGGTACTGTTCGAGAGAATATCGCTTATGGTTATCCTGATGCTACTGATGAAGAGATAGAGGCTGCGGCTAGACTTACTCACGCTGACAGATTTATTAATAAACTGCCTGAGGGATATGATACAGTACTTTCTGAAGCTGGAGGAAGCCTGTCTGCAGGTCAGAAACAGCTTCTTTGTATTACTCGAGTAATGTTAAAACTTCCACCTATGCTTATTCTTGATGAAGCTACATCATCTATAGATACTCGAACTGAGCAGAGAGTACAAAGGTCATTTGACAGGATGATGCGTGGCCGAACCAGTTTTGTGGTTGCTCATAGACTTTCAACTATTAGAGAGGCGGACATTATTCTTGTTATGAATGATGGTGATGTTATAGAGCAGGGAAGTCATTCTGAACTTATACGACGACGAGGGTTCTATTACAACCTCTATAATAGCCAGTTTGCAAACAATGTATAAAGTGATGTATAATGTAATTTCAAATTTGTTGATTTATTAAGGAGACCAGCTATGAAAAGTCAAGCTTAATTTAGCAAGAAAATTCATTTATCTTTCGTGGCTGAAAAAGGGTAACTTTAATAAAGCTCCCTACAAAGGTGCTTTTTTCAAATCTATAGATTAAGGTATCCGACCTATTATTCGAGGTTGAATTCTACATTGTCAG
>Ga0129307_1000170_pt1 | contig 113047 bp, 114 predicted proteins | sample P1105metagenome_FD_94437 | JGI IMG/M metagenome (GOLD analysis project Ga0129307, IMG submission 94437) | Capybara group fecal microbial communities from Wisconsin, USA - P1105 metagenome | ecosystem: Host-associated > Mammals > Digestive system > Large intestine > Fecal | place: USA... | reverse complement strand
TTGTCAAAAAATAAATACTATGATACAATTATTGTGTCATTTTTATGGCCTGCTGGTGAAGTGGCTTAACACATAGCCCTCTCAAGGCTACATTCATGGGTTCGAACCCCATGCAGGCTACCATGTGAATTACACCTCTTGGGTGTTTTTTATATATTTTTTTTGATATAATGTAAGAGGTGATATTATGCATATAAAATATAATCTAATAAAAACTGATGGTGATGCAAGATATGGTACTTTAGAGACAAACTATGGTACATATGAAACACCTATGTTTATGCCAGTAGGTACACTTGCTAATGTTAAAACATTAATGCCAGAGGAACTAAAAGCAATTAATTCAGCAGTTATTTTATCTAATACATATCATTTATGGTTAAGACCTGGTGAAGATGTTATTGATCATGCTGGAGGACTTCATAAATTTATGAATTGGAATGGTCCTATTTTAACTGATTCAGGTGGATTTCAAGTATTTAGTTTAGCAAAGAAAAAAGATATAACTGAGGAAGGTGTAAAATTCAAAAGTCACATTGATGGAAAAGAATTATTATTAACACCAGAAAAAAGTATTGAAATACAAAATAAGTTAGATAGCGATATTGCAATGAGTTTTGACGAATGCATTGATTATCCAGTAACATATGAATATGCAAAATCTTCAACTGAAAGAACTTTAAGATGGGCGATTCGTGGTAAAAATGTACACAACAATCCAAACCAAAGTTTATTCGGTATTGTTCAAGGTGGCGAGTTTGAAGATTTAAGAAGATGGAGTGCCGAAGAAACTGTTAAGCAAAATTTTGATGGCTATAGTATAGGTGGAACATCTATTGGTGAGCCTAAAGATGTTATGTATAAAATGATATCATATGCTATACCATATCTTCCTAAAGATAAACCCAGATATTTGATGGGAGTAGGTGAACCTTTAGATATTATAGAAGGTGTACGTCAAGGTATAGATATGTTTGACTGTGTTCATCCTACTAGACTTGCACGTCATGGTAATGCATTTACAAGATGTGGTAAGATAAATCTTCATAATGCTAAGTATAAGGAAGACTTTACACCTATTGAAGAAGGATGCGATTGTTATGCTTGTAAGAATTTTACAAAAGCGTATATAAGACACTTACTTGTATGTAATGAGACTAATGCAGGAAGACTTTTATCTATTCACAATTTAAGATTTCTAATTAAAATGATGGAAGAAATAAGAGTTGCCATAAAAGAAGGTAAGTATTTAGAGTATAGTAAAGAATTTATAGAAAAATATGAAAAGAGTTCTAATTAGAACTCTTTATTTTATCAACATTTTTAAAATTCATTTTAGCAATTTCATATAGTTTATCAAAGCCATATTTATTAACAATTTCTTTGGCAACTTCATCTACTAAAGAAGAAGCACCTTTAGGTAAATTAATACCTAATTCCTTACTCAATTTATCCATCTCTTTAATAAATAAATATCTAGATATCAAAGATGCTGCTGCAACAGCTAAACATTTATCTTCACCTTTAGTCATAAATGTAATATCGCGAACAACATTATTACTTTTAGAAAGATATGAAAAATATGTTTTAGGTTTTGCAAATTCATCAACAACAATATAATCATATTTATAACCTTTTAGTTTGATACTCATTAAGACTTTATTATGAAGTATTGCTTTTAATGCATTCATATTATTTTCTTTATATCTATCGTTATATTCTTTATTACTTAATATAACACTTTCATATGGAATGAATTTAATAATTTCTGGTACTATTTTTAAAATAACATCATCAGTCATTTTTTTAGAATCTTTACAACCCAATTCAATTAATTTAGAAATATTAGATTTATCTACATAAGTAGCAGTAACTACCATAGGACCAAAGAAATCACCAGTACCAACTTCATCAGATCCGATTGAAGAACTATTATATATTTTAGGATCTACATAAATATCTGATTTTTTAGAAGAAGTACTAGAATCTTTAACTTCAAGGTTCTTATTATGCATCTTTTCAGTTGCAATCCAAAAATCTGCTGCTAGATCTGCATCTTTACCTTGAAATACTACTTTACCAGATTCATATAAAGTAATTACAGTGTCACCATCTTTTGCCTGAAATTTTGCATATGCTGGTGTAGTAGGTCTTTTGCACCAATCTAATTCTTCATCCATCATTTTCTGTGTACTTTCTGATACTTTAAAAGAAATTACATTTTGTTTTTTCTCCATATTGACACCTCTATATCCATTTTATCATATTTTATTTATTTTTAGTTATTTTTTTAGTATAATAATATTAGGTGATAGTATGATAGATATAGCTATTATTTTATTTGTTGTTATAGGAATATATGTAGGCGCTAAAAGGGGAGTAATGACAGAACTTTTATCTACACTTGGATTTATTATTAGTTTAATACTTGCATTTATATTTAAAAATCCTATATCATTATTTTTATATGATAAATTACCTTTCTTTACTTTTGGAGGTATCATCAAAGGTGTAACGGCACTTAATATTCTTTTGTATGAAGTAATCGCATTTTTAATTGCGTTGTTCATATGCTTAATAATATTTAAAATATTAAAATTTGCAACTAGGATTTTCGAAGGATTTTTAGATTCGACTATAATATTTGGTATTCCATCAAAAATACTAGGTGGTATTATTGGTGGTATTAAATGGATTTTTATCGCATGTATTGTTATATTTATAATTAAACTACCAGTATTTGGTAATAAGTATGAAATTAAATCAGGAATATATGATGCTTCAATATCTTTATTTTCTAATATGAATAAGGAAGTTGATAATGTAGATAATATGTTAAAAGAGTTTAGAGGCATATATGATGAGTATGAAAATAATCCTGATAAGAATCAATTTAATTTAGATACATTAGATTTAATGTTAAAATATAAAATAATTGATATAAATTCAGCTGAAAAGTTATATAGTAAGGGCAAGTTCAGAGCTATATCTGATATCGATACCGTATTAGATAAATATAGATAGTTTACATCTATTGACGTACACTTAATGTAAAACTAATTATTTGTTAGACATATGAATAATTATTTGCTACAATGTAATTAGTCGGGTATAAAAAGTTTTAGTAAACATAAACTTTTTTTAAGGAGTGGTATGAATGTTAAATTTAGTAGAAATCTCATTAAATAATAATTATGTATATATAGGTGTAATATCTTTTTTAGTCATTGTTATAATTCTTACAATAATTTCTATTAAAAAAGATCGTGATAAAGAAATGAATATAACTGTAACTGATGAAATATCAGAAGAAGAAAAAGAAAAAGCTAAGTTAGAATTAGAAAAAGTAGTTACAGAAATGGAAAAAAACATCAAAGAAGAAAAAGAAGTTAAAAGAGAAGAAAACATTAAAGTATATGAACAAGAACAAGAAGAAAATGCGATTATTAGTTATCAAGAACTTGTAGATGCCGTTAAGAAAAACAATAATGAACCTAGAACTGATTCTGGTATGCAAGTTGCCGATGCTAAGTTTATTGAAGATCCAGAAGAAATAATTATTCGAGAAGATTTGGAACCTGTTGAACCAAGTAAAAAAATAGATACTGAAAAGCTTGAAGTAGCAAAACCTAGATATGAAGAATTAAAAATTGAAAGACCTCAGTATGAAGAGTTAAAAGTTGAAAAGCCTAAGTATGAAGAATTAAAGGTTGAAAGACCAGAAGCTAAAGAAGTTTCTAAACCTACAACTTTAAAAGTAGAAGAAAAACCTAAAGCATATGAAAGCTATAAGAAAACTGAATTCATCTCGCCAGTATATGGTAATAATATAGATAATATAAAAGAACAAGAAGAGTTTTTAGATTCATTAAAAGATTTTAGAAATCATTTATAGAAGCTAATGCTTCTTTTTTCTTTGCTTTAGTTTTAATTAATGATATAATCTTAATATTGAGGAAGTGATACTATGAAGTTTTATATATATACTTTAGGATGCAAGGTTAATACTTATGAATCAGAAGTTATAAAAGATATGTTACTAGAAGAAAATTATGTTGAAGGAACTCCTTCTGACGCGGATATATTTATAATTAATACTTGTACAGTTACTAATACATCTGATAATAAATCACTTAAAACAGTAAGAAGATGCATTCGTACAAATCCAAACGCGATTATTGTTGTTATGGGATGTATGGTTCAAGCAACACCTAATATATTAGATGGTTTAAATGTAAGTATAGTTATTGGTAATAAATATAAAAATATGATACCTTCTTTAATTGAAGAATATAGAAAAACAAAAACACCAATATTTAAAGTTGAAGATATAAGAAGAACATCTTTTGAAGATATGAGCCTTACTAATTTTTCATTAACGCGTGCATTTATAAAAATAGAAGATGGATGCAATAATTTTTGTAGTTTTTGTATTATACCTTTTTCACGTGGTGGTGTTAGAAGTAGAGATAAAGAATCAATATTAGATGAAGTTAATACATTAGTAAGTAAAGGTCATAAAGAAATAGTTTTAACAGGTATTCATACTGGACATTATGGTGCTGATACTGATTATAAATTTAGTGATTTATTGAATGACCTAATAAAAATTAATGGTTTAGAAAGAATTCGTATATCTTCTATTGAAGTAACTGAATTAAATGAAGATTTTATGGATGTACTTAAAAAAAGTAATGTTATTGTTGATCATATACATATTCCATTACAATCTGGTTCAAATGAGATACTTAAACTTATGAATAGAAAATATGATAAAGAATATTTTATCAATAAGATAAATGAAATCAGAATGATAAGACCAGATATATCTATTACTACTGATGTAATAGTAGGATTTCCAAGTGAGACAGAAGAATTATTTGAAGAAACTATCGATACAATTAAAAAAGTTAATTTTTCTAAATTGCATGTATTTCCTTTTTCACTTAGACATGGTACTAAAGCAGAATATATTCCTAATCATGTCGATGAAAATACTAAAAAATTGCGTGCACATAGATTAATTGAGTTATCTAAAGAATTAGAAACAAATTATATGAAAAAATTTGTAGGTAAGGAAATGATATTTATACCTGAAGTATATAAAGATGGATATTTAATTGGACATACTGGTAATTATCTATTAGTAAAATATAAGGGATGTGAATCTTTGTTAAATAAAGATGTAACTGTAAAGATTACTGATATCAAATATCCATATGTTATAGGTGAATAATGGAAAATTATATTAAAGGTAGTTACTTAAGAAGTATATATGAAGGATCTAATGGATATATAATAGGTATTTTAAAATTAAAAGAAACAGATATAGATGAGTTTATAGATTATATTGGTAAAACAATTACGTTTACTGGTTATTTTGATTCATTAAATTCTAATGATAATTATATTTTTTATGGTGGTGCTATAACGCATCCACGTTATGGACTACAATTTAGTGTAACAAGTTATGAAACTATCAAACCTACAGATAAGTTAGGTGTAATTACATTTTTATCAAGTGAATTATTTCCTGGTATTGGTAATTCTATTGCTACTAAAATAGTTGATACATTAGGTGAAAATGTATTAGATTTAATATTAAAAGATCCTAATGTACTAAGAAAAGTACCTAAATTGAGTGAGAAAAAAAGAATTACTATTATTACTAATTTAGAAGAATATAATGCATCACATAACATAATACTTTATCTAACTAAGTTAGGTTTTTCTATGAAAGAGGCATTAAGTATATATAATTTATATAGAGAAAATACTATTGATAAAATTGGTTTAAATATATATGATGTCTTAAATTATATAGAAATATCATTCATTAAAATAGATAAAATAGCTATTGAAATGGGTTATAGTACTGATGATGCTAATAGAATAAAAGCATGTATCATATATGTTATGAAAAATATGACATTTAATAGTGGCGATATTTATTTAACTAAATTAGATATATTAAAAGGTGTAATGGATTATATGCATACTTCATATATTTATGATTTAGATAAATCTTTAGATGAACTTAAAAATACTCATAAAATAGTAATAGAAGAAGATAGATATTATTTAAAAGATATGTATGATGATGAAGAGTATATTGTTAAAAAATTATATAAATTATCTAATAACGAAGAATCTAAATATAAAGACATTGATAATGATATTTCTAAATATGAAACTGAATTTAATTTGTGTTATGATGTTAATCAAAAAAATGCGATTAAAACTGCATTACTTAAAAATATTGTTATAATTACTGGTGGACCTGGTACAGGTAAGACCACTACTATTAAAGCTATAGTAGATTTATATGCAAAGATAAATAAGATTAAAGATGTATCTTCTCATGTTGCCTTATTAGCGCCTACTGGTAGAGCTGCAAAAAAAATATCAGAAGCATGTTTATTACCAGCATCTACAATTCATAGATTTTTAAAATGGAATAAAGAAGATGAAAGTTTTGCAGTTAATGATTTTAATAAAGATACTCATGATATGATTATTGTTGATGAGGTAAGTATGATTGATGAGGCATTAGCAGCATCATTATTAAAAGGAATAAAAGATGATGCTAAATTAATATTGGTTGGAGATTATAATCAATTGCCGTCTGTAGGACCTGGTCAAATATTAAAGGATTTAATCGATAGTTCTTGTATTACAACCATATATTTAGATAAAATTTATAGACAGAATGAAGATTCATATATAGTAACTTTAGCATCAGAAATAAAAGATAATATTATAAGTGAAAACATTAATAAACCAACATCTGATTATATATTTTTAGAATGTGAAAATTATATGATTAATAATACAATTAAAAAAATAGTTGATACAATGGTACAAAAAGATATGGATTTATCTAAGGTACAAATTATGGCACCTATGTATAAAGGTGAATCTGGTATTGATAATTTAAATTGTATGTTACAAAATTTACTTAATCCATCAAATAATGAAAAAATAGAAATACATGATGGAAATACCATATATCGTGAAGGTGATAAAGTATTACAACTTCTTAATATGCCTGATGATAATATATATAATGGTGATATAGGTTATATAATAAGAATAGATACAAATAAAAAAGAAATATATGTGTCTTTTGATGGAAATATAGTTAAATATACATCTAAAGATTTTAATAAAATTACATTAGGTTATATTGTTAGTATACATAAAGCACAGGGAAGTGAATTTGATACAGTAATATTACCAATGTCTCCTAATTATAGCAGAATGTTATATAAAAAACTTATATATACAGCTGTTACACGTGCTAAAAGAAAACTTATTATTGTAGGAGATATTAATGCTTTTAAAATGGGTATATTAAATATAAAAGAAGATATAAGAAAAACTTCGTTAAAACTTAATTTAATGAAAATGTATAAAATCTTCCTTTCTAATCCACAATAATAATGTAGTATTGGGAGGGATTTTATGAAAGCAAAAGACATGGCCTTAATAGGTATGGGTATGTTAGGTATGCTGGCAATTGAAAAATATGGTATACCAATGATGAATAAAGCAAAAAAAGTTGTAGATAAAAAAATGAAAACAGTTAACAAAAAAATAGATCAAATGATGTAATAAAATCCTCCTTGGGAGGATTTTATTGTGAAATATATAAATTTATTGTATAATCATAATAGGTGATAATATGAAAAAGGGATTTACACTTATTGAGCTTATTGCGATTATAGTTGTAATAGGTGTACTTGGTGTTATTACAATGCCTGTTGTTAGTAATGTTATTGTTAAAAACCAGGAAAAAGCTCATAATGCTCAAATAACATTTATAGAAAATGCGACTAAAATGTGGGCACTTTATAATGCTGTTTATGATACTGAATATGTGACAGTACAAGAATTAATAGATGGTGGTTATATTGAACAAGATAAAATACTAGATCCTGCTACTAAAAAGGATATGGTTGGTTGTGTGAAAGTGACATTTAATGAAACATATAATCAATATGAATATAAATTTGGTGAATATGATGAATGTGGTACTAAGACATATTATATAGAACCTGAAAATAGTAGTAATCCCAATAATTATATTTGGATTAATTCATATACTACGGGTACTATTTTAGAAAATAAATACTGTATTGATGATGGATCTATTAATACTTGTAGATTAGGATTAAAAGATTATATATTTGATACTGCTTCGGCATGTGAGGAGGCTTTATCTACTGGTTCATATGGAGATGCAGAATGTGTATTAAATAATTCTATTGTAGTTAATAATGGGTATTATGTAAAAAATTATAATGAAATAAGTGGTAAAGTATTTTTAAAAATAGAAGTTAAGAATAATGCTATTACTGGTGGTAGTATTTGTGTTAAATATGATGGAATTATATGTTTACCTGTTTTTGCAAACAGTCAAAATTTAGAATATGAGTATGATAATTTAAGAGAAATTGCAGTGAATTATACAGAATATAATTCTGACATGATTCCTGGCGGAGCTTATAGATACATTTTATCTAATGATAATGGTAATTATGAAATATTTGTAGGTCCATATGAATATAACGGAATTACCGTATCAGGTGATGAAATACCTAATAAAAGACCTATAACATATAAAGATTCTTGTGAATTAATAGGTGGTAATCGTGAAAATGGTCATAAACCATATCAAGTAGGTACACTAAGATGTTCTAATCAATAAAAAAGAAGACATTAGTCTTCTTTTAATAATTCATATAACTTTTCCATACTCATAGTTTTAGGACTATTATACTTTGGAAGTAGGTGTAGATGGAAATGTTTAATATCTTGAGCTATACCATTATTTTGTAAGAATGTAACACCATCACATTTTAGTTTATCTTCACATCTTTTCATCATTTTTTTAGCTACTTTAAATATATGTTTTAAAGTATCATCATCAATAGTAAATATATCTAGAGTATGATGTTTAGGAATAATAAGCATATGACCTAAACATTCTTGATTTAAATCTAGAAAACATTTAACTACATCATCTTCATATAAAGTATAAGATTTAATCTTATTATCAACAATATCACAAAATAAACACATAAAATCAACTCCTATATAAATTATATCATCATATTAATAAATTTTATCTTTTATAATTAAAAATATTTTAAAAATATAGAATTTAATGTATAATTAAGGAGAATTAATTTTTATTAATTAGTGTATGTCATTAAAAATGATTAATGATTTTGAATAAAATATATTAGCTCATTGGAGGTGAAATATGTTTAGAGAAGATTTTAATATGCTTCAAAATGGTTTAGTATATTTAGATAATGGTGCAACGGCATTGAAACCAAAAATGTTAGCAGAAGTAACTAGTGATTATTATAATAATTATTCTTGTAATGCTCATCGTGGTGATTATGACTTGAGTTTAAAAGTAGATGATAAAATAGAAGAAACTAGAAATCTTGTTAAAGAATTTATAAATGCTAAAACTATTAGAGAAATCGCGTTTACTCAAGGTTCTACAGCTGCTTTAAATCAAATAGTTTTTGGATTTTTTGATTTGTTTTTAAATCAAGACGATGAAGTATTGATTACAGAGGCTGAACATGCATCATTAGTATTGCCATGGTTTGAACTTCAAAGTAATAAACATATATATGTAGATTATATACCTTTAGAAAAAAATAAAGTAACACTTAAAAATGTGAAATCTAAGATAAATGAAAAAACTAAGGTTATAGCATTATCGATTGTATCTAATACTTTAGGTGATCTTCGTCCTGTTAAGAAAATAATTAAATATGCACATGAAAGAGGTATTGTTGTTGTACTTGATGGAGCTCAAGCAGTACCACATATGAAAATTGATGTACAAGATTTAGATGCAGATTTTATGGTTTTTTCAGCACACAAGATGTGTGGACCTACGGGTGTAGGAGTTTTGTATGCTAAAGAACATTACATGAATGATATGTATCCTACCATCTTTGGTGGAGGAATGAATGTATTTTTTGAAAGCGATGGTACTAGACAGTATAGTAATTTTCCATTTAGATATGAGGCAGGTACATTAAATATAGCAGGTATTATAGGTCTAGGTGCTACAATTAAATACTTAAATAAAATAGGAATGGATAATATTCATAAATATGAATTAGAATTAAGGGATTATGCATTATCTAAATTAAGTAAAATTAAAGGCATAAAAATATATAATAAAAATACAGATAGTGGAATTATATTATTTAATTATAAAGATATTTTTGCTCAAGATTTAGCAATATATTTAAATAAATATAATATTTGTGTAAGAGCTGGTAATCACTGTGCTAAAATGTTACATAATGTAATAGATGTTAATAATACTGTAAGGGTGTCATTATATTTCTATAATACAAAAGAAGATATTGATGCATTAGTACATGCATTAAATAATCCAGATATTAAATCTGAAATAATTTAGACTAGTTCTATACTAGTCTTTTGTATTGACAATGTATATAAAAAGTAATACAATTAATTTGAGGTGATATCATGGATAATGAAACTACAATGATGAGTGTGAGAGTTAATAAGAAGTTAAAAAAGGAAGCTGATAGTTTATTTAAAGACTTAGGTCTTAATACTTCAGCAGCTATAAATATCTTTTTAGCGCAATGTGTATGTGAGGAGTCTATTCCATTTGAAATTAGTAAAAAACCAAGTAACAAAATGAAAAATGCATTAAAAGAATTAGAGGACTGGGAAAACGGTAAGGTTAAATTAAAAGGGTATCATGATGTAGATGAACTTATTAAGGATTGTCTTAAATAATGCATGGTATATTAGATACGAAGTGTGAAGTTATCAGCCTTAATAGTTTTCAAAAAGATTTAAAAAAAGCAGTAAAACAAGGTAAGGATATAAATAAATTAATATATGTTATAAAGCAATTGGCTAATAAGGAAAATTTAGATTACAAATTTAGAAATCATAAACTTACAAATAGTAGAATATATAAAGATTGTTTTGAATGTCATATTGAACCTGACTGGTTGTTAATATATAAATATTGTGATGATACTTTAATATTATTATTAGTTAGTACAGGCTCACATAGTGAATTATTTAAATAATTTAGACTAGTTTTATACTAGTCTTTTTGATATAATTAATTTGTGATTATATGAAGAATTTTATATGTTAAGGTAGTGATAATATGTCAATAATAAAACAAATGGATGAGATATTAGCAAATAAAATAGCAGCAGGTGAAGTAGTAGAAAAGTGTGCATCTGTTGTTAAAGAATTAGTTGAAAATGCTATTGATGCTCATGCTAAAGAAATAATAGTAGAAGTTAAGGAAGCTGGTATTAAAGAAATTAAAGTAACAGATGATGGTGTTGGTATGGACCGTGAAGATGCTATTAATTGTTTTAGTAGACATGCTACATCTAAACTTATTACTGAAGAAGATTTATATCATATTAATACTTTAGGTTTTAGAGGTGAAGCCCTAGCGTCTATTGCTTCAGTTTCTAAAGTTGAGTTAAGTACTAGCGAAGGTAATATTGGTACTAAAGTAATAATCGAGGGTGGTAAGATCAAAGATATATCATCAGGTGATGCTAGACGTGGTACTACTATCATTGTAAAAGATTTATTTTATAATACACCAGCAAGACTTAAATATATGAAAAGTGCATATAGTGAACTTGCTAATATATCTGAATATTTGGACAAAATGGCACTTTCATATCCAAACATTAGAATATCTTTATTAAATGATGGTAATAGTTTATTAAAAACAGATGGGTCTTCTAATTTACTTAAGGTAATAAAAGAAATATATGGCGTGGAAGTAGCTAAAAAAATGATTCATATAGAAGGCGAGAATAATGACTATTATGTTGAAGGATATATTAGTATGCCTGAAATACATAGAAGTAATAGATCTAATATGACATTACTTGTAAATGGTAGAGTTATAAAAAATAGCTATATTAATAATGTTATTAATGATAGTTATAGCAATTATAAACCAGAATCTAAGTTTCCTATAACTGTTATTAATATTAAATGTGATCCATCACTTATTGATGTTAATATTCATCCTACTAAAATGGATGTTAAATTCTCTAAAATTGAGACATTAGAAGAATTAATATCTAATCTTATTAAAGATAATCTTAAACATAAAACATTAATTCCAGAAAGAGAAACAGTAAAAGTAATTAATAAACCTATATATAAGGCTTTATATGTACATGAACAAGAATCCCTAGATTTAGAAAGAGAAACTGAGTATGAGGTTAATGATGATTTAGTAGTATCTAATATTACACCTATTGAAGATAAAAGCGATGAAGAGAAAATACCTGAATTATATCCAGTAGGATTAGTATGGGGAACATTTATTATATGTCAAAATGAACATGGTATGTATTTGATAGATGAACATGCTGCTAAAGAAAGAATTAATTATGAAATATTTAAAGAACAAATAAATAATCCGGAACATAAAAAGAATTCACTTTTAATACCTATTACTATCGAATATACTAATAAAGAATATATCATATTAAAAGAATATTTTGATGTTATTAGAAATCTAGGTTATGAAATAGATGAATTTGGACCTAATACTGTTATTATAAAAGCTACACCTGCATGGATTAAAACTGGTAATGAAGAAGAAATCATAAGAAGTATTATTGATATATTAATTGAAGAACGTCAATTTGATATTGAAAAGTTTAATGAGCATGTATGTGCAACTGCAGCATGTAAAGCATCAATAAAAGCAAATACTAATATTACTATAGAAGAAATGGAAAACTTGATAAACGATTTAAGAAAATGTAAGAATCCTTTCCACTGTCCACATGGTAGACCTACTATTATTACATATACAAAAGAAGATTTGGAAAGACAATTTAAAAGAAGTGGTTTTTAAGCTGTACTTATGTATAGCTTTTTTTTGACAAAATTTTATTTTATTATTTGATATATTTTAATTGGTGATAATATGAAAAAATATATAATTTTAACACTTTTATCAGTATTTTTAGGAGTTGGTATGGCTAAAATAATATTCATGGGTTATGGTAGTGATCTTGAAGTATTTAAAATGTCGCCTAAATATTATTTTATACAAGTTGGTGCATATACTACATATGAATCGATGATAGATAATAGTTCTAAAGTTGGTAATTATATTTATATGCAAGATGATTTATTCTATGTTTATACTTGTATAACAAAAGATATGGAAAATATATCTAAGATAGAAAATTATTATAAAAGTATTGGAATAGACATCTATATTAAAGAATTTAATATTGAAGATAGTGAATTATATGAAAGTGTAAGTGCTACTGATAATATTATGCATAATACAGATGAAGGTATCGAAGAATTATGCAAATCAAGTATAGCAAAATATAAGGAGGGATAATATAAAGATAAAAGATATTAATAAAGATAATAGGCCTAGAGAAAGATTAGTAATAAATGGTGTAGAAAGTTTAAGTGATGAAGAGATACTATCATGTATTTTAGGTGATGGTACAATAAATATGAGTGTTAAAGAATTATCTAATATAATTTTGAATCAGGTATCAAATATATGTGAACTTAGATATATCAAATATGAAAATCTAATTAAAATTAAGGGTATAGGTATATCTAAGGCATGTTCTTTGCTTGCAGCAATTGAACTTGGTAATAGAATAAATGCTAGATATAAAACATTGAATAATATAATATTTAAAGATACTAAAACTATTTTTGAATATTATAAAAATAAGATAGGTTATATTAAACAAGAAGTATTTTATGCTGTTTATTTAGATGCAAGTAATAAAATAATAAAGGAAAAAGAATTATTTAAAGGTACATTAAACTTTAGTTTAGTTCATCCAAGAGAAATATTTAAAGAAGCTTATTATATAGATGCAGTATCTATAATATGTATTCATAATCATCCTACTGGTAATATAGTACCAAGTAGGGAAGATATAGAACTTACTAGAAGATTAATAAATGTATCTCAAGTATTAGGAATAAGATTATTAGACCATCTAATTATAGGTAGTGATAGTTATTATAGTTTTTATGAAAATGGTGATATATAATTAAAGCCTACATATAATTTAATGGTGATATTATGAATCTATTTAAGTTTTTTACTAAATTATTAGTAACTATATTAGTTGTATTATGTATTTTAATTGGTTGTAAAAAGTCACATACCTTTAAAGAGGTATTATATAAAAATGTATATGATACTACTATGTCATTACCATATTTAAATGATATATATAATAAATATTTAGGTCATATACTACCATTTAAATTAGATATAGGACTTACTAAAGTGTTTAAAGAAGAATTAAAATATAATAGGCTAGAACCATATTTAGATGGTATAAAATTAGATGTGGATCATAATTATTTAGTTCCTGCAATTACTAGTGGATTAGTAATATTTATAGGTGAAAAAGAATCTTTAGGAAATACAATCATTATTTTAGATAGTGATGGTGTAGAAGCTTGGTATAGTAATATTAATCCTAAAATTAATTTATATGATTATATAGATAAAGGTACATATATTGGCGATGCAGATTCTAAATTATATCTTACATTTAAAAAAGATGGTCAGATATTAAATTATGAAAAATATATTAGCTAAAATATATATCCATCCTTTTACATATTTAGTTATTTTAATATCTTTATTAACTGGTTTATTTAAAGAATTAGTTACTTTCTTATATATAATTATTATTCATGAATTAGGTCATATCATAGCAGCGTCATTATTTAAATGGAATATAAAAAAAGTTAAAATTATGCCATTTGGTGGTTTAACTATTTTTGAAGATTTAATAAATAAAAGTACATTTGAAGAAATAATAGTTTTATTATCTGGTCCGGGATTACAATTTATCAATTATTTAATTTTTAAAGATATAACACCTTATTTTAATTATTATAATTATGGTTTATTTATATTTAATATGTTACCTATATATCCTATGGATGGATATAGATTATTATTCATTGTACTAACGAGATTTATACCATATAAAAAAGTTATAAGTATAAGTCTTATTATATCTTTGTTAGTATTATTAATTTTCATTAGATTTGATCTTATATATATAATAATATTATTTTTATTATTAGTTGGTATCATAAATGAATTTAAAAATATTAAATATATTTATAATAAATTTTTATTTGAAAGATTTATATATAATATACATTTTAAGAAATATAAAAAGATTAAAAGTATTAATAACATGTATAAAGATAAGATGCATTTAATATATGATAATAATAGATATATAACTGAGAAAGAAGCTTTAGAAAAATACTTTCATAAAAAGTTATAATGTGTTAAAATTAAAGTGAATAAGGTGATTATATGATTTTAGTAGCGTTAGGGACACAAGATAAACAATTTGAAAGATTACTTATTAAAATAGATGAATTAATTGATAAGAAAATCATTAATGATGAAGTGGTAGTTCAAGCAGGTATGACTAAATATACATCTAAGAATATGCGTATATTTGATTTTACTAGTCATGATGAATTTGATAAATTATTAAATGATGCTGATTTATTAATTACACATGGTGGTGTTGGTACAATCATTCAAGCACTTAAAAAAAATAAAAAGGTAATTGCAGTACCAAGATTGGTTAAGTATAAGGAACATCAATCAGATCATCAAATAGAAATAATTAAAAGATTTAGTGATGAAGGCTATATCATTGGTCTTAATGAAGTTGATGAATTAGAAGAAGCATATAAGAAAGTAACTGATTTTAAACCTAAAAAATTTAAACATAACAATAATAAAATGATTAAATTAATTACTGATTATATTAAAGAAGGTAGTAGAGTACTTTTTATTTCTAGTACAGGTGGACACTTAGAAGAATTACTTGAATTAAGATCTTTATTTGATAAATATAAGTATCACTTGATAACTGAAAGAACTGAATCTAATTTAAAATTAAAAGATAAATATAAAGTATCATATTTAATATATGGTACTAAAGTAAGACCAATTATATATATATTTAAAGTATTATTAAATGGTTTTATATCATTATATCAATATATAAAACTAAGACCTAAATATATAGTTACTACAGGTACACATACTGCTATTCCAATGGCTATTATAGGACGTATATTTGGTAGTAAAATTATATATATAGAAACATTTGCAAATAGTAAGACTAAGACATTAACTGGTAATTTTTTATATAAATTACATATATATAATTTATTCATTGTACAATGGGAAGATATGTTAAAATTATACCCAAATGCAACGTATGGAGGATGGATTTTTAAAGGATAAGTAATTATCCTTTTTATTGTAAAATAACTTATCATATGATATACTTATATAGATGGTATATGAGATATAAAATAGATGATATATATTATGAAGTAGTTATAGAAAAGAAAAATAATAAGAATACATATATTAGAGTAAAAGATGATTTAAAGATATATGTTACAACTAATTATTTTACTTCTTCTAGTAGTATTTTAAAACTATTAGATGAGAATATAAGTTCAATAAAGAAAATGATTGATAAAAGAAATATTAGTAATTCAAAAAAAGAAGATTTTTACTTGTTTGGTAAAAAATATGATGTTGTTATTACTAATACATCAAAACCATATATTGAAAATGATGCTATATATGTTAAGGATAGACATAGTCTAGATTTATGGCTTAAAAAAGAGATCAAAGAATTATATAAAATACATTTAGATAAGATATATAATACATTTGAAGAAAATATACCATATCCTAAATTAAAAATACGTGATATGAAAACAAGATGGGGAGTTAATAATAGACGTGATAATTCTGTTACACTTAATTCTAAATTAGTAAGATATGATCTTAAGGCATTAGATTATGTAATTATACATGAACTATCACATTTTGTTCATTTTAATCATTCTAAATCTTTTTGGGATTTAGTATCTAAATATGAACCTAATTATAAGAAAATTAGAAAGGACTTGAAAGAATGAAAGTATTAAAAAAAGTTTTAAATATATTTTTAGTATTAACTATTTTAGTTGTTAATTTTATATGTCCTTCTTATAAAGTTCAAGCTAAAACAATCGGTACAATGAAAAAAGAATTAGAAGCTAAAGAAGCTTTATATAAAAAGACTAGTGAACAAAAAGCTGTATCTGAAAAAGAAAAACAAGAAGTTGAAAATAAGATAAATGCGAATGAAAATAGAATAGTAGAGCTTTTTAAAGAAAATAAAGAATTAGAAGATGAAATAGCTGAACTTAATAAAACAATTGAGGCTAAATATAAAGAAATTAAAAATATTATTAATACTAATCAAGTTATGAATGGTGAATCTAGTTATTTAGAATATATATTTGGTGCTAATTCATTTACAGATTTTATATTTAGAGCATCAGTTGCTGAACAATTATCAAAATATAATAAAGAGTTAACAGATGAGATGGAACGTCAGGTAAAACTACGTGAAGAAAAACAAGCATCTATCGTAAAAAGACAAGAAGAGATTGCAGCTTTACAAGAAGATTTAAAAGTTCAATATGCAAGATTAGGTAAGAAAGTTTCAGAGTTAACTGAAGAGATGTCATCTGAATTAGATGATATAACACTACTAAAAAACAATATTGCTGAATTACAAAATACATATAGATGTAGTGATGATGAAGATATTGAAGTTTGTAAAGAACGTGCTAGAAGATCAACATATATTCCAGCATCAACAGGTTCATTTAAACGACCAATTAATTATGCAATTGTAACAGCTAATTATGGATATTATGAACCGTTTGGGTATAGACAGTGGCATGCAGCTATGGATTTAGCAGGAGATCCAGGTGCTAAAATATATGCAGCTGCACCAGGTAAAGTTGTAAGTGTAAGCCATGCTTCATGTGGAAATAATATTGTATATATTGTTCATAATATCAATGGTACAAGGTATACAACAGGATACTGGCATATGCGCGCGTCATATGTACGTGTTGGTGATTTAGTTGGATATGATACAGTCATTGGTATTCAAGGTGGTGCTACTTGGGAAGATTCATGTTCGACAGGACAACACTTAGATTTTGTACTTACTTTAGGAGCTTATAAAACTGACTATTTTGATAATCCAAGATCTAGATCAGTTAATCCAAGAAATTATATATCATTCCCAGAATTGATTGAAGGAAGACCTGGTTCTGGTATAGGTAGAAGTGTAGAGTGGACTACTAGATAGTTCACTTTTTTCTTATATAGTGATAAAATATTAATAGACAATTGTCGACATATATATTTGCTATAATTTATATGGTGATTATATGAAAGTAAAAATATTTGATATGGATCATGAACTTGATTTAGAAGACGAAATTAATAAATTTATTATTGATAAAGAAATTATTGATATTAAATATAGTGTATCTATAGAAGCAATAGGAGAAGATCAAATATATTGTTATTCGGCAATGATTATATATATAGATAAGTAGGTAGTTATGAAAAAACAAAGTTTTATTGAAGGAACAATGGTAGGAACAATAGCAACTATAATATGTAAAGTATTAGGTCTTTTATATGTTATACCATTTAGAGCTATTGTAGGTAGCAGCGGTGGTGCATTATATGGATATGGTTATAATATATATACTGTATTTTTATCACTAGCAACATCTGGTATACCTATTGCTATGTCTAAAATAATAGCAGAATATAATACATTAGAAATGAATTATGCTAAAGATAGAGCATATAAATTAGGAACTAGACTTATAGTTGGAATAGGATTTATATCTTTCTTAGCAGTATTTATTTTTGCTTCATTTTTTGCACATTTAATTATAGGTGATAATTTAGGTGGTAATACTATTGAAGCAGTGACATTAGTAATTAGAGTAGTATCAACTGCACTTTTAATAGTACCAATTCAAAGTGTAAAAAAAGGATATTTACAAGGTCACAAATATATGACAGTTCCACAAGTTGCAAATGTTATTGAACAATTAATTAGAGTTATTGTAATTATTTTTGGTTCATATATCTCATATATAATATTACATAAATCATTAGAATTTTCAGTAGCAATAGCAATATCAGGAGCGACTATAGGAGCCGTTATATCATATAGTTTTATATCATATAAATTAAATAAGAATAAAGAAAAATTTAAGTGTGATACTGAAGGTGAAATATTAGCTGATAAGATAATATTAAAGAAGATTATTTTTTATGCTGTTCCATTTATATTAATTGATTTAATTAAATCAGCATATAATACTATTGATATGTTTACAGTAGTAAGAACTCTTACTAATATGGGATTTAATATTAATTTAGCAGAAGAAATACTAGCAGATTTAACTACATGGGGTTCTAAACTTAATATGATTGTTACATCATTAGTAGTAGGTCTTTCAGCAGCATTGGTACCTAATGTAATGAGTAGTTATGTAAAAAAAGACTATAAAGATGTTAATAGAAAAATTAATCAATCATTAGAAATATTAATTATATTAGCAATACCGCTTACCATAGGTTTATCATTTTTAGCATATCCAGTATGGACTATATTTTATGGTGTAGATAAGTTAGGAGCGTCTATATTCCAAGTACAAATATTTACAGCACTTACATTAACATTCCATTCAGTACTTATAGATGCAACTCAAACACTTAATGATTCTAAAATGAGTATAGGTATGCTTTTACTATCATTTATATCTAAATGTATCATAAATATACCGATGATGTATTTATTTAAGAGTATTGGTTTAGAACCATATTATGGTGCAATTGCATCAACTATATTGACACAAGGTACAGTAATAATTGTCTTATTAATTAATTTACATAAAAAGTTTAAAATCGATTATAAAGATTCATATATAACATTAGGTAAGGCGGTTGCATCAGTTGTTATGATGTTTATTGTGTTATATATATTAAAACAATTAGTACCATTTGATGGACTTGGAAGAGTAATGTGTTTAATAATGGGTACATTATATGGCATTATAGGCGCAATAGTATATATTATTACAACATTATGCCTACATACTTATGATGGTATTATAAGTACAGATATGAAAAAAAGAATATTAAAAAAACTACATATAAATAGATAGCATAAAAGCTATCTATTTTTCATATGTTTTATTGGTGATAAAGTGTTTACTAAATCTATTCATAGCAGGATTAAGATTATTATGTTTATAATTATTTTTTTATTTTTATTAATAATATTTAAAGTATTTTATATACAAGTAATTGATTATAAAAAGCTAAGTAATAAAGCTAATGATTTATGGAGTAGAAATTTACCTATTGAGGGAGATAGAGGTAGTATTTATGATAGAAATGGAATACTTCTTGCTACTAATGAGACAACTTCTTCATTAGTAATTATACCTAATCAGATAAAGGATGCTTCAGTAACTAGTCAAAAATTATCTGAAATACTTAATGTTAGTTATGATGATATATATAAACACGTTACTAAAAAAACATCTTTAGAACGTATTCATCCAGAAGGAAGAAGATTGTCTTATGATACTGCATCACGTATAAATAATTTGAATCTACCAGGTGTATATTTGATGCGTGAATCTAAAAGATATTACCCATACGATAAAATACTTTCAAACTCAATTGGATTTGTTGGTATCGATAATCAAGGACTAGGTGGTTTAGAACTTGCTTATGATGAATATCTAACTGGAAATTATGGTGCGATTAAATATTTTAGTGATGCAAAAGGTAGTAGATTAAAATTAAATGAAATATATGTAGAACCTAAATCAGGCATGAATATGTATTTAACTATTAATTTTGAAATACAAGAATCATTAGAAAGAGAATTAGATGTAGCAATGGAAAAATATAATGCAGATGGTGCATGGGGAATAGTAATGGATCCAAATACAGGTGAAATATTAGCTATATCATCGCGTCCTAATTTTTCACCAACTAATTATAAAGAATATACTGCAGAAGATATTAACAGAAATTTACCTATATGGATGAGTTATGAACCAGGTTCTACATTTAAGATAATCACACTTGCTGCATCATTAGAAGAAAAAATAGTAGATTTATATAATGATCATTATTATGATGATGGTGAAATTACTGTAGATGGTACACATATTCATTGTTGGAAACATGGTGGACATGGTGATCAAACATACCTTGAGGTAGTTCAAAACAGTTGTAATCCAGGGTTTGTTAATTTAGGATTAAAATTAGGAAAAGAGCGTTTATTTAAGTATATAAATAATTTTGGTTTTGGTAAAAAAACAGGAGTAGATTTAACTGGTGAAGCTAAAGGAATTATTTTTGATGTTGATAAAATAGGTAATTTAGAACTTGCAACTACCGCGTTTGGTCAAGGCGTATCAGTAACACCTATACAACAGATAGTCGCCGTATCTGCTGCTATTAATGGTGGAACATTATATAAACCATATATAGTAAAAAGTATTAATGAACCATTAACAAATTCACCAGTTTTAGTAAATACTCCAAAAGCTATAAGACAAGTTATATCTACATCTACAAGTAAAGAAGTCAGTAGTGCTTTGGAGACAGTTGTATCTTTAGGAACAGGGCGTAATGCCTATATCGATGGATATCGTGTTGGTGGTAAAACTGGTACAGCTCAAAAAGTTAAGGATGGTAGATATATGGTAGGTAATTATATTGTATCTTTTATGGGATTTTTACCAAGCAATAATCCTAAAGTAATTGCCTACATTGCTATTGATAATGCCAAAGGTATAACACAGTATGGTGGTACTATAGCTGCACCTATTGTACGTAATGTGTTAACATCTTCGATAAGTGCGCTTAATATTCCAAAAGAAGGTGGTGGCATTGAAAAAGAATACACATATTTAGACAAAAGATATTATGATGTACCTAATGTAGTTGGTATGAATGTCGATGATGCAAGAAAAAGTTTAAAAAATTTTCATATAGAGTATAGCGGAACTGGAGATAAAATCATTTACCAAAGTCACAAACCAGGTGATAGAATTCTTGCTAATTCTATTATAAGATTATTAGTTAATTAGGAGGTATTATGAAAAAAATCGCGTTAGTAATGCTTGTTAGTTTTATTGCATCTTTAATTGTAGGAACAATTTTATTACCAATATTTAAAAATAGAAAATTAAATCAAAGATTAAGTATATATTTATCTAAAACACATGAATCTAAAAAAAATACACCTACTATGGGTGGACTTATATTTGTAATATCGTCTTTATTTACTATGATTATATTATTAATTTTTCATAAAATAAGATTAAGTAATGGACTTTTAATATTATTAATTACATTTATAGGATATTCTATTATTGGATTAATTGATGATTATTTAATCATTAAAAGAGGTAATAACGAAGGATTAAAAGAATATCAAAAATTACTATTACAATTATTTATAAGTGTTATATTCTTTTTAATCTTTATGTTAGATAATGAACCATTATTATGGATTCATGCCTTTCATTTAAAATTAAATATAGGCTTTTTCTATGGATTATTTATATTACTTGTATTAGTTGCAAGCTCTAATGCAGTTAATATAACAGATGGTTTGGATGGATTGGCTACAGGTTTATCGATAATTGCTTTTATGACTTTTGGTATTTTAGCATATAATACTGGATGGTTAGATGGTTATAAAGATATCGCCTTATTTGCTTTTTCAATAGTAGGTAGTTTATTAGGATTTTTAGTGTTTAATATACATCCTGCTAAGGTATTTATGGGTGATACAGGATCTTTAAGTTTAGGTGCCACTTTAGGAGCGTATGCTATTTTAACACGTCATGAACTACTTTTAATAGTAATTGGTATTGTATTTGTCATAGAAACACTATCATGTATTATTCAAAGAATATATTATAAATTTACTAAAAAAAGAATACTTCCTATGACTCCTATACACCATACATTTGAAAAATTAGGGTATAAAGAAGAAGATATAGTAAAAATGTTTTGGATAGTAGGTTTAATAGCATCTTTAATCGCGTTGGTATTTGGAGTATGGTTATGAAAAAGTATTTATTAATAAGTATTATTTCATTAACCTTATTTGGTATTATTATGATATATTCATCATCCTATATATGGGCATCTTATAAATATAATAATCCATATAAATATTTAATTAATCAGTCTATATTTGCGTTATTAGGTTTTATTTTAATGTATATTGTAAGTAAAATTGATTATCATATTTATGAAAAATGTGCGAATAAAATATTATTAGGTTCCATAATATTACTTATACTTGTCTTAATACCCGGTATAGGTACAATTAGAAATGGATCTAGGTCATGGTTTGGTATAGGTGGTTTTGGTATACAACCTAGTGAATTTACCAAATTAGCGCTTATAATATTTACATCTAAATATTTAGTTAATAATTATGATAATATGTCATATTTTAAAAAAGGATTAATGCCTATATTGATAATTGTTTTTATGGTTTTTTTACTTATTATGTTACAACCTGATTTTGGAACAGGTACTATTATTGTTATGTCTGTTATGGGTCTACTTTTTATAGGTGGTATGAATCTTAAATTTATATATAAAGGAATACTAATAGGTATAGTTTTAATAGTTGGGTTAATTTTAATCGCACCATATCGTCTACAAAGAATACTGTCTTTTTTAAATCCTTGGTCTGATCCATTAGGTAGCGGATTTCAAATAATACAAAGTTTGTATGCCATTGGTCCAGGTGGTTTACTTGGAATGGGATTTGGTAATAGTATTCAAAAACACTTTTATCTTCCTGAACCTCAAACTGATTTTATTTTTTCTATCATAAGCGAGGAGTTTGGCTTTATGGGAGTATTGATAGTATCTGGTTTATTTTTATTATTAATAATAAGTGGATTTATGATAAGTAAAAAAAGTATTGATATGTTTGGTAAATATTTAAGTTATGGCATAACTTTTCAAGTTGCTTTTCAAACTATACTTAATCTTATGGTAGTAGTAGGTTTAATACCAGTAACAGGTGTTACATTGCCATTTTTATCATATGGTGGATCTTCTTTATTAATTACTTTATTAAGTATGGGTATATTATTAAATATATCGAAAAATATTATTGATATAAGAACAAATGTTTGATATAATATTGATAACAATTCAGGAGGATATATGAATAATATTATGATAAAGGATAAAATTAAAGTAGAAGATATGATTTATGAAATTAGAGGAAAACAAGTAATGTTAGATTCTGATTTAGCTAAACTTTATGAGTGTACAAATGGGACTAAGGATGTTAATAAAGCAGTTAATAGAAATATTGAACGTTTTCCAAGTGATTTTTATTTTCAGCTAACTTTAGAAGAATATCAAAACTTGAAGTTCCAAATTGGAACTTCAAGTATAAAAACTCATGGTGGGGTAAGAAAAATACCTTATGTTTTTACTGAGCAAGGAGTTGCAATGCTTGCAAGTGTTTTGAAGACGTCTATTGCATCTGAAGTAAGTATAAGAATAATGCGTGCATTTGTAGCAATGAAGCAATATATTTCTAATAATCTAATAGAACAAAAATATATAAATGACTTAGTATTAGAACATGAAGAAAGAATAAAAATAGTTGAAAATACCTTTTCAAGTTTTAAAGAAAAGAATAATCATCTGTTTTTTAAAGGACAAGTATATGACGCGTATTCATTATTGATAGATATATTTAATAAAGCTAAAAAGGAAATAATAATTATTGATAATTATATTGATAAAACTATATTGGATATACTTTCTAAGACAAATAAGGATATAATAATATTTACTAATAAATATAATAATCATGATTATGATAAATATAAAATGCAATATAAAAATGTAGAATTAATAATTAATAATATGTTTCATGATCGTTTTATAATTATAGATAAGAAAATATTATATCATTGTGGAGCTAGTTTTAAAGATTTAGGTAAACAATGCTTTGAAATTTCTAAAATAGAAGATAATGATATTATAGATAATCTATTAAAAAAGTTATAGATACAATGTAATCTATATAAATTAGTATATCGTTATTAATTACTTTATTAAGTATGGGTATATTATTAAATATATCTAATAAATACTTAATATGATATAATTTAAATAGGAAGTGTTACTATGAAGAAATATCTATTTTTAGCAGTATTTATTGTCTTAATATTTATCATAATATTTATGAATAAAAATACTAATATATATATTGATTTAAATAATATAGATAATATAAAAACATATAAGATAGATGAATTTGATGATTTTTATAGTGATTATAAAAATAATAAATTAGACGATATATATATAACTGAATTTATATTTGATGGTGTATCTATGTATAAACCATATGATATAGAAAACACATCTGATATATTAAAAATAACTACTCTTAATATAAATGGTAAAGCTAACTATATATTAAAAGGTAAAATGAATGGTATGATACTTGTTAATACTAACAATATTAAAGGTGATATTAATTTGATATTTGATAATGTTAATATAGATACATTAAATAAAGATGTACCTGCTATATATATCTATAATAAAGATACTAATTATCTTAGATGTAATGTTAAAATTAAAACATTGAAAAATACAGATAATTATATAGTAGGTGGTAAATTTAAAAAGGTTAGTTTAATGCCGATAGATGAATTAGATCAATATAATGGTATTTATACTAGTTATAGTAATTATTATGGCATATATAATTCTTTAGAAGTGAATGATATATTATTTGCTAAGGTAAAGGCTAGTAAAGAAAATATTAAAAATAAAGATCCTCATTTCTATTATAAGGCATCTGGTGTTATATCAAGTGATATTAATTTAACGTTTGAAGGAAATGGTTATTTAAATATTAAAAGTTATAATGATGAAGGTATTGAAAGTAAAAATAACTTAATATTTAATGGTGGATCATATGAAATAGAATCTTTTGATGATGCTATTAATGGTAATGATATAACTATTAATGTAGATAAGTTAACTGCTAATGTATTAAAAGCAGGTGACGCTATTGATGCTAATGGTGAATTGACTATTAATAATGGGAATATATATGCAATTAGTAATGGGGATAATTCGGGATTAGATGCATCTTTAGGAACAATTATTAATGGTGGTGTTATATTATCAGTAGATGCATATGATGACATATTAGATAAATCTAATCAACCATATATTAAATTAATGTTTAATCACAAAGTAAAGGATTCTATTGTTATGCGTGATTCTAATGATAATGTAGTATTTGAATATACATCATTAAGACCATATAAAAATTTAATATATAGTAGCAAATTATCAGGTAGTTATAAATTATATAAAAAAATAAATGATGAATATGTTAAATTAAAAGATATAAATATAGATGGTATATCAAATATATATGATATTGATAATTAAAAGGTGTTTTTATAACATCTTTTCAATTTGACAAATTTTAAAAACACAATATAATAAAAATTAATTTCGGAGGGGTTTTATGGTTTTTGAGATACTTATTTATTTATTAATGGTTATACCTTCATTAATATTTAAATTAATTTTAAAATTAAAAGGTAGAAAGATTTGGTTAATAGCAGAATCTAGATATGAAGCTTGTGATAATGGTTTTTATTTATATAAACATTTAAGAAAACATCATAAGGATATCGAAGCATATTATGCTATTGATCCAAAATCTAAATATTATAATGATGTTTTAAAATATGGTAATGTAATTAAATATGGTAGTTTAAAACATTATCTATATTATATGGTTGCTATAAATATAAGCAATTATGAAAATTCATCACCAGCACCTAGATTATTTAATTTCTTACATATACATTTAAATATGTATAATAATAGAGTTTTCTTACAACGTGGTATTACTAAAGATAACATAGAAAGCTTACATTATAAAAATACAAAATTTAAAATGTTTATATGTGGTGCTTTAAAAGAATATGAATATGTAAAAGAAAACTATGGTTATCCTAGTGATGCAGTTAAATATTTAGGATTTCCACGTTTTGATGAATGGAATAGGATAGATACAGTATCTAAAGATATACTTATAATGCCGACATATAGAAATAAAGTATCTAATGAAAGTAAATATTTTAAAAAATGGAATTCATTATTAAATAATGATATGTTAATTAAATATATTGAAGAAAATAATATAAATATATATGTTTATCCACATATTAAAATGCATAAATATATAGATAATTTTAAAACAAAAAGTAATAACATAATTATTGTAAATGATAATATAACTGATTTATTAAAGAGATGTTCACTTCTTGTTACAGATTATTCATCTGTATATATGGATTTTGCTTATATGAATAAACCAGTTATATATTATCAATTTGATTATAATGATTATAGAAAAGAAATGTATCCTGAAGGATATTATAGATATTCTAAAGATGCATTTGGTAAAATTGTCATTGATGAAGAAGATTTAGTTAAAAAAATAATTGCATATATAAATTTAGATTACCGTATGGAAAAAATATATGCAGATAGAATGAATAAATTTTTTGCTAAAAAGGATACTCTAAATTCAGAACGTGTCTTTATGGCAATAGAAGAAATGGGGGATTAAAATGGAAGAAGAATTAAATATATCTTATTTATTTGATATTGTTAAGAAATGGTTTTTCTTTATTCTACTTCTTATTGTTGTTGGTGCTTCTTTAGCAGTTATATATAATTATGGTGCGACTGTAAAATATGAATCACAAACTACATTATATATAGAACCTACAGTAACATCATCTCAAGTAGATTACCAAGGTATTTTAACAAATCAAAAAATGGTTAAAACATATTCATCTATTATTAAAAGTAGAAGAGTAGTTAATAAAGTAATAGAAAAAATGGATCTAGATACTACATATGAAGATTTAATTAAACAACTTACAGTAGCTAATGATGCTGATACTCAAATTATTACTGTTAAGGTAAAAGATACTAATAGTTTGAGAGCACGTGATATTGCTAACACATTTGCAAATGTACTAATTGATGATTTAAAAAATTCAATGAATATTACAAATGTTAAAGTAATCGATGAAGCTATTGAAAACACTTTAGAAGTAGAACCTAGAAAAAAGATAAATATTATTATTGGTTCATTTGCAGGTGCAATGTTAGGTGTATTATTCGCCTTTATCTTAGAAGCAATGGACAATAAAATTAAAACACATGATGATGTTAAAAAATATTTAAAAATTAAAACATTAGGTATAGTACCATTAAATTCAATTGATAATGATATTAAATCTAAAAGACAAAAGAAAGAATATGCAAAAATAGGTAGTAAGGTAAACGCTAAAATAATTAATGATCCTAATAGTGTGGTATCTGAATCTATAAGAATGATAAGAACAAATCTTAACTTTGCAGATTTAAAAATTATTAATGTAACATCTACTATGCCTTCAGAAGGTAAATCAGAATTTGTAACTAACTTAGCAGCGTCTTTTGCAATGCTAGATAAAAAAGTATTATTAGTGGATTGTGATTTAAGAAAACCAAAAATTCATCATAATTTTGGTATTGAAAGAGGTAGAGGTTTATCCGATGTATTGCTTTCTAAATTTGTAAGTGTTGAAGATGTTATTACTGGTTTTGATGAAAATAATGTTCATATAGATATATTATCTGCTGGTTCATTAGTATCTAACCCATCAGAACTTATAAATAGTAAGGCATTCGCTCAACTACTTGAAGATTTAAAACTTAAATATGACTTAGTTTTAATAGATTGTCCACCTATATCTAATTTAACAGATGGTGTAATTGTTTCTAAGTTAGCAGATGGAACTGTATATGTAATTGAATCTGATAGGGTTGATAGAGAATTAATTCAATCATCTATAGATGAATTAGAAAGCAATCATGCATTTATATTAGGTGCAGTATTAACTAAAGTAGATGTTAAAAAAGAAAAGAAAAAATATGGATATAAATATAACTACTATTATTCAAACTATGGTAAATGATAGATATACATTCACATCTTCTATATAATGTTGATGATGGTTCTAAATCATTAGAACAATCTATTAAATATTTAAATGAAATAAAAAAGATTGGAATGAATGATGTAGTTTTAACTCCACATGTAAAAACTAAAAATAAAGATTTAGTTAAAGAAAATTATGAAGTATTAAAAGGTTATGCAAATAAATTAGGTATTAATCTATATTTAGGTAATGAAATTATGTCATCATCAAATATTATTAATGCATTAAAAAATAAAGATATTTTAACTTTAAATAATACTAAATATATTTTAGTGGAGTTTAAAAGAGGAGAATCTATGCCTAAAGAAAATATCTATAATATTTTTCAAAATCTTATAGATAATGGTTATAAACCTATTTTGGCACATCCTGAATTATATCCGTGTTATAGAGATATTGCTTTTGTAGAAAGATTAAAAGATATGGGCATAATAATACAAATAGACGCGACATCTATATTATTAGATGAAGACTTCAAAATATATTCATATGCTCATAAATTACTTAAAAATTATTTAGTAGATGTAGTTGCATCTGATGCACATTGTACATCTAAAAGAAGTTTTATTAAGTTAGCAAAGGCATATAAAAAAGTTAAAAGAAAATATGGAAAATATGCAGATATAATATTCTGTGAAAATCCTAAAACTATTATAGGTATATAAGCACCCATAGGGTGCTTTTATTATTGTTAAATTTATGATAAAATAAAATTATGAAAAAGGGTATTGATATTAAAATATTATTAATGATATTAATTCCAATAATTTTATTATTGGTATATTTTAGTGTACCTAAAATTACTATTATAGGTAGTGATATAACAATACCTTTAGATAGTTCTTATATAGAAGAAGGATATAGTATTAAGACTATGGGTATTGATATTTCTAATATTGCTAAAATAGATAATAATATTGATACATCGCGTGTTGGTAATTATGAAGTTATATATAAAATAAAATATTTATTTTTTACTATTAAAAAGATACGTCGAGTATCTGTAATTGAAACGATACCACCTGTAATTACTTTATATGGTAATATAGATACATATATATGTCCAAATGGTAAATATATAGAAGAAGGATATGATGCATCTGATAATTATGATGGTGACATTAAAGATTTAGTAAAGGTAAGTATAAATGATTCTAATATAATATATGAAGTATATGATTCATCTTTCAATTATGCATCTGTTAAAAGAAATTTAATATATTTAGATAATGAAAAACCTGATATTAAATTAAATGGTGGTAATGTTATATTAAAAGTAGGAGATAGTTATTCTGAACCAGGTTATACTGCTTATGATAATTGCTTAGGAGATATTACTAAAGAAGTAAATGTTAAATCTAACGTTGATATATCACGTGTTGGTAATTATGAAGTTATATATACTGTATCAGATGGTTCTAATGAAACTATAGTTAAAAGACAAGTATTTGTAAGCGATGGAGTATTGGGTTTAGATAATGCACCAGGTGTTATATACTTAACTTTTGATGATGGACCATCTATATATACACATATTCTTTTAGAAACATTAAATAAGTATGGTGTTAAAGCTACATTTTTCTTAGTACCAAAAAATGATTCGTTATATTATTTAATCAAACAAGAATATGAAAATGGTCATTCAATTGGTATACATAGTATGAGTCATACATACAGTAGTATTTATGCATCAGATGAGATGCTTTATAATGATATATCAAGAACTAATGATGTTATAAAAAATATTACAGGTGAATATACATATTTATATAGATATCCAGGAGGTAGTTCTAATACTGTATCTAAATGGTACTCTAATGGTATTATATCTAGAAGTTCATCTAAATTACATCAATTGGGTTATCATTATTTTGATTGGAATATATCTTCGGGAGATGCTGATGGTAGATCTCATGCATCATGGGAGATTGCACGTAATGTAATTAATAGACTTTCAAAAGATAGAGTTAATGTAGTCCTTATGCATGATACAAAAGATTTTTCTTGTTATGCTGTAGAAAGTATTATTGAATATGCACTTGCAAATGGATATACATTCGCGCCTATTACTATGAATACCCATGAAGTACATCATAGTATTGCTAATTAATCATAAAATGTGATAAAATAATTTTTATTGAGGTGAATTATGAAAACAAAAGATATAATTTTAAGTTCACTTATGTTAGTTATATTAATTACATTAATTGGTATATTTAACTATATAGATAGTAAAGATGTCGTAGCAGTTTCTAAAGAAAGTGAAATTTCATATGTAGAAAATAAAGAAGAAATTGTCTATGATGGTATGACTTTAAAAGAGTTAGGCGATAAATTAAATAAAAGTTTAAAATCTGATTTAGCAGGTACAGGATATTTATATGCTAAATATTCTATAGAATATGGAGTAGATCCTTATTTAGCAGTTGCAATATCTTTGCATGAATCAGGTTGTAACGCGACTGGTGGTTGTTCTGATAAAGTAGTTAGTTGTAATAATGTTGGTGGACAAAGATTTAGTCCAAGATGTTATAGTGGCGCAGGAGCAACTTATGGAAGATATGATACTTTAGAAGAAGGTATCGAAGGATTTATAAGAAACATATATAGAAATTATGTAGTATATGGTCTTAATACACCATTACAAATGCAAGATAAGTATGTAGGTACTGGTACAAAGACTTGGGCTCCTAAAGTAGAACGTTATATGGAATTAATAAAAAATGAAAGTTTATAGCCTTTCATTTTTTTATTACATATGATATACTTTATATAGAATAGGTGAGGTATATGAAGAAGAAGGGATTTACATTAATAGAGTTATTAGCAGTAATAATGATATTAGCAATAATAGCGTTAATAGTAGGAGTAACTATAGGTAATATTATAGAAAAGACAAGAAAAGAAGCATTCCGTCAAAGTGTAGTAGGAGTAATACAATCAGGGGAAAACTATATAGCAAAATACTTATTAGAAAGCAATGGTAATGAACCTACATATCCTATTACATTTACATGTGATGGAGTTAAATGTATAAATGGAGAAGAAGAATTAACATTCAATGGAGAAGTTCCAAAAAGTGGTAGTTTAGTAATAGCAAATAGAAAAGATGTAAGATCATTATATTTATCAGATGGAAAATACTGTACAGCAGGAACAAAAGATAATTTGTTAGTAGAAAATAGTTGTGCAGATATCGATTTAACAGCACCAACTGTAACAGGTGAAGCAGATGAACGTACATTTAAATTAAATTTAATCGATAATGAATCAGGAATAGCAGCATACTGTGTAACTGAGACTGATGATTCATCAAGTTGTAATTGGATAGAAACAACAGATACATATAAAGAACATACAGTAGATAAAAATGGAACATTCTATATATTCGCGAAAGATAAGAAAGATAATGTATCTAACTCTTTATCATTAGAAGCATTTTTACTTTCATTAGGTGAAAGAATATTAAGAGATAATCCTAATCTACCTTCTAAAACTACAACAAATGGTTATGGAGGAGTTGGTAATACTACATATTATTTCACAGGTAATCCAAGTAACAATTATGTCTCATTTGCAGGTAAGACTTGGAGAGTCTTAAGAGTTAATGAAGATATGACAGTAAGATTAGTATTAAAAGATGCACCTTCAACACCTGATGTACGTTTTTCAGACGGTTCATCTACTGGTTGGGATATTTCAAAAATATATTATTCTAATTCACTTATGAAAACTACATATGATTCATGGTACCAAACTAATATAGGAAATAATCCTAATTATGCATCTAAAGTTGCAACAGGTCCATATTTTTGTGAAGCATTTAAAGCATCAATGTTTATAAATACTAGTGATCGATATCTTGGAAATGCGACAGAGCCACCAGAGTACAATAATTATACACCGACATTTGATTGCACAAATGATGGTAATGGGCATGGTGTCATCACTGCGTCTATTGGTGGTGTAACGGTTGATGATACTAAAATAATAGGTATTTCAGATACCGGATATAATAATGGATCTAACGTAATGATTACTACTAATAGATCAATATATTTAATGAGTGCGAATTATCTTTATAAGTCAAATGGTGGTGGACCTGCTCCTATGTTTTTTGGCCTTAGATCAAACCCTGGTATGAATACCGAAGCTAATAATAGAGGTTCTGCTAGTAAAAATTTATTACCTGTAATCAATATTAGAAATGATGTAGGATCAGCAGGATCTGGTACTACAGGTGATATGTATACATTAAATTAAGATAGATTTATTCTATCTTTTTTTATTTTAAAAAAAATCTTGTAATTCCTACCAATTTGGTAGTATAATGAATATGGTGATGTTATGAAAGTTTCTACTAAAGGAAGATATGCACTTATAATTATGATTAATTTAGCTAAAAGTGATACTTATCTTTCATTAAAAGAAATATCGGAAAAAGAAAATATTTCAATGAAATATTTAGAAAAGATTATGTCTATATTAGTTAAAAATAATTTAGTTAAAGTATCACATGGTAAGAATGGTGGATATATGTTAAATAAAAAACCTGAAGAATATAGCTTAGGAGACATACTTAGAATATGTGAAGGTGATATGGCACCAGCGCCATGTATTAAAGATGAAACATGTGAAAAAATGAATACATGTGAAATGTATAAGTTTTGGAATGGCTTATATGATAATATGAATGACTATATGGATAATAAAACATTAAAAGATTTATTATAGGAGGAATTATGTTAAAGATAGATAATTTATATACGATTACAGCTGATGATGGTACTAAAATATTAAAAGGATTAAATTTAAATATAAATAAAGGTGAAATACATGTCATAATGGGTCCTAATGGATCAGGTAAATCAACTTTAGCAAATACTATACTTGCTAATCCTAGATATATTATTGAAAAAGGTAAAATAATCTTTGAAGATGAAGATATAACAGATTTAGATACAACTAAACGTGCTAGAAAAGGTTTATTTATGTCTTTTCAATCACCTGTAGAAATAGATGGTGTTACGATACGTGAATTTTTAAAAACCGCTAAAAATAATTTAGGAGAAAAAGTAAATCTATTTAAATTTGCTAAAGATATAGAAGATAATATGAATAAATTAGATATGGATAAATCATATTTAGATAGATATGTTAATGTAGGATTTTCTGGTGGTGAAAGAAAGAAATGTGAAATATTACAACTTCTTACTATTAATCCTAAATTAGCTATATTAGATGAAACAGATTCAGGTCTTGATGTAGATGCAATTAAGACAGTTAAAGAAGGAATAAAACTATATAAAAATAGTGATAATGCAATTTTGATTATTACACATTCAATGAAATTAATAGAAAATTTGGATATAGATTATGTACATGTTTTAGTAGATGGTAAGATAGTAGAAACTGGTGATATTTCTTTAGCTAAAGATATAGATAGAAATGGATATAAAAAATATATAAATGAAAACTAGAGTAAGTATTGATAACAATATATATAATATTAAAGCTAAAGATAATTATGAACGTGAATATGGTTTAAATGAAGATGTAATAAGAAAAATATCATCATATAAAAATGAACCAGATTGGATATTAGATATAAGATTAAAAGGATTAAAACTATATTATGAATTATCTAATCCTAGTTGGGGACCTAATTTAGATGAATTAGATATAAATAAAATTGCTACATATGTAAGACCAGATTTTAAGATGGAAAGAAGTTGGGATGATGTCCCAAATGAAATCAAAAATACTTTTGATTTATTAGGTATTCCAGAAGCCGAAAAAGAATCTCTTGCAGGTGTAGGGGCGCAATTCGACTCTGAAATGGTTTATCATAATCTAGAAGAAGAATTAAAAAAACAAGGTGTAATTTATTGTAATTTTGATGAAGCCATTAAAAAATATCCAGATTTATTAAAAGAATATTTCATGAAAGCAGTACCTATAAATGATCATAAGTATATTGCACTTCATTATGCCTTATTTTCAGGAGGATCATTTATATATATACCTAAAGGTTTAAAACTATCAATGCCTTTACAATCATATTTTAGATTAAATGCTAAAGGTGCAGGTCAATTTGAACACACATTAATTATAGTAGATGAAGATGCTTCTATGGAGTTTATAGAGGGTTGTTCAGCACCTGGTTATAATGAGACTAATCTTCATGCTGGATGTGTAGAATTATTTGTTAAAAAGAATGCATATTTAAGATTTTCTACTATTGAAAACTGGTCTAAAAATATGCTTAATTTAAATACTAAAAAATGTATAGTAGCAGAACATGGTACTATTGAATGGATTACTGGTTCTTTTGGTTCTAAGATATCTATGTTATATCCACTTTCTATTTTAAATGGTGAAGGTGCTAAATGCGAATTTAAAGGTATTTCATTTGCAGGTGATGGTCAAAATTTAGATACTGGTATTAAAGTTATATTAAACGCGAATAATACTAAAGCAATTATTAATTCTAGATCCATTTCTAAAGATGGTGGTATAAATACATTTAGAAGTAATATTTATGTACCTAAACATTCTTATAATACAGAAGCATCTATATCTTGTTCATCATTAATGCTTGATAGTATATCAAGATCAGATACTATTCCTTTAAGTGATATATCTAATAATTCTATTACATATTCACATGAAGCTACTGTAGGTAAAATATCTAATGATGCAATATTCTATTTAATGAGTAGAGGCCTATCAGAAGATGACGCTAAGGCACTTATTGTAAGAGGTTTTGCATCTGATGTTTCTACTATGTTTCCTATTGAATATGCAGTTGAAATGAATAGACTTATTAATTTAGAATTAGAGGGGGCGATTGGATGAAATATATATTAAATAAAACCCCTATTAAAACTACTAATAAAGATGCAGTAAATGAATTTATTATTGATACTTTATTTGATGATTATAAAGATACATCTAAATATAATATTAATACATCATATAAAGAATCTATATCATCTTTTGAAAGTAAGATAGGTATATCATTTAATAAATGTAAAAATATTGAAATAGATATTACAAAAGATACAGATTTAGAATGCGATATATTAGATACTTTAATAGATACAGTAACTTTAAATATTAAAGATAAATCTAAAGTAAATATTATATATAAATCTTCTAAAAAAATAGATCATCATTTGAAATTAGTAATAAATGGTAATAATGATTCTATTATAAATATTATTAATTTAACAGATATAGAATCTAGAAACCTTATAGCAATAGAAGCATATGTATCTAGTAATATTACTGTTAATTTAATTGATTTAGGTGGATCTTTAAGAGTATATAATTATTATGCCGAAGTAATAGATGGTATAAATACCTTTAATAATATATATTTAACTAAAAATGATGAATTAGATTTAAATTATTATATTAAACTTATAAATCCTAAATGTGAAGGATATATAAATAGTAAGGGTATTTTAAATAACACAAGTAAGAAAAACTTTAAAGGTACAATTGATTTTGTAAGTGGATGTAAAGATGCCATCGGTCGTGAAGAAGAAAAAGTAATCATGCTATCTAATGATGCTAAAAATAAAAGTCTACCAATTCTATTATGTGGTGAAGAAGATGTATGTGGTGCACATTCATCTAGTGTAGGTGGAATAGATTTAGAAAAATTATTCTATTTAGAAAGCCGTGGTATGGATAGTATCGATGCTAAAAAAGAAATTATATTAGGTGAGTTTAATGAAATATTAGACTATTTACCAAATAAAGATTATATATTAAATATTATAAGAGAAAGACTATAAGTCTTTTTCTTTTGTATTAAACATGATATAATTAATATGGTGATAATATGAAAATAAAAGATATTAAAGCAAGAGAAATATTAGATTCTAGAGGTAATCCTACAGTAGAAGTAGATGTCATTTTAAAAAATGGTGTAATGGGAAGATTTGCAGTTCCATCAGGTGCATCTACAGGAACTCGTGAAGCATTAGAACTAAGAGATAACGATAATAGATATATGGGTAAAGGTGTATTAAAAGCAGTTTCTAATGTTAATAATATCATAAGACCTAAATTAATCGGTAAGAAAGTAGAAGATCAAAAATCAATTGATAAGTTATTATTAGAATTAGATGGTACAGAAAATAAGTCTAATTTAGGTGCGAATGCTACTTTAGGAGTATCTATTGCATGCCTTAAAGCAGCCTCTAATTTAAAAAAAATGCCTTTATATAAATATGTTGGTAAAACATATTCTATGCCTAGACCAATGATGAATATTTTAAATGGTGGTGTTCATGCTGATAATAATCTAGATTTTCAAGAATATATGATTATACCTGAAAGAAATACTATTAAAGAAAGAATAAGAGTTGGTTCTGAAGTATTTCATGCACTTAAAAATGTTTTAAAAGAAAAAGGTTATAACACTAATGTAGGTGATGAAGGAGGATTCGCACCTAATCTTGCTTCTAATGAAGAAGGATTTAAGGTGATTATGGAAGCTATTTTAAAAGCTGGATATACTCCTGGTGAAGATGTATTTATAGGAATCGATGTGGCAGCTTCTGAATTTTATGAAGATGGATATTATAATATAGATGGTAAGAAATTAACTACCGATGAATTAATTAAATTCTATGAAGATTTAGTAAGTAAATATCCGATTATTTCTATTGAAGACGCGGTAGATGAAAATGACTGGGATGGATTTAAGAAAATAACAGAAGTTTTAGGTAATAAAATACAACTTGTTGGTGATGATTTATTTGTAACTAATATTAAGTGTTTACAAAAAGGAATTGATATGCATGCTGGGAATGCTATACTTTTAAAAGTAAATCAAATAGGTACATATACTGAAACTATTGATACAATTAATTTAGCTAAGAAAAATGGATATAAAACTATTATTTCACATAGAAGTGGTGAAACTGAAGATACTACTATTGCTGATTTAGCAGTAGGACTAGATTTAGGTCAAATTAAAACTGGTTCTATGTCTAGAAGTGATAGAGTAGCTAAATATAATGAGTTAATTAGAATAGAAGAAGAGTTAGGTGACTAATATGAGACTTGTATTAGTAAGACATGGTGAATCTATATGGAATAAGGAAAATAGATTTACTGGATGGACAGATGTTGAATTATCAGATAAAGGTATTTTAGAAGCACATGAAGCTGGTATATTATTAAAAGATAATGGATATCATTTTGATATTGCATATACATCAGTTTTAAAACGTGCGAATGATACATTAAATATCATATTAAAAGAGATGGATTTAAATATTCCAATTAATTATAATTATAAATTAAATGAAAGACATTATGGTGCTTTACAAGGACTTAATAAAGATGAAACTAGAAATAAATATGGGGATGAACAAGTTCATCTTTGGAGAAGAAGTGCTTCAGTTAGACCTCCTAGTTTAACTATAGACGATCCAAGATATCCAGGTAATGATCCTAAATATAATGGTATTAAAGATCTACCTTTAACTGAAAATTTATTAGATACAGTTAAAAGAGTAGTTGAATATTATGAATCTGATATTAAAAAATCATTAGAAAAAGGATTAGATGTATTAGTAGTAGCACATGGAAATAGTTTAAGAGGTTTAATTAAATATTTAAATAATTTATCTGATGATGAGGTAGTAAATTTAGAAATACCTACAGGTAAACCTATTTGTTATGAATTAGATAATAATTTAAATGTAATCAAACATTATTATGTATAAAAAAATGAGACTTTAAATAAGTCTCATTTCTGTTTCATCATAGAATTTATGTTTAGGATCTATTCTATCATAAAACATAATACCGTTTAAATGATCAATTTCGTGTTGGAATGCTATTGCAAGTTCTTCTCTTGCTCTTATTCTTATAGGATTACCATCCATATCATATCCTTCAATAGTAACTCTTGCATGTCTTGGAACATGACCTTCAACTTCACGATTAACAGATAAACATCCTTCACCTTCAGATGCTGCAATCATTTCTTCTGATTCTGATACAATTTTAGGATTTACATATACATAATTATTAAATTTTCCTTCTTCATATTCATGGACGATAACAATTATCCTTTTATTAATACCTAATTGAGGAAACGCTAGACCCATACCAGGTCTTAAATCATATTTTTTTGCATATCTATCTATTTGACTATATTTTAATTCTTTAATGATACGTGCAATTAATTCTTTTTCCTCTGAAGATATAGGTAGATTTGCATCTATACTTACCTTTCTTAATGCTGGATGTGTCTCGTCTAATATATTTAATTTTTTAAACATAAAATCACCACGACTATATTTTATCATAAAGTTTAAAATATTGAAAATTTTTTTAAAAATAAAAAGTGTTTTTAAAATACACCTCCTATATTATAGTAGGAGGTGATAAAATGAGATATCCAAATATTAGACAAGATGGATTTAAAAATTGTGGTCCTTGCGTGCTAGCGTCTATCATTGAATATTATGGTGGATATGTAAGTGTAGATAGTCTAGAAGATATGATGCATACTTCATTTGATGGTACGAGTGCATATGATATAGTTATGACTGCTAGAAAATTAGGTTTTGATGCATATGGTATGAAAGTGGATAATTTAAATAATATTGATCTACCTATAATCGCACATGTAACAATTTCTTCATATAATCACTATATTGTTATATATAAGAAGGGTAAGAAAATATTGATAGGAGATCCTGCTACTAAATTAAGGTATATTTCTTATGATGAATTTTATAAGATATGGAATAATTTTATTATATATTTAAAGCCTATAAAGAAATTACCTTATATTAAAGTTAAATCTTTAAAAAACTATATAGGACCTATTTTATTTAAACATATTAAATTAATTATATATCTAATTATAATAAGTATTTTAGTTGCATGTATATCACTTATATATTCTATATTTATTAAATATATGATTGATAATATCAGCTATATATATAGTTTAATATTAATATTTATGTGTATATTTTTACTTAAATATATATTAATTTGGATACGTAATTTAATTACAATAAAATTAAATAAAAAAATCTATCTTACTTTAATAAAAGATATTAATACATCATTAATTTCACTTCCGTATCTCTATTATAAAAATCATAGGTTAGGAGAAGTAGTATCACGTATAAATGATATTGATTATATTATTAAATATATAAATGATTTATTACTTGGTATTAGTTATATGCCTATATTTATATTATTTATATTATATATGATTAATAGTAATTTATTTCCTATGACATTTTTAATATTAATTATTTATTTTATATATAATTTAATATCTATGTTTTTTTTAAAAAACGATATTAAGTTAATTCAAAATGAAAAATCTTTGAATAATTCACTTATGATTAATATTATTAATGGATATGAAATGATTAAAGGTATAAATATTGAAAATAACATGATTAATAAATTAAATAATTCATATGAAAGGATGGAAAATACTCTTTGTAAGGTTAATAAACGTTATTGCATACGTGAAATTGTATTAGATTTAATATTAAATATTGGATCTATAGTTATTATGTTATATGGATTTATACTTTATAGTAGGAATATGATTAGTATAAGTTATTTAATAAGTTATTATATAGTCTATACTTATTTGTTTGAACCATGTTCTATATATGCATCATTAATATATTCATATAGAAAAGCTAAAGAAGCATCTAGACGTATTCAAGAATTATTTTATAAATTCACCTCTGATAAAATAATTAAGGGTAATATATATGCTTCAAATATTACATATGGATATAATAATAAAAATATTATCGATGGATTAAATATAAGTATTAAAATGGGTGAAAAGATACTTATTAAAGGAATATCTGGTTCAGGTAAATCTACTTTACTCAAACTTATTAAAGGTTATGATAAATCTAATATTTATATTAATAATGAACTTATAGATACTAAACTTAGTAATGTTATTTATTTATCTCAAGAAAAAATATTTTTTGAAGATACATTATTAAATAATTTAATGTGTGATGATATTAATAGAGTAAAACATGTATTAGAACTATGTCATATAAAAATGGATTTATATAGTTTAATATTAGAAGATGGTTTTAATTTAAATAATGGTTTAAAAGCTAGAATAGCTTTAGCAAGGGCACTTTTAAGACCATTTGATATATTACTAATAGATGAGACTTTAGATGAAGTTGATAGCAATATGGAAAATATAATACTTAAAAATATATTTAGTTATTTTGCTTCCAAAACAATTATTGTTGTTTCTCATAGAGCATCATCAATAGATTTATATGATAGGGTTTTAATTATGGATGATGGTACTTTAAAGGAAGGAGGACGTGTATGTGGGGAGCTATTAGAATCGCATTAAAAGCAATTGCATATGTTATACTTAATTGTTTATATATAGGTTAAAGGAGGGTATATGAAGATAGATGATAATGTATTACATAATTATTCCGGTGGTGGTAAGAACTATTTATTAGTCACTTTGGGAGCAATAGGCGCTACTATAGGTGGTTTGATAACTCTATTAATAGGTATGGTAGATGGTTTTGAAAGGCCTTTAAAATGCAATTAGATGATAATTTGTTATATCAAATTAAAGGTGGAGGATTAACTGCTACTTTATTGAATTCTATTATTAGAGGTTTTACATTTATATTTGAACTTGGTAAAAGTTTAGGTTCTTCAATAAGACGCGGAATAGATGGTAATTTATGTAAGTATTAAAAGAGGGAGACCTCTTTTTTCGTTGACAAAAATATGCGGGTGGGGGTACAATATTAATAGAATAGAGGGATTTATGAAAAAGGTAATTTTAGGAATTATTATAGGAATAGTAGTATGTGGAGTAGTAGGAGTATCTGCAATTACATTACTAGCTAAAGATGTTGCATATAAAGGTACAAATGTAGAATCTGCTTTAAATGATTTATATGACTCTTTAGATAATAAAAGTGATTTGTTATGGTCTAATTCTGATTTGTTAGTAGCTTTTCCAGCACAGACAATTAATTTGGATTTATCAAAATATAGTAAAGTTTTAGTTACTGGTGTGTATCATACTGGAACTGCACATCGCTCAGGATATGTTATAGTACCAGTTGGTGGTACAGGAACTTTGGAAGCTGCATGGAGATTTGATATTAATGATGTTGGGTATAGAAGTGTTAGTTGTACAACTACTGGATGCACATTTGGTGAGGGAAGAAGTTATACAGAAGGCAATTCAGATTTAAATAAATATGGTATCCCAACTTATATAATCGGAATGAAATAAAAACTAACATAAGTTAGTTTTTTTGTATTTATAACAAAAAATGTCAGTTTAAGTTGAAATATATACTTTTTCGTGCTATAATACATATGGTTACGGAAGGAGGGATTATATGACAAAAGTTGTTGTTCATAATGGCAATGTTGAAAGTGCACTAAGAACATTTAAACAAAAAAATGTAAGAGATGGCCTCCTAAAAGCAGTTCGTGAAAGACAAGAAGGGTATGAAAAACCTGGAGTAAAAAGAAGAAAGGCTAAAAAGGAAGCTATAAAAAATAGTCGCCGTAGAGAAAGAAATTATAATTAATTTCCTAAAACCCTACGGTTTTTTAATTGAAAGGAGTTATTATGAGAGATAAAATCTTAGAAGATATGAAAGCTGCTATGAAAGCTCAAGATAAAGAAACTTTATCTGTAATTCGTATGGTTAAAGGTGCTATTGGAATGAAAGAAATAGATAAAAAAGATGTTTTAACTGATGAAGAAGTTATTGATGTAATAGCAAAAGAAATTAAAACAAGAAAAGAATCTATTTTAGAATTCGAAAAGGGTAATAGAACTGATTTAATTGAAAAGACTAAGGCTGAAATAGCTATATTAGAAAAATATATGCCTGAACAATTAAGTGAAGAATATATTGATAAGATTATTGATGAAGCATTTACTAAATTAAATCCAACATCTTCTGATATGGGATGTGTTATGGGATATATTACACCTTTAGTAAAAGGTAAAGCTGATTTATCTTTAGTAAGTAAAAAAGTAAGAGAAAAACTTATGTAGAAAGGAGAATTTATGAGCAAAATAAAAATATTTGCGTTAGGTGGATTAAATGAGCTTGGAAAAAACATGTATGTTGTAGAAGTTAATAAAGATATTTTTGTTTTCGATGCAGGACTTAAATATGCTGATGATTCTATGCTAGGTGTTGATTATGTTATACCAAGTTATGATTATTTAAAGGCTAATGAAAAAAGAATCAAAGGTATTTTTATAACACATGGTCATGAAAAACAAATGGGTGCATTATGTGATATATTACTTGATTTAAAAAATACTAAAGTATATGCAACTCATTTTACATTAGAAATTATTAAACAAGAATTAGAAATGGATAATATTCCTTTAGATAATTTAGTAGAAATAAAACCATTTAATTTAATTAAATTTAAAGATACAAGTATATTTCCAGTATCTTTATCACATGATGTACCAGATGCAGTAGGATATGTATTAAATACACCTGATGGTGCTATTTTCTATACAGGTAATTATGTATTTGATTCAGCTATGTTAGGTCCATATAATACTGATGTTGGTACATTAGGATATATTGGTAAAAAAGGAGTATTATGTCTACTTAATGAATCTATATATGCTGATAAACCAGGATTTACATCTCCATCACATAGAATTGAACCGGTATTAAAAGAAATATTAAACGCAAGTGATGGTAAAAGAGTATTATTTAATGTACTTAAGACTCAATTATATCGTGTACAAGAACTTTTAAATGCGATTACACCATTACATAGAGATGTAGTAATTATAGGTAAAAACTTAGAAGAATTAGTATTAAAATCTATCGAAGAAGGATATATTAATTTTGATAAAAAAAGAATTTTAAGTTTAAAAGATGTAAATAAACATAATGTGGTTTTAATAGTATCTGATGAAAGAGAAAAACCATTTAGTAATTTAAAACGTATTGTAGCAAATTATGATAAATTTGTAACATTAACTAGCGATGATGTAGTTATATTTGCAACACCAATATCAGATGAGTTAGAAAAATCATCTACACATTTATTTGATGATATTGCACGTATTGGTGCTGATTTAAAAATAATATCTTCAAGAACATATAGATCATTCCATGCATCTAGAGAAGATTTACTTTTAATGTTAGATTTAATGCAACCAAAATATTATATTCCAGTATGTGGTGAATATAGAAATCAAATGGCCAATAAAGAAATAGCAAAAATGATAGGTATGAAAGATGAAAATATTATTTTAGCAATTAATGGTCAAGTAACTACATTTAAAGATGGTGTATTAGATCCTACTACGGAAACTATACCTACAGGTGAAATTTTAATCGATGGTAAAACTGTAGGTGATATAGGTAGTTTAGTATTAAAAGATCGTGAATTATTAAGTGAAAACGGAATAGTAATTGTTACTGTTACATTAGATAAAGTAAGTAAAAAAATATTAGCAGGTCCTGAAATATTAACAAGAGGATTTATCTATGTTAAAGAATCTACTGACCTACTTAAAGAAGCTACTAATATTTCTTTAAAAGTAATGGAAGATAATATTACACCTAATTATATTGATTATACTAAAGTAAGAAATGATATAAGAGAAGCATTAGGTAGTTATTTATATCAAGAGACTGGTTGTAAACCAATGATACTTCTAGTAATACAAGAGGTATAAGTTGACTTTATAAATAAAAGAAATTATAATATATTTAATATTTGTTTTGAGGAGTAATAATATAAAATATTATAGAAAGAATGCGGTTGATGAAAGCATTTATATTAAGTATTATGAAGACACAAAACGTTAAGTAATCGTATCAGGCGTTAACGATCAAGAGTTTCTAAAGTAAGGTGGTACCGCGAATACTTCGCCCTTATACATTAGAAACTTTTGTGCTTTTAGGAGGTTTTTATGAGTGAAAAATTTTACTATTATACTTTGAAAATAGATGGTTATGAAATAAATATATTTAGACCACTAGATGAGCATGGTGATTTAAAAAAGCCATATAATTTTTTCATTGATCAAGTTGGTAAAATACCTACATCTTATTTAGAAAATATTTCATTTTCAGATGAAGACTGTAAAACTTGTGCCGATCATATTATTTTAAAAGCCTTAGAAGGCATATATAGAATAGCTACATATGAATCTAATAATATGAATAGCGAAGTATTACGAATTATGTCAGCAATTTTAGAAGATTTTCTAAAAGGAAAAGCTTTAATGAATGAAATTAGGTCTGAAGATATTTCAGATAAAATATTTGATCAAGGATATGCAATATTATTTGATATTAATGATTTTTTAACGATAATAAATAACCGCAAGATAAAGCAAATCAATGATAAACTTGATGAGATTAGTAAGGATGATTACATAGATGCTATAGATGATGATATCGATGATGATTTTGAACAATATTATCATGATATAGATGACGACGATGATTTTGGTGATTTACCAAAAATTAATAGACTTAATTATTAAGGAGGGATTAGTGTGCAAAAAGCAAAAGGAACATATGATGTATATGGAGAATATGGAAGAAAAGTAAAAGCATTAGAAAAAATGCTAGAAGATTTAATGCAAGTTTATAACTATGAATATTTTAGAACACCTATTTTTGAATCTTCTGAAGTGTTTCATAGAGGTGTAGGTGATACTACCGATATTGTAACTAAAGAAACTTATGATTTTAAAGATCGTGGTGATAGAGATATGACTTTAAGACCAGAAGGTACAGCTGGAGTTGTTAGAAGTTATATTGAAAATAAATATTATGGTAATGCTAATGTACCAAGTAAATTATGGTATTATGGACCTATGTTTAGATATGAAAGACCACAATCAGGTAGATTTAGAGAATTTTATCAATTTGGTGTAGAAGTATTTGGATCAAATGATCCAGCTATCGATGCAGAAGTAATTTCTATACCTGTTAATTTCTATAAAATATTAGGTTTAAAACAAATTAAAGTACATATAAATAGTTTAGGTGATAACGAATCTAGAAATAATTATCGTGAAGCTTTAAAAAAACATTTTGAATCTCATTTAGATGAATTATGTGAAGATTGTAAGGTTAGATTTCAAAAAAATCCATTAAGACTTTTAGATTGTAAAGTAGATAAAGATTTAGAAGTTATGAAAACGGCACCTAAAATTATTGATTATTTAAATGATGAATCTAAGTTACATTTTGAACGTGTATGTGAATATTTAACAGCTATGGGTATTGAATATGTAATAGATCCATCTTGTGTAAGAGGTCTTGATTATTATACTAATACAGTATTTGAAGTAGAAGCTTCTGTAGAAGGTTTTGGAGCACAAAATATATTATGTGCTGGTGGAAGATATAATAATTTAGTTAAAGCTTTAGGTGGACCTGATACTCCAGGTGTAGGATTTGCATTAGGATTTGAGCGCCTTTTAACAGCATTAGAATATGAACATATAAATCTTACAGATGAAAATGGTGTAGATGTATTTATTATGCCTATGAGTGAAGATGAAAAAGCATATTCATTAAGTATTTTAAATGCACTTAGAATGAATGGATTTAAAGTTGATATGGACTATATGTCTAGAAACATTAAATCTAATTTTAAACAAGCAGAAAGATTAAACGCTAAATATGTAATGATTATAGGCGATGAAGAAATTAATACTAATGTACTTACAATTAAAGATAATAAAACAAAAGAAGAATTTAAAGTTAATTTAAGTGAAGTTGTACCATTTTTAGATGATAAATTAGATGAATGCGACTGTGGTTGCCAAGATGGCGATGAATGCCATTGTGGCGATAACTGTACATGTGGTGATAACTGTACATGTCATAGAGAAGAGGAATAATATGAAAATATTTGTAGAAGAATTGAAAAATTACATTGGTAAAGAAATAGTATTTGATGGTTTTGTAGATACCATTAGAGATAAAAAATGGGTTATGTTTGTTATCTTAAAAGATCATACTGGTAAAGTACAAATGACCATTGAAAAATCAGAAGAATCTAATCAAAGCTTATTAGATATTATGAGTAATGTATCTAAAGATAGTACTATAAGAATTAACGCTAAAGTAGTAGAAAATGAAGCAGTTAAATTAGGAGGAATTGAACTTATTCCATCTAATATTGAAGTTACTTCAACTGCAGAAGAATTACCATTTGATTATAATAATTTAGATGGCGTTAATATTGATACTAGACTAGACTATAGATGGTTAGATATTAGAAATGATAAAAATACATTATTAAGACTTGTTGAATCTGCTTTAACAGAAGGTATGAGAAAATTCTTATATGATAATAAGTTTACAGAAATTCATACACCTAAATTAATAGGTACAGCATCTGAATCAGGTTCTAATGTGTTTGAAGTTAAATATTTTGATAGAGCTGCTTACTTAGCTCAATCACCACAATTCTATAAACAAATGGCATTAGCGTCTGGTCTTGATAGAGTATTTGAAATTGCACCTTGTTTTAGAGCTGAAAATTCTAATACTAATAGACATGCAACTGAATTTACTTCAATCGATTTAGAATTCGCATACATTAATTCTTATGAAGATGTAATGGATTTAGAAGAAGATTTACTTATTGCAGGTTTAACTTTAGTTAAAGAAAAATATGGTGAAAAGATTAAAGAATTATTTGGCAAAGAAGTAATTATACCAACTAAACCATTCCCTAGAATGGATTTAAATGATTTATATAAAGAATTAAATAAAGAATATGGTTATACTATACCTGATCATGATGTAGGGGATACTAATGCTGAAACTGAAGGTTTAATATATAAATATGCAATGGAAAAATTTAATTCTGAATTTATGTTTGTAACAGGATATGCTGCTACTAAAAGACCTTTCTACCATATGAGAAAAGATGGTGTTTTACAAGGCTATGATCTTATTTGGAGAGGTGTAGAAATTACATCAGGAGCTCAAAGAGAACACAGATATGATGAAATAGCAAAGAACGCCGAAGAAAAAGGTTTAGGTAAAGATGTAGAATTCTACTTACAATTCTTTAAATATGGTTGTCCTCCACATGGTGGATTTGCAATAGGACTAGATAGACTTACAATGTTACTTTTAGGTACTAATATTAAAGAAACACAATTCCTATTTAGAGGACCTAATAGATTAAATCCTTAATTTTAAGGATTTTTTTATTTAAAAATATAATAAAATAAAATTGTTAAAAAAATGAATGCTAGGACTTTTTGTAGTGTTAGGAATTTGAGAGTATTTTATACTCTTTTTGTTTATTTTTTTATATATTTTTGATATAATTAATATGATATAGTGCAGATGGAGGATGTTTATGGATCAGAATTTAATTAACGAAACTTTAAAACACGAATTAAAAAAAGCTATTGCTATGGGAAACAAGGATGAAATAGAAAAATTGACAAAACTTTTAAAAATTTCACCTGAGCAAACTAAATATTTTGATAAAGGATTGACAGGGTTTCCTTCAATCGACCAAGTATGGCTTGATAAGTATAAAGATGGTGCTTATGATTTGGCTAACAATATTCCTGAGGATAAAACCGTATGGGATGTTATTGAAGAAAAATTATTAGAATATTATGATATTACGGCTATTGAGTATTTTAAAAGACAAATAACAAGAGAAAATTTTAGAGATAATGTATATAGATGGGCTAGAACTTTTAGAGCAATGGGAGTAGAGGAAAATGAAGTGGTTCCTGTGTATGGACCTTTTTTTCCAGATATAGCAGCTATGGTGTTTGCTCTTAATACTATTGGGGCAGTACCATATTTTTTGAAACTTGCTATTAGTCCTGAAGCTTTGGAAGAGGAAACTAGAGAAGCTAAGGTTGCTGTTGTATATGATGGAATGTGGGCAAATGTTGCGAATGAGTTTTCAAAAGCTAGATTTAAAAAAGTGTTAGTTGCTACGGCATCTGATGCTATGCCAAGTCCTAAAAAAGAAATTGTTTCATTTTTGAGTGGCTTAGCTGCCAAAAAAAACCATTCTCAAATCCCTGATGATAAAAAATATGTATGGTTGGATGATGCATTAAAGATTGCAGAATATTACACTGGGGAAGTAAAAGTGCCGTTTGTTAAAAATAGAGATGCTTTTATAACTAGTTCATCTGGTACTACTGTAGGTGGTGTTGTGAAGGGAACTGTTGCGACTAATGAATCTACAATATCACAACTTTATATGGCTGATGCATCTGATGTTTTGTATTTTCCTGGGGAAAAAGTTTTGAATCATTTTCCTCCAACTGCATCAACTTCATTGAATATTTTATTTATGTTACCTTTGTATCGTGGTATGACAATTATGATGGATCCTAGAGTTTCAGAAAAAGATTTTTATAATCAAATTATGCTTCTTAAACCTCAACTTGCTGTCAATACCGGAAGTGCATGGGAGGCATTCTTTAATAGAATTGAAAAGGAAATGGCGCAAGGTAAAAAATTTGATTTTTCATATGCAAGAGGATGGGTTGTTGGTGGTGAAGGAACTGACGTAAATAAATTCTTAAGATTTAAAAGAATTATGACATTGTGTGGTGCTCCTGATGCACTAGCAAGTGCGTATGGTACTTCTGAGGTGTTCTCTGCTGCATGTACAGAAAAATCTGACGCGAGATATGATTTTAGAAAACAAATAATGAGTGTTGGTATACCTTATGCTGGTATGACAGCTGGAGTATTTGATGAAAAAGGTAATGAACTTTCATATAATCAACGTGGTGATTTGCGTTTGAAAAGTAAGTCTATTATGAAAGGATATTATAACAAGCCAGAACTTACAAATAAATCTATGGAGAATGGTTGGTATAAAACTGGCGATATGGCAGAAATTGATGCTGATGGTTTTGTATACGTATGGGGACGTATGACTGATAAGATCACATTAGATAATGGTGAAAATGTATATTTGTTTGATGTGGCAAATATTATTAAAGAATTAGAATTTATTGATGATGCAATTGTTCTTTCAATGCCGTTAACAGAAAACAGAAATAATTTGGTTGCGCATATTGTATTTAACAAAAAATATGGTGGATGTGACACTAAAGAATTACTTGATATGATAAATTTATATTTAAATAAAAAAATGGGATATGGATTGCAAATATCTGCATATTCAATTCATGATAATATGCTACCGTATTCTCCTACGACATTAAAGAAGGACAAAAATGGAATGTCTAATCAACATTTGGGATATTTACAAGTGATTGATAATGAACTTAAAAATATTGAATTTGTTGTTAATGATGATGGTCTATTTGATATTGTTTATGAAAATGTTAAAGTAAAATAATAAAGGGTGTGAAAATATGTGGAATATGATATACTTAATAACTGGATTAATTTTAATTGCTATTTTGATGATTATATTTTTTAATAAAAGAGGAATTGACTCTAAAGAAAATAAATTGTTTGGTTTTATCATAGTAGCTAATTTTATTGAATATATAATTGAAATATCAATGCAATTTGTAGTAAGAATACTTGGAATTGATTTGGTTATTGTTGATGTTTTATGTAAAATGTATTTATGCAGTATATTTTTGGTATTTTCCATATTTTCTCTTTATACTATGGTAATATGTCTTAATAATAAAACTGTTGGTTATAAAATATTGAGAATATTATCAATTTCATATTGGTTAATTGGCAGTATTTTGTTAGTATACTTACCATTTAATAAGTATTATGATATAACTAGGATGTATGCATATGGCTGTGCTGTTGAATTGTTGAAAACTTTGCTTGGCATATATATGATAACATGGACTACTTTGCTAATTAAAAATATGAAAAATTTAAAAAACAAAAAGTATATTCCTATGTTTATTATTTTGTTTTTCCTTATTATTAATGTCCTATTACAAACAATAGATCCTAGCATTTTAATTGCAACAATGTCAGGTACAATTGTATGTTATACAATGTATTTCACTATTGAAAATCCTGATGTAAAAATGCTAGAAGAATTTAGGATAGCAAAAGACAGAGCTGAAAAAGCAAACGAAGAAAAAGAAATATTTTTATATGACATAACACAAGATATAAGAATGCCTTTATATGATATTAGAAAGGCTTCATCTTGGTTAGATACAAATGCTGATAGTATGACTAAAAATAGTATTCATGATGGAATGCATTATATACAAAATAAAACTACAAATGTATTAGATAAAGTAAATAATGTATTAGATATATCTAATATGGAACTTACTAATATTAAAATATATGAAAATAAATATGACATTAATAATTTAGTATCATATTTAAAGAAAACATATAAAAGTAGTGAGGATGTTGAAATTAAATATATGGTAGATTCTAATATACCTACAAGTTTATATGGTGATGTATTAAGATTAAAACAATTAATATCAATATTAATGGATAATGCAGTTAAATATACATCTTCAGGTACTGTATTCTTTAAATTAAATGCCATTAATAGAAAAGAAATAACAAGATTAATTATAACTGTAGAGGATACTGGAGTAGGTATAAAAGCATCAGATATCGATAATATATTTAATAAAGAAAATAGACTTTATAATAATCTAGATAAGATAGATGATAATAAAAAGAATTTAGCAATAGCTAAATCAATCGCATCTTTACTAGGAGGAGTATTACTTTTAGAAAGTGAAATAGGTAAGGGTACTAAAATAACTTTAGTAATAGATCAATTAATATATAAAGAACAAAGTAAAGAACTAGATAAATTAGAAGAAGATACTGTTAAATATGTAGATAAGAAAAAAGTATTAGTAGTAATAGAAGATGATGAATATTTAGCTAAAATTAAATCTAAATTAAAGAAATATGATATGGAAGTAGAATATGTAGATAAAGGAGCTAAATGTTTAGATAAAATAAGATTAAAAAACAAATATCATTTAATAATAATGGATGAACAATTAAAATATTTATCAAGTTTAGAGGTATTAAATAGATTAAAGAAGGTAACTAACTTTAATATACCAGTATGTCTACTTACAGATAATATTGAAAATGATAATTTTATTAAAGATGGATTTACATATTTATTAGATAGAAAACTAGATAGAAAATCTTTAGATAGTTTATTTGAAGAAATAGAAAAATAGACACCTTAGGTGTCTATTTATTTACCATATTACTTTCATAAAATAATGGGAATATATAGTAACCATTATTTTTTAAATATTCAATTTCATTTGGTAATAATTGTAATGTAATTTTATTATAATCATGCATTAATACTACTTCAATATTTGAATTTATAGAATTAATAAAATTATTCCAACCAATATCATAATTTCTTAAATTGCCACCATCACCAATAGAACTGGACCAATCAACCCATCCATAACCCGTGTCTCTTAATCTATCTATAATTTCATATTTTAGATGTCCTGCAGTAGCCGAACCACCAGGGAATCTTACAATATTAGTTTTTGTACCAGTTCTTTTATATATTAAATCTTCCTGCATTTTAACTTGTTCTATAAATGAATCTGTACTATTATAAAGACCTTTAAATATAGCATGTGAATATGTGTGGTTGGCCATAGTATGACCCTTAGAAGCTTCTAAAGCATATATGCCACTACAATCGTGACCTCTATAGTCAAAACAATCGTCTTTATTAAGACCTATAGTAAAGAAAGTTGCAAATATATCATATCTATCTAATACATCCAAAAACTGGTATGTTAAATTATAAGGACCATCATCAAATGTTAAATATGCAATTTTCTTATCAGATTCACCGGACAATATTTTATCTTCTAATGTTTTAGCTTTATTAAAGAAGTCATTTTTAATATTATTTATATTATCATCTATATTAAGAATACTAGATAATTTTTCATTTAAGGTATTATATTCATTTTCTATATAATTTTTATTTATATTGAGATTATTATAATTATCTTTTAAAATATTAGTTTCATTTTGAACCAAGTTAATATTAATAGTAATAATTATATTTATGAATATAGTGATAATTAGGGTAGTTAATAATATATATATTAAATATCTATTTCTTTTATTTTCCTTTGCCATTTTTCATATACCTTTAATTTGTTTTTAGTAATATCATCTAAATTATTAAGTGTATCCTTGTTATCTAAAATATATATTGATTTATCATTTATTTCATTAGTAATACTATTTATTTCATTCAAATAATAAACTTGTTTATTATGATATATATAGTAATTATATATATTAAATAAAAGCATTATTAAAGATAAAATAATTAATGATAATAATATTTTAATACCCTTTTTCATACTATCACCTAATATAATTTTAATACCTAAATATCTATTCGTCAACAATTTGCATTTTCATCATTTAGTGTGCTATAATATTTTTACCAAGAAGTGGGTACATTTTATAAGCCTACAGTTGATAATATTGGGAAACTAATTGGGTTGTGGTGTTGAAGACTCTTAATTTGAGGATCCTAAAGCAATTCATGTGTTGCCCCCCTGGTAGACCAGGTTTATTATCTAAAGTACTCCTCTTGGCTTTTATTTGGGTGAAATTATGGTAAATGAATTAAAAAAAATATTAAAAAGCATTAAAGGTAATATTATTATGGTATCTTTAAGTGATGAATATAAAAATATTATTATAAATAATAAAAATATCACATCTATATATACGTTAGATAGAAGATTATTTAGTAAAAATAATAAAGATAATATAAAAATTAATAAATTAAAGAAAAATTATAAAAATAAGATAGATTATATGATATGTGATGTTAATGGTGTTAATATTGATTTAAATAAAGTTATATATAATACATATAATGTTATAAGTAAAAAAATAATCTATTATGGTATAAAAGATGAATATGATGTTGATAGAATAATAAAAAAATATGAAAGATTTTCATTTACATGTAATAAAAAGATATATGATAATTCATTTATATTAGAAATAAATACTTCTAAAAGAAATGTTAAAAGATTATTTTTATATAAAATAAAAGATTTATGTGTAGATTTAATAGAAGTAATTGGTAATATTTTATTTAGTTAGTTGCATATTTATTAAATTTATGTTATTATTATACCTGTGGATCCGCTCATAGAAGATCCAGTAAACAAAGTTAAAGGAGTGAGATTATGAACGTAATTGATAAGATTACAGCAAAACAAATCAGAACTGACTTACCTGAATTCAGAGTTGGTGACCAAATTTCAGTTGGTTTAAAAATCGTTGAAGGTAATAAAGAAAGAGTTCAAGCATTTGAAGGATTAGTAATTGCAATTAAAGGATCTGGTGTTTCTAAAAACTTCACTGTTAGAAAATTATCTGGTGGTGTTGGTGTAGAAAGAACTATCCCATTTAATTCACCTAACATTGCTTCAATTGAAGTAATCCGTAAGAATGTTGCAAGAAGAGCTAAATTAGGTAACTGGTTAAGAAATTCTTCAAAACAACCAAAATTAAAAGAAAGAAAGTAGTAAAAACTTTCTTTTTTTGATATAATTAAATAGGTGATAATATGAATAAGCTAAGAGAATATATACCATATATATTAATTATTTTAAGTATTATTGCAATTAGAATGTATGTTATAACACCTGTGCGTGTTGATGGTCCTTCAATGAATCCAACATTAAAACAAGGTCAGATTCTACTTTTAAATAAATTAGATAAAAATTATGAAAGAATGGATATTGTAGTATTTTATCATCATGGTGAAAGATTAATTAAAAGAGTTATAGGTCTTCCTTATGAAACTGTATCAATTAAAGATAATAAATTATATATTAATGGTATATTAACAGATGATTATGCCGATGTAGAAACTAAAGATTATGATCTTAATGTTACAATACCAAAAGATTATTATTTTGTTTTAGGTGATAATAGATCAAATTCATTAGATAGTAGGGCTTTAGGTCTTATAAGTAAAGATAAAATAGTAGGTAGTGTGAGACTTAGATTACTACCTCCAGGTATAGTTTGACTATACCTTTTTTAAATGCTATACTTGGTATAGAATAGGAGTGTGTATATGAAATTTATAAAAGGATTTTTAACATTTATACTTGGTATTTTATTAGTAGGTGTGATAACTATCTTATCAGTATCATTAGGTTTAAAAAAATCTGTATCTAAAAACATATCTAATGTTTTATCTAGTGAAGCTATATATAGTTATATATCAGATGATTTAAATGATGCTGAAAAGGAAATTATTATAAATGCTTTAAAAGATTCAGAGGCACCTTTAGTAATTGATGTATATATTAATAATTATCTTGCATATAAAAAGGATTCTACTCATAAAGTAAATAGAAAAGATGCTGATATTATTATTAGTTATATTAATAGACATACAAGTGAACTTAAAGATACTAAAATACCTACTTCCATATCACTTGATGATATAGATAGTTATGCTAAAGAAAGTTATGAATGGGTTTCTAATGAAATAGATAGTGATTTAATAAATACAATATCTATTTATAAGGAATTTACTGGTATTAAGGTTTTAATATGTGAATTAGTATCTATAGTTATATTAATAGGAATTATAATGCTTATAACTTGGTCATTAATTAAATGGGTTAAAGTTGTATCTATTTCATTAATCATAAGTTCTATACTTAATATAGCAGCATATTTAGTAGTAACATTCTTAACTAATCAGATCAATAGCGAGATTATTAAACTACTTAATTTTGATATATTCTTAATAGTAGGAATAATATTATTTGTAATTGGTATAATAGGTATTATTATATATAATCTTATTAAGAAGAAGGATATAGATTAAATATCCTTTTTTTGTTATAATTATATAGGTGATGTTATGAATACATATAATGAACTTAAAATGTATTATGGTGCATATTTAGGTGTTATGTCTATGGATAGTTATAAAACAAAAGAATATGTATTAGATACTGTTCAAAAGGAAATAGATAAATTCATAGAAAAAAATAATATGTATTATCATGACGAAGTATTAGAAGAAGCAAAAAAGCAATCATTAATTACTGATTTACAAGATAGTTTGATTGTACTTAAAAGAATCAATGCTTCTCTTGAATTAGTGATTATGATAAAAGAAAAAGTAAGGGAACTTTCTAAAGAGAAGTAGGTGTATTATGAAATTTATAAAATTTATATTAATAATTATACTTTTTATAAAGCAATTTTTATATGACATATTTAATTCAGATGATTCTTCCTCTGTTAAAGAAAGAAAATTTCGTATATCAGATTTTTATATTGAAGCAAATAAAATAAGTAAAGAATTAAATGATATGGAAAAAGTAACTATATCTATAAAAGAAAAAGATGCAAATATAAAAAAATTATATAAGAAATATGAAAATATAGAAAAAAATATTAATGATATTGAAACTAAAAATATATTTAAAAAAGAAACTATAGAAATGATTAAAAAAGTTAATAAGAATAACTTAGAATTATTAGATTATTATAAAGAAAGATATAAACCTGCTAAAAAAGCTTTAGTTAAATCTAAAGATAATATTAAAGAAATAAAAGACTATGATATACTTAACTTATCTACTTTTAAAGAAAGTGATAAAACAAGAGATATATATGCATTATATGTACTAGAAGCAAATAAAGTATTAAAAGATAGTAAAGATATAATAAATGAAGTATTAGATGATATTAAAAATACTAATAAATCTTTTAATAATGAATATAAAATAGAAGAATTAAAAAAACAAATTAAAAAAATAAAAGATAGTTATTATGATTTTAAACATAATAGATATATATATGAACTTGAAAATGACTTTAATCTAAACGAAATAGATAAATACGGTATACTTAAAAATAGTAATGCATTAGATGAATGTTTAAAGAAGTGTGAATTAATATTAAAAAAGATAGATGACGCTAAAAGAAATGAAGACAAAAAAGAAGAAATAGTAAAGAAACAAGAAGAAAAGGAATTAAGAAAGCAAGAAGAAAAAGAAGCAAAGAAACCTAAAATATTACTAGAAATAAATGATGCATGTACATCTATAGAAAAAGATGTCATGAAAAAAGAAAATAGGTTAGCTAGGTTTGAAAAAAGTCTTACACTTTCTAAAACATATGAAAGAAAAATTAAAAAGATGAATTATTTTGATAATGTATTAACACATACGATTAGAATGTCTTTAGTAATTCCATATAAAGTATATAAAACTAGAGGATTAAATAGATTAGTATCAATATGTTTTATGAATAATAATATTAGATATTTAAGAAAGATTCTTACTAATAATTTAGATTCGAATTACCTATTATTAAGTCGTTATATTAAGGGTGAAGAAGATATATTAAAATCATATGAAAGAGTATTAAATGATTCATTATATCAAATAAGTACTTTAAAAGAAGAATATATAAAATATTATGGATATATGGCTAATAACGAGATTAAAAAAACATATTTAAAATTACAAACATTAGAAGATACTTTAAATAAAGATTTAGATAAGTTAGAAATACGTGAGGTTAATTTAAAAGAAAAGGTTAAGACACTTAGAAGACATTGATTGACAGTTTTAAAAAAACTAGTTATAATATTTTAGAATAATTGATAGAGAACTCACTAAAGAAAAGGGGTTAACTATGAGCATGCTTACACAAGAAAAACTTACGGAAATTAGGACAAGTGTTGATATAGTAGATATTATATCTAGCTATATGCCACTTCAACATAAAGGTTCAAACTATTGGGGTGTTTGTCCTTTTCATAGTGATACAAATCCTAGTTTATGTGTTTCTCCTGATAAGCAAATATATACATGTTTTGTATGTCATAAGACAGGTAATGTATTTAACTTCATTATGGATTATGAACATGTATCATTTATGGAAGCGGTTTCTAAAGTAGCAAGTAAATCAAATATTAATGTTGATTTAAATATAAAGGTTAAAAAAGATATTAATTCTAATTTATATAAAATATATGAAGATGCAAATAAGATATATCAAAATAATATTAATACATCTTTAGGATTAGGTGCTAAAAAGTATTTACTTGATCGTGGTATTAATGATGATATTATTAAATATTTTGGTATAGGTCTATCTATTAATGAAAGAGATATTATCTATAAAAGTTTATCTAAAAAATATGAGATGAAAGATTTACTAGAATCTGGTTTAGTTACAAAATCTACATCAATATATGATACATATCAAAATAGGATTATGTTTCCTTTATGGAACTTAGAAGGGAAAATAGTAGGTTATAGTGGAAGAATATATAATGGTGAAGACGCATCAAAATATATCAATAGTCGTGAATCTAAAATATTTAAAAAAGGTGAACTTTTATATAATTACCATAGATCAAAAGAAGAAGCTAGAAAACTAGATACTATTATAGTAGTTGAAGGATTCATGGATGTTATAGGATTATATAAAATAGGTATATTAAATACTGTAGCAATGATGGGTACAGCTGTAACTAAATATCAAGCTAATTTGATTAAGCGAATGGCATCAAATGTAATATTATTATTTGATGGTGATGAAGCAGGTGCAAAGGCTACATTAAGAAGTGTAGATGAATTTTTAGAAATGGGTGTTACACCTAAGATAGTAAGATTAGAATCTGATTTAGATCCTGATGATTATATTAAGGAATATGGTAAAGATAGATTCATGGAAAAACTAGAAAATCCTATTAATGTTATGGATTTTAAATTAAGTTATTTTAAGAAAAATAAAAGTATGACTAGTGATGTAGATAAAGCTAGTTATGTAAATGATATATTAAAAGAATTAATGCATATTACTGATGATGTATTAATTGAATTAACATTAAAAAAATTAAGTATAGAGTCTGGACTAGATATAGAATTTTTAAGATCAAAATTAGTTCCAGAAAAAAAGGAAGAAAAAGTTATAAGAGCACCTAAGATAAAATTAGATAAATATAGTTTAGCTGAGGCATCATTATTATACTATATGTTAAAAGATCCATTAGCTATTCAAATATATAATGAACATGTAACTAATATAAGAGAAAAAAAATATCGCTTTTTAGCAAGAAAGATATTACAATTTTATAAAGAATTTGGTAAAATAGATGTTGCGGCATTCATAGATACTTTAAGAGATGACGATGATGCATTAAATGTAGTAGGAGAAATTACCTCAATGGATTTATTAGAGGATATAACTAAAAATGATTTGATTGATTATGCCAAGGTCATACAAGAGGGTAACTATTTAGAAGCAATAAATAATCTTACGGAAGAGATGAAAAATGCAACTAACTTAGATGAAAAGATTCGCCTAAGTGAAGAAATTAGAAAACTCAATAGTAAGCTTAAGGGTTAGGAGAATGTATATGGTAAACGAAATTAAGAGCTTTGAAGAAAGAAAAAAGGAGCTTGTTAAAAATGGTAAGTCAAAAGGTTTTATTACTTATGAAGAACTTGCCAATGCCCTAAAAGGATTAGACCTTGATTCAGATGCATTAGATGATTTATATAATACATTTAATGAAAATAATATAGCAATTCTTACTGAAGATGAATCTAATGGTGGTGGAGATTCACTAGATAAGATTATTTTAGATGATGATACATTAACTAAGGATTTAACTATCAATGATCCAGTTAGAATGTATTTAAAAGAAATTGGTCAGATTAAATTATTAACATTAGAAGAAGAATCAGCTTTAGCAGATAGAGTTGCAGCTGGGGATGAGGAAGCTAAAAATATATTAGCAGAAGCTAACCTTCGTTTAGTTGTATCTATTGCAAAAAGATATGTTGGACGTGGTATGCTTTTCTTAGATTTAATCCAAGAAGGTAATATTGGTCTTATGAAAGCAGTAGAAAAATTTGATGTATCTAAGGGATATAAATTTTCTACATATGCTACTTGGTGGATTCGTCAAGCTATAACAAGAGCTATAGCAGATCAAGCAAGAACTATACGTGTACCTGTACACATGGTAGAAACAATTAATAAACTTGCAAGAGTTCAAAGACAATTGACTCTAGAACTTAATAGAGAACCATCTGAAGAAGAACTTGCTAAGAAAATGGGACTTTCTGTTGATAAAATCCATGAAATATATAAGATTAGTCAAGAACCAGTTAGTTTAGAAACACCAATAGGTGAGGAAGATGATTCACATTTAGGTGATTTTGTACCTGATGAACATAATATGTCTCCAGAAGAATTTGCAACAAATGAAATGCTTAAAGATGAAATAGCAGATGTATTACTTACTTTAACTGAAAGAGAAGAAAAAGTAATAAGATTAAGATTTGGTCTTGAAGATGGTAAATCTAGAACATTAGAAGAAGTTGGTCAAATGTTTGGTGTAACTCGTGAACGTATTCGTCAAATTGAAGCCAAGGCATTAAGAAAATTAAGACATCCTTCACGTTCTAGAAAATTAAAAGACTATATGGAGAATTAATGAGTAAAAGATTAAATGCATTAGCTAGTTTAGTTGATACAAATAATGTTTTTGATGTAGGCTGCGATCACGGCCTACTTTCTATTATGTTATCAGATACTCATAATGTAGTCGCATCTGATATTACGCCATCATCAGTTAATATTGCTAAAAAAAATATTAAAGAAGCAAATGTTAATGTAGAAGTAATTCAAAGTGATGGTTTAGATAAATTAGATATTGAAAAAGATGACACTATTATTTTAGCAGGTATGGGTACATATACCATTATGAAAATACTTAAGAATAATATTGATAAAGTATCTAATACATTAATTATACAAGCAAATAATAACTTAGATATTTTAAGACGTAATATAGTTAAGTTAGGTTACTATATTGATAGTGAAATTACCTTATATGAAAATAGATGGTATACATTAATTAGATTTAAGAAAGGTCATGTTAAGTATAGGAAAATTGATTATATTTTAGGACCTAATCCTAATATTGATTATATTAAGTTTAATCTTGATATTTATAAGAAAATGTATAATAAAATACCTAATAGATATTTTATAAAAAAACTAAATACATATTTAATTATTAAAACTATTGAAAGAAAACTACATAATTTAATGTAGTTTTTTATTTTTTATGTTATAATGAATATAGAATAGGTGATCGTATGAAGAAAGGGTTTACATTAGTAGAATTACTTGCAGTTATTTTAATATTAGGTATTATAGGAACTATAATAACAATAACATTATCAACTTTTATTGAAAAAACAAGACGTGAAGCATTTAAACAATCAGTGATTGGTATATTGCGTTCTGGTGAACAATATATTGCAAACTATAATTTTAAACATCCGGATAATGTTGCAGAATATCCAATTATTTTTTCATGTGGTAATGGTTCATGTTTATATAATGATGATGCCTTAGCAATTCATGGAATGGTACCAACATCTGGTAGAGTTGCTGTTGAATCTAAGACATCTGTTTTAGCCAATTTATTAACAGATGGTAGATACTGTGCATATGGTTATAAACATGATCTTAAAATAGGAAGAAAATGTAGTGATGTGTCTCCTGATTATGATGCTATAGCAGAAGTATACGCAGCACATTATGCATGTACTGACGGTAGAACTTTAAATGGTGAAAATTGTCAGTATTACTATGCTTCTAATGCAGCTCAATGTGGTAGTTCACAAGTTGATTGTGGTTGTCATGATGATTATGCTTGTTATGAGGTTTATTGTAAGCAAAAACCTAACGGTGAATTCTATGATTGTTACTGTACAGGAGAACGTTACGAATACTTACATACAACATGTTCAAAATGTACACAAGCTAATTCTTGTACAAAAAATGAAAATCAATATCGTATATATGCTTGTAATGAAGGTGATGTATTAGATGGAGAAACTTGTTATCATTATACATGCCCATATGGTGGGATATTAGAAGGTACTACATGTGTACAAGAATAGGTGAAGTATATAAAAAAAGGGATTTACTTTAATAGAATATTAAAGGAACTGAAAGATTAATTTTCTTTCAGTTTTCTTATTTATAAAAAGTAGGACCATATGTATAGTCTTCTTCTATACTATTAGATATGTTTTCTTTAGGTTTGGTATCTGGTTTAGTAAATTCATTCATTACTTTAAACATTGTTTTAGTATTTTTAATCATTGGTGATATTTCTTTTACTACTGGTATAGCTTGATTAACAAAATTAAGTGTTTTTTGAGCTCCAGATAATATATTAGATAATTTGATGCCACCAAATAAACTAGAAAATAAACCTGTTCTTGTAGTAGTATAAGGCATAAAGTAAGGATTATAAAAATTCATAAAATCATTCCTTTCAAAATATTATATGAAATTAATACAAAAAAGTTTTTTTATTGATAAAAATATGATATAATTGATATAGTGTAGAAGAGTAGATAGGGCGGGGTGTATATGAAAAAAGCAAATGATAAAAAACGCGGCTTACTTTTTTTCATTGTGTCTATACCTAGATATTATTGGAATGCTTTTGTATATATTTCATATATGGTATATTTACCATTTAAATATATTTGTGAAGGATTTATTTGGACTTCATATGGAATATATAGATTACTTACATTCCCTATAAGAGCTATTATAGAAAGTATTAAAAATTCTAAAGATGTACCTAAAGCTGAAGAACGTATGAGACTTAAAGAAGAAAAAGCTTTAGAAAAACAAAGACGTATATTAGAAAAACAAGCCAAGAAAGAAAAAGAATTTATTAAACGTGAAGAAGAAAGAGCTAGACGTGAAAAAAGTAAACAAGACATGGATGAAGATTATGTTAATGCAGATGTAGAAATAGAAAAACATGATCTTAACTGGGCTTTAAATAAATTCTTCGGTGCAATAGCAGAAGCACCTAAAAAATTAAAAGACGCAATTGTTAAATCATATCAAAATTCAACATTATATAAAAATGCACGTAATAAAGATGATATTAATAGACAAGCATTACTTTTGAACTTTGAAGGCGAGGATGCTGAAAAGAGTGAAGTTAAGATTGTTTATGAATATATTGCTAAAGATATGAATGGTAAAACAGTTAAAGGATACTTTGATGCATTCTCTAAAGTTGAAGTTCATTCATATTTGTTATCTGAAGGTTATGAAGTATATAGTATTAGAACTAATAAATGGATTCAATTATTACATGGTAGTTCTGGAACTGTTACTAATGTTAGAGTTAAAACAGCTGATTTAATATTTATGCTTACACAATTATCAACATATATTAAAGCTGGTATACCACTTGTTGAATCATTAAAAATATTATCTAAACAATATCAAAAGAAAAGATATCAAAAATTATTCAGCGCGATTATATATAACCTTTCAATGGGTGATAGTTTTTCAGATGCTTTATCTAAACAAGGTGATGCATTCCCTAAATTATTAATTAACATGGTTAAAGCATCAGAACTTACTGGTGAACTTCCAGAAGCCTTAGATGATATGGCAGATTATTATACTGAAACAGAAGCTACTAGAAAACAAATGATTAGTGCAATGACATATCCATCAATTGTCTTAGTAGTTGCTATGGGTGTTATGACATTTATAATGTTATTTGTTATTCCTAAATTTGTTAATTTATATTCAACATTTGAAAATGCTCAAATACCAGCATTTACTCAAGCAATAATTAATTTCAGTAATTATATTCAAAAGAATATTGTTTGGTTGGCATTAGGAATATTAGTATTTATATTAATAATTATATATTTATATAAAAATGTTAAAGTTATACGTATTGGTATGCAATGGATTGCAATGCATATACCTCCTTTAGATAAGATTATTATTTATAATGAGGTTACAATGTTTACTAAGACATTTGCATCACTTTTAAAACATACTGTATTTATTACAGATAGTATGGAAATCTTAAATAAGATGACTAATAATGAAATATATAAGAGTATGATGCTTGATACTATTACAAACTTAGCTAAGGGTGAAAAAATATCTAAGGCATTTGAAAATGTATGGGCATTCCCAGTACCTGCATATGAAATGATTGTTACAGGTGAAAAGACTGGTCAATTAGCTGAAATGATGCAGAAGGTTTCTGAATATTATCAAGAGTTACACAGAAACCAAGTTACTAAATTAAAAGCATTCATAGAACCAATACTTATCGTATTCTTAACATTCATGGTTGGTGTAATTGTTCTTGCAGTTGTTATACCTATGTTTAATATGTATAATCAAATTCAACTATCAAGTACAAACTATAATTTATAGAGGTGATTTAATGCAACTAAGTATATGCATAGGATTATTTTTACTAGGAACAATATTAGGAAGTTTTTACAATGTGGTGGGGTATAGATTACCTAAGGGTGAATCTATTATAACTCCACCTTCTCATTGTCCTAATTGCAATCATAGACTTTCAGCATTCGAATTAATACCTATATTATCTTTCTTGTTACAAAAAGGTAAATGTAAGGTATGTGGTAGTAAAATATCATGGTTTTATCCAATATTTGAAGCATTTTGTGGTATTTTATTTGTATTATCATATTTAAGTTTTGGTCTTACATATGAACTTATATTATCATTAACATTTATATCTATGTTAATAATAATTATGGTATCAGATTATCATTATATGATAATATCTGATGAAGTATTAATATTCTTTGGATTAGCTATAATTATAGAAAAAATATTAATATATGGAATTGGTTCATTAAAAGAAACTATAATATCTGGTTTAATAGCATTTGTAGTTATGTTTATTATTAAAAAATTTGGAGATTTAATATTTAGACAAGAATCCATGGGTGGAGGAGATATTAAACTTTTAGGTATCTTTGGTCTTATGTTAGGATGGCAGAATGCTTTAATTTCTATTATAGTTGCATCTTTTATAGGACTTCCAATATCTTTAATTGCTGTGAACTTAAAAAAAACACATATAGTTCCATTTGGTCCTTTTTTAGCCATAGGAGCGATTATAGTGTTACTTGTACATTTCAATATATTTGAAGTAATGAATTATTTAACTTGGTAAGTACCTTATAGGTACTTTTTTTATTTGATAACGTATAAATATCAATTTGAATCAAATTAAAGGTCATTGAAGTTAGAAAAATTAAGTATTTAATGTATTGATATTATTAGAAGTATATATGCAAAATTAAAACGTGGTTTATTCAACCGCGTTTATTATTTGACTATCATTCATTTTAGCAGGAGCAGAAACATTTCTTTTTGATTCTGTTTTTTCTTGATGTTCTTTTTCTATTTTATTTTCTTCATCTTCTTTTTGATCGATAGCAATTCTTGCTGTATCAATAGCAGATCTTAAATCATTTTCACCTGATAAATCATCATCATCTAATTCAATTAATTTTAATATTTCTTCAAATGTAGTATAACCTTGTTCAACTTTTTCTAAACCATCTTGAAGTAGGGTATTAACACCAGCTTGGTATACTAATTTTCTTAATTCTTCTTTAGAAGCACCTTCAGATAATGCATCTCTAATTTCTTGATTAATTAATAATACTTCATGGATAGCAATTCTTCCTTTATATCCATTACCACATTCTTCACAACCTTCAGCACTCCAAACTTCATTAATATCTCTATGTAATACTTTTTGGAATAATTCTTTTTCATAATGTGTTGCTTTTCTTTTTGTTCTACAATGTGGACATAATCTTCTAGCCAATTTTTGAGATATGATTCCTTCTAGACTTGATGCTAGTAAGTATCTTTCAACATCCATATCTAGTAAACGTTCAATTGTATTTAAAGAGTTGTTAGTATGGATTGTAGAAAGTACGATATGACCTGTAATAGATGCACGTACGGCAATTTTAGCAGTTTCATTATCACGAATCTCACCAATCATAATAACGTTAGGGTCTTGTCTCAAGATAGAACGTAATGCTGATGCGAATGTAAGACCGATTTCTGAGTTAACTTGTACTTGGTTAACACCTTCGATTTCCATTTCTATTGGGTCTTCTACAGTAATGATATTTGTATATTCTTTATTTAATCTTTGTAATACAGAGTATACTGTAGTAGATTTACCAGTACCAGTAGCACCAGTAACTAAGATAATACCATTTGGTATAGAAATCATTTGTAATACTTTTTTATAATTGGCTTCAGAAAAACCTAATGTTTCAATACCAGCTAAACTCATTGAGTAGTCCAAAATACGAATAACTATTTTTTCACCATTAGATGTAGGTAGACAAGATACACGAAGATCTAATGGAATATCTTGCAATGTTGCTTTAATCGCGCCATCTTGTGGTAATCTTGATTCTGTAATATTCATACCAGATATAATTTTGATTCTTGTAACTAAGTTCTTTTTAATTATATTAGGTACTTCAGCATAATCAATTAATTGACCATCAATACGAATTCTTATCTTCATGAATTCTTCCCATGGATCGAAGTGAATATCTGATGCACCTCTTTTGGAAGAATCTACCAATATTTCATTAACTACTTCAACTACTGGCATTTTATTAAAATCGAATGTTCTTAACATAATATCCCTCTATTCTTATACTAATATTATTATATAATAAATATTCAATAAACACAATAAGTATTTTATTGTAAGTTATTTAATAATTAAATATTGCTCAGATGAAAGAATAATATCTAGAACATACGAACTTAAAAATTAATTATTTTAATTACATAAATAATGTGTTATAATTAATAATAGGTGAGAGTATGAATAAGAAGGGATTTACTTTAGTAGAATTATTAGTGTCTATTGTTTTAATATCTACTATCGCATATTTCTTGTTTCAAATTATATTTGTTATTCGTGATATTTATGTAGATAGAAATATCAAAAGTGAAGTATATATTGAAACATCTAACATCTCTAATATTATAAATAAAGATATATTGTCAAAACAAAAAGATGATATATCTCTTTCTCGTGTCTTTAAAGTTAATGATGATGAGATAGATATGGTATATAGTAATAATGAATTAATGATTATTAAAATTAATCGTGATACTAATACTATAAGTTATGCAAATTATAGTGTTGATATTTCTAAAGATGTTAATATTGGTAATATAGAATTATATTATAATTATGATAATACTAGTTTAGAAAAGAATGGTGTATTATATATTAAAATACCTATTACAAAAAATAAAACTGATTTTAGTATAGTTATATTAGCAAGATATGATAGTACTAAATTATCTACTAACGCTACGCATTTAGTAGAAGCAGAAGAACCAGAAGAAAATAATCCAAGATGGGATTTTGAATATACAGGAGATGTACAAGAATTTACTGCGGCTGAAGCAGGTGTTTATCAAATTGAACTTTGGGGAGCAAGCGGTTCTGGTGCATATGGTGGAAAAGGTGGATATACTAAAGGTAATGTTGTTTTGGCCTCTAATCAAAAATTATATGTATATGTAGGTCAAAATAATTCTTCTAATACTCCAACTTTTAATGCACTTAATCAAACTATAAATAATACAAATTATAATAGTGGTGGCGGTTCCACTGATATTAGAACTACTAATGGTAATTGGTATGATTTTAATTCTATAAAATCTAGAGTTATGGTGGCAGCTGGAGGCGGCGGTTATTGTGCAGGTCGTGGTGAAAACGAATTATATTCTGGTGGAGCTGGCGGTGGACTTACTGGTTATAATTCTTCATTAAATGGTGAAACTGCTGCTATTTCGTATGGTGCTACGCAGACTGGTGCAGGAGCACCTGGTACATGGCAAGATGGTGGAGCGGGTAATCGTGGTGTATTTGGTTCTGGTGGTTCTCCATATGTGGCTGCAACTAATAATTATCGTGTATCTGGTGGCGGTGGCGGTGGCTACTATGGTGGTTCATCAGGTCCTGTTTGTAGTGGTGATTGCTCTTTTAGTGCATCAGGTGGATCTTCATATATATCTGGTCATGCTGGAAGTTTAGCGATTGATTCGGCATCTACATCATCATCTATTACCTTAAAAAGTGGTTGTACAGCGTCATCTACAAGTGTGGATTGTTCAACACATTATAGTGGTCTAAAATTTACTGATACAGTTATGATAGATGGTGCAGGCTATAATTGGACTACTACTAAAGGTTCACAAGTCGGTATGCCAAAATATAATGGTACTGAAGGTACTATGAATGGCAATATAGGCAATGGCTATGCTAGAATCACATTATTGTCTAAATTGAATCTGACTGAAGTTAATTTAAATTTATCTGGTAGAACATTGGGAACTCCAAGTAATACTGCAAGTGCTAATACTACTAAACGTACTTGGAATGTTAATACTTATGCTGTTGGCTTATCAGGTGATAATTACTATACTCAAAGCTATATTTCTAATCATTCGGTTAGTGCAAATTCTGTTACTATCGCAAGTGGTTGTGGGTATGGTTTAGTTATTCCTTTAACACTTGAACAAAACAAGACTTATTCAGTTACTCCTCAAGTAACACCAATGTATTATACTTCTGATGGTACATTTGGTGGAACTGTTTCGGTTACAAATGTGGGCGACTATAATCATTTTACAGTTCCGGCTAATGCAGAGTATATATTACTTCATTATACTGGTGGAGGTGCTTGCTCAACTGAAGGAAGCAGGCAATCTAAAACTTATTCAAACATTCATTTATATAAATTAAATTAATATTATCAATAGAAAAGAGGATATATTATGAAAAAAGTAAGGTTAAATAACAAAGGTTTTATAATGACAGAAGCATTAATTATATCTGCTGTTGTTTTAACCGCGCTTATTTTAATATATGCTCAATTTATTAAAATCAATCGTGCTTATACAAATGATTATTTATTTAATGATGTAGATGGTATGTATAAGTTAAGTCAAATTGCTACTTATTTAGATGATGAAAATTATACAGACGGATTAAGTATAAGCAATGGTTATATAGATATTACAGATTGTAGTTTTGCTACTAATGAATCATATTGTAAAATCTTATTTGATGCTGCTGATATTAAATATTTATTAGTAACATTTAGTGATAAAACAATATTGGCAAGTGAATTGACAAATAATAATCCATATGATTCTAGATTCATGTTGTTTGCTAGAAATATAGATGATTCTGATATTTCATATGGGTATACATTAGTAGCAGAGTTTAAAAATGGTACTTATGCATCATTACCATATGGATATGGTATTATGACTAGATGTGCTTATGAACCTGGTCATTCATGGGATTTTGCATATACAGGTAATGTTCAAACATTTGATGTGCCTTGTGACGGATTATATAAATTAGAAGTATGGGGTGCTAAAGGTGGAGTATGCGGTGGCGGTTCTGTAGGTGGAGCTGGTGGATACGCATCTGGATATGCATTTATCAATCATGCGAAAGATATTTATGTTGTTGCTGGTGGAACTGGCGGATATAATGGCGGCGGTAGTGGATGTGGAACTGGCGGTGGCGCTACACACATTGGTCTTTCAAATAATTTATTAAAAAATACTGCTGTTGAGGATTTATATATCGTTGCCGGTGGCGGTGGAGCTGGATCTGACGGAACATTTACTTGGTGGGATGATGCCAAAAATAAAATGCGTACAGATGTTTCAACTCTAACTGGTGGCTCTGGCGGTGGCTCAAATGGTGGCAATGGTGCGACTAACACAGGTAATGGTTGTTATTATGGCTATGGTGCTACACAAACAGCTGGTGGCCGTGGTGGCAATGGCAGAACTAATTTAGATGGTAGTTATGGCCAAGGTGGTAACGGAGGCGGCAACGGAGGCGGCGGAGGCGGCTTTTATGGCGGCGGTGCTGGAACCGGATGTAATACTTCTAGTGCTGGTGGCGGTGGTTCTGGATACGTTGGTGGTGTTCCTGAAATTACGTATAAAGGTAATACTTACACACCGTCTACATCTAATGGTGGTAATGGTTCTAATGGTAAAGCTAAAATTACATTAGTAACATATTAAAAAAGAGTAGCAATACTCTTTTTTCTTTACTAAAAAATGAATATGATATATACTATATATAGAATAGGTGAGTATATGAAAAAAAAGGGATTTACATTAATAGAGTTATTAGCAGTTATAGTAATACTAGCAATAATAGCATTAATTGTTACACCGGTGATATCTAGAATAATAGAAAAGACTAAAAAGGAAGCATTTAGACAAAGTGTCGTAGGAGTAATCCAATCAGGAGAATATTATATATCAAAATATTTGATAGAAAATAATGGAGCAGATATAACGTATCCTATTCCATTTGTATGTGATGGTACATCATGTTCACATGAAAGTGATGTATTAACATTTAATGGAGCTACTCCAAAAGGTGGAAGAGTCATAGTAGAATCAAGAAAAGAAGTAGTAGCAGAATATATTACGGATGGTAAATATTGTGCATCTGGAACTAAATGGAACTTACAAGTAGCAACTAACTGTAGTGATATCGATACAACTGCACCAGTAATATCAGGTACATTAGAAGGTAAAGTAATACATTTATCAATAACAGAAGAAGAATCAGGTGTTAAAGGATACTGTGTCAATACAAGTGAAGATTCTAATTCATGCAATTGGATAGATACAAGTGATAAAAATATTGATCATACATTAGAAAGTGCAGGTACATATTATGTATATGCACGTGATAATAAAGATAATATAAGTAACAGATTAGAATTTACAGCTGATGTTGATGCATTCTGTGCTTATGAACCAGGTCATGAATTTGATTTTGCATATACAGGTAATGTTCAAACATTTGATGTTCCATGCGATGGTTTATATAAACTAGAAGTATGGGGATCAAAAGGTGGAAGTATTGGATCATATTCAGGTGGTAATGGTGGATATTCATCTGGATATACAATACTTACTAAAGGAAATAGTCTATATGTTGTAGCAGGTGGTCAACCATACAATGGTGGTGGTAGAGCATCTGGAAGCGATCATGACGATTATGATTTTGGATATGAGAGAAGTGGCGCAGTAACGTATGGTGGAGGTGCTACTCATATAGCAAAAGTAACTGGTACACTTGCTGATATTGGATATACATCTTTTGTAACTCAGGGTAATGGTCTTATTGTTGCTGGTGGCGGTGGAAGTTCTGCTTATGCTAAACCTTCTGATAGTAACTTAACTGGTGGAACTGGCGGAGGACTTAATGGTGGTAATGGTGTAGCAGGAACAGGTGGGACACAAACATCAGGTTATGCTTTTGGCCAAGGCCAAACTGGAGGAACTAATCTGAATTCACCAGCTGGAAACGGTGGAGGCGGCTTCTACGGTGGAAAAACAACATATAGTGGCACTGGCGGAGGCGGTGGCTCTGGTTGGATAGGTGGAGTACCTACGCTTGAATACAATGGAACTATTTATTCACCATCTACGTCTAATGGTGTTAATGGAAGTACCGGTAAAGCTAAAATTACATTAATAGAATATTAAGCATTAATTTATTAATGCTTTTTATATTGTTATTAATAAAGTTAATATAAATGCAATTATCATATGGATAATTCTAGCAATTAAGTATGGAATATATTTAATTTTAGTATCTGATATAATTGAATATATTTGACTATGTATTGCAAATCCACCAAATGATAATATACTTGATATTAAAGCTGCTTTAAATCGCATAGAAATTTTCAGTAATGATATTTTATGTATACCATTAGTTATTTCTAAAATACTACTTATTAAAGCATTAAAAAAACTGTTTAAGTTAAATGTTTGATTTATAATGCTGGTTAAAAATGAAAATGTAGTAATAGTACCTAATATAAGTAATACAGTATTAATGCCATCTTTAATAGCAATAGATAATGTTGTACCTATATTATTTTTAATATTATTTTGATATGTTTTATTATTAGTATAGTATGTGTTTTTATAATTTTTAAATATTAAACCTATAATAATATTTGATATATAATGTGTAAATAATATAATATATGCATATTTAGTATTTAGTAAGTTAGATACCGTATTAATAATAAACAAAGGATTAGAAAAATGTGTGAACATTAAAGCTTTGGAAGACGTATCTAAATCTATAATATCTTTACTATATAAATCTTTAATATATTTAGCAGAAGATGGGAAACCAGTAAATATACTTAAAATAAAAATAAAAGATACATTTTTATTTATACCAAATAAAAACATTAAAGGTTTTAATATATTACCAATAAGATTTATAAAACCATAATTGATAAGTAGGGATGATATAATAAAAAAAGGAAATATAGATGGGAATATATTATTTTTCCATATTTCAAATGCAGTCAAGACACTTTCTAAAACTATATTACTATTAATTATCATTTTATATGATATAATTAATAAAGTTATAATAATTATAATATTTATATGTGATTTCATAATCACCTCGGAGGTTATATGTTTAATAAATTATATATAAAAATAAAAGAAATATTAAAAAATGAACCTATATTATCTTATATAATTATCATTTTAATCATGATTAATTTTATAAGATTACCTTATTATATAAATGGTACTGGTGGTATTGTACCTTTAGATAAGAAAATAATTATAGAAAATGAATATAAAAATAAAGGTTCATTTAATATTGCATATGTATCTGAATATAAAGCTAATTTATATACACTTTTATATGCATGGTTAAATCCTAATTATGATATTATTCCTAAAAGTGAATATTTAAATACAACAGATACTGATAATACTATGAATTATAGAGATAATTTAGAACTTACTTCATCATTAGATAATGCTTTATATGTATCTTATATTAAAGCAGGTGAATTTATAAGTATTGAATCAAATGATATATATGTAACATATATATTGGATGGCGCTATTACGGATATAGAAGTAGGAGATAAAATATTAAAAGTAAATGATATACCTGTATTAACTAAAGATGATGTAAGTAATATTATTAATACATTAAATAAAGATGATGATGTTACATTTGATGTATATAATAAAAAAGATATTAAAAGACATGGTAAAGTATTGGAAACTGATAACTATAAATATGTCGGATTATATCTTACAGAAGATACTAAATATAAAGTAGATAGAAATATTAAATTTAAATTTGATCATAATGAATCTGGTCCATCTGGAGGTCTTATGGTCGCGCTGGAAATATATAATAGTATTAATGATGTAGATATTACTAAAGGATATACTATAGCAGGAACAGGTACAATTGATAAGATGGGTAATGTTGGTAGTGTAGCTGGTATTAAATATAAACTTAGAGGTGCTTCAAAAGCAGGTGCTAAAGTATTTTTAGTACCACTAGATAATTTAGAAGAAGCTTTATATGAAAAAGAATTAAATAATTACAATATCAATGTAGTCGCGGTAAGTACTTTTAATGATGCATTAAAGTATTTAGATAGTTTATAAATTGGTATAAAAAACAATAAAATTGTGATAAAATATTAGTTGGTGGTAGTATGACTTTAAAGGATATAGACATTAATAAATTAAGTCCTGGTATGAAACAATATTATGATATTAAAAAAGATAATATGGATGTAATATTGTTTTTTAGACTTGGAGATTTTTATGAGATGTTTTTTGAAGACGCTATACTTGCTAGTCGTGAATTAGAACTTACTTTAACAAGTAAGAATGCAGGGTTAGAAGAACGTGTACCTATGTGTGGAATACCTTTCCATGCTGCTAATATTTATATAGAAAAATTAGTAGAGAAAGGTTATAAAGTAGCAATAGCAGAACAAATGGAAGATCCTAAAACTGTTAAAGGTATTGTTAAAAGAGAAGTTACTCAAGTAGTATCAAAAGGAACTGTTATTAATAATGAGTTATTAAACGAAAAAGATTTTAATTATATAGCTAATGTTATGGATATAGGACATGCTTATGTTTTAACTTATACAGATATTACTACAGGTAGTATCTATACAACTTTATTAGAACATAATAATACCTTATTAGTTAGTGAAATAGTAAGTTTAAATGTTAAAGAAGTAGTAGTATCTGATGATTTTGATAAAACTATTACAAGTATATTATCTAAAGATTTTGGTATAGTTATATCTTATTTTGATGATATGTTAGAATATGATGAATATAAATATATTTATGAGGATATTGATGACGTTAGATACATAAATTCTATTAAATTGTTATTATCGTATATTACTAATATTAAAAAACAAATACTTACACACTTTAAGAAAGCAATAGTTATACATGATAATGAATATTTAAAAATGGATATTCATACAAAAAGGAATTTAGAATTAACTGAAACATTAAGAAGTAAAGATAGATTATATAGTTTGATATGGCTTTTAGATAAAACTAAAACAGCAATGGGATCACGTAGATTAAAAAACTATATTGAAAATCCACTTATAAATATTGATGAAATAAATAAAAGATATGATATAGTTGAAACTTTATTAAATGAATTTATATTAAAAAGTGATTTAGATTCATATTTAGATTATGTATATGATTTAGAAAGATTATCATCTAAAATTGCATTTTCAAACGCTAATGCTAGAGATTTAATACAACTTAAAGTATCACTTAAAGTATTACCTAATATTAAAAAAATATTAAAAGAAATTAATTATAAAGATACATTTGATACTTTAGATGAATTATACGAATTAATTGAAAAGTCAATAAATGATGATGCACCAATTACTATTAAGGAAGGATCTTTAATTAAACCTGGTTATAATAGTGAATTAGATGAACTTAAACAATTAAGAAAAGGTGGTAAAGAGTTCATTGCAAAATTTGAAAATGAAGAAAAAGAAAGAACTGGTATTAAAACATTAAAGGTTGGATATAATAGGGTATTTGGATATTACATTGAAGTATCTAAAGGTGCTGTTAAAGAAATAAAAGATGAATATGGATATGAAAGAAGACAAACTCTTACTAATGCTGAAAGATATATTTCACCAATCTTAAAAGAAAAAGAAGCACTTATATTAAATGCAGAAGAAAAGATAATAGAAATTGAATATAATTTATTCTGTGAAATTAGAGATGAAGTTAAAAAATACATTCCTAAATTACAAGAAATAGCTAAAGTAATCAGTGAGATTGATGTACTTTCTAGTTTTGCAACCGTATCTGAAGCAAATAATTATATAAGACCTATACTTACAGAAGAAAGATGCCTTGATATCCGTGAGAATCGTCATCCAGTAGTAGAAAAAGTATTAGAAAGCCCATTTGTAGCTAATGATATTAGTATGGATTCTAATACTAATGTACTTTTAATAACTGGACCTAATATGGCAGGTAAATCAACATATATGCGTGAACTTGCTATTAGTGTTATTATGGCTCAAATAGGATGTTTTGTACCAGCGTCATATGCATCTATGCCTATATTTGATGCAATATATACAAGAATAGGTGCCTCTGATGATTTGGTATCAGGTTCATCTACATTTATGGTAGAAATGAGTGAAGCTAATTATGCTATTTCTAATGCTACTAAGAATAGTTTAATATTATTTGATGAATTAGGTCGTGGTACTGCAACTTATGATGGTATGGCACTTGCATATGCTATCATAGAATATGTACATAATATTGGATGTAAAGTATTATTTTCAACACATTATCATGAACTTACAGAACTAGAAAATAAACTAAAACATTTAAAAAATATTCATGTATCAGCATATGAAGAAAATGGAAATATTACTTTCTTACATAAGATAAAAGAAGGTGCTATTGATAAAAGTTATGGTATCCATGTAGCTAAACTTGCTAATTTACCTGATAAGGTTATAAAAAAAGCAGAAGAAGTATTAAAAATATATGAAAAAAATGATCATAAAAAATCATTAAATATACAAGAGGCTTTACCAATAGATGAGCTTATACATGATAATAAAGATGATGTCATTATAGATATGGTAAAGAATTTAGATGTACTTCATATTACACCTATAGAAGCTTTAAATATATTGTATGATTTAAAAGATAAAATTAAATAAGGAGATATTATGAAAAAGACAAAAGAAGAAAGAAAATTAGAAACAATAAAGAATTTAAAGGTATTTGGTAAAACAACTAAGATATTAGCGCCATATGTATTAGTTACTGGTCTAGCTTTTGGTACAGCTAGTGCATTAAGTGAAATACCTTTTGTGTGTGATAATCAAAAAAAGGTTGCATTTACAGAAACTAATATAGATCAATTAGGAAATGTAGAAACATTTAAAAAATATGATAATGTATTAGATGATGTAGATAATAGTAAAGTATCATATGTAGGTAAATGGGAAAAAGAAAAAGATGGCTTTTATTCAAGAAAAATTAAAACTTATAAAATTAAAAAAGTATCAAAAGATAATGTGACTAAATTACTTATGGATAATAGTGATATTTCATTAGATGAATTATTCGGTGATTATACTTTAACTGAGGAAATTAAAAATAGTTTAACAGAAGAAGAAATAAATAGGGATGCACATATTGAGATAATTACATATGATAAAGATAAAAATGACTATATATATGTTAAACAAACAGCAGATGAAAATTTTGGGATGACTTTGATAGTATTATTCATAACATTACTTGCAAATGCAAATGTACATCTTTTTACGGGAGATAAACGTATCAAATATAAGAATGAAATAGCTGAAATTAAAGAAGAATATGCTAAAGAAAAAGATAAAATATTAGCATTAAAAAAATAGGAACTTAAAGTTTCTATTTTTTATATTGACATACGAACATACATTCGTTATAATGTATGTAAGAGGTAAAAAGTAGGTTGTTGTAATACCAAAATTTAAAGATGTAAAAATAAAAACAATGTGAAAATCTCATATTAGTTAATATTATTCCTAGCTTAACGTCCAAAACACAAGTGAGTTTTACATTGAATATATAAAATATATCGCAATTTAAATTTTAAGTTAATTGAATATAATATTATATTATTTTATTAAAAAATATGATAAAATGGATTAGGTGGTACTATGGAAAATAGAAGTGAATCAAGAAAAAAAATAATGACAATTTTATATCAAATGCATGTTTATGATAAAAATGAAATGAAATATGATGTTGATAGTATTATAAAAGAGGTTTCTGAAGTTGATAATGAATTTGTTAAGGAAACTGTATATGGTGTCATTACATATAAAAAAGATATTATAAATTTAGCTAATAAATATTTATCTAATTGGACAATTGATAGATTAGGTAATACTGATCAAGCTATACTTGAAATGGCTATTTATGAACTTATATATACTGATACACCTGATATTGTATGTATTAATGAAGCATTAGAATTAGCTAAAGAATATAGTGATGATGATGTTAGAAAAATGATAAATGCATGTTTAGATAAAATATATCATAATAAGTAGGTGATTTATGGACAATTATCAAACAATTACTGAATTTACTAGATATTTAAAGCTAATGTTTGATACATCTTCTAAAATGAGAAATGTATATTTAAAAGGTGAAATATCTAACTTAAAGATACATCCTACTGGACATATATATTTTTCTTTAAAGGATGAAGGTAGTAAGATAGGAGCAATGATGTTTTCATCAAATGCTAGAAATCTTAACTTTAAACCTGAAGAAGGAATGAAAGTATTAGTAAGCGGTAGAGTATCGATATATGAAGCTACTGGTAATTACCAAATATATGTATCTACAATGGAAGAAGATGGATTAGGTAATTTATATCTTGAATTTGAAAAGTTAAAGAAAAAATTAAAAGAAGAAGGATTATTTAGTGAAGAACATAAGAAAGATATACCTAAATATCCTAAAAAGATAGGTGTTGTAACAGCATCTACTGGTGCAGCTATAAAAGATATTATATCAACTATTAAAAGAAGATATCCAATTGCAAATATATATTTATATTCATCTTTAGTACAAGGTGAAGGTGCCAAAGAAGATATTGTAAGAAATATTAAAAGAGCTGATAAAGATTCTATGGATGTTTTAATAGTTGGTAGAGGCGGTGGATCTATTGAAGATTTATGGCCTTTCAATGAAGAAGTAGTTGCACATGCTATATATGATGCAGCTACACCAATTATATCAGCGGTTGGTCATGAAATAGATTTTACAATAGCAGATTTTGTTGCAGATAAACGTGCAGCAACTCCAACAGCAGCTGCTGAAATGGCAGTTCCTAATATTAGTGATGTTATTGATACGATAAATAATTATAAGATAAGATTAAACGAAAGTATCAATAAATTATCTAAAATAAAAAGATTAGAACTTGATAAATTAAAAGATTCATATATATTAAAAAATCCTTTGATTATGTATGATAATAAGAAACAAAATTTAATTAATCTAACTGAAAAGATTACTAGTCTTATGAATTATAATATCAACAATACTAGAATATCTATCGATCACATCATAGAAAAATTAGAATTAATAAATCCTTTAATGGTATTAAAACGAGGTTACAGCGTCACTTATCTTAATGATAATATCGTTAATAGTATTAAGAATATTAAAAAAGACGACACATTAAAAATAAAATTAAGTGATGGCGTTGTATCTACTAAGGTAATAGGTAAGGAGTAATTATGAAGTTTGAAGAAAAAATCAAAACATTAGAAACTATTATAAGTGAATTAGAAAGTGGTAATACATCTTTAGATGAATCTATAAATAAATATACTAAAGCTATGGAATTAGTTAAAGAATGTGATAAAGAATTAAAAGACGTAGAAGAAAAAATTAGTAAAATAGTTTTAGATAATGGTAAAGTAGAGGACTTTGAAGCAGAATAATAAATGCTAATAGGCATTTTTTTGTTATAAAAATTTAAATATTATCCATACTAATAATGGGTGATAATATGAAAAAGATATTATGGTTAATATTATTAATACCATTAAATGTATTTGCATATTCACCATACATATATGCATCAGGCAAAAATGTAGGTATTACTTTAAAATCAAAAGGTATATCTATTGTAGGACTATATAAAGTTGGGAATGCATATCCTGGTAGTGATGCAGGATTAGAAGTAGGAGATGTTATTACTTCTATAGATGATTTTAAAGTTTCCAATATAGATGATATGGTTAGTTATATTAATAGCATTACAAATGATACTATCAAAATAGGATATATAAGAAACAATATATCTAAATATACTAATTTAAAATTAGTAAAAGAAAATATGATATATAAAACAGGATTATATGTTAAAGATGGTATATCTGGTATAGGTACACTTACATATATAGATCCAAAAACTCATATATTTGGCGCGTTAGGTCATGAAATAACCGATGGTAATATTGCATTAGAAATAAAAGATGGTTCTATATATGAATCAGTTGTCACAGGTATCGATAGAGGTAGTAATGGTATTGCAGGAAGTAAAAATGCCAAGTATGATACAAATAATAAATTAGGTGATGTATATGAAAATACAATTCATGGTATTTTTGGTAAATATAGAGATACTATAGATAATAATAAATTATATAAAGTTGCAACACCTAAAGATATAAAAAAAGGTAATGCTAAAATATTGACAGTATTATCTGGAGATGAAATAAAAGAGTATGATATAAATATAACTAAATTAAATAAAATAGGTAGTACTAAAAATATTTTATTTGAAATAACTGATGAAGAATTACTTGAAAAAACCGGTGGTATAATTCAAGGTATGAGTGGGTCACCAATCGTTCAAGATGATTACATTATAGGTGCAGTTACACATGTAATAGTATCTACACCAAATAAAGGATATGGTATATTTATAACTAATATGTTGGAAGAAGGAGAAAATTAATTTACATCTCCTTTTTTTTGTGATATTATATGAGAAAATGAGGTGGGGTTATGGATTCTATAAATAATCGTATTAGTATAGATGAATATAAAGATAAAATTTCAGCTGAAAATTATGAAAAAGTAGGTAGAATACCAACAGGGACTTTAAAATTAATAGACGCGATTAAAACTAGAGCTAAGGTACTTTGGTTAAGTGAAGATGAATTTGGTACATTATTAGCATATATGGCATATGAAACAGTAAGAAGAATACCATTAGAATCATATATAGATGACTTAATTAAGGTATTTAAAAAAGTACCTATGCCATATAATTGGTTGGATGCTTTAATGCCTTTATATAATAATAAAATATTTAATGAATATAATTTACTTGATGACCTTAAAAAACTAGTTATCAATTATGGTTATGATGATATTTTATTTAATAGTTTTATAAAACGTGTTAAAATAATACGCGCAACTGAAAAAGAAAAATATGTAGAAGAAAGTACTAAATTATCAATGCTTACTTCTTATAGCGACAATTTTATTGCTAAACTTAAAATGATTATGGTTAATTACTATGTAGATTTTGATGAAATATTACTATCATTACCAGATTCTAAATTAATTAGTGAAGATGAATATCAAGCATCTATAATTAATAAATTATATGGTGCTGGTACAGTTAAACCTTTATCATATGAGTATATGGAATATTATCTAAAAGGTGTAGATTTCGATTATCTATCTGATGATGTTTATTATGATACATTGGAATCAAAAGTAAAGGCATCATTTACATTAAGTGAATTAAAAAATAGTTTCCTTAAAAATGACCATGAAGTAAAACAAATGAGAAATTATAAATAACTATCTTTGATAGTTTTTTTATAATTAATATGCTATTATATAGGTGGGTGATATTATGTGTATTGATTTAACTTTTAAAGAAATATGTAATAAAGTATTTAAAGACTCTTTAGCTCTTGTAAAATCTTATAATACATGTGTATTTGAATATATATATAATAATCATATAGAAAATACATCATATAAAGAAACATTATTTGATATACCCATAATATTTAAAGGTTTAAATAATGATGAGATAAAAATCTTATTTGATTACTATAAATATATTACATATAATAAGGAATTAACATTAAAATTATATAATGAAACTAAAGAAGCTAATCCTCATAATTATTTCAAATTATTTATAGATAAGTTAAAATATATTTCAAATAATGAAAAATTAAAGTATGTACAAATGTCATATAAATTAGATCGTTATATTGGTTGTTATAGCGATAAATATATTTCATATTTAAAACGTATTATGATAGATGATTATATTGATATAGATACTATTGAAGCAGTAATACCAAGTAGTACTTTAGTTAATAAAGACGAGAAACAAGTATCGATGATTAATTACTTTGAAGAACTTAAATTAGTACCATTATCATATAAATTAACATATAAATATGCTTTAGGTGAAGATATTTTAAATGTACCATTATCATATAAAACATATGATGGAAAAGTAGATGCAACTTTTACAATCGATGAATTTATACATACAAAGACTATTAAAAAATAGTCTTTTTTGATATACTTTAATTGGTGATTTAAATGAATGTTTATGTATTAGGTGGCGGAGCATCTGGAATGGTTGCTGCTATAGTATCAAAAAGAAAAGGTTTTAATGTAACTATTATAGAAAAAAATAATAGTTTAGGTAAAAAATTATTATTAACAGGAAATGGTAGATGTAATTATTATAATGATAATATGTCTTTAGATAATTATTATAAAGATGTATCTAAAATAATTAATGAAATTAATTTAGATAAATTAAAATCATTCTTTGATAGTATAGGAATTATTGGAATACAAAAAGATGGATATTATTATCCATATGCAAATACATCATATGCTATTTTAGGAGCTTTAAAAAAAGAAATAGAAGTATTGGGTATTAATATAATTAATGAAGAAGTTATAGACATTCAAAATAACCATATTATTACTAATATGAATAGTTATAAATATGATAAAGTTATATTATCGTTAGGAGGATCATCATATCCTAAAACAGGTAGTAATGGTTTTGGATATGAATTACTTAAAAAATTAGGTCATAAAATTAATGAAGTTAAACCAGCATTAGTACCATTACTTATAAATGATAATATCGATTGGAAAGGTATTAGATTAAAGGGATGTGTATCTTTATATGTTGATGATAAGTTTCTCATATATGATAAAGGAGAAATCCAACTTACTGATTCAGGTATAAGTGGTATATGTGTTATGAATATATCAAGATTTATTGATTTGAATAAGAAAAATGTAGTTCGTATTGATTTTTTACCTGATATAGGAGATTTACATGAATTTATTGATGAGCGCAACAATAAATTAAAAAATAGAACTATCATTGAATTATTAGAAATGATGATTAATTATAAATTATTGTATTTATTATTTAAAAAAATTCATATAAATGTAGATAGTAGATGGAATGAATTAAATCAAAATGATAAAGAAAAAATAATTAAGGCTTTAAAATCATATGAAGTAGAAGTAATTGATACTAAAGGATTTATGTATGCTGAAACTGTTACTGGTGGTGTTCCATTAGATGAAGTAGATGAAAATTGTAAGTCACTTATTATACCTAATTTATATATCACAGGTGAACTTTTAGATATAGATGGTAAATGTGGTGGATACAATTTAGTAAATGCATTTATTACTGGTATATTGGCAGGTGAAGATGATGCTTAGAGTAAGACAAGTAAAAGTTAAATTAGGCGATGATATAACATCATCTTTAATTAATAAATTAAAAACAAATAAAGAAAATATTATAGATTATGAAATAATTAAAGAGTCAGTTGATTCTAGAAAAAAACCAATCATATATTTAGTATATGAATTAAAAGTTAATTTAAAAGATGAATCTAAAATATTTAAAGATAATGATATCACTTTATATGAAGAACATAAATATAATTATAAACCAATTGGTAATATAAAAATAAAAAGACCTGTTATTATAGGTGCAGGTCCTGCTGGTTTATTTGCAGCATATAATCTTGCACTTAATGGATATAAACCTATTATTATAGAACGTGGTAGTAATGTTGAAAAACGTATCGATGATGTAGATAATTATATAAAAAGTGGTATACTTAATACCAATTCTAATGTACAGTTTGGTGAAGGTGGCGCAGGTACATTTTCTGATGGTAAATTAAATACCCTTATTAAAGACGATTATAGAATAAAATATGTATTAGAAACATTTCATAAATTTGGTGCACATAAAGATATACTTTATAAAGCACATCCACATATTGGAACTAATATACTTATCGATGTAGTTAAAAATATGCGATTAGAAATTATTAGACTTGGTGGGGAATTTATGTTTGATACATGCCTTAAAGATATTGTTATCGAAAATAATAAAATTAAAAGTATTTTATTAAGTGATGGTAATAAACTAGATACAGATATATTAATACTTGCTATTGGTCATTCTGCTAGAGATACATTTTATATGTTAAATAAACATTTAGATATGGAAGCTAAACCATTCGCATTAGGTATAAGAATAAGTCATCCACAAAAGATGATTGATATATCTCAGTATGGTGCTCCTTATAAAGAATTAGGACCTGCTAGTTATAAGCTTACATATCAAGCAAGTAATGGTAGGGGTGTTTATACATTTTGTATGTGTCCAGGTGGTTATGTAATTAATTCATCATCAGAAATTGGTATGCTTGCAATAAATGGTATGAGTAATCACGAAAGAGATAGTGAGAATGCTAATTCAGCAGTAATAGTAACAGTTACACCTGCGGATTATGGTTCTGGAGCATTAAAAGGTATTGAATATCAAAGAAAGTTAGAATCTTTAGCATATCAAATTGGTATGGGTCAAATACCTGTTTCATTATATAAAGATTTTAAATTAAATAACATAAGTACTTCTTTTGGTGAAGTTAAACCTTTATTTAAAGGTGGTTATACATTTGCTAATATACGTGATATATTACCTAGTTATATTAGTGATGCATTAATTGAAGGTATTGAATATTTTGGAACAAAGATCAAAGGATTTAATAGAGATGACGCGATTATAGCAGCTATAGAATCACGTACATCATCACCTGTTAGAATAAAAAGAAATGAAGATTTTGTATCTAATATTGGTGGAATATATCCTATAGGTGAGGGTGCAGGATACGCTGGTGGTATTACATCTGCTGCTATAGATGGAATTAAAGCATCTGAAAAAATAATGGATAAATTTACAATTTAATTAGAAAGTTGTATGATATTATTGAGGTTGGTTGTATGGATAGAAGTTTAATTAGGCATAATGCGAGTATAAAATTAAAGAAAAATTTTTTAAAAACAATATTAGTAGCATTTGTTGCAAGCATAATTATTAGTGGTGGATATAAGTATTCATTAAATCTTGCTACTAAGAATATATCGTTTATAGATGCTATTCATGATTTTATATTTGCTCAACCACTTGAAAGAGGTATAGTAGGACCATTAATTAAAGATATATCAGCTAATTCTATGATTAATGGTACCATTTACACAATTAACAATATTATTACTAGTAAAAATATTAATATGACATTTTTATATATTGTATCTTTTACCTTAGCGCTTATATTTCATGTATTTGTACAAAATGTAGTTAAAGTAGGTCAAAAAAGATATTTTATTGAAGATGGTAACAATGCTCGTATAGATAGACTTATATATCCATATCAAATTAAAAAAACTATCCATATTGCTTATATAATGTTAGTTAAAGATATCCGTACTATTTTATGGGGACTTACTATAGTATATTTACCTATTAAACATTATGAATATAAGTTAATACCATATCTATTAGCTACTAATCCAGATATGAGTTTAAAAGAAGTATTCGCGGAATCTAAAAGATTAAGTGATAATCATAAATGGGAAATGTTTATGGTGGATTTTGAAATGATAGGTTATTATATATTAGATATAATAACATTAGGATTATTCTCTATGTTCTATTTTAATGCTTATAGAGAACTTGTTTATACAGAATTATATAAAACATTATCACCAGATTATGAAACAATATATCTAGAATCTAAACGTATAAGAAAATTAGATTATGATAAGAATTATAGTTTTAAAACATATATATTGATATTCTTTACTCTAGCAATATTTGGTTGGGTATGGGAAGTATTATTTATATTAATTCAAACAGGTGATTTTGCTAACCGTGGTACAATGTATGGACCTGTAGTACCTATATATGGATATGGGGTTGTATCAATACTATTCTTATTAAAGCCATTAAGAAAAAAACCAATATTACTTTTTATTGTAACGATGATATTATGTGGTATTATCGAATACTATACAGCTTTATACCTAGAAAGAACTACTGGTATGCGTTATTGGGAATATGATGGATATTTTCTAAATATTCATGGTAGGACTTGTTTAGATGCGTTATTATTCTTTGCGTTTGGTGGAATGGCATGTACATATTTAGTGGCACCTGTTTTAGATAATTTATATTCTAAAATACCTAGTAAAATAGCTACTATAATATGTATAGTGTTAATATCATTATATGGTATAGATCTTATATGCACACATATAAGACCTCATAGTGGTCCTGGAATTACAGCAGAAATATCTACTTAGGTATTTCTTTTTCTTTTATATATGATAAAATAATATAAGAAAGAGTGATAGTATGAAGTTATTAAAAAAATTATTTTGGGTTATTGTTATAGTACTATTATGTATTGCTATATTTGAATTCTATCGTGTTAGAAATGGTCTTAAACCTATGTTTTGCATACAAAATAATGAACATTTATATCAAGATGGTATTACTAATGAATGTATTGGTTTAGGTTATAAAGTATATGAATATAAAAGAACTCAATTACATGGTATAGAATTTGTATCTATCTTTGCAGAAGAACGAGATGTAGATGGTGAATAATGAAAGCATGTGTGTTAGCAAGTGGTTCTAAAGGTAATTCTACATATATAGAAGCAGGTAATCATAAAATATTAATAGATATTGGTATTTCTTTTAAGGATTTAAAAGAAAGATGTTCTCATATTGATGTATGTGTTGATGATATAGATACTCTTTTAATCACACATAGTCATTCTGATCATACAAAAGGATTATTACAGTTTAGTAAAAATACTAATGCTGATATATATATGAGTGATAAAACATATGATGAACTTGGTATGGATATAGATTATATATCTATTAAAGATGAGTTTATGATAGATGATGTAAGTATTACTACAATATCATTATCACATGATGTAGAATGTATTGGATATATAATTGAGTATAGTGGTAATTCTATCGTATATGTTACAGATACAGGATATATTAATGAAAAATACTATGAAGTATTAAAAGATAGAACAGTATATATTTTTGAAAGTAATCATGATATTGAAATGAATTTAAATAGTAGAAAACCAGAAAAATATAGAAGAAGGGTAGTAAGTGATATAGGACACCTTTCTAATAAACAAGCTTCATATTATTTATCAAAAATAGTAGGCAATAATACTAAATGTATTATCTTAGCGCATCTATCTGAAGAAGATAATAAATCTTCCCTAGCTTTAGATGAATTAAATAAAAGTGTACCATCTAACATAAATAGAATGGTTGCATATCAAAAAAATGAAACAGATATAATAGAAGTTTAATGAATAAAAGAAAAAAACTACTCATAATATATAATGGTGATATATATGATTAGTTTTTTATTTTATACTTTTACACCTTTAGTATTAGGTATTATATCTAGTTTGTTTTCTAATACCGAAATGTATAAAGGAATTATTAAACCACCAGCTGCACCTCCATCTTTTATTTTCCCTATCGTATGGACGATATTATATTTAATATTAGGATATGCATCTTATAAGACTAAAGATGATAAAAAGAGTAATAAATTATTCTATATTAATTTAGCAATAAGTTATATATGGACGATAGTATTTTTTAATTTATCTAATTATTTACAAGGTTTTATTTTAATACTTGTTATGTTAGTAATTGAAGTTATCTTATTAATAAGATATAAGAAAAGTTCATTACCTGCATTTATTATAAATATTATTTATAGCATATGGCTTTTATATGCAGCATACTTGTCACTTGGCGTATATATTCTTAATTAGTCTTGATATATAAATAAATATTTGGTATCATTAAATAGGTGATAATATGGAATTATTTATGTTATGTTTAAAAGTATTTTTAGTTAGAATATTAGATGTATCTATGGGTACAGTACGCACTATTGTAACTGTAAGAGGAAAAAAATATTTAGCAGCTTTAATAGGATTTATTGAAGTATTTATATGGTTTGTAATTGTACGTGAAGCATTAAATACAGATGAAACAAGTATCTTAATCGCACTTTCATATGCAGGTGGTTATGCAACTGGTACTATATTTGGTGGTGTATTATCTAATTTGTTTGTTAAGACTAATTTAACTGTTCAAGTAGTAACAACTGCCTTAGATTTACCAGATGAATTACGTGCTAAAGATTATGCAGTTACAGTGTTAGATGTAGCATCTATGGATGTAGATACTAAAAGAATTATGTTATTAATGGAGATAAATGCTAAAAAATTAAAACCATTAAAAGAATATATTAAAAAGCATGATTCTAAAGCATTTATTATGGTAAATGAAACAAGAGATATAGTAGGTGGATATTTAAGTAAATAGAAATATTTACTTTTTTATTTACTAATGTGATATAATAATAGAGGATGTGATAATATGAGTAAGTCAAATAAAATTTTTATTATTGTAGTAGCTTCATTAACAGTATTATTATCAGTATTTGGTAGTTATTTAATTGTAAGATTAACAAATAAAGATAGAATTAAAGTACGTACATCAGTAGATTATTCTAAAGTTGAAATAAAAGATGAAGGTATTTCAGCAGCAGTATTAAAAGCATATGATTCTGTTGTTGTAGTAGAAACATATATGAATAATAAGCTATATGCAACTGGTACAGGATTTGTATTTAAGGAAGATGATAACTATGGATATATCTTAACTAATAATCATGTCATTGAAGATGGTACTAGTCATAAAGTTAAATTTACTGACAATGAAGAAGTTGATGTAGAAGTAGTTGGTGCAGATTCATATTCAGATATTGCACTTTTAAAGGTAAAAAAAGAATATATTCTTTCAGTTGCTAAAATAGGTTCATCATCTGATATGCTAGTAGGTGATACGACATTTTCTATAGGTTCACCTGTAGATGCTTCTACATATTCATGGACTGTTACTAGAGGTATATTATCTGGTAAAAATCGTATCGTTGAAGTAACTGGTACATCAGGAAGTTATATTATGAATGTATTGCAAACTGACGCTGCTATAAATAATGGTAATTCTGGTGGACCATTATGTAATTCTAATGGTGAGGTTATAGGTATAACTAATATGAAGTTATCATCTTCTAATGTTGAAGGAATAGGTTTTGCTATACCTATTGAAATTGCATTAGAATATGCCGATAATTTTATGAATGGTACATCTATTATTAGACCTTATTTAGGTATTACTATGTATAATGTAGCAGTATCAACATATTCAAATGAAGCAGGTATCTATGTAAGAAGTATAGAATCTTCTTCGCCAGCAGCAGTAGCAGGTCTTAAAACAGGAGATATTATTACTGCTATTGATGGTGTTGAAGTAAGTTCAACTGCATATTTAAAATATGAATTATATAAACATAATGTTGGTGATGAAGTAACCATTACTTATAAAAGAAATGGCGAAGAACATACTACTAAAGTAAAACTTGGTAGTTATGATGTAAGAGGTTAATATGAATTTAATTAAAAAAATATTTAAAACAATAATTGTTATTGTAGCACTTACGATTGCAGGACTTTTAATTGCGGTTGGTGTTAAAGATAGAGTAATGGAAATAGTATTACTTCTTTTATCTATTTTAGTAGTAGGTATTGCTAATATATTTATTGATATATGCTATAGTAGTACTTCTAAAATAATATCAGATCTACCAATTTCAGGTTCTAAACTTGCTAGATATATTTTAGACAGACATAATTTAACTAATGTAAGAATAGAAAAAATTAGTGGTAAATTAACTGATCATTATGATTCTAAAAACAAAGTTGTGCGTCTATCTAGTGATATACATGATAGAAATGCCATTGCATCTATAGCCGTAGCAGCTCATGAATGTGGTCATGCTATACAAGATGCCGAAGGTAATATATTATTAAAGTTCAGAAACTTAATTGCGCCATGTATTAATTTTATTACACATATAGGATATATAGTAATTATTATAGGTTTATCAGGATCTATTAATAAAATAACAATGATGGGTATAATAATATTATTAGCTACATTAGTTTTTCAACTTATTACATTACCAATAGAATTTGATGCATCAAAAAAAGCATTAAAAGAATTAGAAGAGTTAAATATTCCTGAAGATATTAAAGGATGTAAACTTATGCTTATGGGTGCTGCATTTACATATGTAGCAGCAATATTATCAACAATATTAAACATTTTAAGATTAGTATATAGAGTTACTAATAAAGTAAGATAGGAGTTATTATGGAATTAAAAGAATCAAAAACATATGAAAATTTATGTAAGGCATTTGCTGGTGAATCAGAAGCAAGAAACAAATATACTTATTTTGCTTCTAAAGCTAAAAAAGATGGATATGAACAAATAGCTAGTTTATTTTTAGAAACAGCTGAAAATGAAAAAGAACATGCTAAAATATGGTATAAGTTATTAAATGATGGAGAAATTCCTGATACAATTACTAATTTAGGATTAGCTGCTGATGGTGAAAATTATGAATGGACAGATATGTATCAAGAATTTGCAAAAGTAGCAGAAGAAGAAGGATTTACTAAAATAGCATATCTTTTTAAAAGTGTTGGTGAAATAGAACGTCATCATGAAGAAAGATTTAGAAAGCTACTTAAAAACATTGAGGATGAAGTTGTATTTTCATCTGATGGTGATACAATCTGGATTTGTAGAAACTGTGGCCATGTAGTAGTTGGTAAATCTGCTCCTGAAGTATGTCCAGTATGTAATCATCCAAAAAGTTATTTTGAAAGAAAGGCCAATAATTATTAAGATTAACTAAAGTTAATCTTTTAATTTTTTATAAAAAGCAAACAAATGTTCTTGACGGAGATTTATATATGCAATATAATTATAACAAGAAGATAAAAGGAGGGATAAGATGAAAAATGAAATAATTATCTTCGACAATCAAGAAGTAAAAATAGAAGTAAATATGCATGACGAAACCGTTTGGTTAACCCAGGAACAAATGGCAAAGCTGTTTGGTAGAGATGTCGCAGTTATCTCTAGGCATATAAAAAATGTTTTTTCAGAAGAATTAGATAAAAAAAGCAATTTGCAAAAAATGCAAATTGCTAATTCTGACAAACCTGTAGCTTTTTATAGTTTAGATGTAATTATATCTGTTGGATATCGTGTTAAATCTAAAAATGGTATTATTTTTAGAAAGTGGGCGAATAATGTATTAAAAGATTATTTGCTTAAGGGTTATGCTTTAAATGAACAAAGATTAGCAATATTAGAAAAGAAGGTTAAATTAATAGATATTGCTTCACGAATTGAGGAAATTAATGGTGCTGATGCAAAAGAAATTATCAAAGTCATAAATGAATATAATACTGCATTGGAATTATTAGACAATTATGATCATAGAAATATCTTAAAACCTAATGGAACTAAGAGTAATGATAGGATAACTTATGATAATTGCAAAGAAATTATATCACTTCTTAAATATGGTAGTGAGAGTGAATTATTTGCTTTAGAAAGAAATAAGGGTTTATCTGCAATTATAGATAATATTTATAGTTCATTTGATGGTAAAGATTTATATGATACTATAGAAGAAAAAGCTGCAAATTTTTTATATCTTATTATTAAAGATCATACTTTTATAGACGGAAATAAAAGAATAGGAGCTACTTTATTTATATATTTTTTAGAGTTTTATAATTTACTTTTTGTGAATGGAAAACGTGTAATTGATAATAATACTTTAGTTGCGCTTACGCTTTTAATTGCTGAATCAAATCCAAAAGAAAAAGATATATTAATTGATTTAATAATGAACTTTTTTATGATATAATTTAATTAGGTGATTATATGGAAGTAAAAATAGGTGGAGTATATAAACATTTTAAAGGTCATATTATTGAGGTTTTAAACATTGGTAAAGATGCTTCAACCTTAGAAGAATTAGTTATCTATAAGCATTTAGAAACTAATGAAGTATGGGTTAGACCTTTAAAAGAATTTGTAAGTGAAGTTGATCATAATAAATATCCAAACGTAAGTCAAAAATATCGTTTTGAATTAATAAAATAACACTTTAATCTAAAGTGTTTTTTTGATATAATGAAAATAGGTGAGAATATGAATCGTAATGATAAAATAATTAAAGTAAGTATATATGGTATAGCCATAAATGTATTATTAGTTATTTTTAAAGGTATAGTAGGATTTTTATCTAATTCTATTTCAGTTATATTAGATGCTATTAATAATTTAACAGATGTACTTTCTTCAGTTATAACAATCATTGGCACTAAATTAGCATCACGTAAACCAGATAAACGTCATCCATATGGTTATGGACGTGTTGAATATTTCTCTGCAATTATAGTTGCAATTATCGTTTTATTTGCAGGATTTGCATCTTTAAAAGAATCTTTATCTAAAATTATTAATGGCGGAGAAGCGAGTTATAGCGTCATTTCATTATCTATTTTATGTGTCGCGATATTTGTTAAATACTTCTTTGGAAGTTATGTAAAAAACGAGGGTAAAAAACTAGATTCAAATAGCTTAATTGCATCTGGTATAGATGCTATATCTGATTCTTTTATATCATTATCAACATTCTTAGGAGCAGTTATAAGCTTTTTATGGCATATTAGTTTAGAAGGATATATTGGTTTTATAATATCAATTATGATACTTAAAACAGCTATTAATATACTTAAAGATACTATTGATGAGATGATAGGTATAAGAGCATCTAAAGAACTTACAACAAAACTTAGAAAACGTATTAATAAATATGAAAATGTCTTAGGAGTATATGATTTAACATTACATAATTATGGTCCAAATAATATTATTGGTACTGTTCATGTAGAGGTTCCTGAAAGTATGTTAGCAATCGATATTCATAAACTTACAAGAACTATTACTGTAGATATTTATAATGAATTAGGTATAGTGCTTACAGTAGGAATATATTCATCTAATAATTCTAAATATGATGATATGAAAAAAGATATATTAAATACCATTAAATCTTATAAATCAATACTACAACTTCATGCATTCTATGTAGAAGATAATACTGTATCTTTTGATTTAGTATTTGATTTTGAAGAAACAAATATGGAAGAGGTAAAAAAAGAAATAGAGACTTTGCTAAAGGAAAAATATAAAGGTTATAATTTTATAATTATAATAGATAAAGATTACAGTGATTAGGAGGTATATATGAAAACACTAGTAATATTAGCAGCAGGAATGGGTTCACGTTTTGGAGGACTTAAACAAATAGAACCATTAGGTCCAAATGGTGAGTTTATCATTGATTATTCAATTCATGATGCAATTAAGGCAGGCTTTAATAAAGTAGTATTTATTATTAAAGAAGAAAATTATGAAATATTTAAAAGTACTATTGGTAGACGTGTTGAAGATAAAATAGAAGTTGCATATGCATTTCAAAAAATGGATATTGATATACCAGGAAGAATTAAACCTTTAGGAACTGCGCATGCGATTTTGTGTGCAGAGGAATATATTGATGATGCATTTATGATTATTAATGCTGATGATTATTATGGTGTAGATGCGTATTATAAAGGAATTGAATTTTTAAATAATATGCATGATAACGAATATGGCTTAGTAGGTTACAGGGCATCTAATACGATGACTTTAAATGGTTCAGTTAAAAGAGGTATATGTAAAAGTGATAATGGTTATTTAACTAGTATTGTTGAATCTAAATTAGAATATAATAATGATTCAATAATAGCATCTCCATTAGCTAGTGATGATAAATATGAAATTAGTAAAGATACATTAGTATCTATGAATATGTTTGTATTTAATAAGTCTCTTTTTAAATATTTACATGATGATTTAGAAATATTTAAAGATACTGCAGATTTATTAAAAGATGAATATTTAATTCCAGATGTTATTGATAGACATATAAAAAATGGTGATATAAAAGTAAAAGTGTTAGAAACAACTTCAGTGTGGTATGGTGTAACATATAAAGAAGATACAGAATATGTTAAAGAAAATTTAAAAAAATTACATGATGAAGGAGTATATAAAGTTGAACTTTGGAATGAATAAAATAGGATATGTATTTTTATTAGTTATTATATTATTTACTTTTACATCATGTCATAGAAATGAAAAAATATTAATCGTCGATAAAGACATTATTAATTCATTTGAGTATGAAGGTATTAATGTTGATACATTAATAGTTAAAAATAGTGTTAAAAAAATCATGCATGATGCTTTTAAAGATGCTAATATTAAAAATATAACATTTGAAAATGATGCTTGGTATGCATGTGATAAATATAAATGTATGCATCCAACCTTAATAACTATCGATAACGATGTATTTAATACCTATAATGATTATGATTTATTTATTAAAGACTTAATGGATTAAGTCTTTTAATATGCAGTTAAGTGTGTTATAATTAATAATAGGTGAGACTATGAAAAAGGGATTTACTTTAGTAGAATTAATGGCGGTTATGATAATACTTGGAATACTTACTTTAATCGCGGTACCAGCAGTTACATCAATGATTAAAACGAGTAAAGAAGATGCATTAAATATCACAATCAATAATATAAAACTTGCTATGCGTGACTTTAATAAAGATTATAATCTTGATAGTGATGGTGAAATATATCTTACTATATCTATGTTAATTGAAGGTGGCTATTTAGATGGTAAAATATATAATCCTTCTACTAATGAAGTAATACCTAATGATACTATATTAAAAATAGTCAAAGAAAACGGTATTACATATTATAATGTTAATTTGACTAGCGGTACTAGAACACAAGATTATAATATTTTAACACCTTATATAGAAATATCTTCATATATTAAAAAACTTAATGTTGGAGATGAGTATGAGGAAGATACACCACAAGCATATCATGGTGATGGAACAGAGGCCGCTACAAACATCAGTACACAAGTTATGGATGCTGCTACTATTGATACTTCAAACGTAGGTATATATCATATTAAATATTCTGCTACTATAGATAATATACCAGTATCTACTATTCAAACTTTAGTTATAGGTAGGGATGCACCTATATGTAGAGGTTATGAGATTGACGTACAAGGTCAATTTAAAGCAGGAGATAGTTATTACTGCTACTATAATGTTAAAGAAGAAAAATCATATAAATTTTATGTGTTAAATGAACAAAATGATATTGTAACATTAATACTTGAAAAGAATTTAGGTGATAATGTTGCATGGAATAATGAGGCGTCTACATCATCTGGACCAGTAAGTTTAAATTCACATTTAAAAATGATGACAAGAGAATGGGTAGATTTAAATGCATATATTCCTACATATTCTGATATGCCTATTAGTGGTAATAGTTTACCATATTGGTCATATAGAGACACATCAGTAATTAATGGTAGCAATGGAACAATGGGCTACTGGTTGAATGATTCAGTTGATGATACACATGCATATGTAATAACTACTTCTGGTGAAATTTTAACTAATACTTTAGTAGATGATAATACAACATATGGTTTGAGACCAGTTATTAAAGTATTAAAATCTAAAATGATGCAATAAAAAGTAAACTAGACTATATTTTAGTCTAGTTTTATTATATAATTAAATTGGTGATGTTATGTTATATAGTTCATTAGATAATAATAAAATTAAAGAATTAAAAAAATTAAGAGATAAAAAATATCGTGATATGTCTTCTAAATTTATTGTAGAAGGTGAACATTTAGTAAGCGAAGCATATAAATGTGGATTACTTAAGGAAGTATATATATTAGAAGGTACTAAATGTGATTTAGATGTAGAAGTTAATTATGTTACTCCTAAAGTATTAAAATATATATCTTTATTACAGACACCAACTATTATAGGTGTAGCTGATAAAATTAAACCTAGAGATTTAGGAAGTCGTATCGTCGCACTAGATAACATTCAAGATCCTGGTAATTTAGGAACAATAATTAGAAGTGCAGTTGCATTTAATGTAGATACAATTATCTTAAGTAATGATACAGTAGATTTATATAATGATAAAGTTATACGTGCTAGTGAAGGAATGATGTTTAATATTAATATCATTAGAACGGACTTAAAAGAGTTTTTAAATAGCTTAGATGGGTATTATATATATGGTACTAAAGTATCTGGTGGTCATAGTATAAATAGTATTGAAAAAAAGAAAAAATTTGTTATAATAATGGGTAATGAAGGCAAGGGTATGTCTTCTATATTAGATAATATATGTGATGATTTTATTTATATTGATATGAATAGTAAATGTGAAAGCTTAAATGTAGGTGTCGCAACAAGTATAATTTTATATGAATTAAGTAGGTGATTTAATGTATCTAAATGTAGGTAAAATAGTTAATACTCATGGTATTAAAGGTGAAGTTAGAATTAAGTCATCTATAAGTGATAAAAGTGTCTTTAATATTTCTAATTTACTATATATAGGTAGTGAAAAGACGCCTTTAAAAATAACTAGTTATCGTGTACATAAAGATTATGACATGGTTACATTTGAAGGTATAGATGATATAAATGATGTATTAAAATATAAAGGTTTAGATGTATATGTAGATAGAGATTCTATCAAATCATTTATTATAGAAGATTTAATTGGGTATGATGTATATAGTGATAAATATATAGGTAAAGTTACTAAATTAATATCTAATATTAAATATGTAATATTAGTTTTAGATAACGGAAGTATGATACCTTATATTAAAGATTTTATTATTAATATAGATAATGATTTAAAAAGAGTATATATAAAAGAAATAGAGGGATTAATAAATGAAAATTGATATATTAACTTTATTTCCTGCAATGTTTGATGGATTTTTATCTGAATCAATAATTGGAAGAGCAATTAAAGATTCAAAGGTAGAAATTAATATTCATAATATAAGAGATTATAGTACTGATCCACATAAAAAAGTAGATGATTATGGTTATGGTGGTGGAGCTGGGATGGTTTTAATGCCACAGCCTATTTTTGATGCTGTTGATGATTTAAAAACACCAGATTCATATGTTATATTACTTACACCACAAGGTAAAAAATATACATCTGTTGAGGCTAAAAAATTAACAAGTAAAAAACACATTATTATAATTTGTGGTCATTATGAAGGCTTTGATGAACGTATAAGAACATTAGCAGACCAAGAATATAGTATAGGTGATTATGTTTTGACAGGTGGCGAACTTGCAAGCATGGTAATTGTTGATTCTACAGTAAGACTTATTGATGGAGTTATACAAAAAGAGTCATATGAAAATGATTCGTTTGAAAATAATTTACTTGATTATCCAACGTATACACATCCATATGAATATAGAGGAATGAAAGTACCAGATGTGTTACTATCTGGTCATCATGAAAATATAAATAAGTGGAGATATTCGGAGCAAGTAAAAAGAACAAAGATACGTAGACCAGATTTATTAGAAAAGGATGATTTATAATGGGAAAACACTATTTAATAACAAAGGACAATAAAATAGTTGCAATTAAATACGAAGATTTACAAGGACTATCTTTTAAACCATTAAATGATATATTTGTAGATGATGGTGTAATAGTTGTAAAAATAGTTATTTTTAAACCTGAGTTTATTGAATTAGTGTTAAAGAAAAAAATCAAGAATAAATTAAATCTATATTTAAATTTACTATTATCTTCTGTAGATGATAGTGATGGAGATCAATATACAAGAGATTTATATATGGATATAACTAAATATAGATCATTAGTACTTAATAGATACCGCAAGTACTTAGATGAAAAATATTTAGAGATGTTACTTATGAAAATATCTATTATAGAAGAAGAAGTAAAAGCTAATATGTATACTCCTTCTTTGGAAACAAAAACTAGGTAATTTTTAAACCTAGTTTTAATTTGTATTTATCTTTTGGAAGTTCATATATATAATATGCATTTTTATTATATATAATTTTATTTTTAGATACATTTTTATATATAGCAATTATTTTATTATTCTTATCACAAGCAATAATATCAATATTTTTTTTCATAAAAAATGTATGAATAGCACGACATTTAGGAAAACATAATTCTTTAATATCCTTTTTAAACATAAGACCAAAAAATCTATCTTTAAAGTTAGTACATATCTTTACACTATCTAGTCTCATATTATCACCGATATTAATATAACATATAAAAAAACATTTGACAAATATTAGTTTAATGATTATAATTAATCATAGAGGGTAGAGGGATATTATGAAGTTAAATAATAAGGGCCAAGCATTAGTTGAATATTTACTTATTATTGCAGTTATATCTGTCATTGTAGTATCAGTTGTTAAAACATTCGGTGGATACTTACAAGATTCAATGACAAAATCTGCCTGTAATATGACAAATAGAGAATATGTTCCTGGCGATAATCCTGGTGAAGGATATTGTAAAGATGATTTTGATTTTTAATACTATGCAAATAGTATTTTTTTTATTTTTAATATTGTTAAATATAGTATATTTTGGTATAATTTATATAGTAGGATGGAGTGGTAGGATGAACAATAAAGGTCAAGCATTAGTTGAATTTGTTTTAGTTTTACCAGTACTTATGTTAATCATTTTTGGAATGATTGAATTAGGTAATGTTATCTATCAAAAATATGAGTTAGAAAAGCATGCTCAAGCTATTGTTGATTTGTATAATAATGAAGCTGAATTAATAGATTCATATAAAGCAAACAATAATCTTGATTGTTCTTTTGATAAGTCAGGCAATTTAGTTACATTAACTATTACTAAAAAGATTAATTTAATTACTCCAGGACTTACTAATTTTTTAGGTAATCCATTTGAAGTTAAGGTTACCGAAACTTTCTATACTGGGTGATGTTATGAATAAGAAAGGTCAAGTGTTAGTATTATTCTTGCTTTTACTTCCTATAATGATCATGCTATTTGCAATGGTAGTTGATCTAGGATTATTGATGACAAGAACATATAGAGTTAAACAAAATATTAAACAAGCAATTAAATATGGACTTGAAAGTGGAGATATTGAGTCTATGAAATTGATGCTTGATAAAAACATTGATGATGAATATGTCGTTAGTACTAATGGTAATATAGAAATTACTTTAAATGGTACATATGATACAATTTTTACGAATATATTTAAAGCTAAAAGTTATGAATATAACTATAAATATTTAGGATATATTGATAACGGAGAAATAATTATAAAAGAAGAGTAGAAGGTGCGTTATGGAAAATATTATTACAATTACTTCTGTTAAAGGTGGTGTAGGTAAATCTACTATGGCACTTAATTTAGCAGGTGTGTATGCATTTCAAGGTAAAAAGGTTTTAATTATAGATATGGATTTATATTCATCATCTATAGCAGCTTCCTTAAATTTAGATCCTGCAAATGATTTTTATACATTATCTGATGATGTATCAAATAATAGATTCACTGATCTATCTAGATATGTCACTAAATATAATGATCAAATTGATGTTATTGCAGGTCCTAAGGATGTAAGAGTAGCAAATCGTATATCAAGTAGTTGTATTCAACCGATTTTAAATAAAGCATCTATTTTATATGATGTTGTTATAGTTGATACTAATCATTTTATAAATGAACTTAATTTAACTTTATTACAAAATAGTGATCAAATACTATATGTTATTACAAATGATCCAATTGATTTAAAGAATATGCGTTCTATGGTATCAATATATAAAGATATGGGTAGAGATAACTATTCAATATTATTAAATGAATCTACTGGTAAATCTAAACATTTATATAAGAAAAATGATGTAGATAAATATATTAAACATAATATTGAATTTTATGTAAGTGATAAATTTTATATTAAAAATATATCCAAATATATCATGGAAGGAAAAATTATTACATTAGATAAAAAGGCCAGATCAAGTTACCGCAAAGGTATATCTGATATTGGATACATGGCTTTAAAATTATTAATTGATAAGAATAAGGAGGAATGATTATGACAAATTTTATAGATGAGTTTAATGTACAACCATCTAAGCAAGATTTTATAGATGTAACAGATTATGAATCATTCCCTAATAAAGAACTTTTAGATGAACTTAGAAATAAGATAGTACAAAAATTAGTAGATAATGATGTATTAAATTATAGTTCTAATGATGAACTCATAAAAGAACAAATAAATGCAACTATTGCAAGTTATGATTTATCAAATGTTGAAAGAAATTATATATATAATTTAATTGATAATGAAGTTAATGGTAATGGTCCTATAAGTGAACTTTTAAAAGATACTGCTATTACAGAAATTATGATTAATGGTACTAATGAAGTATATATAGAAATTGATGGTAAAGTTATTAGAGATGATTCTGTATCATTCATTAATGATGATCATATCGTTCGTACAGTTCAAAGAATGATTCAACCTATTGGTAGAACAATAGATATGGCTCATCCTATGATAGATGCTAGACTTCAAGATGGTTCCAGATTGAATGCTATTTTACCACCACTTTCATTAGGTGGACCTGTTGTTACTATAAGAAAGTTTAAAAAAGATTTGGAAAACATTAATGACTTTTTAAGAACAGGTGCGATGACTACATATATGGCAAGATTCTTAGAAGCTTGTGTTAAAGCAAAATGCAATATCATTGTAGTAGGTGGAACTGGTTCAGGTAAAACAACACTTTTAAATGTTCTTTCTGGATTTATTGATGATGATGAACGTATTATTACTATCGAAGATGCTGCAGAACTTAGACTTCATCAATCACATGTAATTGGACTTGAAACAAGAAAAGTTAACTACGAAGGTGAAGGCGAAGTAACAATCAGAGATTTAGTTATCAACTCACTTCGTATGAGACCTGATCGTATTGTTGTTGGTGAAGTTCGTGGAAAAGAAGCATTCGACATGTTACAAGCTATGAATACAGGACATTCTGGATCTATGACAACAATGCATGCCAATAGTCCTATTGATGCATTAAATAGACTTGAAACAATGATATTAATGGCAGGTATGGAAATTCCTATTAAGGCTATTAGAGAATATATCGAAAATGCGATTGATATTGTTATCAATGTTGAACGTTTGACTGATGGTCGAAGAAAAATTACTAGTATTTCTGAAGTTGTTGGTTTTAATGAAGATACTATTGAACTTAAAGAAATATTCCAATTTAAGAAAAAGGGTATTACTAAAGATGGAGAAGTTGCTGGTGAATTTTTAATGCATAAGTATGTACCTAAAGTATATGATAAAATTGTTAGCGCTGGTGTAAATATTATAGATGATTTATATAATAAAGGGTGACATATGAATAATTTTAGTATATATAGTACTGATAAATATACAAATGAAAATATAACTGTTACTTTTACACCAGACACTTATATCATTAATTATACGTATAGAGTATACCGTGATAATGAACTTATAAGTGTAATAAAAGTTGATTCTAATATGCCTAGTGATATTTTATTAGATTCAACTGGTACATTTAAAATAACTGTAGAAGCATATAGTAAGCTATATCGATATGATTATGAGTCAGGAACTTACTTAATAGATAAACAAGCTCCAGAGTTAAAAGTAGGTCAATCAATTATTCGTATGCGTACTAATGATACATTAAAAGTACGTTCTAATATAAAGGCATATGATAATGTTGATGGTGATATTACTAGTAGTATTACTACAAATATTAATGAGCTTGATTTAACTAAGGTAGGTACTAAATCACTTGTATATACAGTATCTGATAAAGCTGGTAATACAGTATCTAAAACAGTTAGTGTTAATGTACTTGCTAATAATTCTTATACCTTAGCGCTTATACAAATGATATTTATTATAATATTATTTGTTATTGCAAATAAATTAAATCATTATTTAGGTTTAATTAAATTAGAAAAGAGATTTGCTAAATATGCTTTAGAATCAGAAATAGACGATACACCATCGTTCTTTGATGTATTAATTCATTTTTATGATGAAATAGTAGAAGCATTAGCAAAGGTAATAAATAAATCAGTATTTTTAACAAAGTATTCTAAACGTTATAATAAATACATGATATTTACTAAAGAAAGATATAGTTCAACTACATCTATCGTAGCATCAAAAATATTATGTTCAATTGCATTTTTACTCCTTGCAGTATTTTCAAGAGCAATGCAATATAAAACACTTACAATATATGAAGTTACAATACCTTTAGTTGTTGGTTTTTATGTTTTAGATGTTATATATGCAGTTAAACATCGTATTCATTATGAAAAAATAGAAAATGATTTATTACAAGCCGTAATTATAATGAATAATGCCTTTAAATCTGGTAGAAGTATAGTACAAGCCATAGCGCTTGTAGGACATGAACTACCTGGTATTGTTGGTACACAATTTATAATTATGCGTAAAGAATTATCTAAAGGTTTATCTTTAGATGTCGTATTTAAACGTTTTGCAGAAAGAATTGATATTGAAGAAGTTAATTACTTAACTGCATCACTTACAATACTAAATAGAACAGGTGGAAATATTATTAAAGTATTTTCATCAATTGAAAATTCTTTATTTATGAAGAAAAAATTAAAATTAGAATTAAAATCTTTAACTAGTAGTTCAAAGGTTATTATGTGGGTATTATTCTTAATACCAATTGCATATGTACTTATTATTTCAATACTTAATCCAGCATATTTTGATCCATTCTTCAAAACATCGTTTGGTGTAGTATTGTTACTTGTAAGTGTGATATTCTATGCAATATATATTATAATAGTAAGGAAAATATTAAAAGTAAGGATGTGATTATATGGCAAAGAAGAAATATGTTCATAAAATTTATAGCGATGCTATGACTGATAATCTTCAAAAAAAGATTAATATGCTTCCAGATTTTCAATATGACGCTGTAAGCTTATTGAACATACGATTTGCAACCACATTTATTTTATTTACAATAATATTATATATTGTTAAATATGGCTATATAGTCGCACCATTTGTATCACTTGGTTATTATTTAATATTTGAATATATATTTATTGATATTCCATTAAATAATAGATGTAAAAAATTAGAACATGAAGCTTTATATTTTTTTGAAATATTAACCTTAACGTTGGAATCTGGTAGAAATCTAGAAAAAAGTTTAGCAGTTACTATTGCAAATGTAGATTCAGAGTTATCAGATGAGTTTAGTAAAACTTTAAGTGAGATGAAATATGGTAAAACTTTAATTGAAGCATTGGAAGCAATGAAAGAACGTATTCCATCAATAACAATTAATAATATTATTTTAAATATGACGCAAACATCTATATTTGGAAATAGTATTTTAGATACTTTATATAATCAAGTTGATTTTTTAAGAGAAAAAGAATCGTTAGAAATTAAGACAATAATTAATAAAATACCTAATAAAATAAGTATTGTATCAGTAATATTTATGGTACCACTTATATTAATATTAATTTTAGGACCATTTCTTTTAACTTATTTAGGATAAAAGTAGTATAATGATAATAGAAAGAGTGATAATATGTATCATTTTATAGGAATAAAAGGAACAGGTATGAGTGCACTTGCACAAATACTAGATGATTTAGGCTACGAGGTACAAGGCAGTGACAAACCTGATCACTTCTTTACTGAAGCACCCTTGATCGAACGAGGAATTAAAATATTAGAATTTGATGAAAATAATATTAAAGAAGGCATGACGATAGTTCAAGGTAATGCATTTACAGAAACTAATCCTGAAGTTGCTAAGGCAAAAGAATTGGATTTAAAAATATATACATATCAAGATATGTTAGGTAGACTTTCTCGTATGTTTAAAACTGTAGGTGTTTCAGGATGCCATGGTAAGACTACTACAACATCAATGTTATATCATGTACTATCTAATATTAAAGGCTGCAATGCTTTAATAGGTGATGGAACTGGTGTAGCATCTAAAGAAAATGAATATTTTGCATTAGAGGCATGTGAATATAAAAGACACTTTTTAAACTACACACCTTACTATGCAATAATTACTAACATTGAATTAGATCATATAGATTATTATAAAAATATTGATGATGTTATAGATGCATATAGAAGTTATGCTAATTTAGCTACTAATATGGTAATTGCATGTGGAGATGATCCATATACACATTACTTACAACCTGATAAACCAATATTTTTCTATGGTTTATCTGATGATAACGACATAATTGCTAAAGATGTAGAATATAGAAATGATGGTACTAGCTTTGATTGCTTTATCGAAGATAACTATTATGGACATTTCGATTTACCTTTATATGGTAAACATATGCTTTTGAATGCACTTGCTGTAATCGCGGTATGTTATTATGAAAGACTAGAAGCTAAAGAAGTTGCTAAATTTTTAAAAACATTTGAAGGCGCTAAAAGAAGATTTAAAGAAACTATCATTGATGATATAGTTACTATTGATGATTATGCACATCATCCTACTGAAGTAAAAGTAACTATTAAAGGTGCTCGTCAAAAATATCCTGATAAAAAAATAATAGCAATATTAAAAACTCATACACTTTCTAGAACATATGAATTTGCTTCTGAATTTGCAGATGCGCTTAATCTAGCAGATAAGGCATATATTATGGATGTTGGTGTAGATAGAGAAGAGCAAGGGTATGATGATGTTACTTATAAAGTAATCTTAGATAAGCTTAAAAATGGCGAATATATGTCTTTAGATAAAGTAGATGAATTATTAAAATATGAAAATGCTTGTTTAATATTTATGAGTAGTAAAGATATATATATTTTAAAAGATGAATACGAAAAAAGATTAAAGGCTAAAAAAGGTATTGAATAATACCTTTTTATTTGATTTTAAATATATCATATAGTATTATATTGGTGGTGGTTCTATGGACAGACTAAAAATATATAAACTTAGTAAAGCAGCACTTTTGTTATCGTTTACATTAAATACTACCGGATGTTTAATAGGTACAGGTAAATTATTTGAATCTATTAATGATTACAAAATTGTAAAGGAAATAACAAATGGGGATTCTATAAATACAATATATGATATTAAATTTGATGATAATAGATTTAGAAGTGGTAAATACTCTAAAGAAGATTTATTTCATGCTCGTGAAGTAAAAATTAAATTATATGATGGTTATGATTATACCTTTTTAAATGATATGCCTAATTTAGAAAAAATGGTATTAATGGATTATCGATCATTACCTTTTGAAGAAATTGATGGTTCTATTTTTTCTAAAAATATTATAATTGAAATTATAAGTTGTAGTAATGCATTTACTTTTTCTGAAGAAAAATATGCATTTTTAAAAGATATTCCAAGTATTAATACATTAACACTTAGAAATGCTAAATACTACAATACTAAAAGAAGTGGTACTATAAATATTGAATCTAGATTCTTAGAAAGCTTACATAATATCGATAATTTAACTTTATATGTTAATAGTAAACTATTCTATAATTATAAAGATTTAACATTCTTAGATAGTCTTTCTTTAGAGGGGAAACCATATGATGTTGCTATGTTTTTTAGTAACAAAGATCTTAATATATTAAAAGATGCAAATGTAGCAGTTACTACACGTGATATGGATACTTTAATTAAAGCAAATGATGATATAGATAAAGTAATTGAAAGTCTAAATATATTACCAAGTGATAGTGAAAAAGAAAAAGTAGATAAAATATTATCATATATTTTAAAGAATTATTCATATGATCCTGATGTATCAAAATGGATAAAAGAAGATAAAAGGTATTTAATAGATCACTATAAATTCTATGGTGATGGTATGCTAGAAGGATCTTTAAATGGTAAGACACAAATTTGTGGTAATTATGCTGCTATGTTTGCCGCCTTAGCGCATTCATTAGATTTAAAAGCAGATTATGTATGTAATCATAAACATGCTTGGGATTTAGTAAAAGTAGGTGATGATTATTACTATATTGATCCTACTATATTAGAAAAAGAAGAAATATGTTATATTGAAGATATAGCTACTCCTTTAACGAGTAAAACTGATTTAGATGTGACACATATCATAGTTGAGCCAAATATACGCGCGATATCTTTTGAACAAGCGTTAAATGATGGTAATGTTGGTAATTATAGCTCGTCTGGATATATGGATGATATATCTGATCCGGAGCATGTAAGTCCTATTGTGTTACCAGTTGATTTATATATATCTAATTATATTAGTAGTGTCGTAACAGAAGATATAGAAATAGATAAGAAATTAAAAGATATATCTAATGATGAATTAGTATTAAAATTCTATGGTCAAACAGTAAAATCAAGAGCAAAAATATTAATTCCATTTCTTTTGAATTTTGCATGTATTTCATTTGGAATCAAAAAAGTTGATGAAGAGATTAAAAAACTTGAAAAAACTCTATAGAGTTTTTTTCTTTTTGTTTGATTTTAAATACTTAATATAGTATAATTAATATGTTTGATAGAGGGTGCTAGCATGTATTTAAAGGAGATTAGAGCACAAGGATTTAAATCTTTTGCTGATAAGACAATTATAAAACTAGATCAAAACATTACAGGTATAGTAGGACCTAATGGTTCAGGTAAGAGTAATGTTGTTGATGCTGTTAGATGGGTATTAGGTGAACAATCAGTTAAGTCACTTCGTGGTGCAGATTCTATGACTGATGTTATTTTTGCTGGATCTAAATCTAGAAAAGCTTCTAATATTGCATCTGTTACATTGATATTTGATAATCAAGATCACTATATACCTCTTTCATATGACGAAGTATCAATTAAAAGAAGAGTATATGCAGATTCTACTAATGAATATTTTATAAATGAAGAGAAAGTACGTCTTAAAGATATTCAAAATCTATTTATGGATACAGGTATTGGTAAAGATAGCTTCAATATTATTTCACAAGGTAAAGTAGACGCTATATTATCAGATAAACCTGAAGATAGAAGAATAATATTTGAAGATGCTGCTGGTGTACTTAAATATAAGAAAAGAAAGATAGATGCTTTAAGAAAATTAGAAAAAACTAATATCAATTTAGATAGAGTAAATGATGTTATTAAAGAATTAGAAACACAAGTTGAACCTTTAAAAATTGCTAGTAGTAAAACTTTAAAATTTAATGAATTAGATAGTGAATTAAGAAGTATTGAATTATCTTTAATAACTAATGATATTACTGCTATAAATGATGAATATCAATCATCTAAGAATAAAGTAGAAACATTAAAAAATGAATTATTAAATATAACATCTACTAATTCTACTAATGAAGCTTTAATAGAAGAATATAAACTTAAAATATCTAAAATAGATGATGATATTAATAAAAAGCAACAAGAAGTAGTAGAAATCACATCTTTAGTAGAAAAATTAAATAGTAGAAAAGCTATTGTATTAGAAAGAGAAAAATACAATGCTAATGATAGTAAAATACATGATAATTTAGTTAATTTAAAAGAATCTTTATTAAAAGAAGAAAATAACTTAGAAGAATTAAAAAGAGAAATAAATGATATTAATGATCTATTAAGTAACCTAGATTATAAAATAGGAGATATTACTAATACTATTAATAAGATTAAAGCTACTAAATATGATGAAGAAAATATTTTAACTAAATATATTAAAGAAGAAAATATTTTAAAAACTAAAGTTCAAACATTAGAAGAAGATATAGATAATAATTCTAGTATACCGTATCCTGTTAAAGCAGTTCTTTCAAATCCAAAACTTTCTGGTATACATGAGACTATTGGTAATGTAATTGATACTGAAGCAAAATATAGTAATGCTATATCAATTGCACTAGGATATGCTGCTAGTAATATAGTATGTGATAATGAAACGTCTGCTAAAGATGCTATTGAATATTTAAAAACAAACAATATAGGAAGAGCAACTTTCTTCCCATTAAATATTATTAAACCAAAAGCAGTAGATATGGATACTATTGATATAGTAGGTAAGATGGATGGTTATATTGATATTGCATCTAACTTAGTAAGCTATGATCCAAGATATAGAAATATTATCTTAAATCAATTAGGTAATATTATTGTTGTAGATAATATTGATAATGCTAATAAAATATCTTTAAAAATTCAAAATAGATATCGTATAGTTACATTAGATGGTGATTTAATTAATGTAGGTGGATCTATTACTGGTGGTAAAAATAAAGTAAGGAATATTATTAGTGATAAATATGAATTAGATAAGAATAAAAAAGAATTAGAACATATTATTGATAATATTAAATCAAAAGAAGAAAATATTAATAAAATTAGTGATGAACTTAAAAATAATGAAGATAAATTATATTTATTAAATAAAGATAAAATTGATAATTTAACTTTACTTAATAGTAAAAATAATATGTTAAGTACTATTAGTGAAAATATTGATACTATTAATAGTAATATAAAAGGAACTACAAATGTTGTAGATAATAAATTATCAAAAGAAATTGATGAAGTTATGTCTATGTATTATGAGGCAGTTAATAAAAAGGAAATCTTAATACATGAATATGAAAAATTAGTAAGTACGAAAGAATCATTAAATGACTCATTAGCGGAATATGAACATAGCTTAAAACAAGAAAATAGTTTATATAATACTAAAAATGAAGAATTACATAGATTAGAAATATCTGTTAATAGAATGGATGTAAAATTAGATACATTATTAAATACATTAAATGAGACATATAATATTACATATGAGAAAGCACTTACAATGTATAGACTAGAAATGGATATTAATGAAGCTAGAAGCAAGGTTAATAGTTTGAAAAAAGCTATTAAAGAATTAGGACCAATTAATCCTGATGCACCAACTGAATATGAAAGTGTTTCTAAACGTTATGAATTTTTACTTAAACAAAGAGATGATTTAGTAAATGCATCTAATATGTTATTAGATATAATAAATGAAATGGATGAAGTAATGAAAAAAGAATTCATGAAAACATTTGATTTAATTAAAGAAGAATTTGCTAAGACTTTTAAAGAGTTATTTAAAGGTGGTAAAGCATTGCTTAAGTTAACAGATGAAGCAAATGTATTAGAAACAGGTATCGAAATAGAAGCTATGCCTCCAGGTAAAACATTAAAAAATATTTCATTATTATCTGGTGGTGAGAAAACATTTACTGCAATTAGTTTATTATTTGCTATAGTAAAAACTAGAACTATGCCATTTTGTATCCTAGATGAAGTAGAAGCAGCTTTAGATGAAGCAAATGTATCTAGTTTTGGTGAATATATAACTAATTTAAAAGCAAAAACACAATTTATATTAATAACACATAAGAAAAAGACTATGGAATATGCTGATACTTTATATGGTATTACGATGCAGGAATCAGGTGTATCTAAATTAGTTAGTGTTAAATTAGACGAATTAAAACACCATTAGGTGTTTTTTTTGACAAATATGATTATTTATGTATAATAGAGATGGAAACGGAGGGGATTTTATGAAAGGCATGAAGATATTTGCTGGTATATTTACAGTTGCACTTACATCATCTATAGTTTTATATGATATTAATTTTGATCATACCAAGGGTGAATGTATGGTCACCAAGATTTTAAATATGATACCTGTTGAAAATGATGAGATACCTTTGGGAGTTGCTTTTCATCAAGTCCCAGCGATTCATTTAGAAAATGATGATAGTGTAGATGTGTGGATTGCAAGAAGAGGCAGAACACAAAAAGTAGATGTATATAAAGATGGCGTATTAGATGCTTCTTTAGAATTCAGAAGAAAAAATAAAGAACTTAAAAGATTTAAAAAAATAAGATAGTGCATAAAGCACTTTTTATTTTACATTAACTTAAATAAGTGTTAAAATTATACTAGGTGATAGTATGATATTAAGTAATTATATAGGAGTAGATTATAGTAACGATGCATATATCTTTTTATTACATGTATTTTTTGCTTTTATATTAAGTTTTTTTGTAGGACTTGAGCGTCAATATAGAAGAAAAACAATAGGACTTAGAATGACTGTTTTAGTATGTATTGGTTCTATGATGTTTACACATGCCTCTTTATCAATTATGTCAGGCGATATTGGTCGTATTGCAGCAGGTATTGTATCAGGTATTGGTTTTTTAGGTGCTGGTTTAATCATTAAAGATAGTGATAATAAGATTAGTGGTCTTAATACAGCATCTACTATTTGGTGTAGTGCTGCTATTGGATTATTATGTGGATTAGGTTTAATTATAGAAGCATTAATAGGTACTATCTTTGTTTTATTAAGTAATATTATTCTAAGAAGAGTAGACATTAATATAGCAAAAAGGTAATTATGGATAAATATATAGATGATTTTATCAATTATATATCAAATATAAAAAAATATTCTAATTATACGTGTATTAATTACCGTATAGATTTAGATAAATTTAATAGTTATATTAAAATGAATAATATTAATTTTAATGATGTAGAATATAGTAATATAAGAGGATATATATCATATTTATATAATTTAGATGAATCAAATAAAACTATTACTAGAAATATATCTAGTTTAAGAAGTTTTTATAAATATATGACTAAATTTTATAGTTTTGATAATCCTATGATTTTAATTACTAATCCTAAACAAGATAAATTGCTTCCTCATTATCTTTCATATGATGATATTGAAACATTACTTAAGGTTACATCTTCTAATGATCCATATGATATAAGGAATAATTTAATAATAGAACTTTTATATTCTACTGGTATACGTGTATCGGAATTAGTAGGTATTAAAATAGAAGATATTGATTTATCTGATGAAAGTATAAAAGTATATGGTAAAGGTAAAAAATATAGAATTGTATATTTTGGTAAAATATGTAAGGATAAGATAATTAAATATTTGAATATTAGAAATAGTATTATTAAAGAAAGTACACCTTATTTATTGATTAATAAAAGAGGTTATAAATTATCAGATAGATCAGTTAGAAAAATATTTGAAGATTTAATAAAATTAAATCATTTAGATATATCATTTTCACCACATACATTAAGACATACATATGCTACTCATATGTTAAATGGTGGAGCTGATATAAGAAGTGTAGGTGAACTTTTAGGTCATTCATCTATTAATACAACTGGTATATATACACATGTATCTAATGAACATTTAAGGAATGTTTACTTAAAATCACATCCGAGAGGTAAATAGTGTTAAATACACTATTTTTTTTATATTTTTCTTGAATAGAGTTTTAATAAGTGTTATACTTTAATAGTTAGGAGAGATGTTATGACAAAATATGTATATTTGTTTACTGAAGGTAACGCAGATATGAGAAATTTACTTGGTGGTAAAGGCGCTAACTTAGCAGAAATGACTAATATTGGACTACCTGTGCCTCAAGGATTTACAATCACTACTGAAGCATGTACAAAGTACTATGAAGATGGTAGAGAAATAAATGAAGAAATTCAAAGTCAAATTAACGAATATATCGTTAAGATGGAAAGTATTACTGGTAAGAAATTTGGAGATTTAGAAAATCCATTATTAGTATCAGTTAGATCTGGTGCTAGAGCTTCTATGCCTGGTATGATGGATACAATCTTAAACTTAGGTTTAAATGAAGAAGTAGTAAATGTTTTAGCAGAAAAATCTGGTAATGCTAGATGGGCATGGGATTGCTACAGAAGATTTATTCAAATGTATTCAGATGTTGTTATGGAAGTAGGTAAAAAATATTTTGAACAACTAATTGATAAAATGAAAGAAGAAAGAGGAGTTACTCATGATGTTGAGTTAACTGCTGATGATTTAAAAGAATTAGCAAGAGAGTTTAAAGCTGAATATAAAGCTAAGATTGGTACTGATTTCCCTGATGATCCAAAAGAACAATTAATGGGTGCTATTAAAGCTGTATTTAGAAGTTGGGATAATCCAAGAGCTAATGTATATAGAAGAGATAATGATATTCCATATTCTTGGGGTACTGCTGTAAATGTTCAATCTATGGCGTTTGGTAACATGGGTGATGATTGTGGAACTGGTGTTGCATTTACACGTGATCCTGCTACTGGTGAAAAAGGTTTATTTGGAGAATTTTTAACTAACGCTCAAGGTGAAGATGTTGTTGCTGGTGTAAGAACACCTATGCATATAACTGAAATGGAAGAAAAATTCCCTGAGGCATTTAAAGAATTTAAAGAAGTTTGTAAGACATTAGAATCTCATTATAGAGATATGCAAGATATGGAATTTACTGTAGAACATGGTAAACTTTATATGTTACAAACAAGAAATGGTAAAAGAACTGCTAAAGCTGCTTTAAAAATTGCTTGTGATTTAGTAGATGAAGGTATGCGTACAGAAGAAGAAGCTGTAATGATGATTGATCCAAGAAACTTAGATACATTATTACACCCTCAATTTGATGTTGCTGCGCTAAAAGAAGCTAAGTTAATGGGTAAAGGATTAGGTGCTTCACCTGGTGCTGCTGCTGGTAAAATTGTATTTACTGCTGAAGATGCTGTTGAGTGGAAAGCTAAGGGAGAAAAGGTAGTACTTGTTAGACTTGAAACTTCTCCAGAAGATATTACTGGTATGAAAGCTGCAGAAGGTATTTTAACTGTTCGTGGAGGAATGACTTCACATGCTGCTGTCGTTGCACGTGGTATGGGTTCTTGCTGTGTTTCTGGTTGTGGAGACATCAAAATGAACGAAGAAGCTAAAGAATTTAGCCTAAATGGTAAAACATATCATGAAGGTGATGAAATCTCAATCGATGGTACTACTGGTAACATCTATGATGGATTAGTTAAAAGAGTAGATGCTCAAATCGTTGGTGAATTTGGACGTGTTATGGCTTGGGCTGATAAATTTAGAACATTAAAAGTTAGAACTAATGCTGATACACCTAGAGATGCTAAAAAAGCTCATGAATTAGGTGCTGAAGGTATTGGTCTATGTAGAACTGAGCATATGTTCTTTGAAAGTGATAGAATTGCTGCATTCCGTGAAATGATTTGTTCTGATACAGTTGAAGAAAGAGAAGCTGCATTAGAAAAAATCTTACCTTATCAACAATCTGACTTTGAACAATTATATGAAGCATTAGAAGGTGACTCTGTAGTTATTAGATATTTAGATCCACCTCTACATGAATTTGTTCCAACAGAAGAAGCTGATATTGAAAAACTTGCTAAAGCTCAAGGTAAAACAGTTGAACAAATTAAAGCTTATATAGCAGATTTACATGAATTTAACCCAATGATGGGTCATAGAGGTTGTAGACTTGCTGTTACTTATCCTGAAATTGCTAAAATGCAAACTAAAGCTGTTATAAGAGCTGCAGTAAGTGTTAAAGCTAAACATCCTGAATGGAATATTACACCTGAAATAATGATTCCATTAACAGGAGAAGTTAAAGAACTTAAATATGTTAAAGATATCGT
>Ga0129307_1000169_pt1 | contig 113167 bp, 102 predicted proteins | sample P1105metagenome_FD_94437 | JGI IMG/M metagenome (GOLD analysis project Ga0129307, IMG submission 94437) | Capybara group fecal microbial communities from Wisconsin, USA - P1105 metagenome | ecosystem: Host-associated > Mammals > Digestive system > Large intestine > Fecal | place: USA... | reverse complement strand
GTTTTACCGGTGGTGATAGCTAAGAGGATCCACCTGTTCCCATTCCGAACACAGAAGTTAAGCTCTTATACGCCGAAAGTACTTGGCTGGCAACGGCCCGGGAGGATAGGTAGCTGCCGGTATTTTATATTCCTCCTTAGCTCAGTTGGTAGAGCGTTCGGCTGTTAACCGAAATGTCGTTGGTTCGAGTCCAACAGGGGGAGCCAAAAAAAGAAGCATATTTACTCAAATGAGCGGGTATGCTTCTTTTTTATATCTTTCGTTCGTTTTCAGATCCTGAGATCATTCCATTTTTCATTGCTGTCAAGTGTCAGAAGTCCCATCTCAAGGTCCTTTTTGCCCTCGGCAAAGCTGGATTTAGGCTTTTTTCCGGCTAGAATGGATTCATGGAAATCTATAAACTCTTCCACGTATCCGCCACCATCTCCTTCGGGGAATTCTATGACTTCATGATCTCCTGAGACATTGGTAAGCTCGATCGTCTTGAATCCTTCCATCTTGATGGTACCTTCACTTCCGATTATCTCGAAAGGGGATCCGCTAAGACCGGTAAGGCTAGCAACATCAATGAAATGCCCTATGGCACCGTTCCTAAAGACCATGCTCAGAGTGACCTGATCCACAGGCCCTATGTCATCTCTCAGGAGCTTTTGATATCCTATGGCACTCTCCACGTCTCCGAAGATCTCTCTCATGGCTGCAAACCAGTGAACATCTCTGTCCATCATGACGCCGCCTACGCAGTTGAGCCTCCAGCGTGACTCAGTGAGCCATTTGGCATCTCTTGCGAAATGGTCATACAGTCTGACCATCATGGCAGCCGGTCTTCCTATCTTCCCGGATTTTACCATGTCTCTCGCTGTGATGACGGACCTTCTGTATCTGAAACCCTCAGCGATCATGGTGGCAAGAGGAGTTTCCTCTTCAAGTTTTACCATAGCTTCAGCTTCCTTGAGATTCTTTGCCATGGGCTTCTCCACGAAAACGTGCTTTCCTGCGGCAAGAGCTTTCTGAGTGAGCTCATAGTTCATCTCAAAAGGGTAGTTAATGACGACGGCTTCCACTTCTTTGTCATTAAGAAGATCATCTACTGAAGTTACATATCTTTCAGAACCTGTAAGTTCAGCGAATCTTCTGGCTTTCTCTTCAGTCCTGCTGCATACGTTAACGACCTGAAAACGATCAGCGAGCTGTTTTAGGGCGGGCCAGTGAAGATCCCTGGCGCAGATACCGCAACCGATGAAACCGAGTTTTATCTTTCTCATCTCTCTCATCCTCCTTATATATATGATATACGAAACCGGAAATAAAAGGATATGGAGTCGTATCATGGATAAAGAAAGGACCGGAGATATTATATTTCCCCGGTCCCAATGGATCCTTTCTAATTTGTGGTGGTTGTCATTATTTCTTGCCTGCGAGCTCTTTCAGTTCATCAAGAGTCGATGCCTTCTTTGAATAGAGGGTCAGAGGAGCACATGCTGTATCGCCGATGTCTATTATGTCATATCCCTGGGAATCTATCTCAGACTGGAGATATGCCTTATGCTGGAAAGAGTTGAGATCGATCTCTCCGCTGTTCAGAGCCTCGTTAGGGAGGTTGTATGCATCGAATATGACGATTTCAAGATAGAGCCCGGAATTCGTCTCATCAAGTACCTTCTGAACTGCTCTGAAAGTATCGCCGGAGCCGCATACTCCTATTTTGATGACTTTCTTTCCATCGGGGGAAGACTGATAGCCTTCGATCTCCGATACGAAATTGTCATCTACAGAGTAATCGGGGTCATAGATAAATGCCGGAACGGAGGCTCCTTTGCTCTTTTCTATGGTATACTGGGCAACCAGCTGGCTTTGATAAGCCTCCACGACTTTTTTGTAATCGGGGTTGTCCTTATCTGCCGTTCTTGCGACAATGACATTTATGAACGGGTTGTCAGAACCGACCTCCTGGACCTCTGTTATGAGGCCGTCCTTAGCCGGGATCAGACCTGCAGGAACAGCGTATGTTCCGTTTATGGTGGATGCTCCGTAGTCGTCAAGAGTTGCAACTAAAGTATTGGCTGCAGCAGGGACTATCTCGATATTGTAGATATACTTCGTTATGTCCTTGAGTTCAGGAGTGTATCCTGCAGCCTCATCAACTTCTATGAGACCTGCTGTCTTGAGTAGGGTTATAGCCCTGGCCTGGTTGGTAGCATCGCTGGGGACGCCTATCTTCAGGGGCTCAGTTTCCTTCTTGCCGCATGCTGCGGAGGAAATCAGGAAGATCAGTGCAATAACGATCAATAATACCTTTGTAGCTTTTTTCATTTTCTTTACTCCTATCTATTTGAAATTTATTTCTGAAACAGTTTTTTGTTCGTGGTCTTCCTTGCAAGCGTATTTCCGATCACCTGTATCACGGAAACTATTATGAGAAGGAGAATGACACACACGTTCACTATGTCTGAATAGTGCATGTTCTGACCATAGTTTATGGCGAAACTTCCAAGTCCTCCGGCGCCTACGGCACCTGCTGCCGTTGTGAGTCCTATAATGGAGATAGCAGTTATGGTGATGACTCTTATAAGATCAGGAAGGGCTTCCTTCAGGTATACCCTGAATATGATCCCCGGGATACCGCTTCCCATGGCTCTTGCTGCTTCGACTTTTCCGGGGTCTACTGCAGAGAGAGCACTTTCGACCTGTCTTGTAAAAAAGGGAACAGCTCCGAATACCAGAGGGACTATGGCCCCTTTAACTCCTATGGAAGTTCCTACAAGCGTTCTGGTGAACGGGATGAGGAATATGAGGAGTATTATGAACGGTATCGATCTGAAGATGTTGGTTATGATCTCAAGCACCGAATGTATGAATTTGTTCGGCTTGATTCCGTCCGGCCTCGTTATCACCAGTAATATTCCGAACAGGCCTCCGAGAAGCAGCGTGATCGCTCCTGCTATGAAGAACATCTGGAATGTTGCTGACAGGCTTTCGAGAAATCTGTCCGAGTAGTTCATGAAGTTCGGAATCAGTTTGTATAGCAGTTCTTTCATCTTTCTATTGCCTCCACTCTTACTCCGTTTGAAGCTATGTATTCCAGTGCTTCTCTGACTTTATCCGGGTCACCGCTTATGTCAGCGATTATACCTCCGAGAGCATTATCGGCAACTATGTCCACGTTGGCTAGCACTATGCTGATGTCCACGTTGTAGTCTCTTGATACTTTTGAGATAAGGGCTTCTCCGACCGAGTCCTTTGTGAAGGTCAGTTTGATGAGCCTCTGGGAAGCATTGTTCGACAGTTCAATGGTCCTGCTCTCTATGAGTTTGTTTATCTTTTCCAGTCCGGATGAGGATTCCACGAACCTCTTTGTGATGTTGGCCTGGGGATTTGAGAAGACCTCGTACACTTCTCCTTCTTCCACGACTTTTCCGTCTTCCATCACAGCCACTCTGTCGGCTATCTGCTTAATGACCGCCATCTCGTGGGTGATTATGACTATCGTGAGTCCAAGCTTTCTGTTGAGATCCTTCAGAAGCTTCAGGATTGATTCGGTGGCATCAGGGTCGAGAGCTGAAGTTGCCTCATCTGAGAGGAGTATCTTCGGGTCATTTGCCAGAGCCCTCGCTATTGCGACTCTCTGCTTCTGACCTCCCGACAGCTGGCTCGGATATGAATCTCTCTTCTCGGAGAGATCTACAAGTGCAAGCAGGTTGTCGACCTTTTCTGTTATCTCTTCTTTGGAGAGCCCTGTGTATTTCAGAGGATATGCGACATTGTCGAATACTGTACTCCGGTCGAGAAGGTTGAAGAGCTGGAAGATCATTCCTATGGACCTTCTCAGCTTTCGGAGATCTTTCTCTTTGAGCCTGGTCCTGTTTTCTCCGTCCACTTTGTAAAGAACTCCGTTCTCGCTCGTTATGGTCCCGAAGTCCTTAATGCTTATGGAACCGCTGTCCGGATACTCGAGGAAGTTTATGCATCTTACGAGGGTGCTCTTACCTGCTCCTGAATATCCTATGATACCGTATATCTCTCCGTCTCCTATATTGATAGATACGTCGTTTACGGCATGTACGTTAGCCTCTTTTGAAACGAAATGTTTCTGGAGGTTAGAGATATTGATCATCAATGATCCTCCTTAATCTGCAAAAAAAAGGGAAGCGCTTGGCTTCCCGGTACTTTTTTGACAATACTCAATATGAGCAGTATCGACAAAGTCCGGAAACAGCTCTGCACATGCGCATCATCATATCATTTTCTTTCCGGATAGTCATCTTTCTGCTCCTTTCATTAAAGTAAGTATACTTTAATACACCATGAGAGAATAATCAAATTGTATTATTCTTTTATTGGTAATAGATTTTATCTATATCCCTCTCTTGGAGTCCTCGATGTTCTTCTTGAGTTCTTCTATATAGTTGAGGGCTATGTCCGACAGCATGGAATGAGATTTTACTATGTATCCTATCTCCATGGTCACATTTGGGTTATTGGGATCAGCCTGATAGGGAATGGCTACATAGTCTTCTCCGTTCAGTTCCTGACAGATGAAACCCGAGCACAGAGTGTATCCGTTGAGACCTCTCATTAGATTCAGCATCGTCGCACGGTCATTCACCTTTATGGTCTGGGGATAATCGTTCTCTGCCAGGATCTCCTCGTTAAGGTAGAATGAACTGTTCTCTCCCTGATCGAAACTCATGTTCGGATAGCTTGTCAGTTCATCATAGGAAATGGAACTGTTCTTTGCCAGAGGATGTTCCCGATAGAGATAAACGAAGGCATTTGCCTTAGTGAGCTCGGTGAACTTCAGATTTCTCTCAGCGAACAGCTTCTCAAGATATTTCCTGTTGTAATCGCACAGAAAGAGTATGCCGACTTCACTTATCGAGTTTCCGACATCATTTATAACGTCCATAGTCCTCGTTTCACTGATCTCGAGGTCATATTTGCCGGTCCCGTATTTTTTGACTGTCTCCACGAAAGCCTTGGTGGCAAAAGAATAGTGCTGTGCTGAGACCTTGAACTTCTGCTTTATGCTGTTTTTGTCAGAATACTTGTCCTTAAGGAGCTCATACTGCTGGTATATCTGTCTGGCCTGAAGGAGGAAATCTTTTCCCTCGTTGGTGAGGATGACTCCCTGGTTCGTGCGGTTAAAGAGCTTGATCCCAAGCTCATCCTCAAGGGAATGGATCGCACTCGTAAGAGTCGGCTGAGAAATGTATAACTTCTCAGCCGCCTTGTTCATCGATCTTGATTCGGACACTACGAGAGTGTAATGGATCTGCTGCAATGTCATAGAGGCATTTCCTTCTGGTGCTCAAGGTGCCACTTATGGTCTTCCTTCACCTTTTTGAGCAGCTCGGGATCTTCAAACAGGTCGAGTGCGGTAAATGCGAGCACCTTTGCTCCAAGTCCTATGGACGCAAGACCCTTCTCGCTCTTTGCAGCGTTGCACATGTCTATGGAGTGCCCAGCGATCTTTTTATCCGATATTGAGATATGGGGCTGTATCGTCGGGATCTTCTGGGAAACATTTCCGACATCACTGGATCCCGGTGAAACTGTATCCGGCTTATGAGTGATCTTCTCTCCGAAGAGCTCAAGGTTCTTTTCATAAAGAGCGTCCAGGGAAGGAGTGAGGACCATGTTCTCCACCAGATTCTGATACAGTTTCATGGAACCTGTGCATCCCGTCTGAAGTGCGGCGCCTTCTACTATCTTCTCCACTTTTCCGTACAGTTCATGGAGAGTATCGATATCGGCAGCCCTTATATAGTATTTGGATTTGGTATAGTCGGGGATGACGTTTGGAGCGGTACCGCCCTCTACGATTATCCCGTGTATCCTTATCCTGTTGGTAAGCTGCTGGCGGAGCACTCCTATGGCTTCATATGTGAGTATCTGAGCATCGAGGGCATTTATGCCGTCCTCCGGATCTCCTGCAGCATGGGCTGACTTACCATGGAATTCGATATCAACAGGAGCACATGCATAGTTTCTGGAACTGAGTCCGTGTTCGGGAGATCCGCCCGGATGTACGCACAGTGCAAAATCAACGTCCTTAAAGTAGCCCTTGTTGGCAAAGGAACCCTTGGCGCTTCCTTCCTCGCCGCCTTCCTCTCCCGGGGTACCATAGACTCTTACTTCTCCGCCGATCTCATCACATACAGATTTCAGTGCGGCTCCGGCAAGGGAACTCGTAGCACCGAATATGTTGTGCCCGCATCCGTGACCAAGGCCTGCAAGAGCATCATATTCCGCCAGGAATGCGACCGTGGGGCCTGGCTTTCCGGACTTATAGTAAGCAGCAAATCCCGTCCTGTGGCCGGCTGCATTCAATTCTATCTCAAAACCTTCCTTTTCAAGCTGTTTTGAAAGCGTCTCACATGCAAAGAATTCATAGTTGGAGACTTCGGGCTTGCTGTGAATTGCAAGAGCTATATCCTGATATGTCTTCAATGAAGAATCAACGAATGCCTTTATCTTTTCTCTCAGATCGCTCATGTTCAAATCCTCCGTTCGATTTTCAAAATTGTGGATGGGTATATATTACGGCACGGAGCATATAAAAGCAAATTTAATTATTTTAGAGTCTGCTATAGATACTATCTATATATAAAGGCAAAAAAAGGACCGCAAGGGATGGGCTGCGGTCCATTGTAGACAAAGCTGCTCCTGTGTCAGTATCCGCTATATGTAAAAGACATATCTAAAGGATCTCCGTAATAATCGTAGCCCTTGTAAATGATCATCTCTTTGGAATGATCCATCACGAAGTCAAAGCCGTACCAGAGGGGACTGAAGAAGGTGTCGTCAGCTATGTATTCCTCATGCGGATGATCCTTGGAGTAATGGGAGATGATCTCGAAGGACGAGCGGGGATATTCCCCGGAATCTCTCTGATCATCAGTCATAAGGAAATATCTGAGAGACTCAGGTTCGGAAAGCCCATAAGTCGGATCAATGTGGTAATAGTGTTCTCCGAGCCTTATATATGCCCACTCATGGCCCTCTCCGGAGTAATTACTCTGTCCGCTCATGGTACCGCAGTCCACACCTGCCTGCATCAGCATAAATGCATATGCGGGAGCTATGTCCGAACAGATACCTTTTCCCTCCATTATGAGGCGGTATGCCGATAGATACTCAACAGGCTGGTCCTTCATTTTTCATAGGATTCATAGTCATATTCATAGTGTGAAGTGAAGTACTGATACATCGCAAGGGCTTTCTCAAAATCAGAGTAGTCATCCTTCAGAGTCTCATTGAGTATCCTTTCCACACGGTCTGCGAAATCGCAGATCCTTGCTATCGTTTCTTCTCTTGAAGTCATGTAACAGATGGTCACCCTGCCATCTTTGACAGGATGATCCGGGTCTCCGCCGGTATATATCTGTTCTATTAAGGGAGGGAGGCATCTGCATGGGAACTGTCCCATCATCCACTTGCATGTATCATCATCGGGACACTCGAAAGTATCCGATCCTGTCATGATGGCATCCACGAGACTGAACCATGAATCACACATGGCATCTCCGAAAACATCCCGGAGAAAAGATGAGCAGACCTTCCACTGGAAGGTGTAGTGGCTGCAGGGATCATGGGCCTCCTCTCCGGGATCAGACTGCGCAGGCTCGGAAGAGACAGGCTCTGAACAGAATGATGATATCACCGTTGTAGAGGAAGATACTTCCGTCTCGGATGATATGGAAATCCCTTTACCTGTGCATCCGACAAGGAAGACAAGCAGGAGTAGAATGCTTATTATGGTTTTAAACAATCTTTTCATCGCTGCGCCTTTCACGGAAATGATATGTCCCTTTCTTTTCATGATATTATAATCGATAGCGAAGTTCTTTCAATGATATAAAAAGAAACCTTCCCTGTCCGTGCGGACAAAAAAGGCTTCTTCTGTGGCGTCCCCGAGAGGAGTCGAACCTCCGACCTCACGCTTAGGAGGCGTGCGCTCTATCCTACTGAGCTACGAAGACTCAAGAGAACATATAGATTTATAACACAAATCCACTCCAATGTCAAAGAAGATAGTATTGTCTTTTCATTTTAATCGATATATAATTACAAAGCGACTTGCTGATGTAGCTCAGTCGGTAGAGCACTTCATTGGTAATGAAGAGGTTCATGAGTTCGATTCTCATCATCAGCTCCAGAATATGAGGAAGTTTATTTGGCAGAACCATTTAGACTTCCATTTTTTTAAAAAGGAATAAGAGATAATGGAAAAGAACATGAGATTTGGCTTTATAGGCTGTGGAAATATGGGGGGAGCCATATTGAAGGGAGGAGAAGGACTGGGGCTCCTTTCTCCTGAAAACGTATGCATCTATGATATCTCAAAAGAAGTCACGGACAGGCTGAGAGCAGACGGGTATAAGATCTGCACGGACTTAAGGGAACTCTGCAGCGAGTCGGATATCATAGTACTGGCAGTTAAGCCTCAGTATTTCCCCGATGTAAGAAAAGAGATAGAAGGCCTTACTCACGGAAAGTGCGCTCTTTCCATAATGGCAGGAATCTACATAAAAGATCTTAAGGAAGCTCTCGGAGAAGAGACCAGGATCTTCAGAACGATGCCAAACACTCCCGCTCTCGTGAACAGAGGAGTATTTGCAGTATGCGTGGAGAACGATGCATCTCCTGAAGAAAAGGAACTCATCTCAAAGCTTCTCTCCTCCATGGGAAAGGTATATGAGGCTACCGAAGAAATGACGGATGTGTTCTGCGGCTTCAGCGGAAGCGGCCCGGCCTATGTGGCAATGTTCGTGGAAGCTCTTGCCGATGGAGCGGTGCTGGAAGGAATGCCAAGGGCACTTGCATATAAGGTGGCGCTTGAGACAGTGGAAGGTTCTGCAAGGCTGATGCTGGAGAAGAACATGCACCCCGGTGCACTTAAGGATATGGTATCCTCACCCAAGGGCACGACCATAGAAGGAGTAAAGGCATTGGAAAAGGGAGCCTTCAGGCATTCAGTGATGGAATCAGTGATAGCTTCCGTAGAAAAGACCAGGAAGCTGGGGAAATAAAGATGTTGGTGAAATATTATTCAGACATGCTGAGCAAAAAGTCTGCCATCAGGAATCTCTTCGATTTCGGAAGGAGCAGGGCAGAGGAGATAGGAAAGGATAACGTATTCGATTTCAGCATTGGGAACCCGTCCGTACCCGTGCCTGACAGTTTCAATGAATCTCTTAAGAAATTCGCGGATTATAAGGACGGCACACTGGTGCACGGATACAGCCCTACTCTCGGGATACAGTCTGTAAAGGAAGCCATTGCAGCCAGTCTGAACAGAAGGTTCGGGGAGGATTATACCGCCGATCATATCTTCATGACCACCGGAGCTGCGGGAGCGCTGGCACATGCTCTCAGAGCAGTATGCGAAGCGGGGTCCTCCGTCATGGTGTTTGCGCCTTTCTTTCCGGAATACGTGCCGTACATAACCGGAGCGGGATGCATTCCAAAGATAGTTCCTCCGCGCATGGAAGACTTCCAGATAGACTTTGAGAAGTTCAGCGAGATGCTGGATGAGAATGTATCTGCTGTCATGATAAACTCTCCGAACAATCCGTCCGGAGTCATGTATTCGGAGGAGACCATAAAGAAACTCTGTGCTGTCCTTACTGATGCCGAGAAGAGGTTCTCCCATCCGATATATCTGATATCCGATGAACCATACAGGGAGATACTGTTTGGCGGGATCAGGTATCCGTATGTCTCTAAGCTCTATGATGATACTATAGTATGCTATTCCTTCAGCAAATCCCTTTCAATTCCGGGAGAGAGGATAGGATACGTTGCAGTCGATCCGAGGGCGAAGGACGCTGAGCTTCTGGTCCCTGTGATGGGGCAGATATCCAGATTCACCGGACACAACTGTCCGCCCTCTATAATACAGCTGGCGGTGGCGGAAAATCTGGAAGTCACTTCCGACATGAGCGTATATGAGGGGAATGCAGAAATCCTGTATGAGGAACTGACAAGGCTCGGGTTCAGGTGCGTCCGCCCTGACGGAACGTTCTATATGTTTCCCGAAGCTCCCGGCGGAAACTCTGAGGAACTGAGCGAAAGGGCAAAGAAACATGACCTGCTGCTGGTTCCGGGGACCACGTTCGGATGCCCCGGCAATTTCAGGATCTCGTACTGTGTGGAGACGGAGAAGGTGATCCGTTCTCTTGACAGCTTCGGAAAACTGGCTAAGGAGATATTCTGATGAAACAGTTTAAAGATATGGAGATAAGGGAACTCCTGTATCCCAACGAATATATTTGTGATTGCGGAAAGACACACAGGAGCACAGTAAAGGACATCGTAATAGGAAAAAACGTATTTCCCGATCTTCTTGAGACCGTAAAAGGATACGGTGTAAAGAGCATCATGGTCTTTGCCGACCGCAATACATATGAAGCCGCAGGGAAGGAACTTCTCGGAAAGCTTGAGAATGAGGGATTCACACTGAATACGTACATCTATCCTCAGGAGCAGGTCACGGCCGATTCTTTCTCGGTAGGACAGGCCGCCCTCCATTTCGCAAAGGACAGCGATATGGTGCTGGGCATAGGGACGGGAACCATCAATGACGTATGCAAGATCATGTCTTCCATAAGCGGAAAGCCCTATGTTCTCTACGCTACAGGCGCTTCCATGGACGGCTTTGCCTCAGATACCTCTTCCATGGTGGTGGACGGCCTCAAGTTTTCCGTTCCCTCCAAAGCTCCGGATGCCATTTATTCAGACGTGAAAGTCCTTGCAGCATCTCCAAAGAGGCTCACCAGAGCAGGTATAGGAGATGTGCTGGCGAAGCTCGTAAGCCTTTCTGAGTGGAGGATCTCCAATATCGTGAACGGAGAGTATTTCTGCAGGAACATACATGATCTGATAATGAAGTCACTTGATGCATGCAGGAAGAATGCCGAGAAGTATGTAAGCGGAGACGAGGATGCCATGAAGGAGATCCTTGAGGCACTCATTCTCCCGGGAGTTGCTATGGCATATGCGGGGGTCACGAGACCTGCCTCAGGAATGGAACACTATTTCTCCCATCTTTGGGAGATGAGGGCTCTCGAATTCGGATATAAGGAATACATGCACGGGGAACAGGTGGGAGTGGGAACTCTTCTTGCTCTCAGAGTGTATGACCGGCTTAAAGGCATGAAGGCTCCTGACAGGGAATCGGCCATAGAGAAGAGAAAGACATTCTCAAAGGAAGATTGGAAAAAGGAGATAAGGACTTTCCTCGGCAACAGCGCAGAAGAAGTCATACGGACGGAAGAAAGAGAGAACAGGTATGATTATGATACATATCTGAAGAGGCTCGACAGCATAATACTCCATTGGGACGAGATAATGGAGATAATAAACTCCATGCCTTCCGAGAGGGAGATAAGGGGCATAATGGAAAGGATAGGGGCCATGACGGAACCTTCCGAAATGGGTATCCAAAAAGAAGTGGTAAAGGATACTTTCAGATATACAAAAGATGTCAGGAACAAATATATATGCAGTTCATTGCTCTTCGACATAGGACTTTTGGATGAAGTTGCAGATGAACTGTTCTGAAGATCTCCTCACGCAACAGGCTTTAAAGAACCTGATGAAAAGCCGGAGACTGCATGACATAGAAAAAACAGACTGCCGTATTTATTTCGGCAGTCTGTTTTCTTATGTTCACGACCTTGTCACGGGTTACGGAGCTTAGACTGATATCATGAGACTTTCTATACTGATATGATCACATTGCTGGAAGGAGCATCCCTCCACTGTCATGCGAGCTGACTCGAAAGCTGCGTTATTGAACAGCACTGTTTATCTTCATATAATGAATCCGTGATCACAAAACAGCAATTTTAACGGGGGATAAACATATGGAACTAGGAAAAAAGATCAGACAGCTTCGATATAAAGCCGGCCTTACTCAGGAACAGCTTGCCGATAAAATCGGCGTTGGTCCGCAGTCAGTATCCAAATGGGAAACCGCAGCATCGATGCCTGATATCACCACTCTTCCGCTTCTCGCAGAGACCTTCGGCGTCAGTATAGATGACCTTTTTGACTTAAGCAGTGAGCAGCACCTGAATCGTATCGAGAACAGCCTTGACATAAATGAAGAGATACCGCAGGATCTGTTCCGTGAATATGAAGACTTTCTGAAGGCTCAGACAGATGATATACAGAACAAGCACCGGGCAACCAGTCTTCTAGCCTATCTGTACTGGCACCGTATGAACTCTAACGCCAAGAAAGCAGCACGCTACGCCAAGGACGTTATCAGGATGAACCCGGGTGAAAAGGATTGCCAGTGGGTCCTGAACCGTGCGGAAGGGCATGCAGTATGGGATTGGAATATGAATAATCACACAAAAGCCATAGAGTTCTGGCGCGGAATAGTTGAGGAGAATCCGGATATACGTTTGCCGTACCTATATCTGCTGGATAATCTTCTAGCTGATAACCGCGCGGATGAGGCGGAAGAATATCTGGAACGTGCAGGCCGTCTTCCCGACGCCAGACCGGTTATGGTGAGTGTCTATCAGGCGCATATAGCACTTGCCCGCTTCGATGAAAAGACGGCAGACAGGATTATTGAAGAACTGGTCGCAGCTCATCCGGAGGAACCTGTATGTCTGTTTGAGGCTGCACAGTATCATGCAAAGAAATGCGACTATCTGAAAGCAATCGAACTCTATGAGCAGTCTTTCGAAAGATCGCCACGCAGGCCCCGCTTTACCGATGAGCTTATGGGCATCGCCGATATATATGAGATAATGGGAGACTTTGGAAAAGCTGCCGGGACATACGACCGTATCATTGACCTGTTGGAAAATGAGTGGGGCTTTACCGAAGATACAGGGCTGGAGGATGCCCGAGAAGAAAAGACCCGGCTGCTGGCTAAAGCGCAGAAGGCATAAATAAAATGGAAATACTGCAGGGACATTCAGTTTTCCCGTTATCACAGCAAATCCCTCTGTTTATAGAACGAACAGGACAGAAAAATGAATGATCCCTGGGCAGTGTACTTATAAAAAAGAGGAACAGTCTTCCAGGCCCCGCCCTTAATTGGCCGGGGCCTTTTCTGTAGAACGGATCCCTACATTATTGTAAAATAAACTATACAGATATAAAGGGAGAGAGCTCTGATGGAAAGAGAGATAAAGGTCATTTCATCAATAGACAAGAAGGATTTCAGGCACCTCATTTACTGGAACATGTTCGGGAGGAACCTCCTCGTGGGGATAATGCTCGGAGCCATATTTCTCATAGGGCTGATCGTACTCTTCTTATTTTCAGGGACTCTTAACGGAAAGATCATAGCAGGAATCTTCCTTGCGGCTCCTCTCATAGTGATAGGCTACATGGAGTTCACAATCATGAAGATGCGTTCAGCCGAGATTACTGCCAGGACCAAAGGAGAATTCACCTTCAACGGGAAAGGCATAAAGGCCATGCACATGGGAGCAGACAGCTATGTCTTCTATGACTGGGATCACGTTGAAACTGCCTATGAAACGAGCAGATTCTACATCATATTCGTGAACAGGATACAGATGCTGACGATAAAGAAGTCCGATATAAAGGAAGAGGACAGGGAAGACATCGTCAAGATCATAAAGGATCATACAAAACGCGATTATATAGGGTGGTAAGATTGAAGAAGACCGTAAAAATGGAACTGCTTGCTCCTGCGGGCAATATAGAGATAGCAAAGGCTGCACTGAATGCCGGAGCTGATTCGGTATATCTCGGCGGCCTCTTCAGTGCGCGCGCATATGCCAAAAACCTGTCTCTTGATGAGATAAAAGAGATATCGGATTATGCCCATGAAAGAGATAAGAAGATATACGTTACGGTCAATACCATGCTGCTTGAAAGAGAACTGGAGGAAGCTCTCCGTTTCACGGAAGACATCTGGGAGAAGGGAGCCGATGCGATAATAGCCGCTGATCTGGGATACATCTCCATGATCCACTTTGCACATCCGGAGATAGAGATACATGCCAGCACTCAGATGGGGATATCAGTTCCGGAGACGGTAGAACTCTTAAAGAGGTACGGAGTCAAAAGGGCAGTGGCGGCAAGGGAATGCTCTCTAAGGATGATAAAAGAGCTGAAGGCGGAGGGCATTGAGATAGAGACTTTTTGTCACGGAGCCATGTGTTCCGGCATATCCGGAGCATGTCTGATGTCGGGAGCCATAAGCGAAAGAAGCGGAAACAGAGGCAGATGCTCCCAGGTATGCAGACAGTACTTCACCGGAGACCATGGACAGGGCTATCTGCTTAGCATGAAGGATCTGTGCACTCTGGAGCTTTTAGATCAGTTTAAGGAAACGGGAATAGACTGTCTTAAGATAGAAGGAAGGATGAAGAGCCTCGAGTATGTGGTCACTACCACCGCGGCATACAGAAGGACGATAGATGCCCTTTACAGAGGAGACAGTGTCAGCAAGGGAAGGCTCACGGACGATCTGAAAACGGTGTTCAACAGAGGGGGCTTCTCTGACGGTTACTACAAGACCAGGGATCAGAAGACTTTCCCTGACAGACAGGGGCACATGGGTCTCGAGATAGGGACCGTACGCATAATAGGAGGCAGACCGGGGTTCACGTATGCAGGGGAACTTGAAAACGGAGATGATCTTGAGATATCAGGAAAAGGCATAAAAGGAAAAGATCTTTCGCGCAGGGGAAATGTATATACATTGGGACCGGAGTACAGCAAGACTGTCGGAGAGAAGGTGTTTCTGAAATCATCCGAAAGGATCAGGAAAGAAGCTGAAATGCTTGCAAAAGACGATTTCAGAAGACCTGTCGACATTGACCTATATCTGTATGACGGAAAGGCAGTCCTTAAGGCATCCTCAGGAGATATCTCGGTATCAGTTGAAAGGACGACCGACAGAACCGCAAACAAGGAACCGGATGCATTATTCTATGAAAAACAGCTGCGAAAGACTGGCGGTACGGTGTTCGATTGCAACAAAGTCATGATCCATCCCTTCGGTTCGCCGTTCTTTTCTTCTGCAGAGATAAATGAGATGAGAAGGAGTGCATTGACAGGACTACTGGAGAAGATCGCTCCGAAGAGGACTTCTCTTGAAAGGGAGATCCCGAAGCCGAGACACGGTTTTATGGAAAGTACAGCCGATCCGTACGTGGCATATCAGGTCTCTTCACTGAAGAACATAAGGTTTTTAAGCAGTCTTGGAAAGACCCGTATCTATTTTTCACCTTCATCTCGGGAAGAACTCGACGGATTTCTGGAAGACGCGTCTATATCGGCCTGGCTTGTACTCCCGTCTTTCATATCTGAAGGTACCAGAGAGCTGATCTGCGGGCTTGAGGGCATGCAGAGAAAAAGGATAGAAGGACTTCTGTGCAGGAACATAAGCTCAGTCGCTCTCGCAAAAAGTTCGGGACTGCCCTTTGTTGCAGATTATCTCTTTAATACGGCGAACAGCATGACTTCAGGAGAGCTTTATGATCTTGGGGCATCCTCGGTGACACTAAGTGAAGAGATCAGCCTAAAGGATATGGGATATGTCGCAGGACCATCTAACGAGGTCGTTGTCTACGGGAACGTTCCAATCATGGAACTCTATCACGACATGGGTATAGGGAGAGAAAATATTGACAGGGGCTACAGCGGAGAGATATGTACCGACAGAGGAAATGCTTTCCCGGTAGACTCCATGTTCGTAGGAGAGAGTTGTATTGAGATCAGTAATGGAGTGAAAAAATGCTTTACCGGCTTTTCCGAGCTTAAGAAGGCGGGAATACGCGGCATAAGACTCATACTTACGGACGAAGGAGAAGAAGAGATAACATGTCTCTCAAAGGCTTATGAGGATTCCTGGCTGAACGGAATGGCATTTGACATGAGAGTAAGGCCGAAGACATTTACGAACGGAAGATTACCAAGAGGAGTTGAATAAAGGACTCATGGATGAAAAAGTATTTATAAAACTGGAATATGACAGGATAAGGGAAAGGCTTTCCGACTTTGCAGTGTCGGATCTCGGGAAAAAGGCATGTACGAAGCTTATCCCCGAAACAGATCCCGAAGCCATCAATAAACTGCTTGAGGAGACTTCCGAAGCGGAGCATATAACCCTGACGGCGGTCTCATATCCTTTGGTGGGCTTTGATGACGTGACCGATGAGATCAGCAGACTTAAACTCGGGGCTTCCCTCTCATGCGGAGAACTGCTAAGGGTCAACAGACTTGAGAAGGCTGCAAAAAGAGCAAAGCAGGGAATAGGAAGGGCTGAGGCTGAAGTACTGAAACAGAGATCGGAGGACCTGTACTTCGATGATGAAGTGATAGAGAGGATCGATGAGGCGATAATAAGTCCCGATGAAGTGGCTGACAATGCCTCAAGGGAACTGAGAGATATAAGAAGAAAGATCCGCTCAGAGAATGCGGCCATAAGGGATAAACTGAATGAACTCATCAGGAGCAAGGAAAAGTCCATGTATCTTCAGGATTCCCTTGTAACTCTTAGAGACGGGAGATATGTCGTCCCTGTGAAACAGGAATACAGGAGCAATGTTCCGGGACTCGTACAGGGACAGTCATCCAGTGGTGCAACAGTGTTTATCGAGCCGATGGCGATAGTGGAGGCAAACAACAAGCTCAAGATCCTTGAAGAAGAGGAAAGACGCGAGATAGAGAGGATCCTTGCGGAACTTAGCCGACTTGCAGCCGGAGGAGCAGAAGGCCTGAAGTATGACCTTGATATCATGACAGAACTGGATGTCATTTTTGCAAAGGCCAGGCTTTCTGTCGAGATGAAGGCCTACAGACCGATAATGAGCGGTGACAGGACCGTGCGCATCAGAAAGGGAAGACATCCTCTTATAGATCCGAAGACCGTCATTCCCGTCGATATCGAGGTCAGTTCCGATATCAATACCCTCATAATTACCGGACCCAATACGGGAGGTAAGACGGTAACACTTAAACTGATAGGATTGTTCTCACTCATGGCACAGAGCGGTCTGTTCCTCCCTGCCGGGGAAGGCAGCATGCTCCCCATATATGATTCCGTATATGCCGATATAGGTGATGAACAGAGCATAGAGCAGAGTCTTTCCACATTCAGTTCACACATGAAGAAGACGATAGACATCCTGAACGACGCAGGTGAAGATTCACTCGTACTCCTGGATGAGCTCGGAGCCGGAACAGATCCTGAAGAAGGAACAGCGATAGCTCTGGCAGTCCTTAAGGAGCTCACCGATAGAAGGACCAGAGTCTTTGCGACCACTCACTATTCCCAGATAAAGGTCTATGCCATGAGCGAACCTCATTATGAAAATGCAAGTATGGAATTCGATGCCAACTCCCTGAGACCTACATTCAGGATGATAATGGGCATAGCCGGATCCAGTAATGCCTTTCTTGTATCGAAGCGGCTCGGACTCGATGATTATATCCTTGAGAGTGCAAGGAGCTTCATGAATCAGGACAGACTCGAATTCGATGACATGATGCTGGAAGCTGAAAAGACGAGGAAGGCCGCAGACGACAGGATGAGGGCTGCCGTGGAGATCGGCACAAAGGCTGAAGAGACGGAGAAGAGGATAAGGGAACTGGAAAAAGAGCTTGATCAGAAAAAGGAGAGCATCCTTGCCAAGGCGAGGCAGGAGGCCTATGAGATCATAAAGAAGACCAGCGAAGAGGCTGAAGAGATCATTAAGGAAGCCAGAAAGACCAGACATCAGACAGAACGCGAAGCGACAAAGTCCGTTGAAGGGATAAGGGCTGAACTGGCAGTAAGGAAGGATCAGCTGAAGAAACAGGTGGATGAGGACAGCAGGGAAAACTCCGCATACAAGAAGATAGATGTCAGAAACCTTAAAAAGGGGGATGACGTATATATAGCAAGCCTTGGAGTGAACGGGATTGTCCAGACTCTTCCTGATGCGAAGGGCATAGTCAAGGTCCAGGCCGGGATAATGACGATGAACATATCCGTGGAAGATCTCAGGGAAAAGAAGGAAGAGAAGAAGAGATACGAGAGGACATCGAGCGTGAGAATGGAGAGAAAAACCATTCCCATGTCCATAGATCTTTACGGTCTTACAGTGGACGATGCAATAGTAAAGGCCGACAAGTATCTTGATGATGCGTATATCGCAGGGCTGAAGGAGGTCACACTTGTGCACGGAAAGGGCACGGGAGCCCTGAGAAAAGGGCTTCATGAGTATCTCAGACACAGAAATCATGTAGAATCCTTCAGGGTCGGAAAATACGGAGAAGGGGAAGAAGGCGTCACCATAGTCAGGCTCAAATGATCGTTAACATAATGTTCATTTTAGCTGGAGTATAATAAAATATAATATGACCATCGATCATGTGGACAGGAGGTTATGAGAATGGCAAAAAACAGAATACTGCTCATGGATGATGACGAGAATATATGCAAAGTCATCCGTCTGTATCTTGAAAAAGAGGGAATGGAAGTAGATGTGGCTCATGACGGAGCCTCGGGGCTTGCTCTTTTCAAGAAGGACGCTCCTAATCTTGTCCTGCTGGACATCATGATGCCGGGGATGGACGGCATAGAGGTCATCAAGCAGATAAGGAAGGACAGTACTGTTCCTGTCATAATGCTGACTGCGAAAGGCGACACCATAGACAAGGTGCTTGCTCTGGAACTCGGAGCTGACGACTACATAGTGAAGCCGTTTGAACCAAAAGAGATGATAGCAAGGATCAAGGCCGTCATAAGAAGGACCGAGAACGTAGTCGAAGAAAACAACAGTACGATCAAGTATCCGGACCTTGAGATCTCCATAACCGAGTATACTGTCGAGTATTTCGGAAAGAAACTGGAACTTCCTCCGAAGGAACTGGAGCTTCTGTATTTCCTTGCATCCCATCCAAATGTGGTATATACACGTGAACAGCTTTTACAGAAGGTATGGGAATTTGATTTCTACGGAGATTCCAGGACGATAGACGTACATATCAAGAGACTCAGGGAGAAACTTGGGGATCATAAGGAGTGGAGGATCAAGACCGTCTGGGGAGTCGGATATAAATTTGAAGTCGGACGTGTGGACGAGGTGAAGTGATGTTCCGTTACCGGACTCTGTTTTTAAGGATATCTTGCATTTGCATAGGAGTACTTCTGGTTTCATTGGTACTCCTTAATGTTTTTGTGTCTTTTGGAGTCCGCAACAGAGCCATAGGAGAAGTCCAGGAGAGACTTCTCGAAGGTACTACGATAATCACGAGAGCATTTCTAGAGTATTATGAGACGGGAGCTACCGATGAGGAACTGTTCCTGTATCTCAGAGATCAGGCAAGCAAAAGAAGCGGATCCATATGGATAGGAGATGCATTCGGAAACATAACGATAGAACTCAATTATGATGAGAATTACGGCAACTATGCCGAATATGCAAAGAAGAATCTTGAACAGATCGAAGGCAGGATAGCCGAGGAGAGCCCTGTCTATGCAGTATATGATGCCGAAGGCAACTACTATACCCCCGTAGTGACGATAGGCAACCTGATAAGCCTCAATGGTGTCAGGATAGGTGCGATCTATATGAACGGGCAGGTATTAGGGATAAGCGGTACCATACAGAGCATAAGGAGATGGTCTTTGGCAATATTCTTCCTTGGGACAGCAGCATCTCTTCTTCTGGCATTCTATATGTCGCGTAAGATATCAAGACCGCTGTACGATATGAACCGTGCTGCGAAGGAAATGGCTAAGGGCAATTTTGACCAGAAAATAGAAGTGAACGAACACAGTGAGATAGGACAGCTGAGCGAGACCTTCAATTCCATGGCAAGGGCACTAAAGAAATATGAGGATACCCGCCAGAGCTTCGTCGGAAACGTCTCCCATGAACTCAAGAGTCCGCTCACATCCATACAGGGGTTCATACAGGGAATGCTGGACGGGACGATCAAAGACGAGGACAGAAACTCATATCTTGAGATAGTTCTCTCTGAAACGAAGAGGATGAATGCGCTCATAGTCGATCTGCTTGAACTTGTAAAGATAGAATCAGATCAGTTCCCGATGCACATGACTGACTGGGATGTGAACGAGCTTTTGAGGAAGGGCATAATCACTTTCATCAACAAGATAGAAGAAAAGAACATAGAATTGTCCGTCGACATCTCCGAGAACAAGACAATGGTATATGCTGACGAGGACAGGATCACTCAGGTGGTGACGAACCTTCTGGACAATGCAGTCAAATTCTGCGAGAAGGGCGGAAACATAAAGATATGGACATCAATCTCGTCCGATAAGGTTACGGTAAACATATCCAACTCCGGAAAGATCATTCCGGAAGAGGATCTGAAATATATATTTGACAGGTTCTTCAAGGTGGATAAATCCCACAACAGGAAGACACCGGGGACCGGGATCGGTCTCTCGATAGTCAAGGAGATCATCAACAGACATGACGAGAACATCTGGGTGAACTCCAAGGAGGGGATGGGAACTGTGTTCTCATTTACTCTTACTTTAAGTGACGCCAAGGAAACCAGATAAATGATGGAAAACAACAATACGACCAGCAAAAAGAAAGACAGAAGCATCGCCTGGATAATAGTGATAGGAGTATTTATCGGCCTCGTGGTAACGATAGCCGGTACATGGGCCATGGTTGATGCTCTCGGAAAAGCCATAGACAATAATCCGGATTTTAATCCGTTGGAACCTGAAACAAAGCCTTCTCAGACGGTCCCGATACTTGAGGGTGGATATGGGATCGATCCTTCCATCACTTCCATCGGAGGAGAGGACATGGTGCTCGAGGAGACGGTGAATCCAATACCGGATATAGCTGAACAGGCTATGGAAAGCATCGGAAAGGTCACCGTGTATGTGAACGAACAGAATAGTACCCCTGTTGCAAAATACAGCGGAACGTGTTTTGTCGTGCATGCGGACGGGTTTCTTGTCACTAACTATCACGTTATCGCAAGCGGAGATTCCTTCACAATAAGGTTTCAGAACGAGAAGGAGGAGCTGGAGGCCAAATATGTCGGAGGGGATCCCTCAGACGACATAGCAATCCTTAAGATAGACAGGAAAGGACTGAAGCCGCTTGCTCTTGGAGATATAGAGAAGACAAGAGTAGGGGAGCTTGCAATAGCAATAGGAAATACTTCCGGAGCAAACACCGAACTTGACGGAACTCTTACAGTAGGTTATATCAGCTATATAAACAGACGAGTTGTCAGCAATCAGTCCACCAAGGAGTTCCTCCAGGTAGATACGCCTATAAACCCGGGAAACAGCGGAGGACCTCTTTTAAACAGCAAAGGTCAGGTAATAGGAATAGTGAACATGAAGAGCCTCATCTCTTCCTATGACGAATATGGCAAGCCCATTGATTCCGAAGGAATAGGATTTGCGATTCCGATAAACAGAGTCAGGGACAACATAGTCAAGATCATACAGACAGGAAATATCATAAGGCCCGGAATCGGCATCATTTATACAGAAGTAACAGATGAGATGGCCGCACAGATGAACGTTCCAAAAGGGAAACTGATCATCAACTTCATGAATGATTCGCCTGCTGAGAAAGCAGGGATAAGGGTAAATGACGTCATCATCAAATGCAACGGGACAGATATCGTTGAAGAAGATGTGCTTGCAGAGATAATAAAGAACTGCAGTGTGGGGGATAAGGTCACACTCACAGTCCTGAGAAACGGACAGGAACTGAGCTTTGAAGTTACTATAGGAGATATGAACCGGATGGTCGTGCTTGACTGACGGGTTATCAGAATATGCATATGAAAACAGCGTGATTTGATGAAAACACGCTGTTTTTTTATTGTTGGTATCTTATATTTTCAGACTGAGATCCTGAACAATCCGTGCCGATTGCAGTAGTAGGAGAAATACTTTATTCTGTTCTGCTTGAACGAGGCCTCAGCATTTCCTTCCGGATATAGCTTTCTTATCTCATAGCCATTGTCCCTTACAGCCATAATGAAAGAGATATAATGCTTTTTACTCATCTCATGGGAAAGACTCACATAATACTCATCCTCTATACGTTCCAGATGGATACAGTGTTCATCGTCCTCAGGCTCAGCCTCAAGGGAAGGAAGGACTATCCCGCAACAGCTCACAACAGCCTCCCCGGTGCTGATGATCACATTCCCGCAGACAGGACACACATGAACCTTTATGCGATGCATGTTGAATGACCTGTTTGTATTTGAAGTCTCCTGACCTGAGAACAGTTCTATGACTGAAACACCCAAAGCAGAGGAGAGAGGCTCTATCAGAGATATGTCAGGATAACCTCTTCCGGTCTCCCATTTGGAAATGGTCTTGTCGCTTACCATCATTTTTACGGCCAGCTGGTGCTGTGTCAGTTTTCTGTCCTCCCGGAGACGCTTTATCATGGCTCCTGTAATATACTGGTTCATGGGTATTTACCTCCTTGCTCTATCATCATAGTGTTGCAGAATAAGACAGACAACCTACGCTGAGTAGACATCACATAAAAAGGACGTTTCTCTTGAAGCGTCCTTCTGTAAGTCTGTTATATGTCAGATCTTTTCCCAGGTTGTCCCTTCCTTGCTGTCCTTGAGCTGGATGCCCATAGCCTTTAGCTCATCTCTGATAGCATCGGCTTTTGCATAGTCTCTTGCTTTCTTTGCTTCAGCTCTTTCCGAGATTTTTGCTTCTATTATGGCTACAAGTCCATCGTCAGTGTCTGTATGGCTCTCTTCCTTTTCTGAAACGAGATTCAGAGAGAGAACGGTATCGAAATCCTTTATAAGCCAAAGCTTGGTAGCGTCGTCAAGAGGAGCCTTAAATATGTCATAGACTTTTGTCAGTGCCATGGAGGTGTTGAGATCATTGCAAAGGACCTCGGCAAATTCTGTCCTGTAAGGAGCAGCGGCTTCCATATCTGGTTCACCATCCGGTTTCAGGGCAGCTATTCTGCTCTTGAGTCTTTCATATGCAGAAGCAACATTATCAAGGGCTGCATAGCTGAATTCCAATGGTTTCCTGTAATGAGACTGGAGGCAGAACATACGGTAGACCATCGGATCATAGTTCAGTGATTTGAGCAGGGAAACGGTCAGGAATTCTCCCCTTGATTTGCTCATCTTGCCTTCCTTGTCATTCAGATGCTGAACATGGAACCAGTAATTGCACCATTTGTGTCCTAGAAAAGCCTCACTCTGAGCTATCTCGTTGGTATGGTGCGGGAATATGTTGTCAACTCCTCCGCAATGGATATCAAGACGCTCGCCCAGATTCTTGATGCTGATGCATGAGCATTCGATATGCCATCCCGGATATCCCACGCCCCAGGGACTGTCCCACTTCAGCTGCTGATCTTCGAATTTGGATTTGGTGAACCATAATACGAAGTCGGCTTTGTTCCTCTTATTTTCATCTTCATCTACGTCATCCCTGACTCCTACTCTGAGGTCGTTGCTGTTGTGTCCTGTAAGAGCATAGTAATCACTGACCTTTGAAGTATCAAAATAGATGTTCTCACCCGATCTGTATGCATAACCCTTCTCAAGAAGGGATTCGATTACTTTTATGAATTCGTCGATGCAGCTGGTTGCAGGGACTACAGTGTCAGGTTTTCTGATGTTCAGATCCTCACAATCCTTGAAGAAGGCATCGGTATAATACTGAGCGATCTCAAGTACCGTCTTGTGCTCTCTCTTTGCTCCCTTGACCATCTTGTCTTCTCCGGTATCAGCATCACTGGAAAGATGTCCCACGTCCGTTATGTTCATGACTCTGTCCACCCTGTATCCATCGTAAACGAGAGATTTTTCAAGGATGTCTTCCATGATGTAACTCCTCAGGTTTCCGATATGGGCAAAATGATAGACAGTAGGACCACAGGTATACATCTTGACGACTCCTGGCTCATTGGAAATGAATTCGTCTATCTGTTTTGTCAGAGTATTGTACAGATAATATTTTGATAACATCTTTTAAAGACCTTTCTTTTTGTATTCGGATGAATCATATTTTACATGAATTGTTTTTCTTTTTAAAGGGAAGAGAGGAGTTCCTTTGCGTTGCCCTGATCCATGAGATACAATAAGACCACGGAGGGGAGAGATGCTGCCTGATTTTCTTGAGAAAAAAATAAGATCATACTATCCGGAACAGATCGATGAGATCGTCAAGGGCTATACCTTAAGAAGGAAGACCTCATTCAGGATAAACAGACTTAAAATGACGGAGGAAGAAACCGTTTCTTTTCTTGATGCAAAAAAAGTGAAGTATTCTCGTGTCGGATGGTATCCCGATGCATTCATAAGTGAACAGGAACCGGAAGAAGATATAAGGAAATGGCCTGTATATGAGAACGGGGCGATATATCTTCAGAGTCTTTCTGCAATGATCCCCGTGTTGGTCATGGAACCGAAAAAAGGGGAAAACATACTCGATATGTGTGCCGCACCCGGAGGCAAGACGACCCAGATAGCATCAATGACCATGGACAGGGCCATGATAACAGCCTGTGAGAAGAACAGGGCAAGGGCTGAAAGGCTTAAGTTCAACCTCAAAAGACAGGGGACGGGAAATGTAACAGTAATGAATGTTGATTCAAGGAAGCTGGACGACTTCTTCCGTTTTGACAAAGTGCTCCTGGATGCCCCCTGCAGCGGGAGCGGAACGTTCTCATCGGGATATGTCCCGAAGGAGTTTTCAGAGGAACTGATAGAAAGATCAGTCAGAACACAGAAGGAGATGCTGGATAAGGCCGTAAGGATCACTGCTCCCGGAGGCATGATACTCTACTCCACATGTTCGATACTGAAGGAAGAAAATGAGAATGTAGTAAAAAATGCCTTAGTTAAGGGAAATATCGAACTTCTTGAAGCAAAGATGCCGGGAATGGATGAAACAGTCTGTCTTCCGTCTGATCTTCCCGGGGCCATTACGGTAATGCCTTCGGAGTATATGGAGGGCTTCTTTGTGTCTTTACTCAGAAAAAAGGAATAAAGCATTTAAAAAAAATGCAAATATGGGTTGTATAATGCATAATTATGCAACCCATATTCTTTTTGTAACAATATGATGTTGCTTAAAAACTAATAAACAACTTAATAAAATACATTGATTTATGCATACTATCAATTGCCAATATTTCCCTTTGTTATGGGAAATTCTTTACATTTATGTTAAGAAAGTGGTATCATATATATACAGAATATTAGGAGAAAGGCAGGTGTATATATGTTCGATGTAGGTACGTACGTAATGTATAATCGTACAGGTGTATGTCAGGTCATGAATATTGGCAGCAACAGCATGCCCGACGTATTTGAGAATGATGATCTCTTCTACACCCTAAAAGCAGTTTACGGAACAGAAATCATATATTTGCCTGTTGATTCCGATAAGCTGAGAGAGATCGTCAATAAGGAGGCCGCCGAACTGTTTCTGAAGAAGACTCCGTCCCTCATAGAACAGTTCAGAGAAGAAGACCCAAAGGTCGAACAACGTGAACTCTCGAATTTCTATAAATCTTTATTGGCCAACTCCGATATGGAGGACTGGCTAAAGCTGTTATCATATATATACAGAAAAAAAGAAGTTATGAGAAACGGAGGCAAAAAACTCTGTCAGACGGATAAGATCTATGAGGATAAAGTGGAACAGCTGATGTTTGGAGAACTCTCCATCGCTCTGGATCGGGACAGAGACGAAGTCCGAAGCAGGTTTATTGAAAGGTTTTTATCCTGATACAGGAAAAAACAATAAAGGAGCATGATCAGAACGGTCAGGCTCCTTTTTCTTATCTGTTCATTGATAACTTAAAGCCGTGAGATTACTCTTCTATAGTCATCGGGATCGGTATCTCCTTCTGTATTAATGACAAGAACCACTGAATCACTGTTGATCCGGAAGATCTTCCTCAATTTTTCACAGCGAAGTATCGTGAGAAGAAGGCCGTATGTCACGGCTCCTGATTCACCGGATATTATAGGGCGGTCATTTCCTTCCGGACGAGCATAGGTTCTCATCCCGAGTTCGGTGATCATGTCTGAGCAGGAGCAGAAGAAAGCGGATGAATCCCTTAACAGAGGCCATACGGTCTTGCAGGGGGTCCCGCAGTTTAGGCCGGCCATAATGGTGAAGCAGTCTCCCTTTACGGAATGAGCAAGACCATCTCCTTCTTTGGCGGATACATAGAAGCAATCAGCACCGTCAGGTTCAACTAAACCTATCAGGGGAGGAACAGCAGATGTGCTCAGAAAATAGTCGGCGATCCCTCCGGCCATCGATCCCACACCGGCCTGAAGGAAAACATGAGTCGGATCCGCTCCGTGCATCTGTTCCCGTATCTCGGCAGCCATGGTGAGATAACCTTCGATGATAAACCGCGGGATTTTTTCATATCCATCCCAGGCTGTGTCCTGAATCAGGAGCCAGCCTTGTTCCTCAGCTATCCTGGCTGCCATTTTTACAGTCTCGTCATAATCGTAACCGGTTATGGTACAGACAGCCGACCCGGCTTCTTCCACGGCTTTTCTTCTTACCTCAACGGTACCTTTCGGCATATAGACATGGGCTTTGCATCCGAACATTTGAGCAGCCCATGAAACACCTTTTCCGTGATTTCCATCCGTGCAGGTAATGAAATGGATCTCCGCGCATTTCTTCCTCATCCCTTCATCCTGAAAAGCGGTGAAATCCGTCTTATCTGGATCCATGGAAAAGATCTCGCAAAGCATACGGAACATGGCATAACTGCCACCGAGCCCTTTGAATGCCTTGAGGCCAAATCTTGATGACTCATCCTTCACGAATATCGAGCGGATACCATACTTTTCGGCACATGAAGACAACGATACAAGTTCAGTTTGCCGGTATTGTGGAAGACTCCTGTGAAAACGGAGGGTCTTTTCCGAATCATCGGGATTGAAAAGTCTTTCATTCTCATCCAATGAGGGCTCCTGGACAAGAATCCGGAGCCCCTCAAATTCATATTCCTTCATGGGGTGTTCCTCAAAGAGGGTATTCGTTGCAGAGGAGCCTGTAAGCCGGCTCATCTTCCTCTATGGTTGGGAATCGGCCTATAGGCTCAAGGAAACGGTTGTCGTTGTTATCGTCATTGCACTTGCTGACTTCACCTATCAGGACTTTTCCGCATCCCTTCTTAGCCCAGAATCTGTGATAGAGGCCGGGAGTGAGGGTGACGCTCTGTCCGGGCGTCATTTCAAGAACGGTCCCTGCAGGTATCTTGAGTTTTACTCCGTCTGAAACAACGATGACGTCATTTACCGTATCCAGTTCTTCATTCTCTGTTGAGTTGTATAGTTCCATCATGAGGATTCCGCCGCCACGGTTGATTATATCTTCCATCTTTGACCAATGGAAATGCATCGGGCAGATCTGGTCTTCTTCGCTTATCAGGAGCTTCTCGGCATACGGCTTCGTGTATTTCGGGTTGTTCTGATTTCCGTTCCTGATGGTCACCAGAGTGAGCCCTATGTGATCGAAGTCACCTAGGCCGTAATCCGTTATGTCCCAGCCCAACATATTGTCAACTATCTCACGGCATTCCTCACCCTTTTCTTTCCAGTCTTCGGGGGTCCAGTTACAGAACGGAGGAAGGTGGAAACCATGCTCTTTAATGAAGGCTTCAGTTTCTCTTATCTTCTGATTGATCTCTGATCTTTTCATGTTTGCTAATCTCCTGACAAGAATAATGTTTCATATATTGATTATACAATCCCGAAGCATCAAGTTGAATCCGAGAAATACGGTATCCGAACTATAAAGTAGTAAATCCGTGAAGAGACTGCTAAATAAGTTGACAATTGATGCCCCGGTGGTTATTATTTAACATACAATTGAAGAAGAGGTCAGGAAGAAGAAGCATGCCGGGTTCTTTAAGAGAGGATGCGGGTGGTGCAAGCGTTCAGACGGTGCATGCGGTGGAGCTTTCGGTGATGACCGGATAAGAAGAGTGGACTTTCATAGTCAAGTAGGGTGGAACCGCGGAAGTTATTTCGTCCCTATGCAGGCATGAAGGTTTTTTTATTTTCAGGAGGAGAAGAATGAAAGCAGAAGAAAAAACAATGGACAAGATCGTAGCGCTCTGCAAAGGCAGGGGCTTCGTATTTCCAGGCTCCGACATATATGGCGGACTCGCAAACACATGGGACTACGGTCCTCTCGGCGTTGAGTTCAAGAACAATGTCAAAAAGGCTTGGTGGAAGAAATTCGTAACTGAGAGCAAATACAATGTGGGACTTGACTGCGCCATACTGATGAACCCGGAAGTCTGGGTCGCATCAGGACACGTCGGAGGATTCAACGATCCGCTAATGGACTGCAAGAACTGCAAAGAAAGGTTCCGTGCCGACAAGCTCATAGAGGAATATGTGTTTAAGAACAAACTGGATATCAGCGTTCAGGCAATGTCCAATGAAGAGATGGAACAGTTCATAGCCGAGAATATCCCATGTCCGTCCTGCGGTGCAAAAGCATCCTTCACTCCTATAAGAAAGTTCAACCTCATGTTCAAGACCTTCCAGGGAGTCAATGAGGATACGGCTTCCCAGATATATCTTAGGCCTGAGACCGCTCAGGGCATTTTCGTGAACTTCAAGAACGTCGTCAGGACGACCAGAAGGAAGATGCCTCTCGGAATCGCACAGATCGGCAAATCTTTCAGAAATGAGATCACCCCCGGAAACTTCACGTTCAGGACAAGAGAGTTCGAGCAGATGGAACTGGAGTTCTTCTGCAACCCGGAAGAGGAGATGAAGTGGTTCTATTACTGGAAGGATTTCTGCGCAGAATTCCTGTATAGCCTTGGAATGTCAAAGGAGAACATCAGACTCAGAGATCACGAGAAAGAGGAACTTTCACATTATTCCAATGCAACGACCGATATCGAGTATCTGTTCCCGTTCGGATGGGGAGAACTCTGGGGCATAGCAGACAGGACTGATTTTGACCTCAAGGCTCACAGCAATCATTCCGGAGAGACCCTTGAATACTTCGATCCTGTTACAAACAACAAGTACATTCCTTACTGCATAGAGCCTTCGCTCGGAGCAGACAGAGTAGCCCTTGCATTCCTTTGTGAAGCATATGATGAAGAGACTCTCGAAAACGGTGACGTGAGGACGGTCCTCCATCTCCATCCGGCTCTTGCTCCTTTCAAGGCTGCAGTCCTGCCACTCTCCAAGAAGCTTTCGGAGAAGGCCGAGGAAGTGTATTCCATGCTGGTCAAGGATTATACGGTAGACTATGATGAGACTCAGACGATAGGCAAGAGATATCGCAGACAGGACGAGATAGGAACACCTTACTGCATCACGATCGACTTCGACACTCTTGAAGATAACTGTGTAACGGTAAGAGACAGAGATACAATGGAGCAGGTCAGGATGCCGATCGAGAAGGTGTCCGAGTTCCTGAAAGATAAACAGCAGTTCTGATACAGGACAGTAAAAAAGACCCGGGATAAGTTTCCGGGTCTTTTATCGTTATCCACATCTGTCAGCGATTCTCAATAAGGTGAAGCTTGTCTTCAGGATATGAGCACTTTATGAGCATGGAATCCTCAAGATATTCGATCTCCACGTTCTCTCCGTACTGGTTTATCCTGGAGAGCTTTGCACCGTCCGAATAAGAGAGCCTGAGCTCTATCGGAACGTTCTTCGGAGACAGAGCTTCCTCGATCTTCTGAAGCAGTATGTCGAGGCCGGTCCCGTCCTTTGCGGATATGTAGACGTTATTTCTGTCGCTCAAAGGAATATCTTCGATCAGGTCCGTCTTGTTATATACGTTTATAACAGGTATGTCCTTCACTCCGAGCTCAGTCAGGACATTTAAAACCACTTTCTGATGCTGCTCGTAATCCGGATCCGCAAAATCCGTGACAGTGAGTATGAGATCTGCATTCAGCACTTCCTCAAGAGTTGACTTGAACGCACTTACAAGATCGTGAGGCAGCTTGTCGACGAATCCTACGGTGTCAGTCAGGAGCACGGTCCTTCCTGAAGGAAGAAGGCACTTTCTTGTAACGGGGTCAAGTGTGGCGAAGAGCCTGTCCTCGGCATACTGGTTCTCATCCGTTAGGATATTAAGAAGGCTGGTCTTTCCTGCATTCGTATATCCTGCAAGAGCAACCTCCTGGACGCGGTTCTTGATCCTGTTCTGTCTTCTTAGAAGCCTCTGCGAAGAAAGGGAATCTATCTCTCTTTGGAGCTCATATATCCTTCTTCTGATCCTTCTTCTGTCGGTTTCCAGTTTGGTCTCGCCGGGGCCTCTCGTTCCTATTCCGCCTCCTAGACGGGACAGAGCAAGTCCTTCTCCCATAAGACGGGGAAGATTGTATTTCAACTGTGCCAGTTCCACCTGGAGTTTTCCTTCCCTGGTGGTTGCGTGCTTTGCAAATATATCTAGTATGAGGACCGTTCTGTCTATTATCTTGATACCGGTTGCCTCCTCAAGGTTTCTTGTCTCGATTGCGGAGAGCTCATCGTTGCAGATGATGAGGTCGGCATTCAGGGAGGAGATGAGAAGGGTCAGATCCTTTATCTTTCCTTTCCCGATGTATGTCTTGCTCTCTGAATTGATCTTTGACTGGGTCAGGATCCCCACCACTTCGGCTTCTGCGGTATCAGCAAGAAGGGCAAGTTCCTTCATCTCCCTTTCACTGGCACCAACGCCTACAAGTATCGCTCTTTCCTTCTCACTGTCTGTCTCAGAGACCCTTACAAGAGAATAAACTCTTTTTGTGGCTTCCTCGATCTCGTAGCGCAAGGCCTCATTAGGAAACCTGAATATGGAAAATGGCCCCAGGATCTTTGCTTCATCTAACTTGTTTCCGATGTATGCCACCTGAATACCCGAAGCTTTGCCGTTCTTGACTGAAACGGCAGCCATGGCATCGAGCCTGCAGGACAGAAGGGTTCCGATATCGACGTTCGATAGAACGGGGGATCCGTTCGGATGAGTGTGTATGCACCTTGCTCCGCTTATGGAATCATAGCCTCTCCTGATCCTTAATGAAGGGATCCTCACATGATCGTTGTCGCCGACTGAGATATCCAGGACATGTCCGTTCCTGGAAAGGAAAATGGAGACTTCGCGATTGAGGAGAGACGTGTATTTCTCAAGATATTCGATTATAGGCTGAGAGATGAACTCATCTCTTGCACAGAACAGGTCATGTCCCTGTTCCATCTCCTCGAGGATATACTGTCTGATCCCTTCGATGTTACCGTTTATCATGCTCATCCCCCTTTCATTACGACAGTATATATAGTTTACCATGTCAGCGGATTCTTAACTATTATGCCCGTTTATGATATCATAAATTAACCGAACAGAAGATGTGTCCGTAGCTTAGCTGGATAGAGCATTGGATTCCGATTCCAAAGGTCAGAGGTTCGAATCCTCCCGGACATGCCAGAGGGCAGCAGGTTTGCTGCCCATACTGATATAAGGGAAAAAGAAATGAAAAGAAGAATAGCAGCGCTTGTATTTATAGTCATGGTGTTGTCCCTGTTCGGGTGTCTGCACCCGATAGACCCCTTAAAACCGGAAGGTGAGGACACTCATTCGTCAGAGAGTTCATCCCATTTCTCCGAGAGTACATTTTCGGAGCAGAGTTCCTCTGTTCCGGAAGTCATCTCATCCCTTCCTCCCGAGGATAAATCTTCAGAGATCACACCGCCCGATCCGAGCCTTAAGGAACTGAAAAAAGGGGATAAGGGAGAAGAGGTCCTCCGCATGCAGGAAAGACTGAAAGAGATGAACTGGCTTTTCGGGGAAGCAGACGGAGAATACGGGACTAGGACCGAGGAGGCAGTTTTCAGGTTCCAGAAGCATAACGGTCTAGAAGAAACGGGTTCTGCCGATGTATATACGCTCGACCTTCTCTATTCCGACAGGGCAGAAAAATATCTTCCGCTCAAGGGACTTAAGATAGGGATTGATCCCGGTCATCAGAAAAAAGGAAATTACGAGAAAGAACCCGTAGCGCCGGGTTCTGAAACGATGAAGACAAAAGTCTCATCCGGGACTGCGGGAGTAGTATCCAGAGTACCTGAATACAAAGTGGTACTGATAGTCGGCTTAAGGCTTAAAGAACTCCTTGAGAACTTCGGAGCCACAGTCATAATGACGAGAGAGGTAAACGAGGTAGATCTTTCCAACATAGACAGGGCAAAGATCTTCAATGAGGCAGAGACGGATTATGCCATCAGGCTCCATTGCAACGGTTCTGACGATCCGACCATGTACGGAGTCAGTGTGCTCATCCCGAAGACCCATGCCATGAAGGATGAGTGCAGGAAGGCTGCCGAATACCTTCTGGCTTCATTCTGTGACGTAACGAAGGAGAGGAACCGCGGCATCAAGGAGAGAAGAGAACAGACCGGCTTCAACTGGTGCGAGAGGATGATCATCAATATAGAGATGGGATACATGTCCAATGAAGAGGACGACCTGAAACTCACCGACAGCGAGTATCAGGAGAAGATGTGCTGGGGCATCCTGTACGGGATAGTCAGCTACTTTGAGAACAGTAATTGAGGAGGGACTCATGAAGATTTCTAAGAAGGATGCACTGAACTGGTTCACGTTCTTTGCAGAGCTTCCCGAGGGGGAAGAACTCATGACTAAACAGCAGGAGATCGTCTACGCCACCTTTGCCCAGATCGAGAGGGCCATAGATGACCGGAATGAAAAACTGATGAAGGAGATAAAAAACCTCCATGACCTTGAGGGAAGAACATATTTCACGGGAAATCCCGATAAGTTTTCCAGAGGGTGCAGATCCTGTCTCACAGGGACGGGGCTCAGTGCTGTAAGAAAGACCCACACCTGCAATATCAGGTGCAAATACTGCTATTACTACGACGATCTCGACTGTCAGCCTCCGATAGGAGAGGGCATGTGGGAGATCGGAGGTACTAAATTCTACGAGAAGGATATAGACCTTCTGTTAAGAGTGCAGAAGAAACCGACGGGAATAAGCTACGTTTACCTCGAGCCATTCATGGAGATAGAGAAGTATTATCCTGTCATCAGGAAGTTCCATGATGCCGGCATACATCAGCACATGTATACCAACGGTACCCTTGCCACTGAGGAGAATCTGAAAGCCCTTGGGGAAGCAGGACTCGATGAGCTTAGATTCAATCTCGGAGCCAGCAATACGTCCGACAAGGTCATAGAGATGATGAAAGTCGCAAAGAAGTATATCAGGTATGTTGGTATAGAGACTCCGATGACTCCGGAATTCTGGGATGCTTTCTTTAAGAAAAAGGATAAGATACTGGATACGGGATTCGACTTCATAAACTGTGCAGAGCTCCATCTGAACCCCAGCAATATCAATAACTATCTGGGTGAGGATCTGTATATCTCAAGGCACGGATACGTGTCCCCTATATGGAGCAGGGAGCTTTCCCTTAAGTTTCTTAAGATAGTTGATGATGAGGGATGGGATATATCCGCCCAGGACTGCTCTAACTTCACGAAGTTTGCCAGAGACCTCAACCTCAGAAGCAGGGAAGACAGCTGGTTCGGAGCCAGCACATATCAGAGCGAGTTCCCGACGATCCCCTACGAAGCATTCATTCCGATACTTGAAGACCCTGAGTTCAGGTTCTTGGAGGAGGAACCGCTCCCCAAGGGGTATAACCCGGGAGAACTGCTTTTCTGAACATGAAAAATGCCGGCTGATGCCGGTTTTTTCCGTAAGTGTTTACAGAAATTCATTGAACTCCAGACGCTCTCCGTCGGGCCCCCTGAAGAAGACGTTCTTTATTCCGTTATATATGCCTGGCATTACCCTGATCTCTCCCTCGGGTTCGATGCCATTCTCTTTCAGGTTTGCGACTGCAGCTTCTATATCGTCCACCTTTATACATATGTGGTCGACCGGTCCGTCGGTCCTCACTTTATTTGGCTGCTCTATGAGCTCCACAGTGAGGTCCCCCGTCTTCAGAAAGAGCAGGTGGATCATCTTCTCAGGATCCGTCTCAAAATCCCTCTCAAATCCAAGCACGTTCTCATAGAAAGCTCTTGATACATCCATATCCTTCACATATATGCCTATATGAGCCATACCGTATCCTTTTTTCATATCAATTCTCCTTTGCATATTCATAGCATCGCTGACTGTACATCATCTTAATTATACAGTGAAAAGTATGCAAACCCGCAAAAAAATGATATATTAATAAAGCATCTTCGGGTGCAAGTCAAGTTAAGAGGAACAGACATGAAAAAAAGTATAGCGCTGGTTGTCCTGGTAATGATGATATTTGTTATGGCGGGATGCTCCAGTGATTCGAATCTTTACAGGCAGAAGCCCGATGAGGGAGCTACGGTTTATACTCTTGAAGGCACTTTGACCGCAGAGGCCGCAGGGGAGAAACTCAACGTATCTTTTGAATCCAATCTCATGGCAGGTACTGCTGTCCTGGTATCTGTTGAATCCATTTCCGGAGAGCAGCTTGCTTCAGAGAAGGTCAGTATAGAAGAAGGAAAGCCCCTCACCGTGAGCTTCGATATAGACGATACCCTGAAAGGAAAAAAGGTCTATGTGAGCGTGTCGGCATCTCCGAGCAGCGGAAAGCAGCCCTCGGAAGTCAGGGAGGCTTATGGAAAATGGTTCCAGAACATTGATGGAAAGAACATTATCTGGGATAAGACAGAGAACGTTTTCCTTGTGCTGAGCGACAAGATCGAACTATAATCGGGAGCGTATCATTACTTTTTTTTGTTTGACAATGATTTTTCGCTGTGATATCATTGCCACAATTTCATAAGAAAAAGGCGCAGATAAAGACAGTCTCTCATATGAAAGCATTATAGAGAAGCATCGGCTGGTGGAAGATGTGAATGCAGGTATGGGAGAGAATCACTTTGGAGCCAAGATCCAGAAAGGCAACGAGTAAGGAGCAACGTTTGGTCCCGTTAGAGACCCTAGAGCTTAATCCATATTCATTATGGTTGGGTGCTTTTAAATGTGCGCCAATTTGGGTGGTACCGCGGAATAATTTTCGTCCCTGTCATGTGACAGGGACGTTTTTTTAGAGGAGATAAAATAATGAACAGACCTACAGAGAACATCGTAGAGATCGCAGAGCGAATCAAGGGACTGAGGGAGATCCTGGACATTACCGTCGAGGAGATGGCTGAAAAACTGGAACTCAGTGTGGAGGAATACAAAGAGTATGAGAAGGGAAACATAGACTTTTCGTTCAGTTTCCTTTATGGGGTGGCCGATACTCTCGGTATCAACATTACCGATCTTATCATAGGAGACAGCGGAAGACTGAACATCTACTCGTATGTACCTGCAGGAGAAGGAGTCGAACTGAAGAAGCATCAGGAATATGTGATACATCATCTTGCATATCTCTTCAAGAACAAGAAGATGGAACCGTTCCATGTGACAGTCGATCCCTCGGATATCTATTCGGAAGTCCACAGGAAGTCTCATGTAGGACAGGAGTTCAACTACATCCTCGAGGGAAACATGACCTTGTATATAGGGGATGAGAGCATATATATGAGCGAGGGAGACTCGATAATATTCGATTCAACATATCCTCACGGAATGAAAGCGGAAAACGGGAAACCATGCAAATACCTGGCTGTCATAGCCAAATAACCGGAAAAGAGAACATGAGATGAGAATATTCGAAAAGTATACAAGGGCAGATTATGAGGACTATTATGATTTCAAAAAGAATTTCAAGATAGACGCTCCCGAGAACTACAATTTTGCCTTTGACGTGATGGATGAACTTGCCGACACCAAGCCGGACAAGGAAGCCATGATATGGGTAGGTATAGACGGATCAGAGAAGCATTTTACTTTCAGGGATTTCAAAGTCATGTCCAATAAGGCAGCGAATATGCTGAAGGACAACGGAATCAAGAAGGGGGATATGGTAATGCTTATCCTGAAGAGGAGATACGAGTTCTGGGTAAGCATGCTGGCACTGCACAAGATAGGTGCTATCGCAATACCGGCCACACATCTCCTTACCAAGAAGGACATCGTCTACAGGAATAACTACGGAGACGTTAAGGCTATTATCTGTCTTGATGAGGGAGACATAGCAGATCACGTGGAGGCAGCCGTTCCTGAAAGCAAGACTCTCGAGAAGCTGTTCCTCGTAAAGGGAAAGAGAGAGGGATGGATCTCCTTTGACGAGGAGATGGAAAAAGCCAGTGATGTCTTTGAAAGGCCTGTGGGGGACGAGGGAAACAAACTGACCGATCCGTTCATAATGTTCTTCACTTCCGGAACCACCGGAATGCCGAAGATGGTGCTGCATAACCACACATATACGCTTGCCCATATACAGACAGCCGTATTCTGGCACAACGTGGATCCGAACGGCATCCACTTTACAGTTTCCGACAGCGGATGGGGAAAATGCCTGTGGGGAAAGTTCTACGGACAGTGGTTTGCAGAGACTACGGTCTTCGTATATGAATTTGACAAGTTCGACCCCGTCGCCATGCTTAAGATAATGGAAAAGTACAGGATCACAACATTCTGCGCTCCTCCTACGATATACAGGTACTTCATTAAGGAAGATTTAAAGAGTTTCGATCTTTCTTCACTGAAATATGCGACCACCGCAGGGGAGGCTCTTAACCCTGAAGTCTTCGATCAGTTCAAGGCTGCAACAGGCATAGATATTAAGGAAGCCTTCGGGCAGACAGAGACTACGGCCATCCTTGGAAACTGGCTCTGCATGAAGGGACAGAAGGGCTCCCTCGGTCGCCCCAGTCCCCTTTACAAGGTTGATGTGGTGGACAATGACGGTGTACCGTGTCCTCCGGGAGAAACGGGCGAGATCATAGTATATACGGACAGAAAGATCCCTTACGGTCTTTTCCTCTGCTATTACAAAGATGAGGAGCTCACGAAGGAAGCATGGAGCAACGGAATGTATCATACCGGTGATCTGGCATGGAGAGACGAAAGGGGATATTACTGGTACGTCGGAAGGAAAGACGATGTCATAAAGGCTTCCGGTTACAGGATAGGGCCCTTTGAGGTAGAGAGCGCTCTAATGGAGCATCCTGCAGTCCTCGAGGTCAGCGTAACGGGAGTGCCGCATCCCGAAAGAGGACAGGTGGTCAAGGCAACTATAGTCCTTGCCAAAGGATATGAACCTAGTGACGCATTGATAAAGGAATTGCAGAACCACGTGAAGACCGCTACTGCTCCCTACAAGTATCCTAGAGTCATAGAATTCGTGGATCAGCTGCCTAAGACGATCAGCGGTAAGATCAAGAGATATGAGATAAGAGAAAGGGATAAGGAGAAGTATTCCGTATGAGTTTCATATACATAAAGAACGGGGACGTCTATGCTCCGGAGCACCTCGGGAAAAAGGACATCCTCATCTGTAATGACAGGATAATAGATATCAGCGATAGCATAGATATAGGTAGCTTTCCATATGAAGTGGAGATATTCGATGCAGAGGGGAATAAGGTGATCCCGGGTCTCATAGATCAGCACGTCCATCTTACCGGAGGCGGTGGAGAGAAGGGATTCACGTCAAGAGTCCCGGAGATAAAGCTGTCGCACATAACCGAGTCCGGCGTGACAACAGTCGTCGGACTGCTGGGAACGGATTCATATACGAGGGATGTCGAAACTCTTCTAGCAAAGACAAAGGCTCTGAATGAAGAGGGGATAACCGCATATTGCCTTACAGGAGCCTATTCCATACCTTCCGTCACCATCACAGGAGAAGTCGGTAAGGACATTGCTTTCATTGATGAGATAATAGGCGTTAAGGTGGCAATATCCGACCACAGATGCTCCAATCCGACGACGGAAGAACTCATCAAGCTGGCAAGCGAGACAAGGCTGACCTCTCTGGTCTCCGGAAAGGTCGGAGAAGTGCATATGCACACCGGATCCGGAAAGAAGGGAATAGGACAGATTTTCGAGATCCTCGAGAATTCCGATCTTCCCGTGAAGCATTTCAGACCTACTCATATGAGAAAGTCAGACGAGAAGAACGTCGTGAAGCTCACATCCCTTGGCGGATATGCGGATTATTCGAGCACCGAGAACGGAGCCGACATGAAGGCACAGGATATAATCGATGCCATAGCTGCAGGAGCTGACAGGGAACACATTACGATCAGTTCCGATTCAAACGGTTCTCTTCCGAAGTGGAACGAGAAGAGGGAACTCATTGGTATAACCTATGCAAAAATGACTTCTCTTTTTGGTCAGGTCAAGGCCCTCGTTGCTAAGGGCATGAACTTTGAGGATGCGCTTCCGTTTATAACCTCGAATGTCGCGAAAGCTCTCGAGATAGATGACAGGAAGGGCAGCCTAAAGACCGACAAGGACGCTGATGTGGTGATCCTGGATAGGGAGATGAACGTTGACAGGGTGTTTGCAAAGGGAAAACTCATGGTCAGCGGCGGAAAAGCCGTAATAAAAGGCTTCTTTGAAGAATGAAAAAGAGACCGGATCAATCTGATCCGGTCTCTTCTGTTTTACTTGGTCATTCGATATTGTTATGGTTATAGTGCATCATCTCAGGTGTTACACCGATCTTCTCTGCAACTACTGCTCTGATGAAATCGCAGACGGTCTGCATGACAGGATAGAATGCATCGGCATGTACGAGTCTCTCAGCTTCAGTGAGAACGCCCTTGGTAGCCCTGTAGTCTCCGTTAGTATGGCTCTCGTCACAGATATGTACTGTGAGGTCTGCCATCTTCTCGATAGGAGAGTCATATGCTCCGCAGATGAGTCCGACTTTTGCACCATGCTCTTTTGCCTGCTTTGCAAACAGCTGCATGGAGGCGGTCCTTCCGGATCCTGATCCAATGATGAGGATATCGCCTTCATGGATTGAAGGAGTGGAGTTGTCTCCGACGATATGAGTGCGGAGTCCGATCTGTGAGCAGTCCATTGACAGCATCTTGATATTGTTTCCTGCACGGCCCCAGCCTGCCACATAGATCCTGTTGGCCTTGATGATCTCTTCGGACATTGCGAGGATCTCATCCATATTGACATTCGTAAGAAGTGCTTTCTGATGATCAGCAAGCTTTACCAGTTCTTCAGTGTAGTTCATGATAGATTCCTTTCATATTGAATTCTCATACATATTATACCCCATAAGGAGGGCAGGTATAACATGTTTAACGGTCTGACTTGAATACTTGGATGACTGTATCAGTTTTTTCTTTTCGGACTTGTGCCAGATATCTATAATAATAAATAAGATCAAAAAAAGGAGGCAGTCGAATGAGCAGGAAAGATAAGCTTAAAAGACTGTGGACGCTGTTCTTCACCTCGTTCATAACCAGTCTGACTGCGAATTCAGGATATGCCATTTTAAGTGTGCTCAGGACCACATATACGAAGAAGCATGAATGGATAACAGAGGAGGAGATGACGGATATCATTGCCCTATGTCAGGTATCTCCGGGGCCCATAGCGATAAATGCTTCGGTCATGCTGGGATACCAGTGTGCAGGAGGACTGGGATCGTTTCTCTCCGTACTCGGATGTGTGATACCCCCGATAATGATAATGGTACTGGTCACCATCTTCTACAATGTGATCGTAGAGAACAAGATAGTGGCACTCTTCATGAGAGGAATGCAGGCCGGAGTCATTGCAATGCTCCTCGACGTTGTGATCAGCCTTTTCGTAAATATAAAGAACAGAAAGAGCATTTATCTTTATGTTATCCTCATAGGGTCTTTTCTGTTCCTCAGACTTACCGATCTTTCGGTATTCATCCTGCTGGTGATAGTCCTTGCAGCAGCACTCGTCAAGACCTTCATCATGAGGAAGAAGACAGGAGGAAACCATGAATCTTGCTGAGATCTTTCTTGTGTTCCTAAAAATAGGCTGCCTGGCCATAGGAGGAGCCTATGCATCTATATCCATAATAGAGAATGAGGTCGTGCATGTCAGCAAATGGATGAGTTATGAGGATTTCGGAAATCTGCTCGCCATAGACGAACTAACTCCGGGCCCGATAATGATCAACTGTGCAACCTTCATAGGAATGACCATGTCAGGTTTTCCCGGAGCCCTTGCAGCATCGATAGGATGTATCGTCCCTGCATGCATAGTATCCACGATACTGATACTGATATATAGAAAGTACAGAAAGCTAACGGTCCTTGACAACATAGTGTTCTCTCTCAAGGCCATGGCTCTTGCAATGATAATATCCACGTTAGTGAACATAATATTCAGAGCACTGTTCCCGGGAGGAACGATAGCCTTATCAAATTTCGATTATCTTATAGCCATATTGGCGGTGGCATCATTTGTAATAATCAGTAAGATAAAGGTCAATCCCGTATTCGTGATGCTCGGATGCGGCACAATTTACACCCTGTTCCACCTCTTTATATTGAAATAAAAAAAATTAAAGACCCCTATTGACATACTGTCAGGAGGGGTCTATTATATATACGAAAGGTCAAAGAAAGTCAAAGTCAAAGGAGGCGAATAATATGGCAATGCTGAGTGACAGTATTGAACAGTTCATCAAGTCACTTTTAGAAGGTTATGACCAGATGATAGAACTTCAGAGAAACGAACTGGCTGACTACTTTTCCTGTGCACCTTCCCAGATAAACTACGTTCTGGCTACCAGATTCTCACCTGAGAAAGGGTACTACATAGAGAGCAGAAGAGGCGGAGGAGGCTATATCAGGCTGATCAGGATCTCCACCGACAAGATGGAGATGATCAATACTCTCAATGAGAAGTATCTGAAGGAAGATCATATAAGCGAAAAAGATGCGATGACCATGATCAGTAATATGAAGGAACTTGGGCTCATAGATGATAAGAACAGAAGGATGATAACCTCAATGATCTCAGACAAAGCACTCAAGATCCCTGCAAACATTAGAGAGAAGATTAGAGCTAACATGCTCAAAGAACTATTATATTCACTGGAAGCGGAGGTATAAGACCATGTTATGTAATGAATGCGGAAAGAACGAAGCATCTGTGCATGCAGTAACGATTATTAACGGAGTAAGAAATGAAATGCATCTTTGCCCGGAATGCGCAAGCAAGCATCCGGAACTCTCAAGAAGGTTTGAAAGCCTTGCAGCAATGACGTCAAGACCGAGGAGCCTGTTCAGGAATCTTCTGAATTTCGGCTTCGACACGGATCCGTTCGAGGCAATGGAAAACATACTGTCATGTCCGACATGCGGAGAGACATTGGACGATATCAGAAAGACCGGCCTGTTCGGGTGCTCTGACTGCTATGACACATTCTCAGATCAGATAATCCCGGTGCTCGAAAAGACACAGGGAAGCAGCACTCATAAGGAGGGAGAAGTTCAGAAAGAAAACGGACAGAATATCGGAGATGCTGTTAAGGAAGAGAAGAAGCCCGACAGACTTACCGAACTGCAGGAAGCTTTGAAAAAGGCGATTTCCGAGGAAGCCTTTGAAAAGGCTGCAGAGATAAGGGACGAGATAAAGAAGATAAAAGGTGAATGATCATGCTGGACTGGCTCAAGGATAACGCGCTATCAGGCGACATAGTGGTCGCAACGAAGGTGAACCTGATGAGGAATGCGGAAAAGACCCCTTTCTCCCACAAGATAAAGGAGGAAGAGATCGCAGAACTCATCAAGAGAAAGGCGACAGAATGCTTTACAGGTGATGGAAGGGATCTCAGATATTCAGAGATAAATGACATGACCTGGCAGCAGAAGAACAGGCTGGTAGAAGGTCAGATAATCCCAAGAGAGCTCTGCTCGAAGGAGAATACAGCTCTCATATATTCGGAGGATTACAGTATCTCCGTGGCCCTTCTTGGTGAAGACCACTATAACATACAGTACATAAAGGCTGGCTTTGATCCTGAGGAATGCTTCAGCATCTGCAGGAACATGGCATCACTTTTAAACGGCAGCGTAAAGTTCGCTTACAGCGACAGATTCGGTTATCTGACAGCCAGTCCCATGAACGTGGGTACCGGCATGAAGGTGAGCGTCCTGATGCACCTTAAGGGACTTGCCGCATCGAATTCCATGAGGAACGTAGAGGTAAGCCTCACCCAATCCGGATTCTCCATAAGGAACTTCTATTCTGATGAGTCGAAGCCCTACGGAGATCTGTATATAGTCTCCAATACTAGAAGCCTCGGTGTTACGGAACAGGATATCCTTGAGAACGTCAGAGGTACTGTAGGAAGGCTCATAACCCAGGAAAAGGAGACGAGAGAGAGACTTTACAAGGACAATACCCTCTCAATCGAAGACAGGGTGTACAGAGCATACGGAATACTCAAGAATTCGAGAGTCATAGGCTCCAGAGAGGCAATCCAGGATCTCTCGATGCTGGGACTCGGAAAGAGCCTCGGGATAATAGATTGCTGCAGTCAGTCCATGATATTCAGGCTGATGATCAGTGTTTCCTCTGCAATGATGGCAGAGATAAAGGGAACGGAAATCGAAAGAAACGTCTCGCGTGCCGAGATGATAAGAAATGTTTTGAAATAAAAGGAGGATCAGCATATGGATTATTTTGCAAGATTTACGGAAGGAGCAAAGAACTCCCTCAGGAATGCAGATGAATATGCAAAGGAGATCGGCCATAACTATATAGGATCTGAACATCTTCTTGTGGGAATGATAAGAGAAGGCGGACAGATCGCAAAGCTCCTGATCAAGAACGGAGTCACGGAAGAAAAGGTAAATTCAGTGATCCTAAGAGCTGTGGGAAAGGGAGACTATAACTTTACCAGCGCTTTCGGATATTCTCCGAGAGTGAAGAGGATACTTGAATACTCGAAACAGTTCGCAAGGGAACTCAGAAAGAACTATGTAGGCAACGAGCACATGCTCCTTGCAATAATAAAAGAGACGGATTGTCTTGCCAACAGGATCATGGTACAGATCGGGGCAGATCCGAGAAATCTGATGGAGGAGCTCGTTAAGGGCTATCCCCAGGATATGGGCAGACAGAGCGACAGCGAGGAGAGCGGGACCCCTAGTCTCGACAAGTTCGGAAAAGACCTCACCGAGGCTGCATCGAACGGTGAACTGGACCCCGTAATCGGAAGAGTTGACGAGATAAAGAGGATTACGCAGATCCTTATCAGGAGGACAAAAAACAATCCTGTCCTCATCGGTGAGCCGGGTGTAGGTAAATCAGCTATCGCGGAGGGACTTGCACAGCAGATCGCTGATGGAAACGTGCCTGAGATGCTGAAGGGAAAGAGACTGATCTCCCTTGACCTTGCCGGCATGATCGCGGGAACGAAATACAGAGGAGAATTCGAGGAGAGATTCAAGGATTCCCTTAACGAGATGGTGAAGGACGGAAACGTCATTCTGTTCATCGACGAGCTTCATACCATAGTAGGGGCTGGCCAGGCAGAAGGTGCAATGGACGCGGCCAACATGCTGAAGCCTATGCTTGCAAGGGGAGAACTGCAGATAATCGGAGCCACCACTCTCGACGAATATAGAAAGTACATAGAGAAGGATGCCGCCCTTGAAAGAAGGTTCCAGCCTGTGCAGGTGGGAGAACCTACGAAGGACGAGACTCTCGAGATCCTCAAGGGACTCAGGGACAAGTATGAGTCACACCACAAGCTAAAGATAACCGATGAGGCTCTCAAGGCAGCAGTGGAACTCTCATCAAGATATATCACTGACAGGTTCCTCCCTGATAAGGCAATAGACCTTATGGACGAGGCTGCATCAAAAGTCAGGATCGCCATGTTCAGCACACCTCCGGACATGAGAGAGAAGGAGAAGAAGCTTGAGTCGCTTAGGAGCGAGAAGGAAGATGCAGTCAACAGTCAGGACTTTGAGAGAGCAGCCCGTCTGAGAGACCAGGAGAAGGAACTCGCCAAAGATATAGAGGAAGAGAAGAAGACCTGGGAAGATAACCGCAACAGCACAAAGGCAGAGGTCACTGAGGAAGACATTGCAACAATAGTATCCGACTGGACTCACATCCCGGTGAAGAAACTTACAGAAGATGAGGCAGAGAGACTCATGCATCTTGAGGAGATTCTCCATAACAGAGTAGTCGGTCAGGATGAAGCAGTCTCATCGGTATCCAAGGCCATAAGGAGAGCAAGAGCAGGACTGAAGGATCCGAACAGACCTATTGGTTCATTCATATTCCTCGGGCCTACCGGAGTAGGTAAAACAGAACTTTCAAAGGCCCTTGCAGAAGCGGTCTTCGGTGATGAGAACTCCATGATCAGGATGGATATGTCCGAGTATATGGAGAAACATACGGTAGCAAAACTCATCGGATCCCCTCCAGGATACGTCGGATTTGACGAGGGCGGTCAGCTTACTGAGAAGATCAGGAGGAACCCCTACAGCGTGGTGCTCTTCGACGAGATCGAAAAGGCACATCCTGACATATTCAACGTACTGCTGCAAATCCTCGATGACGGAAGACTCACCGATTCAAAGGGCAGGACAGTGGACTTTAAGAACTGTATAGTCATCATGACTTCCAACATAGGAACGGGACTTGAATCAAAGAAGAACAGAATCGGATTTGGTGAGGATTCAAAGGAGGAAGAGCATGCCGACATGAAGGAGGCAATGCTGGAAGAACTTAAGAAGTCCTTCAGGCCGGAGTTCCTTAACAGGATAGATGACATCATAGTATTCCACAAGCTTAATGAGGAGAATACGTATGATATAGCAAAACTGATGATGAACACGATTATAAAGAGACTCAAGGAGAGAGACATAGAACTGTCATACACCGATGAGGCTATAAAGGTCCTTTCAAAGCAGGGATTTGATCCGGAATATGGCGCAAGACCGCTTAGAAGACTCTTGCAGCAGACCGTCGAGGACAGACTCTCAGAAGAGATCCTCGAAGGCAAGGTCCATTTCGGAGACAGGATAGTCGCTGATGCTGAGGATGACAGGATAGTGTTCAGACCGGCGGAAAACACAGAAGATTGATCTTTACATCACTATTTTTGGAGCAGGGGGACGTATCCTCCTGCTCTCTTTTTTTAAGACGGATATGTGCAACGGAGTCTGACCTTCCGTGCCATATATTTGTATTTGGCCTCCGTAATACTTATAATGATATAAAAGGTCCCAGACATCAGGAGATTGAAATGCACAAGAAGTACAAGGCTCTCATAGAAACTATAAAAACATACGACAAGGTCGCCGTTTGTCTTTCAGGAGGCTCTTCGAGCGCTCTCGTGGCTCTGGCTGCAGTTGAGGCATTAGGCAAAGAAAAGGTGGAAGCCATCACAGCATCTACTCCGTTCTTTACCGGTGAGGAGCTGCTCTCCTGCAAGGAACTGTGCAAAAGGCTGGATATAAGACTCCATATATCGTCTGCGAGCATCCTTACGAATCAGATGGTCGTGGGCAACGGACCTGAACGTTGCTATTACTGTAAAAAATGCATGATGGACGCCATAAACAGGGAAGCAATCGGTATAGGAGTCGATGCTATCCTGGACGGTACCTGTTATCAGACGGATCCGGATTCCAACAATGAAAGAGTATTGGGAGAGTTTGGGATAAAATGTCCGCTTGTAGGATCAGAGATCACCAAGGAAGATGTCAGGGATATACTTGACGAACTCTCCATGAGTTATTATTCAAAACCGGAGAATGCGTGTCTTGCTACGAGGATAAGCACAGGTGAACCCATAACCCTCAAAAAGTTGAGGATCGTAAGAGCAGCCGAGAATTATATAAAATCTCTCGGATATGCCGTGGTAAGGGTAAGGATCAGAGATCTGGACGGCAGGATAGAAGTGGGCAAAGAAGAAGTCGAGGAACTGATGGAACAGCAGGATGAGATCATCAGCGAGATGAAGGAACTGGGTTTCCGAAACGTTTCCATCGATCCTGAAGGCTATAGGCGTACACCTGCCACATGTCTGTAAACAGTCATGAATTATCTTTTGACTTTTCTTGAAGGACTCGCATCCTTCATTTCTCCGTGCATACTTCCCGTAGTTCCCCTTTATGTTTCATATATCGCTCCCGACACAGATAACAGGAAGAAAACGGTGCTTCGTGCTATTGGATTTTCTCTCGGACTTCTGGTATTCTTCGTGATCGCAGGCGCATTTGCGGGAACGATAGGAAAACTGCTGATAAATGCACGTCTGTTCTTCAGAGTATTCACGGGGATCATACTCATTATACTGGGGCTCATGGTAATGGAGGTAATACCCCACTTTTCACCGGCCTTTGGTCTGGACATAAAGGTAAGTGGTTTCTTTTCTTCGTTCGCACTTGGTTTCCTCTTTGCCATCAACATGACCCCGTGCATAGGCCCCCTGTTCGGTTCGGCTCTGGTCATGGCTTCAAAAGAGGGGAGCATTCTTAAAGGAATGATACTTCTTTTGATATATGGAGTGGGGATGGTTATACCATTCCTTCTGGTAGCGCTTCTGGCAGACTATGTCAGAAAGACATTTGAACATCTCGATAATGTGATGAATTATCTGAAATACGTATTTGGTGCAATAATCATAATCACCGGAATACTGGTGATAGCAGGTGTGATATGAAGAAGAATCTGAAGATGATTATCATTTTTGTTCTGGCAGTCCTTCTCATCGGAGGAGGTACCTTGTTATACAGGATGCTTATAAATAAATCGGCACTTCCCGAAACCGGGGACATCAGTTCTGATATAGAGACAGAGAAGGCCATGTTCGTTCCCTTTGAAGTCACAGGTTCTGACGGGAAGAAGATAACCCTTGAGCATTCCTCCGACAAAGTGACGGTGATCAATTTCTGGGCAAGCTGGTGCACACCATGCAGGGAAGAGATGGACATATTTGAGAGGCTGTATCTGGATCATGGAGATGTTTTCGAGATAAAGATGATAAATCTTACGGATGGACAGAGGGAGACCATGGACACCGCCCAAGAATATATTACAAAGAAGGGATATTCTTTTCCCGTATTCTTTGATGAAGACTATATCGGGGTGAATGAGTATTATATTGTCTCGATACCGAGGACTCTGATAATAGATAAGGACGGAACCATAATCTTCAGCATTACCGGAGAAGTCACTGAAGAGACGTTCGAAAAGATAATCTCGTCTTACATAAAATGAAGCAGAATATCGTTTTTGATTATTTATGATGGATATACCAATCATTATTTGCCTTGTTCTATATGTAATTCTCATTCATAATTGTTTATTAATTGAGAGGGATTGATAAAAAGTCAATAACGTAGATATGATGAAACAAAAAGTGATAAATAGAAAGTATAAAGGCATTATTCAGATTCTTGTTATTCTCTTTTGTGTTCTTTTTTTGCTCCAAAGTACTATAGCAGCTCATGCAACAGAGTATTTCGTAAACGAAGAAGAACTCATAGTTGAACCATATGATCCAATAATAAATGAGAAAATGAGTGGTTATAAATCTCCCGGATCTCCGCCGACAATAGTTGACATATTTTGGTATATTATAGACTATTATTCAAACTTGACCTCTCCAGTACATAAGATAAATGAGAATACAGGGGAAAAATCATTTGATCTTCTAGTCAAAGGTGGGCTCATAAAGAAATATATAATTTGTCAGTTCAAAGATAGCTCCAGAGTAGTTCTTTTGCTAAAGGATAAGAATCTGGAAGAGCATTATAACAAAAAAATATATGAAACATGTCTTGAGTATGTTTATCGATATTCCAAGCCGTATCTTATCAAGAAGAGTAAGGATAGCTTCATTATTTATGATTCTGATAACATAACTGAGATGATAGCTCCAGATGATTACATTTATTATTGGGTGTCGGTTAACGATTACAAAATGATTATGGCAAGAAAGGAAAGAGAGAAAAATAGAACAAAAAAGACTAATTGAAACAGAAATGGAAACTGCCTCCATTATTATGTCTAAATAAGGAGGCAGTTTTTGAATGTGTGTTATTTCTTCTGCTCAGAAGATATCTTTGATGAACTTTTCGGTCTTTATCCGGAACTCCTTTTCAGTTATGAACATAAGGGTATTGTCCCTCATGGAGAGATGGATGATGTCGATATTCTCTTCTTTCAGTCCCTCAAACAGAGCATCCAGTTTGTCAGTGGGAACTGCCGATTCCCCGGCATATACCGTATATTTTACAAGATCGTTCTGGATCATGTAATCCGTTCCGGGAGCCGAAGCCTGTATGCATTTCTCGGCATTGCTCACATTACCCGTCTTGAGCGTAAAGGAGATGTCGACTCTTCCCTGTGATGCTGTCGACTGATCCATCATGTCGAGGGTTATTCCTTCCTTCAGGAAAAGATTTACGAGTCTTGCCATATAGCTTACGGTGCAGTATGCATTCTTAATGGTCATTACGGAAACGTCCTCCGCAATATGCGACAGCTTCTTAGTCTTGCTCTCTCTTAAGATATCTGCCATGGAATACTGTCCGGCATTCTGTTTTACTATGAATCTTGCAGCCCGGAGAGCACCTTCAGCAAATACCTTGCGGCTTTCGGTATGATGGGAAACAGTAAGTATCTCCTGATCCATTATGAAGGAGACCTCGTGATCTCCTGACATGTTGCCGCCCCTTATTGAGTGTATTCCTATCTCAAAAGGCTGGCGCTTTGCATCCGTACCATATCTGCCGTATTGGTAATGATACTGATCATCCATGGCGGCATTCATGGCATCAGCAAGAAGGATGGCGGTCCCGCTCGGAGCGTCCACTTTTCTGTTGTGATGCTTCTCGATTATCTCAACATCTGCTGACTGTCCAAAAAATGTGATCGCATCCTTGCAGAGCTCTGCCTGAAGGTTAACTCCGAGGGACATGTTTGCAGTATAGAATACCGGGATGTCCTTGGCTGCGGAAGAGATGGCCAGCTTCTGCATCTCAGAATAGCCTGTGGTGGCTATGATGATTGGAATACTGTGGGATCTCGCGTACCGGAGATTGTTCTCAAGAGCACCAGGCTTTGAAAAATCCACCAGAAGGTCTGCACCTGCGGGACAGTCATCTATGTCATCACAGACGGGAAAGGGATTTTCGAACCTGTCGACAGCAAGATCGACTCCGCCGATGACTTCAAAATCATCAGAAGACTGGAACGCTTCCTTGACAAGCTGTCCCATGACTCCGTTCACGCCAGTGATAAGCACTTTCTTCTTCATTGTTATTAATGCTCCTTTAAATAAGGGAATATGACTCCAGCACCTTTATGAGCTCGTCATTTCCGGCCTGGGACATCTCGCACAAAGGCATCCTCAAGGGGCCTGCCTCAAAGCCCATGAGATTAAGAGCAGTCTTTACCGGGATCGGGTTGACGTCAGAGAACATTATGTTGTTCAGAGGATTGAGGTCGAGCTGCATATCTGCCGCTTCCTCATGCCTTCCTGCCAGGTAAAGCATGGTCATCTCGTGGATCATGGCAGGAGCTATGTTCGCAGTAACGGAGATGACTCCCTTGCCTCCGAGAGACATGATCGGTATGGTCTGATCGTCATTTCCGGAAAAAATGTCCATCTTTCCCCTGACGAGTCTTGCTGTCTCGACTATCTGGGAGATGTTTCCGCATGCCTCCTTTATGGCTGCTATGTTCTCATGGTCAGCCATGCGCTCAAAGGTCTTAGGAAGTACGTTTACTCCGGTCCTTGACGGGACATTGTAGACGATGATCGGGGTATCTACGCTGTCAGCAACCTCCATATAGTGCCTGTAAAGTCCCTCCTGTGAGCATTTGTTGTAGAAAGGCGTCACGACGAGAAGCGCATCTGCTCCGACGCTCTCTGCATACTGGGATTCCTGTATGACCGCCCTGGTGTTGTTGCCTCCGGTACCCAGAATGACGGGGACTCTTCCTGCAACATATTCCACTGCGTAACGCATTATTTCATGCTTCTCTTCAGGAGTCATGGTGGCGGGTTCGCCGGTGGTACCGCACACGACGATAGCGTCGGTGCCGTTCTCGATCTGGAAATCCAAAAGCCTGTCAAGAGCCGGATAGTTGATGCCGTAGCTGGTGAATGGCGTTACCAGAGCAACGGCTGATCCTTCAAAAATACTCATATTCATGCTCCTTTCCGACTGAGTTTAGTCGGTGGCGGTTTTGCCTTTATAAAGGCATAATTATGCATTCTGACTTTACAATCATTGTAATGTCCCATATATTAAAAGTCAATTGACTGGGGCATCTTGAACAAGTGGCGAGAGGCTAGTATATAATAGATAGAACGGAAACTCAGAAGAGATGATCCGGGAAAGGGGAGAAGGGATGTACGATTCTTTTTCAGACCTGTACGACAGGTTTATGAAAGACACGGACTATGAGAAATGGGCCGATATACTTGAAGACCAGTTTTGTTCATGCTCTTTTCCCGTGAAAAAGATAGTAGACGTCGGCTGCGGTACCGGGAGCATTTCTGTATTGCTCGCAAAGAGAGGCTATACAGTGATCGGAATCGACAGCTCCGAAGGGATGCTCCGGGAGGCCGAGAAGAAGGCAAGGAAAGAGGGCGTAAGGGTCATATTTTCCCACCAGAAAGCCGAAGAACTGGAGATAGGACGGGCGGATGCGGTAATAATGTGCTGCGACGTGGTGAACTACATAGCTCCGGAGGATCTGACTAAAGTATTCATGAACATCAGGAAGAGCCTCAAGAAGGGAGCTCTGCTCATATTCGACATAAGCAGTGAGCATAAACTGAGAGATGTCCTCGCAGATGCAGTATTCTATGAAGATTATGACGACTGTTCATATTTCTGGAGGAACACTCTTAACGAAAAGGAAAAATGCGTGGACATGGAACTCACTTTCTTCATCAGGAAGGGAGAACTATACGAGAGAAAGGATGAATACCAGAGACAGTTCATCCATACAGCGGATACCATGAAAGAAAAACTCAGTCTTTCGGGATTTGTCCCCGTTTGTATTGAGTTCGGAAAGGAAAAGGCACCTTCACCGGATGCGGAGAGACTTCTTTTCGTGGGAACGGCAGAATAAAAACAATATGAAACGGAGGGGCGGCATATTGCCGTACATTTAGATGAAAGACAGCATCAAAAGATATCTGTTCAACAACGACGTGGTGATCACGGTCTCAAGGACCAGGGATCTGGTCGAAGAGGCAAGAAAACTGCACAATACATATCCGACATGCACTGCAGTCCTCGGAAGGACGCTCACGGGAGCCATCATGATGGGCAGTACCTTAAACAGGAAGGACATGCTGCTTACGCTGAGCCTTAACGGGGGAGGTCCTGCAGGCACGGTACTGGCCACGGCAAACGGCAATTGCGAAGTAAAAGGATATATAGATAATCCTTACGTGGACATACCGGCCAGGAAGGACGGAAAACTTGACGTAGGCGGAGCACTCGGCAAGGACGGTTTCATCACCGTTACGAGAGATCTCGGGCCGGGGACCGAGCCGTATATAGGGAGGACCGCACTCGTTTCAGGGGAGATAGCGGAAGACCTTGCCATGTATTTCCTGAAGTCAGAACAGCATAACACGATAGTTTATCTGAGCGTCTGGGTGGATATAGACACAACGGTCATTTCAGCCGGAGGCATGATAATAAGCCCGCTCCCGAACTGCAGCGAGGAGAGTCTATCCTATATAGAGTCAAAGGTCTTTGACATAGGGAATTACGGAATGATGCTCATGAGCATGGACATTCCTGAGATAATGCAGAAGATATTCGGAGAAAAGGAACTGGAGCTTCTGGATGAAGGAACTCCGGTCTACAGATGCGACTGCAGCGTCGAGAGATTCGAGAGAGGGATAATTTCTCTGGGGAAAAAAGAACTGCAGGAAATAATCGATGAGGACGGCAAAGCTGAAGTGGTCTGCAGGTTCTGCAATAAGAAATACAGCTTTGACAAAGCTCATCTGATACGACTTCTGAATGAGGCAAAATGATGTCGGACTACAAGATAATTGATTTCAGAGGCAGGTTTTCCAAGAGCTACATGAACTGGTACCTGAAGAATAAGGATAAGGTATCCAAACTGGATCAGGACAGACAGGATGACCTATATTATTCCATGTACGGCAAATGGCTCGAGGAACCAAAAGATTGGCTTGACGGGAAAAGCCCCGCAAACTATTTCAAGAGCTTTACTGACGACAGATATCTCCTCTCAGCTCTCATAGATTATATAAAGGAAGGGATCGAGATCCCCGAATTCCTTACAGATGAGATCGTGGAGAGAGGGGACAGTCTGTATCCTATACTCCTGAACCTCATATATACAGACAAAGAGGAGGATCTGACTCCACAGCAGTTCGAACAGCTTCTTTCGGAGAGCATGATACTCATCTCCAGAATGGGTAAGGAGCAGCCTTTCGTGAGGTATATTCAGTTGCTTTCTTCCGTTAAAGAGGAGTCGGAACTCGGAGAGACCCTGGCAGAACTCATCAGGGAAGATGCTGAGGAATACAGAGATCAGATTATTTCTGTATACAGCACCTCCGAGCAGTACGGAAGGATGGCTTTTCTCGACATACTTTCATCTCTCGGAAAGAACGATGATACATTTGACCTCATAAAAGAGGAACTTGAAGGGGAAAGTCCTGATCTGGTGTTCCTCTGCGGGTGCATAAACAAGACCCAGGATGAGAGGTTCATAGATGTTCTGGAGAGTATCCTGAAAAACGGAGAGACGGATTATTTCTCCTTCAAGGAGATCAGCAACACCATTGAGGAATTAGGAGGCAATGCCCCGGATGAAAAGGATTTTTCCGGAGATGCCCTTTATGACTATCTGAAGGAGCACGATGAGATCTGACAATAACTTTACCTGTTATGCCTCATGTTCTTTCGGGCTGGAGAAGATCGTGGCTCTGGAACTGGAGGCTTTGGGACTTAAAGAAATAAGGATAAAGGACGCAAGAGTATATTTCAATGCTGACACGGAGGAACTTGCAAGAGCAAACCTGTGGCTCCGCTCGGCAGACAGGATATATATAGTCCTCAGAGAATTCAACGCGAAGACTTTTGACGAACTGTTCAGTGAGGTCAACAGCATAGAATGGGAGGCTTTACTGGAGAAGGATGAGGCAATTCCAGTGAGCGGAGATGCGGTGCAATCCGTCCTCATGAGCGTTTCCGACATACAGTCGGTCACGAAGAAGGCAATAGTCGAAAGACTGCGTGAAAAATGGCATGTCAACTATCTTTCTGAAAAGGGGAACCGTGTACCCATATATGTCAGTACTGTCAGAGATGCCTTTACCGTTGCAGTGAATACCAGCGGGGAAGGGCTTAACAGAAGGGGTTACAGGGTAAAAAATGTCCAGGCACCTCTCAGGGAAACTCTTGCAGCAGGAATAATCTCAATTTCCAGATGGAAGGACAGACCTTTCTATGACATAATGTGCGGTTCGGGTACGATAGTGATAGAAGCAGCCCTGAAAGCATGCAACATCGCTCCCGGACTCAGAAGGCAGTTTGCCCTCACCGGATTCGGAAGAGACTGGGCACATGCGATGAAGAGCGAGAAGGAAAAGGCACAGGAAGGGATAATTAAGGAACCGGATGTGGAGATAAGAGGCTCCGATATAGATCCCGTAGCACTTGATATAGCACGGTATCATGCAAAGAGAGCAGGAGTAGCCGATCTGATAAGGTTTGAGAAGAAGGATGCACTTGTATTCACGCCTGAAACGGCTACGGGTACGCTCATCACAAATCCTCCCTATGCGGTTAGGCTCGGGAACAATGAAGAGATAGCGGAACTGTACAGGAAGATGGGGGAGACGTTAAGACCGCTCAGCGGATTCAGACAGTATTTCATATGTGCAGATCCTGAGTTTCCGGTTCATTACGGAATGAAGGAAGACAGCAGGAGGAAACTGTACAACGGAAACATCATGTGCTATCTATTTCAGTATTTCAGGAACAGATAAATGAAAAAGCTCAGGATATATCACCTGAGCTTTTTTGGTCGGGATGACAGGATTTGAACCTGCGACTTCTTCGTCCCGAACGAAGCGCGCTACCAAGCTGCGCTACACCCCGATATGGAGCCAACGGGGGGACTCGAACCCCCGACCTACTGATTACGAATCAGTTGCGCTACCGACTGCGCCACGTGGGCACACCTTACATACGTGTGAATTCTATACTAAAAGAGGATGTCTTGTCAATTCAAATAATGCTTTTTGGGAAAACTCGAATGTTAGTTCCCAAACATTTGACTTTTCGGTGATAAAATTGTTCTATTAGAGAAAAGATTTAAAAGAGGAAAGATAATGAAAAAAGAGATCAAATTGAGGGGAGTCATCTTTTCCGCACTGCTGGTAGCGATAGCAGTGGTGCTTAAGGTGTACCTGGGGATACCGGTGAACATGTTCGGAGGATTCATAAAGGACATCAACCTTTCTCCGTCGGTGATAATGCTGGCAGGCATCTATATGGGCCCGCTCTATGGAGGTATAGTGGGAGGACTGACAGATATCCTGGCATTCATCATAAGGCCTCTTGGAGCTTACAACCCGCTGTTTACCATAACAAACATATTAATGGGAGTGATACCCGGTCTGTTCTTCATGCATAATGAGGAGCACAGCCTAAAAAGAGTTGCTGTGGCAGTTGCTGTCACACAGACGATATGTTCATTCATAGTGAACACCCTGATACTGATCATTCTCGGATACATGCCCGCAAAGATCGCCTGGTTCAGGGCTCTCTCTACATTCGTCCTGTTACCGGTGCACATATTTATCGTGTATACGATACTGAAGATGCTTGATAAAGCTATAACAATAGATATGAAAGGCTGATAGATGAGATTCGTTCTGGCTTCAAAATCTCCGAGGAGGAAAGAACTTCTCAAGAAGATAATTCCTGATTTCGACATAAGGGTTTCCGATGCTGATGAAACGGTCGAAGAGACCGATTGCTCGAGTACTGTAATGGTACTCTCAAGGAGAAAGGCACTTGCCGTAGATGCTCACGAAGATGAAGTGGTCATAGGTGCGGATACTCTCGTGGAATTCGAAGGTGATGCGCTAGGAAAACCCTCTGACAGAGAGGACGCCAGAGATATGCTGATGAAACTCAGCGGCAACAGACACCTGGTGCATACCGGAGTTACGATCAGATACGGAAAAGAGATCAGGAGTTTCGTGGAGACTACGGAGGTCTGGTTCGGGAACATAAGGAAAGAAGATCTTGAGTGGTATCTCGACAATGCGGAATACCTTGACAAGGCAGGGGCATACGGGATACAGGATGATGCAGCCATCTTCGTGGAGAGGATAAGCGGAGATATATACAATGTCATAGGCTTTCCCGTCTACAGAGTAAGGGAAGCGCTGGTTCAGATGGGTCTCCTCTGAATAGTGAATTTTTTAATAATATGTTTGACCGACAAAAAGATTATATCCTTGAGTGTGATATAATCTTTTTACTTTATATGATATGGTGAGGCAGTATGAACGTTTCCAAGAACCGACCAATGATAGTAGCGATCATTGCAATAATAGTACTACTGGTGCTGGTGATATCCACATCGAATACTGATTCCGCAAAGGGACCAGTTAGTATTGCCGGAAATATCATAAGGCCTGTTCAGAGTTTCTTCTTCGGTCTGGGAAGGAAAGCCTCAGGGAACGAAGACAAGAACGTAGGAACATGGAAGGAAAAATACGAGAAACTCCTTGCAGAGCAGGAAAAATACGAAGAGATGCTGAAAAACTATGAGGAGCTGAAGGCGGAGAATGACCGTCTGAGCGAGCTTCTCAATTATGTAGGCAATATAGAGTACGACATCTGCACTGCGGACATAATAGGAACGACTCCTTCCGAGTGGTTCAATGAGTTCGTTGTAAATGCCGGATTGGATAAGGGTATCACGAAGGACATGGTCGTATACAACAAGGACGGTCTGGTGGGAAGGATCACATATTCCGCCAAAGGATACTCCAGAGGCATATCCATAAAGGATGAGAGCAGTGGTATAGCAGTAATGGTCGAAAGGACCAGGGAAAATGCCATACTGAGCCCTATAGAAGGGACCAGCAATGAACTGGAGCTTCTGTATCTTAGGGACAATGCCGACATAGTTCCCGGAGATGTCATAATCACTTCCGGTATAGGAGGCATCTATCCAAAGGGCATCCAGGTAGGAAAGGTGATAGAGGTCAGTACAGAAAATGCCCGTGAAAAAAAGGTAAAGATACTGAGCACCGTCGATTTTGATCATATCGAAGAAGTGACGATTGTGCTCCATGTTTATAATGAGGGGACAGACTGATGAGATATCTCCTCCTTGAAGCGATTGCATTTATCAGCATGGTTTTTACTTCAGCTCTATCTCCCAACTTTACTTTGCTAGGAGTTCAGGGAGATATTCTTTTTGCTGTCATGCTGGCGATGGTATACATGGAGAAGAGGCTGACTCCGGTCCTTTTTGCTGCGTTAAATGCTCTTATCTTTGATGCCCTGTTTGCGAGAGCAATAGGCTTCTATACTTTACAGTATCTGGTCGCGGGCCTTTTCTTCTATCTGATGATCGCAAAAAGAGAGGATTCATTCCTTGTATATATCATAACTGCTGAGGTCACCTGGATATTGAAGGAAGTATTCGGTGTTTTGCTCTGCATGCTCACCGACAATCCGATGAATCTGTGGACAAGACTGAGAGTTTATTCTCTTCCCGGGCTTGTCATACACCTTATATTGTTTACGGTCTTCTACCTTATATTCTCAAGGGTATACAGGCTGAAGGCCATAAGGCCTTCCACGATGATTGACGAAAGGGATTTCTGAGATGTTTGAAAAGATAAAGATCAGGTATATAACCATTTTTATCATCATCATGCTCATATCTGCTGTCATGGTCCTGAAGATCTTCGGACTTAAGGCCCCTGAACAGGAAAACGCCATGAACAAAAATGTGGTGAGTGTTTCCGTGCCCGGAAAGAGAGGCTCCATCTATGACAGGAACGGAGTTCTTCTTGCATATGATGAAGAGGCATATGACGTGATCTTCTATCGCGACCCCGTAGACAATGCATCGTCCGACAGAGCCCGCTATACCCAGATCTTCATGGACTGCATCGAAATAATAGAAAAGAACGGTGACAAGCTGTCAAATTCATTCCTCATTACGAAAAAAGAGGATGGTAAATTCGTGTACAACATCTCCAGTGAGCTCACTGAAGAGCAGAGGACGAGCCGTATAGACAGATGGTGCTCAAACATGCAGATCTCCGATCCGGAGATGGAGCCTGAAGATATCTATTACGATCTAAGGAACAGGTTCAGGATCCCGGAGAACGTCTCCTATGAAGAGGCAGTCAAGATCCTCTCCATATGGCAGGAAGTCCAGAACAACATGTACCAGTCATATAAGAAGGTCACCATAGCCACCAATGTTAGTCTGGAGACAGTGTATGAACTGGAGACAAGAGGTGAAGAGCTTAAAGGAGTGGAGATAGCTCAATCATATGTCAGGATATACCCGAAAAAGGAAGTGGCCTCAAATATCATCGGATATCTCGGAAGGATAGTAGATAACCAGGAGCTTGAAGAAAAGAAGGAAAAGGAATATACCGCAGAGACACTGCTCGGAAAGATAGGCATCGAAGCCACGATGGAGGAATATCTCACAGGATCTATCACCGGAAGGCTTGGAACAAAGACATATATCCTTGATGACAAGGGAAGCATTAAAAGAGTGGCGAACTACGTGGCTCCGGGTCAGGGAGACAGTGTGGTACTCACTATAGACATAGGACTTCAGGAAGTCGCCGAGAAGGCACTTGCCGAAAATGTAAAGAAGATAAGAAGAGAACAGGAGCAGACTTATGCAAGAAACAGGTCCAAATACGACAAACTCTTGAATGAGAGAGCTGTGAAGACCCTTTCTCTTGCTAATTCAGGAGCCGCCATCGTCATGGAGGTCAAGACCTGCAATGTACTTGCTCTTGCAAGATATCCATCATTTGACAATAACCTGTTTACCGGAGGTATTTCAGAAGAGGATTACAAGGCGCTATTGGAACAGGAAGGAGCACCTTTGTTCGACAACTCCATCTCCTCCACATCAACGCCCGGTTCCATATTCAAGATGGCCACTGCTCTTGCGGGACTCATGGAGGGGAAGATAAAGGTCAACTCGGTGATAGAAGACTCCGGACCGTATGACAAATACGTGTCGGAAGGAGCGGACGCTCCTGCATGCTGGGTAAAACCGAGATACAGCAAACATGGAAAGCAGACTGTTATCTCTGCCCTCAAGAACAGCTGCAACTACTTCTTCTTTGAAGTTGCGGACAGACTGGGCATAGACAAACTGACTGAATGGGTCGGGCGACTCGGGATGACTTCAAAGACCGGGATCCAGCTTACTGGGGAGGCTGTAGGGTGGATAGGCGGGCCGAAGATAATATATGACAGTTCCCTGCCCATAAATGCCCAGAAGACCAGCAGACCCCTCCTTGTATACAATAAACTGAAAACCCAACTTGAAGGTTACGGAGAGGACAGGGGAGTCACTTACACCGAGGAACAGCTCGAAGAGGCAACGCTGGGTCTTATAAAGCTTGTGGATCTCCAGAGGCTGGATATCGGACCCGAGATAAGGGAAGTATTGAGCAGAGTGCTCGATATACCGACTAACGTGGTGTTAAGAAGAGGCTGGACGAGCGAGATAATGTCGACTCTGATTGAGCTCATATGGACACCGACAGATACCGTAACCCAGGGGATAGGAGCGACTCCTACACAGCTGACTCCTATAGCCGTTGCAAGATATCTCTGTGCAATAAGTAATGGTGGAAGGGTATATACTGCAAATATCCTGAAACGGATAGTCGACAGCAGAGGAAAGACTATCGTAGACAGCAAGGCCGAGCTTCTCGAGGATCTTCATATTCCGGAGGAATACAGTGAGGCGATAATGGAAGGGATGGAGCAGGTCGTCTCCTGGGAAAACAGAGGTACAGCTGGCTCCGCATTCCTGGACTTCAAGTACAGAAATATACTTGCCGGCAAAACGGGCACAGCACCTATCTCGAACATCGACCTTGAAGACAATATCTGGCTCTGCCTGGTGGCTCCGAAAGAGGATCCGGAGATCGCAGTAGTTTTGTTCGTTCCGAACGGACTTAGCGACAGCAAGGTGTATGATACGGCAAAAGCCATAATCACCTATTATTTTGATCAGAAGGAAGCTGAAAAGAACAGCTGACAGGGATATGGAATCAACCAACAGGAAATACATAAACAAGATAGACTGGTTCACGGTGATACTCACCATAGGTCTGACCATATTCGGACTGCTGAACATAGCCAGTGCAACTTCCGAAGGATATGAGGAGGGAACTCCCTTAATGGAGTATATCGGGACTCTGTTCACCGGAAGGTTCCTGAGACAGTTCATAATCTTTTTGGTGTCTCTCGGCATAGCCATAGCACTCATGTTCATGAATTATGATACTATAAAGGACCTGAACCTCTTTATATTCATAGGAACGGTTCTCCTTCTGGTGGCGACCCTCATCTTCGGGAACAGACAGAGAGGAATGAGAGGATGGCTTACCATCACGAAACCCATATCCATAGGACTCCAGCCGGGAGAACTGTGCAAGATCATGGCCATTATCGTGTTTTCTGCAGAGCTTGCAAAGGTCACCGAAGGTAACAAACTCGGTATTACGAGAGTTAGGGATCTAATTCCGCTCATAATAAAGGCCGGGATCATTGCAGGCCTCATAATCGCACAGCCGGACTTCGGAACTGCCATGATCTATATCGGTATAATGCTGGCACTCATTTTCATGGCAAAGACCAGTTGGAAGATACTCGTACCCCTTGCGGTGCTCGGAGCAGTATCTCTTCCGATCCTCTGGATGTTTCTGACTCCTGACCAGAAGGCAAGGGTATATGTCTTTTTGGATCCGTCCCTTGATCCTGAAGGTTACGGATACAACGTCGGAAGAGCAAAATCCGTCAGCAGTGCCGGAGGAATGACGGGGAAAGGTCTGTTCTCAAGGGACCTCCTTACACAGAAGAGCAGCTATCTTCCGGAAAAGCATACGGACTTCATATTCTCTTCGATGGTGGAAGCGATAGGGATAATAGGAGCGGTCATATTCGTGATCATATATCTCCTGCTAATATTCAGGCTCTTCAGACTTTCCATGAGAGCAAGGGATGATTTCGGAGCATATGTGATAATGGGAGTTGCATTTATGCTGGCTTTCCACTTCATAGAGAACGTCGGGATGAACATAGGGCTCATGCCTGTCACAGGCATTCCTCTTCCCCTCATAAGCTACGGGGGATCGAATCTTATGACCACGATCGTGGCTATCGGCATGTGCGTGAACATAGACATGAGGCGGGCAAAGAACAATAAACTCAGGGATATAGTCCTCAAGTGAACACATAATATATTCATTTTTCTTTTTGCCGCATACATTTTGTATGTTATAATCCCCCATGTATCTATTTCAAGGGGAAGAATTATGATCGATCTCAGAAAACTGGAGAAAATACTGCCGCTGGTAGAGAAACCGGGCAGATATATAGGAAATGAATTGGGGATAGTAAAGAAGGATACGGATCTCCCAATTCGTTTTTTATATGCATTTCCCGATGTCTATGAGGTCGGTATGTCAAATCTCGGGCATATAATCCTCTATCATCTCACGAATGAGAGAGAGGATACATATGCCGAAAGGGTCTACTGTCCGTTCAGGGACATGCAGGAACAGATGAAAAAGGAGGGGATCCCTCTCTATTCTCTGGAGACATATACCGAGATAGACAGATTCGACATGATAGGATTCAACCTTTCCTATGAGATGTGCTATACCACTTTCCTTAAGATGCTGGAACTCGGGAACATCCCGATCAGGAGCAGTGACAGGGACGGTACTCCCTTGATAGTTGCCGGCGGCACATGTGCATTCAATCCCGAGCCGCTTGCAGACTTTGTGGATATCTTCATAGTCGGAGAAGGGGAGGAAGTGAATGATGAGCTTTTGGACCTTTATCGCATCCATAAGGAAAAAGGCTTCAGCAAGCAGGAGTTCCTGAAGGAGGCAGCCCATATCGAGGGGATTTATGTACCTTCCCTTACAGAGGTCGAATACAACCCTGACGGGACTGTCAGGAACATAAAGGGCGAGGGGCTTCCCGTAAGGAAGAGGATAATGGAGGATATGGACCATTCGTATTTTCCGGACACTCTCGTAATGCCGAATATTGAGATAGTCCATGACCGTATAGTTCTCGAGATATTCAGAGGCTGTACCAGAGGCTGCAGGTTCTGTCAGGCCGGCTACGTATACAGGCCTGTAAGAGAAAAGAGTATAGACACTCTTCTGGAACAGGCGCATAAGCTGGTGGATACAACCGGATATGACGAGATAACACTTTCATCTCTGAGCTCAGGAGACTATTCCAGGATAAACGAGCTGTGTGACAGGTTCATAGACGAATTCAGCGGGACAAGAGTATACGCATCCCTTCCATCCTTAAGAGTCGATTCTTTCAAAGAAGAATATGCAAAGAAGATGCAGAACGTCAGAAAGACAGGTTTCACCTTTGCACCCGAAGCAGGAACTCAGAGACTCAGGAACGTGATAAACAAGGACTTTACGGAAGAGCAGATACTTACCGGAGTCAGATATGCCTTTGAAAGCGGTGCCAGTACCCTCAAACTCTATTTCATGATAGGACTTCCGACTGAGACGGATGAAGATCTTATCGGTATGGTGGAACTTGTAAAGAAGATACAGGGGATCTATTTCTCAATGCCAAGGGAGGAGAGGACAGGTAAGCTCAAGATCAATGTCAGCGCATCTACTTTCGTTCCGAAGCCGTTCACCCCTTTCCAGTGGGTCAGACAGGCTACGCATGATGAGATAGTCCATAAACAGCAGGTGCTTAGAGACGCATTCAGGGGACTCAAAGGAGTCAGCTTCGCATATTTCGATTCACCTCTAAGCTATCTCGAAACAGTGTTTGCCAGGGGAGACAGAAGACTCTGTAAGGTTTTGGAATATGCTCTTGAGAACGGAGCCCAGTTTGACAGCTGGCAGGAATACTTCAACAGGGAATACTATGATGATGCTTTCAAGAGGGCCGGCATAGATCCCGATTTCTATGTCTTCAGGGAGATGAGTACGGGCGAGATCCTTCCGTGGGATCATATCTCATGCGGAGTAACAAAGGAATACATGATAAGGGAATACGAGAAGTCCCTCAGGGAAGAGACGACTGATGACTGCAGGAACGGTTGTCATGGATGCGGCTTCCAGAAAGTGTGTGCCAGACTATGAGGATATTCGTCAAATACTCCAAGAAGGGGATGCTGAGGTTCCTTGGACATCTGGACACCCAAAGGCTCTTCATGCGGGCTCTGAGAAGATCCCGCCTGCCATTGAAATACAGCGAAGGCTTCAGTCCTAAACCGGAGATATCCTTCGCATATCCACTTTCCGTGGGAATTGAGACGGAAGGAGACTATTTTGAGTTTTCGACCGCAGTGGACGTCGATACGGAGGCGATATCTTCCGTTCTGCATCTCAATGTTCCTGACGGGATCGGGATCTCTGCAGTAGGCAGAGTGGCTGACGGGACCGACAAGATAATGAATCTCCCAAAGGCATCGCGATACACGATATGTGCCGGACAAGCTTTTTCCGACTGGATGAGTGGCAGGTTCATGCCATCCGGTTCATATATGATAAAGAGGATAAAAAAGGGAAAAGAGACCCTTTCGGACATAAGGCCTTTCGTACGATCCGTGGAGATCGATGGAGAAAACTGCACCATTCTTATAGAACATACTTCCGGGGGCTCTCTCAGCCCGATGGTGCTTTTAGGTGCGGCGGAGGAGGATCTTGATCAGGTCTTTCCGGAAAAAGCCGTGACGAGAACGGATATATACACGATTATTGATGGAGCGCTGTGCCCCATTGAAGATATTTTCATATTTTGAAAGGAACGCCAAATGAAAAAGGAGATAATCGCTGACGTAACACAGCATGATGCGAGAGTCGCCCTTCTCGAAGACGGAGAGCTTGCTGAGATCCAGGTAGAGCTCAAGGGTAACGAGAGGCTCGTAGGCAACATATACAAGGGACGAGTTCAGAACGTGCTCCCAGGTATGCAGGCTGCCTTCGTGGACATAGGACTTGATAAGAATGCTTTTCTTTACGTTGGAGACATACTGGCCGACAAGGGAGACTTTGACTTTAATGATGAACATGACGTCGTGGATATGGAACTCAAGCAGGTAAACATCAGGGACATCGTCAAAAGGGGTCAGGAGATCATAGTTCAGGTGCTGAAACAGCCCGGCGGGGCAAAAGGAGCAAGGATAACTACACATATCACTCTTCCCGGACGTCATGTTGTACTCATGCCGTCCGTGGATCACATAGGTGTCTCCAGAAAGATCGAGGACGAATCAGAAAGGGAGAGACTGAGAGAGATCATAGAAAAATACAAGCCTGTCGGGATGGGAGTCATAGTTAGGACTGCCGCAGTCAATTGCACAGAAGAAGAACTTAAGCGAGATATAGATTTTCTCATCAGGCTCTGGAGAAGGATCGAAAAGAAGAGCACTCTCGTGTCAGCTCCGAGACTCATACATTCGGAAGAGACAGTGATGTTCAGGACGGTGAGGGACATGTTCACTTCTGAAGTTGATTCCTTTGTTATCAATGACAGGGAAATGTATGAGAAAGTACTTCAGGTGGCCGAGATAACCCAGCCTGAGATAGCTCATAGGATCTCCTTCTATGAGGAAAAGGACAACATATTCGACCGTTACGGTATAGAGGAAGCCATAGCTCAGGCGTTTGAAAGAAAAGTCTGGCTGTCGAGCGGAGCTTACCTTATCATCGATGAAGCAGAAGCTCTCACGGCAATAGATGTCAATACAGGAAAATACATAGGTGATGACGACCTTCAGGAGACTATAGTCAATGCCAATACAGAGGCTGCCATAATGATAGCTAAACAGATAAGGCTGAGGGATATCGGCGGCATAGTCATTATCGATTTCATAGATATGGAGGACAAGGCTAACGAGGATCTCATAGTAGAAGTCCTTAGAGAAGCGTTGAAGAAGGACAGGACCAAGACAAATGTGGTCGGTTTTACCGGCCTCGGACTTGTGGAGATGACCAGAAAGAAAGTACGCCGCAGGCTTTCAGCACTCCTTCAGCAGCCGTGTGACGACTGTCAGGGGAGCGGAAAGGTAATGTCTCCTGCTGCAAGGACGATCTCTCTCGTAAGGGATCTTTACAGGACCGACAATAAGATGGATTCCGACAGATATCTCGTGGAAGCGGATGAGGACATAATCGCATATATAGACAGACAGAACAAGAAGAAGATATTCATGTTCGAGAAACTGGCAGACAAGACTGTCTTTCTTAAGCAGAAACCTGCAGACAAGACTGACAGGTCTTTCAGGATCACGGCACTCGGAGGGGACAAGAGATCGGAAGATCTTTCCGGAGCAAGGCAGATGTTCTGATTTTGTCGGACGCAAACTGAAAAATACTTGAGTTGTTATTTCCCTTATGCTATCATTACGAGGAAAAATACTCTTATTGATTAAGAGAGTGGGCAATCCCCACTCTTTCTTTTTTGAGAGTCGGAGGAGAAAACAGTATGGCAGGGAAACTGACAGAAAGGATAATGGAACTAATAGCTCCCTCAGCAGACAAGCTGGGATATGAACTCGTAGACGTGGAATTCATCCGCAGGAGAGAGTCCGATTCCGAACTTATTGTATATATCGATAAGGACGGAGGGATCACCCTGGATGATTGCGAGAGCATGAGCAGGGAGATAGATCCCATACTTGATGAAGCTGATCCGATAGCAGACCCGTACGTGCTCATCGTATCTTCGCCCGGACTTGACAGACCTCTGAAGACCGACAGGGACTACAGAAAACATGCCGGCGAGAAGGTGGAGGTCAAGCTTTTCGAAAAGATCAACGGAACTAAGAAGTTTACCGCCACTCTGATAGAAAAGAAAGATGATATTGTCTCTCTTGAGAATGAATCTCTCGGGAGACTGGAAATAGAAATAAGCAAGATAGCAAAGATCAAACCATTTATAGAATTTTAAGGAGGAATCCGCCAATGAGCGAAGGAACGAAGCTTTTAGATGCCATATATGAACTGGAACAGGAAAAGGGTATCGATGCAGAGGCATTGATAGACGCTGTAAAGGATGCGGTATTAAAAGCATACAGAAGAGATGCCGGCGCAAGTGACAACACCAGAGTCGAATTCGACGCTGCAAACAATTCCATGAGGATCATCAGAGGGAAGACCGTAGTGGAAGAGGTTGAGGACCCTGAAAGTCAGATAAGTCTTGAAGAGGCAAGGAAACTGAATATAGCCTATGAGCCCGGAGATATCATCGAGGAAGACGTGACACCGAAGTCCTTCGGCAGGATCGCAGCACAGACGGCTAAGCAGACATTCGTTCAGAAGATAAGAGAAGCTGAAAGAAACGTTATATACGACAGATACGTTGAAAAAGAAAATGAGATGATGACGGGTACTGTCATCAGAGAAGAGAGAGGAACCTATTACCTCGACTTCGGCAATGCGGAAGGCATCATTCCCGCTAAGGAGACTATTCCCGGAGAGCTTCTCCCTCAGGGCAAGAAGGTCAAGGTCTACGTTCTTGAGGTCAAGAATACTACGAGGGGAAGTCAGATCATAACATCCAGATCTCATCCGGGTCTCATCAAGAGACTCTTCGAGCTGGAAGTTCCTGAGATAGGCAACAACACCGTCATCATCAAGAGCATCTCGAGAGAGGCAGGAAAGAGAAGCAAGATCGCCGTTTATTCCGAGGACAGCAACGTTGATGCAGTTGGAGCATGTGTCGGAGCCAGAGGGGCAAGGATAAATGCAGTAGTGGACGAGCTCAACGGAGAGAGGATCGATATCATTCCATGGAGCGAGGACCTTGCAGAGTTCGTGGCAAATTCTCTTAGACCTGCGGAGATACTCATGACGAGGATCTTTGAGGACCAGAAGACTGCAGAAGCCATAGTAGATGACAAGCAGCTTTCTCTTGCAATCGGAAAGCAGGGACAGAACGTTCGCCTTGCTGCAAAGCTTACCGGACTCAAGATCGACATCAAGACCAGATCCCAGGTCAAGGATCTTGAAGAGTTCGAGCTCTGAGGCATGACGGATCAAAGGAGCAAGAATGCTTAAGCAGAAAAAGATACCTATGCGCACATGCGTGGCATGCAGGACGGCAAGGCCGAAGAGAGAACTCATTCGGATAGTCCACAATAAGGAGGGGGAGACATTCGTCGATACCACCGGAAAGATGAACGGAAGAGGCGCATACATATGTGCATCCGTCGAGTGCCTTGAGAAAGCATATAAGACGAAAGCTCTAAACAGAGCGCTCGACATAGAGTTCACGGAGGACATGCTGTTCGATGCGAAGAAGGCGATATTAAGACGTGAGATTGACAAATGATTTTGATAAGATCCTGGGATTTGCAGCAAGATCCGGTAATCTAAGCTTCGGATTCACTGCTGTTGAGAGCGATCTCAAAAAGCACAGGATATATCTGCTGCTCATGGATTGCAATGTTTCAGACAATACGGCTGAAAAGCTTGTGAACCTCTCGAGGGAGGTATCAGTGCTGAAGATGAGTCCTGAGGGCAGACTCGGAAGAGTGACAGGTAAACAGAACAACCTGATATGCGGTATCAGGGACAAAGGGTTTGCAGAACGGTTGAAGCAACTGGCAGACAATGATGCTGAAATAACGGAGGTAAGGCATTGAGTAAAATTAACATCTTGGACTTTCACAAAAACATGAAGAGTTTTCTGCAGGGGATCGCAGGTCAGGCTGAAAAGAAGACCGGTGACAGCAAGAAACTGCTTCAGGATATAAGAAAGATGGAGGAGGATCTCGCAAAGAGGCTTGAAGATAAGAAAAAACAGGCTGAAATGAACGAGGTTCCGGTTCAGCATGCCGAGGAGAAGAAACCCGAAGAACCGAAGCCGGAGATCCAGAAACACGATGAGCCTGTTAACATGCCTGAGAAGACAGACCATACCTCCGAAAAGAAAGAGGCCGAAAAGCCTGTAAGACAGGAGAAACCTGTTGAAGAAAAGCCTGTGGCAGAAGAAAAACCCATAGAGACGAAGAAGAAAGAAAAGAAAGCTCCTAAACAGGAAAAAGCAGAGCCTGAGCAGAAAGAAGCAAAGCCTCAGGAGAAAGAACCCGAAGCAGTTCAGGAGCCCAAGGAAAAGAAGCCCGCATTTCAGGTGTACAGACCTGATCTCTCCGCATTCAAGCCTGCCATAAGGGTCGTAAGGACTGCAAAAGACGAGGCTGAACAGCAGAAGAAGAGGGAAGAGAAACAGAGAACCGAAAGAGCTGCCCAGACATCAAAGCCACAGTTCGACAGGAACAGAGACAGGAACGGAAAGCCTCAGGGACAGCAGGGAAAACCTGCAGCACAGCAGAGGGGAAGGACCGCCCCCGGTGAAGGCGGAAAGTTCGATAAGGACGAGGAACTTGACAGACAGAATCAGAAGAAGCCGGCCCAGCAGAAAGCCAAGAAGGCTGTATTTGTCGCACCTGCAGCTCAGCAGAGAGACAGACACGGGTCTGCTCATGATCAGAAGAAGAGACTCTCAGAAGAGGAAATGGCTGCAAAGAGGCGCAGGAACACTATGAAGGAAAGAGCCTTCATGTCTGATGACGAGGAGTTCACCCGTTCTGCAAAGAAGAACAAGAAGAAAGACCAGAGAGGAGCATTCTCTCAGGAGACTATGAAGATCGACAAGGCATCCATGACCGGAGAGATGATCTCTATAAAGGATCTTGCCGAAAAGATTGGGAAACCTGCGTCAGACATCATCAAGAAACTCTTCATGCTCGGAAACATCTGTACGATCAACTCTGAGATAGATTACGACACAGCCAGCCTCATAGCTCTTGATTATGGCATAGAGCTTGAGCAGAAGAAGGAGATCACGGCTGAAGATGCCCTCATCTCCGGTTTTGAGGATGCCGAAGATACCGAAGAGGATCTCATAACCAGACCGCCGGTAGTAACGGTCATGGGACATGTTGACCATGGTAAGACATCTCTTCTGGATGAAATCAGAAAGACAAAGGTCCAGATGGGTGAGGCCGGAGGAATCACACAGCATATAGGTGCATATACGGTCAAGACTCGCGGAAGACAGATAACCTTCCTCGATACTCCTGGACACGCTGCATTTACTGCGATGAGAGCCCGCGGAGCACAGGCTACTGATATAGCGGTCCTCGTCGTTGCAGCCGATGACGGAGTCATGCCTCAGACCGTAGAGGCAATCAACCATGCTAAGTCCGCAGAGGTCCCCATCATTGTTGCGATCAACAAGATAGACAAGCCCGCAGCTAATATCGACAGAGTCAAGCAGGAACTTACGGAATATGGACTCGTTGCAGAGGAGTGGGGCGGAGACACTATCATGGTGCCTGTTTCAGCTGTAACAGGAGAAGGAATATCTGACCTTCTTGATATGATCCTGCTCGTTGCTGATGTTCAGGAACTCAAGGCAAACCCGAACAGGATGGCAAAGGGAATCATAATCGAGGCCAAGCTTGATAAAGGAAGAGGTCCTGTAGCTACAGTGCTTGTACAGAACGGTACCTTAAGGGTTCAGGATACCATAGTAGCCGGAACAGCTTACGGCAGAGTCAGAGCTCTTTATGATGATAACGGAAAGTCCGTCAAGTCCGCAGGTCCATCCATTCCTGTGGAGGTAATAGGCTTCTCAGAAGTACCTGAGGCAGGAGACATAATCTATGCCGTAGAACAGGACAAGCTCTCGAAACAGGTCGTTGAGGAAAGAAAAGACAAGATAAAGGCCGAAAAACTGAAGAGCATGAGCAGGGTATCCCTGGATGATCTCTTCTCCAAGATAGAAGAAGGCCAGATGAAGGATCTCAACATCATAGTCAAGGCAGACGTACAGGGTTCTGTAGAGGCAATAAAACAGTCTCTTGAAAAGCTCTCGAACGATGAAGTCCGTGTCAAGATCATCCACGGGGCAGTTGGAGCAATAAATGAATCAGATATACTTCTCGCGAGCACGAGTAACGCCATAATCATCGGCTTCAATGTGAGACCGGAGGCAAACGTTGCCGCTCAGGCTGAGAAGGAGAATGTGGACGTAAGGCTCTACAGGATTATCTATAATGCAATAGATGACGTTGAGAAGGCAATGAAGGGACTTCTTGCTCCTACATTCAAGGAGGAGGTTCTTGGACATGCCACGGTAAGACAGATATTCAGAGTGTCCGCAGTCGGTACGATAGCAGGAAGCTACGTGACAGATGGAAAGATAGTACGTAACGCCGGAGTCAGACTCGTCCGTAACGGCATAGTGGTGTATGAGGGAAAACTTTCATCGCTCAAGCGTTTCAAGGACGATGCAAGGGAAGTCCAGGCAGGCTATGAGTGCGGACTCACTCTTGAGAGCTACAATGACATCAAGGAAGAAGACGTCATAGAAGCATATCAGGAAGTGGAAGTAAAGAAAGACTGATAAAGACCCTGAAAAGGGACACAGAAGACAGATATGAGTCAGAGAAGATTGGAAAAAATAGACGGAGAGATCCAGAGGATCATAGGTGAAGTGTTCATTAGAGACATAAAAGACCCCAGATTCAGCAAGATGACGGGAGTGACGAGAGTTTCCACCACACCCGATCTTAAGTATGCAAAGGTCTATGTCAACGTATATGACAACGACGAAAAAGTCAGGGATACTCTTGATGCCTTAAGGAGCGCAGAACCTTTTATAAGATCCAGGATCAATGAAAAGCTCAAGCTAAGAAGGATCCCCTATCTTGACTTCGTCCTTGACAGATCAATCGAGTATAGTATTGAGATGTCTAAGAAGATAGACGAGATACTGGCAAAGGACAGGGAAAATGCAAGAAATCGCGAAGAGTCTGAAACAACTGAATAATTTCCTTATTTTAGTCCATGTAAATCCGGACGGTGATGCAATAGGAAGCGGAATGGCTCTAAAGCGCATCCTCGAAAAGATGGGAAAGAAGGCTGTTTTTGCCGTAGACGGAAATCTTCCAAGGAAACTGAACTTTGTTCAGGAGTATTCCGAGATCGGAAAAGCGGAAGACATACTGTCCCGGGATTTTGAGTGCGCGATCGCAGTAGACGTTGCTGACAAGGAGCGACTCGGAGCATATCTCGGTAAGTTCATGGAGAGCGAAGTCAGGATCAACATTGATCATCATGCCACAAATTCCATGTTCGGGACGCTTAACCATGTGGAGAACGTAGGTGCTGCAGGCATACTCGTCTATGAGCTGGCAAAGCTGCTGGGCGTGGAGATAGATATGGAGACGGCTACACTTCTTTATGTTGCGATCTGCACGGATACGGGGAACTTCTCATACGGAAATGCTGACAGCAGAGTCCTCAGAACAGCTTCCGAGCTTGTTGGATATGGAATAGATATCCCGAGGATAATAAAGACCATATATAAGGAGAGGACTATCCAGGAACTCAAACTCCTCGGAGTGGCAATCGATCATACGAGACTGTTCTCTGAGGGCAGGATCGGAGTCTCATACATAAGGATCGAGGATTTTGAGAGATGTTCGATCACGATAGATGATACGGAAGAACTGATAGATTTCATACGTGATATCTACGGAGTAGAGATCGCCATGATCCTTAAGGAGTCCGAAGAAGGAAAGTTCAGGATCAGCTTCAGAAGCAACAGTTATGCCGATGTGGCAGGGCTGGCTGCCCTATTCGAGGGAGGCGGTCATTCAAGGGCATCCGGAGGCAGGATCGAAGGAGAGCTTGAGGACGCTATACAGAGACTCGTCGAAAAAGCTGAAAAGTTTATATGAATGGAATAATAAACGTGATTAAACCGCCATCCATGTCATCCAATGGAGTGACGGTTTATTTGCGAAAGATACTGAATGAGAAAAAAGTAGGTCATGCCGGGACGCTGGACCCGGGAGCAGCAGGTGTGCTGGTCATAATGCTTGGAAAGAGCACAAGGCTCTCGGATATCCTCATGGGCCATAAGAAAACTTATGTGGCAAGAGTGAGGTTCGGTCGTGGAACGGATACACTGGACAGCTACGGTAAGGCTACCGAGACAGGGCATGCTCATATCACTGAGGAGGAAATGAGGAGGACCGCTGAAGGTTTTCTAGGTGAGATAGAACAGACACCTCCGGGGTATTCCGCCATCAAGATCAACGGAGAGAAGGCGTATGAGCTTGCAAGGAAGGGGAAGGAATTTGAGATCCCGAGAAGAAAGATCAGTATCGACTCCATAGATATTTTGGAAAAGACAAGGGAAGACGAATATCTCTTAAGGATCGTCTGCTCAAAGGGAACATATATAAGGACGCTGCTCCACGACATGGGGCAGGCTCTTGGAACCACTGCCTATACTTCTCTTCTGATCCGTGAATCGTCCGGGAGTTTTCATATCAAGGACGCGTGGACCCTGGATGAAATAGAAGAGATGGTGAAAAAGGGGGATGACTCCTTTATCATAAGGAATGAGGAATGCCTTGAGGAGTTTGATGTTTTGAAGCTGCCTTCAGGCATGAAAGATGATATAGATAATGGAAGGACTCTAAACTATAGGGACTGCAGGCCGGAAACAGAATTGTTCAAGGTCTATGTCGAAGAAGAGTTCTACGGATTGGGAACAGATGACAACGGTCATCCAAAACTGAAAATATATCTGAAGGAGAATTGACAGATGGACAGGATACAGGACAGAGATCATACATATGTTAGAAAGAATGTTGTGATACTGGGAACATTTGACGGTCTTCATCTTGCTCACAGAAAGCTTATCTCCATAGGCGTGGAAATGGCGGAGGAGCATGAGATGGACAGCCTCATATATACTTTCACGAATATCCCCGGAAAGGTCCTTGGGAAAGAATCCGACATGATAATGGATCCCGAAGAGAAAGCAGAGGCTTTTAAAGAGACCGGAGTGAATCATCTGTTCATGACAGAGTTCGATGAAGAACTTGCAAGAACAGGTAAGTATGAGTTTATGCAGTTCCTGACCAACTCACTTAATGCCGGGGGAATAGTTGCCGGGGCTAACTTCCGTTTCGGAAGAGATGCCGCAGGAGGAAAGGATGACCTCATCGATTTCTGCAGGATACACGGTCTTCTATGCTTCATAGTTGATGATATCACTGATGAATACGGAGTCATAAGCAGCTCCAGAGTCAGAGAACATCTGAGAAGGGGAGAGATGGAAAAGGCCGGCATGCTTATGGGAAGCCCGTTCTTCTACTATGGAAAAGTGGAGCACGGGTTTGAAAGGGGAAAGACCATGGGATACCCGACCATCAATCTTTATCCTTCAGAAGGAAAGATAGTTCCTCCCTACGGAGTGTACTTCAGCATAACCTATACCGGGGAGAGGAAGTTCTACGGACTCACTAACGTAGGAGTAAGGCCAACGCTTGCAGATTCTGAAAGGCTGTCTGTCGAGACTCATCTTTTTGATTTTGACGAGGATCTGTATGGGGAGAACGTAAAGGTATGCCTATGCCATTTCACGAGGCCTGAGATCAGGTTCAGTGATATAAAGGAACTTTCTGACAGGATCGCGGTCGATGAGGTTTTTGCAAGGCAATATTTCGGCCTATAAAAGGGAAATAAGGGGTTTACACAGAAAAACCCGTATGTTAAAATCTTGAAGTCGAACCAAATACTTAGTTTTTCGAGCATCCGACGGATTCTAGGTTTTTGGCGTTTATATCAAAAGGAGATAATAAAATGGAAATCAACAAACAGGAAATCATCAAGGAGTATGGACTTTTTGAAGGAGATACAGGTTCACCCGAAGTCCAGGTCGCACTCCTTACAGCAAGGATCAACCACCTGAACGAGCATTTTCAGGTTCATCACAAGGACCATCATTCCAGAAGAGGAATGCTTAAGATGGTCGGTAGAAGAAGATCTCTTCTTGAGTACCTCAGGAATAAGGATATCGAAAGATACAGAAACCTCATTTCCAGACTCGGACTCAGAAGATAACGGTAAGATCGGAAATCAAAAGACATGGCATATGCCATGTCTTTTTTGTAGGAAACGACCGTCTGATAACGGTTCGGATTTCTTTAGCCTGTTCATGCATTCAGCAGGAAAGCGTTATATGCCTTTGCGGCTTCATAGAGGTCAGCCTTGCTGATGATCTCCCATGGTGCGTGCATCGAGAGTACCGGAACTCCGCTGTCTATGACTTCCATTCCGTAGAGAGCACATATGTAAGCGATCGTTCCGCCACCGCCTTCATCGACCTTTCCGATCTCTGCGGTCTGGAATGCAACACCGGCATCATCCATTATCCTGCGGAGCTTTCCGATATATTCAGCGTTCGCATCGTTGCTTCCACTCTTGCCACGGGCACCTGTGAACTTATTGAAGCATACACCTCTTCCAAGGAATGCGGCATTTTTCCTGTCGAAGGCAGAAGCATATGAAGGGTCATATCCTGCGCTGACGTCACATGACAGCATGCGGCTCCTTGCAAGAGCATGTCTGAGCTTGATGTCGCCAAAGCATCCCATCTTATCCATAATCTCTGCAACGGCATTCTCGAAATATGCTGCCTGCATTCCGGTCGCACCGACGCTTCCGATCTCTTCCTTGTCAGCCAGGATGCAGCAACATGTGGTTTCAGGTATATCCACAATGTTCATCATGGCCTCGATCTCCGCGTATGCACATACTCTGTCATCATGGCCGTATCCGATGATCATGCTCCTGTCGAGTCCGAAATCACGGCTCTTTCCCGCGGGAACGACTTCGATCTCGGCAGAGAGGAAGTCTTCCTCTTCGATATCATATTTTTCTTTCAGAATGGCAAGGACATTTGCCTTTACTGCGTCCTTGTCTTCGCCTTTGAGCGGTATACTTCCGACTATGACGTCCAGATCTTCTCCCTCGATTACCACGCTGGCTTTTTTCTCTAGCTGTTTTGCGGAAAGATGGATAAGAAGGTCGGATACTCCAACAACGGGATCATCTTCAGCCTCACCTACTACCACATCCACTACGGTGCCGTCTTTTTTAGCCACCACCCCGTGAAGAGAAAGGGGAAGGGCAACCCACTGGTATTTCTTGATGCCCCCGTAATAGTGTGTGTCAAGATATGCCAGATCGGAATCCTCATACATGGGATTCTGTTTTATATCCATCCTGGGGCTGTCAATATGCGCACCGATTATATTGATCCCGTCTTCTACGGGCTTAGAGCCTATTATGTAAAACTGAACAGCCTTTTTCATGGTGTTGACATAGACCCTGTCTCCCGGTTTTAATGATTCCATACTCTCAAGGTCTCTGTATCCGTGCAGTTCAGCTATCCTTATGGCTTCCTTCGTACATTCGCGTTCTGTCTTGCTGTTGTCAAGAAATCTCCGATATTGCTTTCCGAGTTCCATAAGCTGTGCAAGATCTTTTTCATCATATGCCTTCCAGGCATTTCTGCGTTCCATAAATCCCTCCTGATTGCGTTTCTTTTTCTTATCTTTTCCATGTCACAAGGCCTATAGACCAGATAAAGGGAAGCTCGGTGACATGTGATCTTATTCCCTTCGGATATCATAACATACAAATACGTCCCGTTCACTCAAAGAACAGTGGAAAAAAGTGGAATTTATAGGTGATTTATGGAATAGGATAGGTTATAATTTTAGGGTATGTAAATTCAGGTAATTTAAGGTTTGGACAGTCGATGACTGTCAGGAGGAAAAAATGGAAAATCACATTTACAAGATGGAACTTGGCGGACGTGAGCTTATAGTCGAGTCCGGCAAGTATGCAGAGCAGACAGACGGGACCTGCATAGTCAGATGCGGAGACACCGCGGTCATGGTCAACGTCACATCGGCTAAAGAACCGAGAGAGGGAGTGGATTTCTTCCCTCTGAGCATTGAATTTGAAGAGAAGATGTATTCCGTCGGAAAGATCCCGGGAGGATACATCAAGAGAGAGGGAAAACCGAGCGATAAGGCCATACTTTCATGCAGACTCATAGACAGGCCTTTAAGACCGTTGTTCCCAAAGGGATACTATAATGACGTTCAGGTCGTGGCAACATGCCTGTCCGTAGATCCTGAACTCCCGCCGGAAATATACGCAATGATCGGATCATCCGTTGCTCTTTCAATATCTGGGCTTCCGTTTATGGGACCGACAGGATCAGTAGTAGTCGGACTTATAGACGGTGAGTATATCATCAACCCGGATTCAGAGCAGAGAGCAAAGTCCAGGATGCATCTTACCGTTTCCGGTACAAAGGATGCCATCATGATGGTCGAGGCAGGAGCAAATGAAGTTTCAGAAGATGAGATGCTTGGAGCTATTCTTTTCGCTCATGAAGAGATCAAGAGGATCTGTGCATTCATTCAGAACATAAAGGACGAGATCGGAAAGCCCGAGAGGCCTTACGAGCTCTATCATGTGCCGGAAGAGCTGGATCAGAAGATCAGAGAGCACTTCTATGACAGAATGGTATGGGCAATGGAGCCTTTCACAAGGTCCGAGATGGACGAGAGGAACGCTCTTGTTCAGAAAGAAGCAGAGGAATTCTTCGCAGAGGAATATCCTGACAGCGCAAAGGATATCGGAAACAGCCTCTACGGAATAATGAAGGAGATCGTAAGGGACAAGATCGTTCATCAGGGGATCAGACCTGACGGCAGAGGATATGAGGATGTCAGGCCCATATGGTGTGAAACAGGTCTTTTCGCAAGGACACATGGAAGCGCAGTCTTCACACGCGGACAGACTCAGGTCATGAACATCGTAACTCTTGGAGCAATGTCCGACGGACAGAACCTCGACGGTATCTCCGAAGAGACATTCAAGAGATACATGCATCAGTACAACATGCCTCCTTACGCAACAGGCGAGGCAAAGCCGATGAGGAGCACCAACAGAAGAGAGATCGGACACGGAGCTCTTGCTGAAAGAGCAATACTCCCGATGCTTCCTTCCGAAGAGGAATTCCCGTATGCCATCAGAGCCGTATCTGAAGTACTTAGCTCAAACGGATCCACCTCCCAGGCCAGCATCTGCGCAAGCTCACTTGCTCTCATGGATGCAGGCGTGCCAATGAAGGCACCTGTCGCAGGAACAGCAATGGGACTTATCAAGAGCGATGACAAGGTCGTAGTCCTTACAGATATCCAGGGACTCGAGGACTTCCTCGGAGACATGGACTTCAAAGTCGCAGGAACCGATAAGGGAATCACCGCTATCCAGATGGATATCAAGATCAAGGGAATCGACAAGGAGATACTTGAGAGGGCACTTGCTCAGGCTCTCAGAGGAAGACTTCATATACTCGGAAAGATGAATGCAGTCCTTGCAGAGCCGAGAAAGGAAATGTCCAAGTATGTTCCGAGGATCATCCAGTTCAGGATAGATGTTGACAAGATCAAGGACGTTATCGGTACAGGCGGCAAAATGATCAACAAGATCATCGACGAGACCGGTGTCAAGATCGATATAGAGGATGACGGAAGAGTATTCATAATCACACCTGATACAGACGCTGCAAAGAAAGCAAAGAACATGATCGTAAGCATAGTACATGACATCAAGTCCGGAGACGTATTCAAGGGCAAGGTCACAAGGATAATTCCTATCGGTGCTTTCGTGGAACTCGGACCTGGAAAAGAGGGAATGGTACACATCTCCAAGCTTTCTAGAGAGAGAGTAGAGAAGGTCGAAGATGTTGTCAATGTCGGAGATGAGATACTCGTCAGAGTTCTCGGTATCGATGAGAAGCACAGGATCAACCTTATCCACAGAGGAGTAACCGAAGAAGATCTTGCAAAGTTCAATGCAAGTCTCGAAGAGCAGCTTTGATAACTCAGAAAAATAAACAAACGGCGGATCATGCGATCTGCCGTTTTTCTTAAAAAAGGCAAAACAAAAACTCCTTTTCAGGAGTCTTTGTTTTTGAGATTTGAAATTAGAAAGGATTAAGAGGGATACCAACTTGAATGTCTTCAAGTGATAACTCACTATTATAGTAACACACAAAAAACAGAAATCAATAGCAAATAACAAAAAAAATCAAAAATAATCAAAAAAATTTGCCGTAACGAAAGCAAATGAGAATATAAAACGCTCGCAAACGATCGTTTTCATGTATAAAGCATGCTCTAAGCAAGTTTATAAATTGAATTGTATTGATTTTGACGATGTGATAAAATAACTATCGTCTTTAAGGATTAGAAGCAGGAGAGAGAATCAATTGAATAACAACTCACAGATCTCGAGCAAAAAAATAAAGACTGCCATCATAATCTCCGCGATCCTTGCGGTGGTCATTATCGCCGTAGGCGTCATTTCTTTTATCTCTTCCAAGAATTATGATAAGACCCCTATTGGAAACACACACAGCAACTGTGCAAACAGATCGATCGTGACGGAGGCAGACGGAGTCCTTTATTTTGCTGATAAGAAGATATATGCCATTGGTTCAGACAACAGGCTAAAGACCATCGCTGAATATGAAGCTATAGACCTGGTGGTACATGACGGATACATATATTACGTAAACTATGATGACAACCAGTCGATATACAGGACAAACCTAACGACACTTGACAGCGAGCAGGTAAGTTCCATACCAGGAGGCTATATAAATATAGTAGATGATACATTATATTATGCTGCTCTGTACGGAACGTCAACTTCAGGGGTCTATAAAGTCGATCTCAACAATTTCGATCCCGATAATCCCGAGATAATCACCATAGACTGGGCGACCAATCTGCTTTATTACAACAAAAGACTGTACTTCATCAATCAGGCAGACCTGAGCAGACTCTATTCCATGAAACTCGACGGAAGCGACAGAGCTGTGCACGCCGGTAATGCCACAACAAGCTTTACATTCTATGAAGGCAATCTGTATTATTCGAATGTTTATGGTGTTTACAGGTGCAAACCGGACGGTAGCAGCCTGACACAGTTAAGCAGCATAAGAACGACCACTATCAACATAGCAAACGGGTATATATATCATTGCTTCTATTCCGATTCCACTTCTACATATGACCAGTCACTCTATCAGATGAAGATGGACGGATCTAAGGAAATCGCACTTACTGCGGATTCTGGAAGCCACCTCTGTTATGTTGGCGAGTACATCTATTTCAGGAATGTATATAAGGGAATGGATATATACAGGATCAAGGAAGACAATTCAGTATATGAGAACTTCCTCAAGATCTATGGACTGAACTGACAAAAAGAATATAAGAAAAGCGGGCTGATAACTGATAACGCCCGCTTTTTTTGTGTTCGGATATAATCTCATTCACCTGCAATGACATAATCACTCTTTGACAGAGCATCCTCTATCAGAGCATCAACGTCCAGGAGGTTCAGTGATTTCAGTATCTTATCAAGTCTCGGATGTGTCACCGGATGCTTGGGTACGAATACCGTGCAGCAGTCTTCATATGGGAGTATGGAGGTCTCAAAAGTGTTGATCTTTTCGGCTATATCTATGATCTCCAACTTGTCGAACCCTATGAGAGGCCTGAATACAGGGAGATCAACGACCGAGTTCGTGACATTGAGCGCATCCAGTGTCTGACTTGCGACCTGTCCGAGGCTCTCGCCGGTGATAAGGGCCTTGCACTTGTTTTCTTTTGCGACTCTTTCAGCTATCTTCATCATGAAGACTCTCATGAGGATGGTCAGCTGTTCTTCGGGACATTTGTCATATATGGCCATCTGGATATCCGTGAAATGGATCATATGGATCTTTATCGGACCAACATATTCTGCCAACAGCTCTCCGAGTCTGATGACCTTCTCCTTTGCCCTGTCGCTGGTATACGGGAAACTGTGATAGTGTATGGCTTCAAGGGCTACACCTCTCTTAGCCATCATATATCCCGCCACCGGGCTGTCTATTCCTCCCGAGAGAAGGAGCATGGCCTTTCCTGAGGTCCCGTATGGCATGCCTCCGCTTCCGGGGATAATGTCGGTATAGACGATGGCATGATCTCTGATCTCTACATATAGATTAACTTCCGGCTCATGAACGTCAACGTGAACAGAAGGAAATCTGTCCAGGATGACGCCTCCGACTTCAACCGACAGCTCCATAGAGTTCATGCAGAATTTCTTGTCGGATCGCTTGGAGATGACCTTAAAGGAAACATCGTTCCGGTTCATCTCTTCAAGCTTCTTTTCAAACACGTCTCCTGCAAGTCCGTATATCGATTCCAGATCTTTATCCGTTTCGTATGCGGGGCTGATCGAATGAATGCCGAATATCTTGCTCAGGGATTCGAGTGCGGCACTATATGAAGTCTCAGGAATGCCCTTGACATAATACCTTCCCTGTTCCGTAGACACTTCTCCCCCGAATCTGGAGGCTGATGCCTTTATGGCCCTCAGTAATGATTTTTCAAAATAGGGTCTGTTCTTGCCCTTGAGATGGATCTCTCCGTATCTAATAAGAATGATCTTTTCCATATCAGTCCTTCTTTCTCATCTTCTGCTGTATCTGGAGAACCTCTCGACAGCCATTTCCGTCACCTTGCAGAGCTCGTCTATCTCCTCCAGAGTATTCTCATCAGAAAAGCTTATCCTTATAACGCATTCTGCGATGTTATGAGGGACCCCTACAGAATCGTGTATCCTGTAAGTCCTCTTCTTGGAGGAACATGCGGAACCCGTGGAGACATAAATGCTGTTTTGCTCCAGAAGATGCAGGAGCACTTCTCCCCGTACACCTTCAAACGCTATATTGATAATATGATCCGAAGATCTTTCCGGGGATATAAGATATGCACCTTTTATCTTCATGAGAGAGGAAACACACTTTTCCTTCAATTCGGAAAGGTGACGGCTTATTTCTTCATTTCTTGAGAGATGATCGGAAACAGCTTTTCGGAAGACGAATATTCCAAAAGTGTTTTCCGTTCCGCTCCTGAGGTTCCTTTCCTGACCACCGCCATATATGTATTCCCTGAGGGGAGAATCATGCCTGAAGAACAGAGCACCCGTTCCCTTAAGACCATGTATCTTGTGCGCACTGGCTGAATAATAATCGACCATGCTGTTCTTCATATCGAATGGTACGTGCAGGAAGCCCTGTACTCCATCTGAAAAGAAGAGAGTATCAGGGTTGGCTTTCTTTACTGCTCTTGAGAGAGATGTGATGTCATTTATCGCTCCCGTCTCGTTATTCACATGCATTATGGCAACGAGAGCGGTATCGGGTCTTATCTCTTTCACGAGATCCTCTTCATCAATATAGCCCTTTTTTCCGGGAACCACATAAGTGACGTCATGTCCCAGTTCCTCAAGATGGCGGAATGCCTCATAGACACAAGGATGCTCATATGAGGATGTTATGAAGTGGAACTTTTCCTTTCCCTTCCTTCTCCAGCCGTTGAATATCACCGTGTTCGCACTTTCAGTACCACAGGAGGTGAAGATCATGTCAGGAGCGTTGATCACACTCTTTATGACAGATCTTGATGATTCCATCTCTTTCTCTACAGAAAGGGCAGGAGAATACAGAGCAGACGGATTGAACCATCCGCTTTCTGAATAATCCGCATATAGACGGCTTATGTCTTTTACCGGTTTTGTCGTAGCTGCGTTGTCAAGATAGATCACGACGGGCCATGCTCCTTTAAAATATGCAGAATTATGATATCATATCTAATACGTTAAAAAAACAATCTGGTGAGCTTATGAAATCATTAGTAGCAGAAATACTGTGCGTGGGCACAGAGCTCCTTTTGGGAGATATTGTGAATACGAATGCTGCTTTCCTGGCAAGGGAACTGGCAGAGATTGGAATAGAAGTCTACCATCAGTCCGTGATAGGGGACAATGTTAACAGGCTTAAGGAAGCTCTCGCGGAGTGCTTTTCCAGATCCGACCTCGTGATCATGACAGGAGGGCTCGGACCTACATATGACGATCTCACAAAGGAGACAGTCGCTGAATTCTTCGGAGAGAAACTCATCCGCGATCAGGAGTCTTATGACAGGATGCTTAAGTTCTTTGAATATATGGGAACTGTACCTACCCCTAATAACGTAAAACAGGCTGATATGCCGGAGCACGGAGTGATCTTCAGAAATGACAGCGGGACTGCCCCGGGAGTCGGAATAGAGAAGAACGGAAAGATAGCCGTCATGCTTCCCGGTCCTCCCTTCGAGATGGAGCCCATGTATCTGAATTATGTAAAGCCCTGGCTCATGAAGAAGACAGAAAAGGTTATAAGGTCCAGGGTCATCCACCTCGTGGGTATCGGAGAGAGCATGGTCGAATACAGGCTCAAGGGGATGATGGAGAAATATACCAATCCTACCATAGCACCTTATGCAAAGCTGGGAGAAGTCCAGCTCAGGATCACTGCTCAGGCACCTACGGAGAAAGCGGCTCTTGAACTCATTGATCCCGTATTGAATGAGATAGTGGAAGATTTCAGACAATATGTATACGGAGTGGATATAGGTAATCAGGAAACTGCACTTCTCTCTCTCTTAAAGGAGAAAGGAATGACCGTGAGTACCATGGAATATGATTGCGGTGCGGCTCTGTCATACAGATTCGGAAACGTGAACGGCTGGGAGGAGACACTCAAAAGATCCATAATGACAGCGGACAGAAACAGACTTTTTGAAGAAACCGGAATAACGGAAGATATATCTTTTGAAAGTGAGGACGGAGTGGCCGTTCTTGCTGAGGGCCTCAGAAAAAGAGCAGGAACAGATGTTGCTATAGTGATATCCGGAACTGCGGACATGGCAAATGACTCCCTGTTCGGAGTTTCGGTCAGAGGGATAGTTTCGGGAGGAAGGTATTCCGTACATAAGAGGAAACTGGATACACAGACCAGCAGGAACAGATCCGTACAGGCCGCCATAGGAATGACAATAAAGCTCATTAAGGGAGGAACTGATAATGAATAATATAGTTGATTTCATGAGATACAGATCACAGGATCTGGCGGATGAGCTTTTAAAGATCAACATGAAACAGATAGCCGATGACAGCATAAGCGGATTCGGAATGAAATCCAGGGTTATTGAGCTTTTCGAGCTCCTTAAGGCCTCGATCTTTCCTACGATGTACGAGACCGAGATAAACAATGCCGATCATCTTTCGGCGATAATGCTTGACAGGATCAACAGAGCCATAATAGAACTCGATAACATCCTTGAGGATCTATACATGAATATTGCCGGCAAGGAAGGAAAAGACCGCACTGAAGCCAGAAGAAAAGCCTCGGAGACGGCTATGAAGTTCATGGACAGGCTTCCGGCGATAAGGAGAAAACTTGGTCTGGATATCACCGCAGCTTATAACGGCGACCCGGCTGCACATAATTATGATGAGATACTTCTGAGCTATCCGTCAATAACGGCCGTTGCAGCTCACAGACTGGCTCATGAGCTTGTCGATCTTGAAGTTCCCGTAATTCCGAGGATCATGAGTGAATATGCCCATGAGATCACAGGCATAGATATACATCCCGGAGCTACGATAGGCGACAGTTTCTTCATAGACCACGGAACCGGAGTAGTCATAGGAGAAACAACTGTGATAGGAAACAATGTAAAACTTTATCAGGGAGTCACACTTGGAGCAAAGAGCTTTGAACTGGATGCAGAAGGGAATCCCGTAAAGGGCATAAAGAGACACCCGAATATCGAGGATGATGTGGTCATATATGCAGGAGCAACTATCCTTGGAGGAGACGTAACCATTGGTAAGGGAAGCGTAATAGGAGGAAATGTATGGCTCACTGAATCTGTACCTCCGAACACCACAGTCTACAACTCCACTCCGGATCCCATCATAAGAGTTAAGCGGGACTAAGGGCACTCTCTTCAAATTAATACTAATTGTGCTATACTAAAGATGAAGACAGAATAGTGTCCATGTTATATATAATATGAAAGGAAACTACCAAATATGATACATTTAATATATGCAACTAAGGGAAATGGTAAGACAAAAAGGCTTCTTGATCTCTGCTCTGAAGAGACAAAAGTATGTGAAGGTTCAATAGTTTTCATTGACAAGGACAAGCGTTACCTGAGAGAAGTCCCTAGCAGCGTCAGATTCGTGGATATTTCTGAGTATGATATAACCGATGACAACGGGCTTTATGGATTCCTCTGCGGAATGTATGCGCAGAACTATGATATCTGCACCATTTTCATAGATGCATTTATAAAGATAGTAAAGAAGACCCCGGAAGAGATGGAGGTATTCTTCAGAAAACTTGAGAAGTTCAGTATAGACAACAATATCGAGATCATAATCAGCGTGAGCGCTGATGCTGAGAAGGCTCCGGAGTTCCTTAAGAAGATGATCTTCTGATCAGAAAGCAAAGATAAAAAGACCTGATACCGATGTATCAGGTCTTTTTATTCACCGTTATTCCTCGGTTGGAGCATCTTCCTCTTCGGATACAGGCTCTTCCTCATCCTGGAAATCCGGGACAGGCTCGTCGAGAGGAGCAACGGCTCTCTTCAGGAGCTCTGCTCTGACGTTATCAGGTCTGAGCTCTACGATAACGGTAGCTTCGGTCACTGCGACAATGGTTCCTATGAAACCGCCGGCGGTCCTGACCTTTACTCCGACCTTGAGAGCTTCCTGCATCTCTTCCATTCTCTTCTTCTGTTTTTTCTGCTGAAGAACTGTGAGAATTATCATAAAGAGAACTACAGCTATCAGAGGGAGATACATCAATAAATTATCTTTCATAGTGCTTACCTTCCGCTATTTGAATTGTGTAAAGATTATATCATCAGTATGGGAAAAAAGGAATCAGGATCGCATGAGGATGCATGTGGCAGGGGCGGTTTGACACTTGTGTTATAATATAGGAAATATAATGGAGGAGTATCGCCATGATTTTGGTTACAGGTGGCACAGGATATATCGGAAGCCATACAGTGGTCAGTATGATCGAGCAGGGTTATGAGCCTCTGATAGTCGACAATTTCGTGAACAGCAAGCCGGAAGTTCTGGACAGGATAGAGATGATCACCGGCAAAAGACCTCTGTTCTACGAGGCAGACATAAGAGATGAAGAGAAGATGGAGCAGATCTTCACGGAACATGAGATAGAGGCAGTGATCCATTTTGCCGGACTGAAGGCAGTAGGTGAATCAGTAAGTATTCCGCTTGAGTATTACGATAATAATATAAACGGTACCCTGGTCCTTCTGGAGACGATGAAAAGACATAACGTCAAGAAGATCATCTTCTCATCATCAGCTACTGTGTACGACAGATTCAATACAATGCCGCTCACAGAGGAATCCAAGACTGGAAACTGCACGAATCCATATGGCTGGACAAAGTTCATGATTGAAGAGATCATCATGGACATATGCAACGCCGACAGTTCCTGGTGCGGAGTCCTCTTAAGATATTTCAACCCGATAGGTGCTCATGAGAGCGGCCTTTTGGGAGAGGATCCTCAGGGAATACCAAACAATCTGATGCCGTATATCTGCAGAGTCGCTGAAGGCAGACTTGAAAAACTGTCAGTCTATGGAGACGACTATCCTACACATGATGGTACCGGAGTAAGGGACTATATACATGTGGTCGATCTGGCAGAAGGCCACATAAAAGCAATCGACCTGGTCTTCAGAAGCAACGGAGCGATACCCGTAAATCTCGGAACCGGAACAGGATATTCGGTGATGGATGTACTGAACACCTTTATGGAAGTGAATGGTATCGATGTACCTTATGTGATAGCGGGCAGAAGAGCAGGTGATATAGCTGAATGCTATGCTGACCCGTCAAGAGCAGAAGAACTTCTGGGATGGAAGGCAGAATTCGATCTTAAAAAGATGTGCCGTGACTCCTGGAACTTCATTGCAAAAAATATGAAACAAAGCTGAAGTGGGGAAAAATGTATCGGTTTTGACCACTTTTTCACGAAAAGTTCATAAAAATATAACCAAAACGGGCATTGTTTTGACACATATAAAACATATGATATAATGTGTACTCGAATCGAAAAGGAGCAGTTTAGTGAGTAAAAGAGGATTTCCAAGAAAAATCATATATGTCTTGCTGGCAGCTGTATTTCTGCTGACCGCAATGAACGAGACTTTTGCCTATGCTGAGACCATCACAGTGAGGGTGGGAAGAGTCATAGGTTCAGTTCATGTGCGTGAAGAAGCAAGCAATGTATCAAAGGATCTCGGAGTCCTTTCCGGAATAAGCGTCTATGTTCTTGGCGAAGAAGAAGGACCGAGCTCCTATGAGAACAAGACATGGTATAAGGTCTGTTATCTAAAGGATGGAGAGACGAAATACGGATACATGCATTCAAAATTCGTTGAGATAACGGGTACTGCAGAGATAGATCCGGAAGCAGGGCTTCCTTCAGGAGATGACAATACCGGATCAGGAGATACGGGAAACACTGAACCCGGCGGAACGGGTACAGGAACTGATGATCCGGGGCAGACTACAGAGCCGACTCAGCCTTCTTCCGAACCCGAACCGAACAAATCCTTTGAAGAAGAATTGGCAGCGTTTCCTGAAGACTATCAGGCACTTATAGTTGCCGTTCACGAAGCATATCCGTCATGGCATTTCATCGCCGTCAACACAGGACTTGACTGGAACGACGTAGTTGCTGCAGAAAGTGCAGTCGGCCATTGCCTCATCAGTGGCACTAGCAACCCCGCATATATAAACCTTGAGGACGTCGATAAGAACGGAAAGCAGATCGTAAGGGACGGTACCAACTGGGTATCCGCTTCCAGATATGCCGTTGAGTATTATCTCGATCCCAGAAACTTTTTAAATACATCGAATATATTCATGTTTGAAAGCCTGTCATATGAGGACAACAATACATATGACATCAATGTGGTCAATTCCATACTTAAGAAAACCTTTATGCATGGTGATTATACCTGTACTGATACCGGGGAGACCAAGAATTTCGAAGAGACATTCATGGAAGCCGGCCAACAGTTTGATGTGAATCCTTATTATCTTGCTTCAAGAGCAAAATCTGAACAGGGAAACAAAGGAAATCAGTGTGGAACGGGTACAGTCAGCGGATATGAAGGCTATTACAATATCTTCAATGTAGGTGCATATGTCCATGACGGAAGAACCGCAAATACAAACGGTGCGATATATGCCAGCAGGGAAGGTACATATGGAAGACCCTGGACCAGCTACTACAAGGCCATAATGGGTGGAGCCGAGATCATCGGAAGCAATTATATAAGTGTCGGACAGGATACCTGCTATTATCAGAAGTTCAATGTCATATATAAGGCAAGACTTTATTCGCATGAGTATGCTACCAGTGTCTCAAATGCAAGGAATCAGGCGACGAATCTGAAGAATGCATATACGACGGAGGTGCTGGAGTCATCACTTGTATTCAAGATACCATTCTATAAGAATATGCCTGCAGAACCTATACCGTTGCCTGAAAATAGGAATCCTGAGGATGATAGCCAGCCTGCAGTGACCCCGGGTACCACAGACACCCCGCAGGCACCTGTAGAGATCAATCTGACAAGTAAGAAGTATTCTGTAAGCGGAAAGATGATTTCCGGAATCGCAGAGCATACCACAGTAGCCACATTCAGAAAGAACGTTACAATATCTGCAGGAGAGATGAAGGTCTATGATACTTCAAACAAAGAGATAAAGGACGGAGAAGTAACTACAGGTTCTGTAATCAAACTCATAAGGGATGACGGTACTGTAGATAAATCATTTACTCTAGTATTGTTGGGAGATATCAATGCTGACGGTAAGATATCAATTGTTGATCTGATACTAGTAAGAAAGCAACTCCTGGGAATGAGTTCTACAAAGAATGAGTATTTCCAGGCATCTGATGTTAACCAGGACGGAAAGGTCTCCATAGTAGATCTGATTTTTATTAGAAAACACCTGCTCGGACTCAGTTCTATATCATGACATGTTCCGATAGGCCTTGAAAAAGGAGAAGAATATGAAAAAACACCTGAGAACACTTCTGATACTATCATTGCTGTTTATGATGACTTTCAGCATAATGCCGGTATTTGCTGCATCGGCAAGTGTCAAGGCAAGTTCATCGGTACAGATAGGCACAACTTTTACCGTTACTCTTTCATTCAGTGGTGGAGATATTTATATTGCTGGTGTGACAGCATCTGTATCTTTCGATTCTGACAAGATTAAGTATGTAAGTTGCAGTGGGGATGGAGAGGCTAATATCTCAGGAAACGGTGGAAGCATTGTGCTGGAGACCACTTCGACAAGCAAGAAAAGCCTTAGTATAAAACTTAAATTTAAGGCCTTAGCTGAAGGGGAAACAAAGATTAGTTTAACTAAGAGCGACATTGCAGACTGGGACGGAAAGACGATAGGTACTCCGACAAGCAGCAAAAAGATCACTATAACAAAAAAAGAAGAGAAACCTGAAACTGATCCTGTAAAACCAGACCCTGTAAAACCGGATCCTGTAAAACCGGATCCTGTAAAACCGGATCCCATCACACCCTCAGAACCGGTAGTTCCTGAAGAAGTCAAGACTGCTATCCCGATAGATATATACGGAGAGAAGCAATATCTGTGGAGGACACTTACTAATGTGAAGCTTCCAGAGAACTTCACTACGAAGACTATAGTATATGATGGGGAGCAGATCCAGGCTGCAGTCAACGAAGCTAATGACCTTACCATCATGTACTTTACAGATGACAAGGGAACAAACGGCAGTTTCTATATCTATAACGGATATAACCAGTTCTATAAGTTCAAGGAAATAGAAATAGGCGGCAATCATTATATCCCGCTCAATAGTGTTGGAGATGAAGAACTTCCCAAGGGATACAATCAGTCCATGATTGAACTTAACGGGGAATCGATACTTGTCTGGTCAAATACTGATAAACCTGATTTCTCGTATATCTATGCTCTTAACAGAGAGACAAACTATAAAGGTCTCTATGTTTTTGAAAACAATGAAAAGACCATACAGAGAGCAGACAGGAAAGCTTTGGAGCTCATCCTTGAATCGGAAAAGGAGGAAAACGAGACTATCATCCCCATAGATGACAATCCTACTCCTGAGCCTGAGCCTCAAAAAGAACCTGAAAAGGATACGAGGAACGTATTCGAGAGGATCCTGGATGATAACCAGATAATGGTCGTACTCCTTAGTATATTGGGAGCAGCGCTTGTCATCATAGCGATAATGACGGGTGTGATCATAGTCAACAAGAAAAAGAGGAAGGCGAGGATCATTGCCAGAAAAAGGATCATGAGCGAAGCTCAGAAAGAGGCAGATGATTTCAACAAGAGGGCAGAAAAGACTCTTGATGAGATAAAGGAAAACGATCAGGTTTCCAATGAAGAAACAGCTGAACCCGAGGAAACTCATGAAGAAACAGAAGCAGTTGAAACTTCAGATATAGAAGAGAATCCTGAAGTGAAAGAAACTCCTGAAGAGGATACTGAAGAATGATTTTCCGAGAGACCGTTCCTCCGGGATACGGTCTCTCTGTTTTATTCTTGAGAAAAAACTGAAGTCATAGAAGGAGCCTGCATAGGGGAAAAACACCTATTTAATAAAACTTGACAAACATTTTTATAATGTGTATCATAATGGGGCATCGTATGAGAGGCCCCGTGGTCAAGAGGTCAAGACATCGCCCTTTCACGGCGGTAACAGGAGTTCAATTCTCCTCGGGGTCACCATTTATGGGAGTATAGCTCAGCTGGGAGAGCATCTGCCTTACAAGCAGGAGGTCACAGGTTCGAGCCCTGTTACTCCCACCAAAGCAATCCTTTTATGAAGCGCTGCTTGATAAAAGGATTTTTTGTTTAACGCCATATCTGCATTGGTTATAATGGTTGGAGCATAATTCAGAAAGAGAACAGAAATATGGACAGATCCAGAAACTCGATCAGAAATATATTGTTTGGTGTCGGAGGTCAGATCCTCAATATCATCATGAGCTTTGCATACAGAACAGTGTTTATGCGTGCACTGAGTGATGAGTATCTCGGGATCAACGGGCTGTTCAGCAATATCCTTATGGTGTTCTCTCTGGCAGATCTCGGAGTCGGGACTGCCATCATCTACGCTCTTTACAAACCCATAGCAGAACAGGATGTAAGAAAGATCAAGGCTCTGATGAAGCTCTATGAAAAAGCATATATAATCATAGGCTTCGTCATCATAGGAATGGGCCTTATCTGCATGCCGTTCATAGAGAGTCTCATCACTACCGAAAAAGTGATACCTCACGTCAAACTGATCTTCATGATCTTCGTCATTAATACGGCATCCACTTATTTCTTTGCTTATAAAGGAACACTCATAACGGCAAGTCAGCAACACTACATAGTATCTACCGTGGTATATGGAACTTCGATCCTCTGCTACGCAGTTCAGATAGTAGTCATGCTGCTGACTCATAATTATATCCTTACACTGTCCATACAGGTCGGGACCAATATACTCCAGAATCTCATTACCGGAAGGATCGCCGACAGAATGTTCCCGTATCTTCGCGGTAAGAATGATGAGAATCTGTCTGAGAGGGAGAGAAAAGGCATATTCAAGAACATGAGCTCTCTCATGTTCTACAGGACCGGGCAGGTCATAATCAACGGAACGGACAGCATCATCATATCCAAGTTCCAGGGCATCGTGGAAGCAGGTTTCTATTCCAACTATTCACTGATAACCACCACGATCAAGAACCTTCTGCTGCAGGTATTCCATGCCATCACCGGTAGTATTGGAAATCTGGCCGCTGTTGAATCTGAGAGAAGAAAGTATGAGATATACAACTTAATCTATTTCGGCAACTTCTGGATGTTCGGTTTCTGTGCGGTATGTCTGTTCAATCTATTGAATCCATTTATCACTATCTGGGCCGGACCGGACAGACTGTTGAGTATGCTCGAGGTATTCTTCATAGTCCTGAACTTCTATCTTGTGGGAATGAGGAATGTCAATCTGGCATTCAGGGATACTATGGGCATATTCAAGGAAGGAAGGTTCATACCGATCATCTCTGCAGCGGTAAATATAGTCATATCTATAATTACAGCCTCTATGTTCGGAATGATCGGTGCATTCATAGGGACTACCGTAAGCATGGTGACTACTCTCTGCTGGATGGAACCCTATGTGCTATATAAATACGGATTCAAAAGGGGAGTATATGAGTACTTTGTTAAGTACTTCATGTATCTAGGAGTCACGGCAGGAGCGGCCCTGGTGACCTGGTTCGTATGTCATTTCATTCCCGACGGAAGGATCATATATTTTGCTCCGAAACTGCTCATATGCGCTGTTTTTCCGAACGTAATATTCTTCCTTGTATTCGGAAAGACGGAAGAGTTCCGTCAGCTGGTTTCAAAAGCAAAGAGAGTAATAATGAGAAGACTGAAAAAGAAAGCATAAGTTATTTGATATATAGGAGTTCAGAATGATAAAGAGAGAAGCAGTTTTAAACTATATGAAAGACAATGGTCTCGATGCCGCGCTCATTACGAGCATGGAGAACATGCAGTGGTATTCCGGATTCAAGGGAGATACGGGATGGATACTGGTCACCCCGGAAAAGGAGTATTTCATAACAGATGCCCGGTATTTTGAGATGGCTGAGCATCAGCTTGCAGGTAAGGGATTTGAACTCATAAAGATGAGGACCGGAAATGCCATGCCCGAGATGAAGGGATGGGTCGGTAAGGAAAACGCTATACTGGGAATCGAGTTCGACACTACTTCAGTGAGCCAGAAAGTTATGTATGACAATGGCTGGGGGTTCATTCTTAAGCCCATAGATGATGTGCTCCATGAGCTCAGATCCGTAAAGACGGAAGAGGACATAGCCATCATGAAGGAAGGCTGCAAGATAACCGAAGCCATTTTCTATCATATGTGTGAAGTGATAAAGCCGGGTGTGAGCGAGTTTGATCTTCTGGCTGAGATGCATTATATGATGAATAAGAATGGATGCCATCCGTCTTTTGCTCCGATCATTGCAAGCGGAGAGAATTCATCAAGTCCCCACGCGGTAGTCTCTGACAGAAAGGTAAGGAACGGAGACTTTGTGACCATGGATTTCGGCGTGATCTACAAAGGACTGTGCACCGACTTCACTAGGACCGTGGCGGTCGGAGGGGTTGAAGAGGAGCTGTCTATAATATATAATATTGTGCGTAAAGCCAACGAAGAGACGGAAAAAAATGCCCGCGAAGGTATGAAGGCATCAGAGGTTGACAGTATCGCAAGACAGATCATAAAGGATGCCGGATATGGTGATTTTTACGAGCATGGCACGGGACACGGAGTCGGTGTGGAGATCCACGAAGCGCCATGGGTGAGCACAAAGTCTGAGAATATTCTCAAAAAGGGAAACGTCTTCACGGTGGAACCGGGCATATATATTCCCGGAAAAGGCGGAGTAAGGATAGAAGACATGGGCGTAATGACAGAGAACGGTTATGAGAACTTCTATCAGGTAACAAAAGAAATGATCGTATTATAAAGGAGAATTGTATGGTATCAGCTGGTGATTTCAGAAAAGGTATGACGGTAGAGATAGACGGACAGGTCTGGGTGATAGTTGACTTCCTTCACGTTAAACCGGGAAAGGGAGCTGCATTCGTGCGCACGAAGCTCAAGAACGTCATGACAGGAAATGTCCTTGAAAGAACCTTCAACCCATCAGACAAGTATCCATTGGCCAGAATAGAGAGAAAACAGTATACATACAGCTATAATGACGGATCGATCTACTACTTCATGGATCCGGAGACTTTTGATCTTCTCCCGCTCAACCATGAGATGGTCGAAGATGCACTCAAGTACATCAAGGAGAACATGGATGTCACGATCTCATTCTATAACGGAAGCGCATTCAACGTTGAGGCTCCTAACTTTGTAGAACTTGAGGTCATAGATACTGATCCGAACTTTAAGGGCAATACAGCAACAGCAGGCAATAAGCCGGCAACTCTCGAGACCGGAGCAAGGATCAACGTTCCGATGTTCGTAAACGTAGGAGATATCGTAAGGATCGACACCAGAACAGACGAATACTTGGAACGCGCTAAATAAGTAAAAACACGATTACAAAGGGGATCCGGGGCATCTTCGTCCCGGATCTTTTTGATTATTTCATAACTTGACACGATAAGGGAATTCCGATATAATAACTTTCGCTGTTTAAGTGGCATGTGTCTGTAGCTCAGCTGGATAGAGCAACGGCCTTCTAAGCCGTGGGTCGGGGGTTCGAATCCCTCCAGGCACGCCAGAGATGCGGTGGATATAGCTCAGTTGGTCAGAGTGCCAGGTTGTGGCCCTGGAGGTCGTGGGTTCGAGCCCCACTATTCACCCCATTTTTCTTTGGGGTGTAGCCAAGCGGTAAGGCATGGGACTTTGACTCCCACATTCGTAGGTTCGATCCCTGCCACCCCAGCCATACTTGTCTGATCCGCTAGCTCAGTCGGTAGAGCATTTGACTTTTAATCAAAGGGTCGGGGGTTCGAATCCCCCGCGGGTCACCATTTTAGTGTTGACACGATGTGTCGCCGTTAATATAATAGATTCTGCTGCGGGTGTAGCTCAATGGTAGAGTTCCAGCCTTCCAAGCTGGCTACGTGGGTTCGATTCCCATCACCCGCTCCATTTACATGATGCGCCTCTAGCTCAGTTGGTAGAGCACCTGACTCTTAATCAGGGTGTCCGGGGTTCGAGTCCCCGGAGGCGCACCATTTTTTTATATATACGAGCTTTTATAGCAAAGACGCAATGAAATTAACCTTACGTTAATTTCTTTTTTTATGCCGTTGGTATAATATAGGTAACGAACGCTGTATAGGCGCATCAACGATACAGGGGACAAAAAATGAAAAATCCTTATATTGTCAGGAATCTTTTCGGCATTATCGGACTAGATATCAGATGGTATGCCGTGATCATTTGCGCAGGGATCCTTGCGGGACTGTATGTCAGTACGGTCCTTGCGAAGAAGAGGGGCTACAATTCAGATATGACGATAGACCTTCTTCTCATATGCATCCCGCTTGCCATTGTATGCGCACGCATCTATTACGTGATCTTCGAATGGGACAGCTATAAGTCAAATCCGATATCCGCTCTTTATATATGGGAGGGAGGCATAGCTATCTACGGAGCTGTTATAGGTTCGGTGATAGGCGCGGTCATCTTTCATAAATACAGCAAGGTGCCGTTCGGAGATATCCTGGATGTCGGGGCTGTAGGGCTGATACTCGGACAAGCTATCGGCAGATGGGGCAATTTTGCAAATCAGGAGGCTTACGGAAACCTGATCACGGATCCTTCCCTGCAGTGGTTCCCGTATGGTGTATATATAGATTCCGTGAAAGAATGGCATCAGGCCACTTTCTTCTATGAGAGCATGTGGAATCTCCTTGTGTTCGTACTGCTCCTCATCTATTTCAGAAAGGCAAAGCATAAGGGCAATGTTTTCGTGATGTATCTCGTTCTGTATGGGATCGGAAGAGCATATATAGAAGGACTCAGGGAAGACAGCCTCTGGCTGGTGCCGGGAGTCCTGAGGGTATCCCAGATACTGAGCATAGTACTCGTTGTGTTTGGAACGGCATTCCTGCTCTGGAGACATTCAAGGGAAGCAAAAGAGGATACTTATACGGGAAAATATGCACTTGCAGCCGCTGACGAGAAAGAAGAGAACGTTGAGGCTGAAGAGCCGGAAGAGGGTTCTGAAGAAGACATCGCCGGGACTGAAGCTGAAAAGGACAGGGATAAAGACAATATTGAAGAGATTGGAGAGGATGAACAGGATGCGTAATCTAACAATGATGACAGACCTCTACGAGCTGACCATGATGTATGGTTATTTCAAAGAGGGTATGCATAAGAAAAAGGCAGTATTCGACGTCTTTTTCAGAAATCAGGTGGGTGGCTCGTCATATGCCGTTATGGCCGGACTTGAGCAGCTCATAGACTATATCAATGATCTCCATTTTACTGAGGATGATCTTGATTATCTGAGGGCCCTGAAACTCTTTGACGAGGAGTTCCTGGATTATCTCAGACATTTCAGATTTGCGGGGGAGATATATGCCATGCCAGAGGGAACCATAGTGTTCCCGGGAGAGCCGCTCGTAAGGGTAAAGGGAGGCATCGCAGAAGCCCAGCTCATTGAGACGGCAATGCTGAACATCATCAATCATCAGACCCTCATTGCCACAAAGGCGAGCAGGATCTGCTATGCTGCAGGCAAAGGCCCGGTGATGGAGTTCGGTCTCAGAAGAGCTCAGGGACCTGATGCGGGCATCTATGGTGCAAGAGCTGCTATCATAGGAGGATGCTCTTCGACTTCCAACGTGCTCACCACAAAGATGTTCGGAGGAAGACCTGCAGGTACACATGCCCACAGCTGGATCATGAGCTTCGATACTGAGATCGAGGCATTCAGGGCATATGCCAATGTGTTCCCGGATGCATGCATGCTCCTCGTAGACACATATGACGTGCTCAACAGCGGCATGCCGAACGCCATCAAGGTTTTTGATGAACTGAGAGAAAAGGGACATAAACCGGTAGGTATAAGGATAGACAGCGGAGACCTTGCGTATCTCTCTAAGAAAGCAAGGCAGATGCTGGACGAGGCCGGATATGAAGATGCAATCATATGTGCTTCCGGAGATCTGGATGAGAATCTCATCCTTGCCCTTAAGCTACAGGATGCCAAGATCGACACCTATGGAATAGGAACTAAACTCATAACGAGCGAGGGACATTCCGCGCTTGGCGGAGTGTACAAGCTCTCTGCAATGGAGAATGACAAGGGAGAGATAGTTCCTAAGATCAAGATCAGCGAGAACATATGGAAGATCACCAATCCCGGATACAAGAAGGTGGTAAGGCTGTACAGCAGATATGAGAACAAGGCCCTTGCAGACCTGATCATGCTTGATGATGAGACCATCGATGACACGAAGGAACTGGAGATATTCAGTCCTACGGAGACATGGAAGAGGATGACTCTGACCAACTTCTATGCAAAGGAACTTCTGGTGCCGGTTTTCGTAGACGGTGAGCAGGTGTACGAGTCTCCTAGCCTTGCTGAGATCAAGAAGAACGCCGAAAAGGAGTTGGGGACCTTATGGGATGAGTACAAGAGATTCACAAATCCGCACATATATAAGGTGGACCTTTCACAGAAACTGTATGACATAAAGAATGAACTTTTGATGCAGTCAAAATGAATAACTGATGACATGCTGTAATAAGAGCTTCTCTTTATGTTATAATTATAGAAATTAATCATGGAGGATAGATTCATGGCTGATGAGATTATGAATGTTCAACCAAATGGAACGATAACATTTGCAAATGAAGTGCTTGAGACCATAGCAGGTATTGCTGTATCCGACATTCCGGGAATAGCAAACATGAATGGTGGGTTCAGGGATAATTTCAGCGAAGCTTTTGGAAAGAAGAGACCCGCTAAGGGCGTCAAGGTTTCAAAAGTCGATGAGAAGATCGTGTTTGATGTTCAGATCATTGTAGAGTATGGCATCAAAGTTCAGGATCTCTGCAAGACCATCCAGGAATCCGTATTCAACGCAATCGAGACCATGACAGGCCTTTCTGTCAATGCTGTCAATGTCATAGTACAGGGAGTAAAAGTAAAGGATACTCCGATAACAGCTCTTCCTGAAGAGACAAGCGACAAATAACAAATGAAAAGGCTGGTTCATACTGGCCTTTTTAGTAATTCGGGCAACAGACCTGCCTATTTCAGGCAGGCCCTGACTACCCGGCACAGGATCATTGAAGGAAAAAGGAGCATGGTTTTCCGTGCACTTTTTTGAAACAGTGTTCCGTAGTACGGAGTATATCAATCTAACATATCTTGAGGTGCAATAATGAAGATCGGAACCAGATTCGTTTTTACCGTTCTTATGATACTTATAATCGGAGCATGCGGTGTCATAATTGCCGCAGCATTCGGATTCATCTCTCCTGAAACAGTTTTGGATGTAGTGAATGCATTTCTTAACACCGATTACAAATACTTCTGGGTCGGCGGAGCAGCTCTCATAGCGCTGGTGGCTTTCTGCCTAATCTTCTTCAGGAAGAACAAGAAAGCTGAAAAGAAGAACCCTGTCGCGGAGCGAGTGATACTCGACGAGACAGAAGCAGGTGGCATTTCTGTTTCCGTTGAAGCCATCAAGGAGTCAGCAGCCAATTATCTCAAGACCCTGAACGGAGTCACAGTACAGAATATCGAGATCAGACCGATCGAAGGCAGATCTGCAACAGGAGCACTTTCACTGTCGGTGAGACAGGATATCTCCATTCCTGCGATCACGGCCAAGATCACTTCAGAGATCAGGGAGCATGTTCAGCTGTATACGGGAGTTGAACTTCAGCAGGTGTTCATCAACATACTTCCTCAGAAAACGACCACACCTTCGAAATAAGGCAGACCTGACATGAAAGAGAACTTTATAGTATTCATAAAGGAGCATCTTGCCTTGCTCATAGGAGCCCTGACGGGATTTGTGATAGCGATCCTGTTCCTGCTGATAGGATTCTTTCCGACGATGCTCATACTGCTCTTCACAGGTATCGGAGCGGTGATAGGCGGTATCCCGTTCATCAGAAAATATATAAGTACATGGTTTGGAAACCTGTTGGAAAAACTGTATAATAAGATAGGATAAGATAAAAAGCTGTGCACGATTCATTCTACACAGCTTTTATTTGTATTGAACAGCTGTTAGGAGATACAGATGAGTGAAACGGTGAATTTTGACAAGAGACTGGCCAGGGAAGCAGCTATGAGTCTCTATTATGAGAGGACCATCAGAGGGGAACCGGTCAATGACAGTACCACTCTCATAGATTTTGAGGATGTTCTGGACAGGGCCAGACTTAATGAAGACAATCTGAAATATATCGATTGCGCCATGGAGATATATGAGGAGCATATAGATGACATAGACGCATCCATCAGAAGCCATCTCAACAGATGGACAATAGACAGGATATCAAAAGTGAATCTCTCTATCCTCAGACTGGCTGTGGCGGAGATGAAATATATGGGCGACATTACGCCGGGTGTTTCCGTAAATGAGGCTGTGGAACTGACGAAGAAGTATTCTGATGAGGAATCCTCAGGATTCGTGAACGGGATATTGAGATCGATATCAAGGGATATCAAATGAACTTCCTCGGTATAGATACAAGCTGCTATACAACTTCCGTAAGCGTCTCAGATGAAAAAGGGAATATCTTATATGACAGGAGGATCCCCCTCAAAGTAGGTGATTCAAAGAGAGGCCTAAGACAGTCCGAGATGGTATTCCAGCATGTGAAGAACCTGGGAACCCTTTTTCCGTCAGGATTCACGGATATAAAAGGGGTCGCCTCGAGTATCAAACCCAGACCTCAGGAGGGCTCATACATGCCGGTATTCTGTGTTTCGGAGAGCTATGGTAAAGCATTGTCAGAGCTTGCAGGGGCTAAGTATTATGCGCTTACCCACCAGCATGGCCACATCGCCGCTGCTGTTATAGGACTTGAGGGCTCTTTTAACGGGCCATATCTGGGACTTCATGTCTCAGGGGGAACTACAGAGCTTTTAAAGATATGTTTTTCAGAAGACATAATAGAAAGCATAGAGATCTTGGGAGGCACCTCTGATCTGGCCGCAGGACAGTTTGTGGACAGGATCGGAGTCATGCTTGGATTCTCTTTCCCGGCAGGTGAAGAGATGTCAGAAGCTGCCATAAACGGCACCTCCATCGGTATCAAGACAAGCATAAATGGACTCATGCTCAGTTTCTCCGGAGCAGAGACGAGATTGGAGAGGGAGATAGAAAAAGGTCTGAAAAAAGAGGATGCTGCCCGAACCTGTCTGGATAACATTTCCTCAGGGATAAGAGAACTCATCAGAAGAGCTGTTGAGGAAACTGGCATACAAAGGGTCATACTCTTCGGAGGCGTCATGAGGAGCCGTGTGATAAGGGAGGACCTTAACGGCATTCCGGGTCTTTTGTTTTCAAAACCTGAATATTCATCTGATAATGCCTGCGGACTGGCAAGACAGGCCGCATTGATATATAAAAGGGGATTATGAAATGGGACAGATAATAGACGGAAAGAACATCTCAAAACTCATACGTTCTGAGATAAAGGACAGGACTGCTGCATTTACAGACAGATACGGACATGAACCGAAACTGGCAGTCATACTCGTGGGCGAGGATCCTGCCTCTAAAATATACGTTTCAAACAAGCACAAGGCATGTCTTCAGACAGGGATAGGTTCGATAGTCATTGAAATGAGCGAGGATACCGAAGAGACAGTGCTGATAGACAAGATCAAGGAACTGAACGAAGACAGCACAGTGAACGGGATACTGGTCCAGTTGCCCTTGCCGAAGCATCTCAATGAGAAAAAGATAATAGAATATATAGATCCAAGGAAGGACGTGGACGGGCTTACTCTTGCAAACTCTGCCCTTCTATATAACGGTAATACAGATTGCCTTGCTCCATGTACTCCCAGGGGAGTGATAGAGATCCTAAAAAAAGAGGGAATAAAGATAAGCGGGAAACATGCGGTGATAGTTGGAAGGAGCATGCTTGTCGGGAAACCGCTGGCAATGCTGCTCTTAAACGAGAACGCTACCGTTACTGTCTGCCACTCCCGTACCGAAGATCTCGGAGCCGTTACAAGAACTGCAGACATCCTGATATCAGCAGTGGGAAGGCCCGGACTTGTGAAAGCGGAAGACGTTAAGGACGGAGCGACCGTAATCGACGTAGGGACCACACGTGTAGACGGAAAACTCAGGGGAGATGTGGATTTTGACAGCGTTTTTGAAAAGGATGTCAGGATCACACCTGTTCCTGGCGGAGTGGGTCCGATGACCATCACGATGCTGCTGATGAATACATTACAGGCTGCCGAGATGCAGGAGGAAGAAAGATGAAGTTATCTGAAAAACAGAGTCAGATCATTTTTAGGGTCAATGAGAGACTGGACAGGCTATTCGAGAACGATTCTCCCGAGCTTCTGAGAGAATCAATGAAATACAGCGTCAAGGCAGGAGGAAAGAGATTAAGACCTGTGCTCAATATACTTGCTGCAGAATTGTTCACCGATGATACAGAGGAGAATCTGGACATTGCTTGTGCAATAGAGATGATACATACATATTCTCTGATTCATGACGATCTTCCGGCACTTGACAATGACTCATTAAGAAGAGGAAAGCTTACAAACCATATGGTATACGGTGAAGCACAGGCAATACTTGCCGGAGACGGGCTTCTCAGCTTTGCTTTCGAGGTGATGCTAGACAATGCCATGAGGCATAAAGGAAATCTGGAAAGAGAGATGAGGGCCATTAAGACCATTGCCAATGCAGCAGGTGTGGAGGGAATGGTCGCGGGACAGGTGATGGATGTTTCTCTGGAGAACACTTCTTATGGTTATGATACACTCAGTTACATACATACCCATAAGACGGCAGACATGATAGTCGGAGCCCTGCTCTCCGGTGCTCTTCTCCATACTGATGACGAGGAGGCTCTCCGGGCTCTAAGAACCTATGGTGAGCATTTGGGACATACGTTCCAGATAATCGATGACATACTTGATATCACGGCAGGAGAAGAGCTTGGTAAGAGCAGGGGAAAAGATGTCATGGAAGGTAAGATAACTTATCCATCGCTGTTTGGGATAGTGAAGTCCTTTGAGATGGCAAAAGAGAGGACAAAGAAAGCTATAGAAGCTCTTTCCGTATTCGGGGATAAAGCCTGCTATCTTAAGGAAATAGCCGAGATAATGCTTAACAGGAGTCTCTGAGATGATACAGATAGCAATAGACGGACCTGCAGGAGCAGGCAAGAGCACGGTGGCAAAAGCGCTGGCAAAAGCGCTCAAGATTAATTATCTGGATACCGGAGCAATGTACAGAGCCCTTGCGTACGCTGTCATTAATAAGGGAATCAGCATTTCCGACAGGGAAAAGGTTGAGAGTGCTCTTGACGACATATGTATGAGCATCTCATATGTCGATGGAACTCAGTATGTGTTCGTGGATGGAATCGATACAGCTCCATATATACGGACTCCTGAGATATCGATGGCAGCTTCATCCATAGGAACGATTCCAATGGCAAGGATCAAACTTGTAGAGCTCCAAAGAGAGACAGCCTCGAAGTTTGATATCATCATGGACGGAAGGGATATCGGTACCTATGTCATTCCTGATGCAAAACTCAAATTCTATATAACCGCATCATCAAGGGAAAGAGCGATCAGGAGAAGTAGAGATCTCGAGAGGGCGGGAATGACAGTGGATATCGATGAAGTGGAAAAGGACATCATCAGGAGAGACGAGCAGGACATGAACAGGGAATTTGCTCCTTTAAGATGCGCTGATGATGCAATCTATCTGGACACTACAGAAATGAGCGCTGAGGAAGTGCTTGAATTTGCCATAAAGAAGGTGAAAGAGGTATATGGCAACGAGATTCTATAAGGTCGTAGTGGGAATAGCCAGACCCATAATCAGGTTTTTATACAGGATGAAGGTCACGGGAACTGAGAACTTCGATTATGAGGGAAAGATGATTATTTCTTCAAATCATATCAGTGCCATGGATCCCATCCTGATCGCCTGTGCCACGAAAAAAGAACTCAACTTCATGGCAAAGAAAGAACTTTTCAAGTTCAAACCTCTGGCGTTTTTTCTCAAAAGGCTCGGTGCTTTCCCGGTTGACAGGGGAGCAGGCGACATGGCTGCCATATCTACGGCAGGCAAGATACTGAGAGAAGGAAATTCTCTTGTGATCTTCCCGGAAGGCACTAGGAACAGAGAGAGCGAAGAATTGATGAAGTTTCAGGATGGTACAGCACTTCTGGCCGTCAGATTCAAATCAGATATCCTTCCTGTGGCCATACAGAACAGACCAAGACTCTTCAGGAGGACGAAGATAGCTATAGGAAGCCCTATAAAAGTGATGGAAATCATAGATTCAGAAGCAAATACAAGAAAGAACCTGAGTACAGTTTCAGAAAAGCTGTATCTTGTCGAGTCGACACTTAAGGAACAATGAAGACAATACTTGCAGAAAACGCCGGGTTTTGTTTCGGAGTAAAAAGAGCAGTCAACAGGACCATGGAGCTCTCGGATTCCGGAGTGAAAGTCGTTACTTTAGGAGAACTGATCCACAATACTCATTTCATAAATGAGCTTAAGGAAAAGGGTGTAGGGACTATAGATGATGTCGATGAGGCCGGTGAGGGAGTCACGGTTCTCATCAGGTCACACGGCGAGGCACCGTCCGTATACAGGAGACTTGAAGAAAAAGGTATCCCGTATGAAGATCTTACATGTCCCATAGTCGCAAGGATCCATGACAAGGTCAGAGATAGTATTGACGAGTTTGACAGGATAATAGTAGCGGGAAAGAAGACCCACCCTGAAGTCATAGGAACTCTCGGCTGGGCAGGAGACAAAGGGATCGTAGTCCAATCTCCAGAAGAGCTGCATTCTATTCCCGAAGAGCAGAACGTACTTCTCGTAGGACAGACGACAATGTCACAGAAGGTATATGATTCCATAGCGGATGAATGCAGGAAGAGATTCAGCAAATGTACGGTGTTCGACAGCATCTGCAAGAACACTCTTCTGAGACAGAAAGAAGCGGTGGAGATAGCAAAGAAGAGCGATTGTATCCTGGTCATAGGAGACAGAAACAGTTCCAACACAAGAGAGCTTTATAATCTGGTAAAAAATTACTGTGAAAACGTGATTTTTATTGAAGACGCAAAAGACGTCCATATTGAAAACTTGACATCATATGATATAATAGGGATTATCGCAGGAGCCTCGGCTCCCGCATCGATAATTGGGGAGGTACACGCACTAATGGAGTTAAATGAAACTCAGGTAAACGAGACTGCTGAAGTTCAGGAGACTGTCAGCGAAACAGAAACTAATTTTGCAGAAGAATTAGAAAAAACATTTAAGAGCATCAGAAGGGGACAGATAGTCACCGGTTTTGTCGTACATGTTAATGATGATGAAATAGCTGTCAATATCGGTTACAAGGCTGATGGTCTTATCAAGTTGGAAAACATGGGATTGGAAGAAGGAGAAAAGCCTGCTGACAAGTTCCATGAAGGTGATGAAATCGAGGCTCAGATAGTAGACCTCAATGACGGAGAAGGAAACGTTGTACTTTCAAGGAAGAAGATTGAAAGTCAGCTGAAATGGAAAGAATTTGTTGACAATCTGGACATGGATGCAATCTACGAGTGCACGGTCACAAAGACCATCAAAGGTGGAGTGCTTACCAAGTTCAATGGTTATGATGCGTTTATCCCAGCTTCCCAGTTAACCGAGAAATACGTAGAAGATCTCAGCACATTCGTTGGACAGAATCTGCTGGTCAAGATCATAGATGTAGACAAGAAAAAGAAGAGATTCGTATTATCCAACAAGGCTGCTCTGATTGAACAGAAAGAAGAGCAGAAGAAGATGATCTTCCAGAGCTTCGAACAGGGTTCAGTCGTCCGTGGCGTAGTAAAGAGACTTACCGATTTCGGTGCTTTCGTAGACGTAGGCGGAGTTGACGGACTTCTTCATGTCACTGACATGAGCTGGTCAAGAGTAGCACATCCAAAGGATATCCTGTCAAACGGACAGGAGATTGATGTCAAGATCTTAAAGGTAGATCCTGAAAAGGGAAGGATATCACTCGGATATAAGCAGCTCCTTCCGAAGCCGTGGGAAACAGTTACCGAGAGATATGCAGTCGGTGATGTCGTAAAGGGCAAGGTCGTAAGGATCGCTCCGTTTGGAGCTTTCGTTGAACTCGAGCCGACGATTGATGGACTCGTACACATATCACAGGTCACTAATCACAGGATCGAAAAGGTAGAAGATGCTCTCCAGTTAGGACAGGAGATCGAAGCTAAGGTCCTCGAGGTCAACCCCGAGAAGAAGAGGATCAGCCTCAGCATCAGAGCTCTCATGAATGACAGAAAAGCTGCTGAAGCAGCAGAGAATCCTGCTGAAGAGGAAGCCGCTCCGAAGAGGCCGAGAAAAGAAGAGAGAGTCATAATACCTCCGAAGGAGAATGCAACGACGTCTCTGGCAGATCTTTTCAAGGCAGCAGAAGAAGCAGCAAACTTTGAAGAGGCTGTTGAGGAATCTGAAGAAGAATAATCGGAAAGAAATGCAAACCGGGCTCTTTTCGGCTGTAATGCTGAAAAGAGCTTTTTTCTTTTATATAATATAGAAAAGAGGATTGGACTTAGGAGGTTCGAATATGCGTTACAGGATATTGGGAAAAACTGGATTAAAGGTCAGCGAGATAGGAGTAGGAGCTGAGTGGTTTGAACGACATACGACAGAAGAGTGTGTTGCCATAATGAAGCATGCTTCTGAGAATGGTATCAACATAATAGACTGCTGGATGCCGGGGCCTCAGGTCAGGAGCGATATCGGAGAAGGGCTTAAGGGCTGCAGAGAGAAGTGGATAGTGCAGGGGCACATAGGTTCCACCTGGCAGAACGGACAGTATGTCAAGACCAGAGATATGTCAAAGGTAAAGCCTGCATTTGAAGATCTTCTTAAAAGGCTGGGAACGGATTATATCGATCTGGGAATGATCCATTATGTAGACAAGGTCGATGACTGGAACACCATAATGAATTCTGAATTCATAGATTATGTAAAGGATCTTAAAGCCAAGGGGATTATAAAGCATATCGGTATGAGCACCCATAATCCGAGAATAGGAAAACTTGCCATCGAGAGTGGTATAGTCGAGATGATGATGTTCTCAGTCAATGCGGCATTTGACCTTCAGGCTCCTACCGAAGATCTCGATGTCCTTTTCAGAGAGGACTATGAAGAAGAAACATTCGGCCAGGATCCCGAAAGAGCAGAATTCTATAAACTGTGTGAGCAGAACAACATAGGACTTACGGTGATGAAACCATATGCCGGAGGAAGGCTCCTTGATGAGAAGAGGTCTCCTCTTGGAGTTGCACTGACACCGGTAGAGTGTATTCATTATTGTCTGACAAGGCCTGCCGTATGTGCTCTCATGATAGGGTATGATACTCCGGAACACGTGGATGACGCCTTAAGATATGAGACGGCTACGGAAGAAGAGAAGAACTATGCACAGAAGATAGCGAATGCGCCAAGGCATTCTTACAGGGGGCAGTGCACATACTGCGGTCACTGTAAGCCGTGCCCTATGGACATAGACATAGCTATGGTCAACAAGTTCTATGATCTGGCAACGATGCAGGAAGAAGTGCCTGCCTCCGTAAAGGAACATTATCTCTCGCTCGATGTCAGAGCATCGTCCTGTATAGGATGCCAGAGCTGTGAGGAGAGATGTCCGTTCGGAGTGAAGATATCCGAAAGGATGACGAAAGCAGCAGAGCTGTTTGGAGAATAATACAAGAACGGCTCCCTATAAGGGAGCCGTTCTTTGTACCAGATCGTTATTGGTGCGTATAGAGGTTATAATATGCACCTTTCTTTGCAAGGAGCTCTTCATGAGTTCCTTTCTCTATTATGCCCTTATTTCCGATAACAAGGATCATATCTGCATGTCTGATGGTAGACAGTCTGTGTGCGACTATCAGACTTGTACGGTTCTGAAGGACGGTTGTGATGGCTTCCTGGATCAGCTGTTCTGTCTCGGTATCGATGGATGAGGTCGCCTCATCGAGCACGAATATCCTCGGGTCTGACAGAATGACTCTGGCAAAAGAAATGAGCTGTTTCTGTCCCGTGGACAGCCTTATTCCGCCTTCTCCGACCTCGGTATCATAACCATCTTTCTGAGCCAGGATGAACTCTTCAGCTTTCACCATTCTGGCAGCATTACGGATCTCTTCTTCAGTGGCGTCTTTTTTTCCGTAGGCGATATTGTCCCTTATCGTCCCGGAGAACAGATGAGGCTGTTGAAGGACATATCCCGTGTTGCTCTGAAGCCATATCTGGGATCTTTCCCTGTAATCAACACCGTCTATCTTGATGGAACCGGAAGTGGGTTCATAGAATCTGCAGACGAGGTTTACCAGAGTGCTCTTTCCGGCACCTGTCTCACCTACAAGTGCAACACTGCTTCCAGCAGGTATCTCAAGATTAAAGTCTTCAAGAATTATCTCTTCAGGTATGTAGGAGAAATTGACATGCTCAAAGGAGATGTCTCCCTTTATAGGAGGCCAGTTCTCAGGTTTCGGATTTATGCTGTCTCCGTACTTTTCTATGACTTCTTCAGTATCAGTGATATCTTCCTCAGTATCCAGAAGAGATATAACTCTCTCAGCCGATGCCTGAGCATTCTGAAGCTCTGCAAAGATAGAGGTTATCGACTGGATCGGTTCAAAGAACTGTGAAGTATATGTGATAAAGGATGACAGGGTACCGAAGGTGATCATTTCTCCCAGAACTTCCAGTCCTCCTACTCCTAGGGCAAGCGATGTTCCGATCGAACTCAGGAGCATTATGATGGGGAAGAATATGGAATTCAGTCTTGAGGCTTTCGACGCTTCCCGTCTCATATCAGTTGTAAGGACCTTAAAATCCTCATAGTTCTGATCTTCTCTAACGAGAGTCTTTGTCGTCATGGCTCCCATGATGCCCTCGTTGTATGAACTCGTGATACGCGAGTTTATCTTTCTCACAAGTCTGTACTGTCTGAGTATCCTGCTCCTGAAGAATATCGCAACTGCTGTCATTACGGGTATCACGGACAGAGTGATAAGGGCAAGCTTGACGTTCAGAGTGAACATAGTTATTATGCATCCAATTATGAATGTAAGGCCGTACAGCACATCAACGATGCTCCAGGCAATCATCTCTGAGAGCCTGCTGGTATCGCTCATTACTCTTGCCATGATATATCCGACAGACGTCTTGTCATAATACGAGAAGGACAGTCGCTGAAGCTTTTCAAAGCTTTCCTGACGGATCTCATATGACATGGAAAGCTCAAGACTGCTTCCGCCTCTGACAAATAGAATGGAGCATATCGCCTGAATGACTATCAATATAACGGATATGATCACATATGGAACGAACCCTTCGATCTGCTTTGTAGTGATGAAGTTGTCTATCGCATACTTAGTCATCAGAGGATACAGAATATCCACAAAAGAGGAAACGAAAAGGCTGGAGATGATAGTAAACAGCATCCCTTTATGTCTCAGAGCATATTTGAGGAGCCTTTTCCAGGTTCCGAGATTTACTTTCTGATTGAAATCTTCTTCCTGAAGATAGTTCATTATTCGTTACCCCCTTCCGATGTATTCTGGAACTGCCCGGTAGCTTCCTGTATCTCGGCGATCCTTGAATACAGACTTCCGTTCTTGATCAGTTCGTCATGAGTTCCTTCTTCTATTAGTCTACCCTTGTCAAGCACGAGTATCCTGTCGGATTCCATGAGCGTGGTGATCCTGTGGGAGATGATGAGCGTAGTGCATGTACCTCTGATGCTTCTCAATGCCTTTCTTATGTGGGTGTCCGTTTCGGTATCGACGGCACTCATCGAGTCATCAAAGATGAGGATCGGAGTCTTCTTCATCAGAGTCCTTGCGATAGCTATCCTTTGCTGCTGACCACCTGACAGGGTAACGCCGCGCTCTCCGACCATAGTATCGTAACCCTTGTCGAACTCCATGATAACATCATGTACGGAAGCTATTTTGGCTGCCTCATAGACTTCTTCGTCCGGAGCGCTGGGATCGGTGATCCTGATATTGTCCATGATGGTCCTTGAATAGAGGAAAGGCTCCTGGAGCACTATTCCTATGTTAGAACGCAGATGTTTGTATTCTATGTCATTTATATCCGTATCATCTATATAGATATGACCGTTGTTGCAGGTATAAAGACGCTGTATCAGCTGCACGAGAGAGGACTTGCCTGAACCTGTAGAACCAAGTATGCCAATGGTCTCTCCGGATCTGATCTTGAAGGAGATGTCCTTCAGGACCTCATCAGGATAGTCATAGCCAAAATCGACATGTTCAAATGTGATGTTGCCGCGGATCTCAGGCTTTAGTGCTGCTCCTGGTTCCTTCTCGAGAGGAGCATCAAGTATCTCCTGCACTCTCTGCATCGCAACAGTAGCTCTTCCCATATCGGAAAGAGTCCTTCCGAGCATCCTTACAGGCCACGTGAGGGCTCCGACATAATTTGAGAACAGGAGCACGCTGCCAAGAGAGAACTCATCGGTAGTTGATGCCAGATAGATGGCTATTGCTGAAGACAATATTATCTGTATATAACAGAGCATATCTGTGCCGCCCCAGTAGAGCGACATCATCTTCATGATCTTATGATATTTGTCTTTGTTGTCCTTATTGCGCTCAGTAAACTTTTCGATCTCCTGCTTTTGCTGCCCGAAAGCTCTTACGACTCTCACACCCGTGAGGTTCTCCTGCAGTGTGGCAGAGAGCTTTCCTTCTGCTTCATCCGCTATCTCAAAATTGGCATGTACCTTTTTGAAGTATATGAAAGATATGATGAATATGACCGGCATCATGCTCATCGAGAACAGTGTAAGTTTCACATTAAGCCTGAACAGTATGAATGCTGCGGCAGTGATCCTGACCACAGTCCTTACTATGTCTATAAACTGAACGCTGACGAATCTTCTTATGATCTCGACATCTGAACTGCAACGCTGTACCAGATCCCCGACTGACGAGTGCTTATGATAATCATAAGGAACATTCTGGAGATGATCATAAAGCTCATTCCTGAGGGTCATTGCAGAATGCTCAGAAACTTTGGTAACACATAAAGACCTGACAAATGTGATCAGACCGTTCAGCAATGCAACACCCACTATCACTATCCCGCAGACATATATATGACTTGTAAAGAAATCTCTTCCTCCGATGGAATCGATGAAACTTGCGGTCACACCGGACAGGGAAGAGGTATCTCCTTTGATCACATAATCAACTACGAAACTGATGATAAGAGGGGATACATATGACAATAATATGGATATGATAACTGTTATGACGGCAAAAAACAGGTATTTTTTATATCCTTTGGTGATATGGTTCACCAAAGACCAGTTTATGCTTTTTTTCTTTTCCAATTCAAATCCCTCCTAAACCATACATATATTATAATAGGAATGAGAGATTGTGAAACAAAACGGCAGACTTTGGGAAAAATATAGTAGAGTATCGTTCGGAATAAATGGAAAATTTGTTTTCATATACTCTCAAACCATATATAATTACTTTAGGAGCGCTATGTGGACAACTTTTGCTATACTTGACTATGTATTTCAGAAGTGTTAACATTATGCTAATAATTTATGAGTGCAAACAAAAGGGGAGAAAGTCTCTTTTTATCATTCATAAAAGGTAACGAAATAACTAAAAGTTTATATATTTCCCAAAATAAAAACGATGGTGGTGATGTAAGGAAATGTCAGTACTTTTAAAAATGGAAAAGATCAATAAGTATTTTCCAGGAGTTCATGCCTTAACAGATGTCGACCTCGAAGTAAGACCTGGAGAAGTTCATGCCCTTATAGGAGAGAACGGTGCAGGTAAATCCACTTTGATGAAATGCTTGACAGGTGTTTATAAGGCAGACAGTGGCACTATTACATTCGATGGTGAGCCATGGGATGTAAAGAACCCTAAAGAGTCAACAGATAAAGGTATAAGCATAGTCCATCAGGAATTCAACCTGATGCCTGCACTTACAGTTAAAGAGAACATCTTTATCGCCAGAGAGCCTAGAAAAGGCGGCGGCTGGCTGATGAACGATGAGGAAATGAGAGTACAGTGCAGAGAACTCATGAAGAGAGTTGAGTTCGAGCTTGATCCTGACACAGAAGTCTCGTATCTGTCCACGGCACATTGCCAGATGGTCGAGATCCTGAGAGCTCTGTTGACCGATGTTAAGCTTTTGGTTCTTGACGAACCGACTTCATCTCTTACAGCAGATGAAACCGAACTTCTGTTCAAGACCATCAGACTTCTGAGAGACAGAGGAGTTGCAATTATCTATATCTCTCACAGACTTGATGAGTTTGAACACATAGTTGACAGAGTCACCGTTCTTAGAGACGGTCACACAGTTGGAACTGCAAATTACAAGGATATCACTCTTAATGACATGATCAAGATGATGATCGGCCGTGAGATGACAGAGCAGTATCCATCCAGAAACGCTAAGATTGGTGATGTTGTTCTTGAAGCTAAGAACTTTATTAACCCTAAGCTGCATGATGTATCTTTGTATGTAAGGTCTGGAGAAATTTTGGGAATGTCCGGACTGGTCGGTGCAGGAAGAACAGAGTTCTGCAGAGCAATATATGGAGCTGATAAGCTCAACTCCGGTGAACTGTATCTCAGAGGAGAGAAGATTAGTATCAAGTCTCCTTCAGACGCAGTTAAGTATGGTATCGCATATCTTTCCGAAGACAGAAAGAGAGACGGACTCATGCTGAACCAGGGTGTTGACTTCAACACATATATCGCAAACCTCAAAGAGTACTCACACACTGGATTTGTTGATGATAAGGCAATCAATGACACAGTCGATTCCTATATCGACAGACTTGAGATCAAGACACCTTCTCACAAGCAGTGGACACAGTACCTGTCAGGTGGTAACCAGCAGAAAGTGCTCGTTGCAAGATGGCTTTGCAAGAAGTCTGATGTCATGATATTCGACGAGCCGACAAGAGGTATCGACGTCGGTTCCAAGTATGAGATCTACAAACTCATGAATCAGCTTGCTGAAGCAGGACATGCAATCATAATGATTTCCTCGGAAATGCAGGAAGTCCTCGGAATGTCCGACAGAATCATGGTCATGTACGAAGGAAATGTAACTGGTGAAGTAGATATTTCTGAAGCTAACCAGGAGATATTGATGCACATGGCATCCAATACTTATGAACAATATAAAGCTAGTCTTAATCAGGAGGGTTAATCAAGATGGCTGAAAAGGCAAAGAAAAAGAAGGTAGTAGATAGCGGTAGCGCTAAGGGACAGCAGATAACAATGTTATTTGTTATCCTCGCTATATGTATCATATGGACAATAATGTCAGAGTACTTCCTGACAGTTGATAACTGGGTAAACATCGTTCACACGATGTGCGTTACGACAGTCGCTGGATATGCTATGACAATATGTCTTATAAACGGTGGTGTTGACCTTTCATTAGGTTATACCATCTGCTTCTCCGGAATCACAGCTGCCATGGTAGTCTATGATTTCTACGGAAAGAAGGACAGCTCCGGCTCAATCCCGATTGGTCTTGCAGTAGGAATCGGAACCGGAATCGTTGTAGGACTTGTTAACGGTATCGTTGTTGCAAGACTCGGATTACCTCCATATCTGTCCACACTCGCAATGCAGATGGTCCTTAAGGGTCTCGCATACCTGTTACCAGGACTTGGACCGGTTTACATTTCAACATCATCGAGATATAGAGATCTTGCACAGACAAGAATCGGCGGAGTCATCCCGGTAACATTTATCTACGTTGTAGCATTTGGACTGATGCTTTGGTTCTTCATGAGAAAGACAGTCCTCGGAAGAAGATTCTATGCTATAGGATCCAACACTGAGGCAGCTAGACTTTCAGGTATCAACGTCACGTCGACCAGAATCTGTGCTTATGTCGTTACATCCATGATGGCAGCAGTTGCAGGAGTTTTACAGTCTTCAAGAGTTAACGTCGGATCACAGACAAACGGTGTTGGTATGGAAGGTGACGCAACAGTTGCAGCAGTCATCGGTGGTACATCAATGGGTGGTGGACATGGTTCACTCTTCGGATGCATCATTGGAGGTCTGTTCATGACCCTTCTCAAGAACGGCATGAACCTCCTGAACATCAACGCAAACTGGCAGTTCGTTCTTATCGGTATCTTCCTCGTTATATCAGTTGTTGTTGATACAATCAGAAGAGAACGTGAGATGAGCAAGCTCGATGTCTGATACAATAAGTCTGAATAAGATTTAGTAAAAAGGTCCGGGTCGTTATGACCCGGATTTTTTATTACCCCTTTTTAAATAAATTATTACAGAAAAGAAACAAATGAGTGGCGCAATATTAAAAATTCTAAATATAGAATAATTTAGAAGAAAAATAATCCAAAAACTAAATAATTTTATTGCCTATAGGTGTCAAATGGGATACTATGTATACGTTAAAACTCACATATTTAAAAAGGAGAAAGAAAATGAAGAAAGTTTTAGCAATCGTTCTCGCACTCGCTATGGTCATGATGATGTTCGTAGCATGCAAGAAGGAAGAACAGAAGTCTTCGACTCCTGCTCCTACACCGGCACCGTCTGAGCCCGCAAAGTCCTCAACAGAGCCTGAGCCCTCCAAGTCCGAGGAAGCTCCGAAGTATGACAAGTACAACATCGCTTGCGTATATTCTGAGATCACCGGAGACTTCTGGGGAGTTGTTTACAACGGATGCGTTGCAGCTCTTGACGAACTGAAGGCACAGTATGGTATCGAAGGTTACTGCACAGCACCTGCTACGGCATCTGACTACACACAGCAGATGGACCTTCTTGACCAGGTTCTTCTTAAGAAGCCGGATGGATTAGTACTTTGTCCGTCCAACGCTGACTCCATCGGAACATACGTGACCGACAAGTTCACGGATGACTCCATCCCGATCATCGTTATCGACAGATCCTGCAACACTACTTCCCCTGCAGTTATCGGAAGCTATACATCTGACGCTTATGCAATGTCAGTTGGACAGTTCGAGATGGCACAGAAGGCTATGGCTGATGTTGACAAGGTCCTCTTCATCCACCTCGGAATTTCAAAAGACAACCAGCAGTGGGCAGAGAGATCCTATGGATTCATGGACAAGGCTAAGGAAGATCCTAAGTTCACATCCTACACAGGAGACGAGCCATACTGGGTATCTCAGGTATCACAGGAAATCTGCATCCAGTACCTCCAGGATACAATCAACTCTCACCCGGATGACAACATCCTCATCCTCGGAACCTGCAACAGCTATAACAACTATGCTATAACCGCTGTTTCCGAGCTCTCTGACGCTAAGAAATCGAAAGTCACGATCATTGGTTGGGACTTCTCCGCAACAGAGAAAGGATACATGGAGTCTGGTGATATGTACGGAGCAATGGGACAGAACCCATACCTCATGGGATATGACTCCACATATCTTATGTGCGACTATCTGGCAGGAAAGGGCTTCCCGGAAGGAGCATCCGTACCGTTCCAGGCAGTTGATATCACCAACATCGATTCTGATGAAGTTAAGGCTTACATGAAGACCATGGGAATGCTTTAATCTCTAAGCAGAACAAAAACTAAAAGAGCTCTTCGGAGCTCTTTTTTTTGTGTAAAAATATAGAAAATGCCCTGTGATAATCATTAAGAGGTTAAAAGATTTATATTATGAAATAGTAATAAATCAGGAGATATGATTACCAAATGGTCATATTGCCATCATAAAAGGGACTTAAGTTTAAACCGTACTCGAAAATGATTGCAAGAGGTATCAATAGTCGGATACGATATCAATGTTAAAACTAACACCAAATAAAAAAGGAGAAAGAAAATGAAAAAAGTTTTAGCAATCGTTCTCGCACTCGCTATGGTCATGATGATGTTCGTAGCATGCAAGAAAGAAGAAGAGAAGAAGTCTTCGACTCCTGCTCCCGCTCCGGCACCGTCCGAGGCTGGTAAGTCCTCAACAGAGCCTGCTCCGTCTTCCGAAGCAAAGTCCTCTCAGGGCCCGAAGTACACAGAGAAATACAACATCGCTTGCGTTTACTCTGAGAACACCGGAGACTTCTGGGGAATCGTTGCAAACGGATGCAACGCTGCTCTTGATGAGCTCAAGGCTCAGTACGGTATCGAGGGATATTGTGTAGCTCCTGCTACAGCATCTGACTACACACAGCAGATGGACCTCATCGACCAGGTTCTTCTTAAGAAACCAAACGGAATGGTTCTCTGCCCGTCCAACGCTGACTCC